>LNFM01010384.1_pt1 | contig 27082 bp, 23 predicted proteins | sample 596031 | NCBI WGS metagenome assembly LNFM01 (sample SAMN04254537, study PRJNA301005) | activated carbon metagenome | isolation source: dual media filters at the Ann Arbor, Michigan drinking water treatment plant | place: USA: Ann Arbor | reverse complement strand
CGGCCCCGCCGGACGACCTCGATACGCGCGAGTCGCTCCTGCTCACCGTCACCGGCCCCGACCGGCCCGGCGTGACCCACGCCGTGTTCACCGCACTCACCCTTCCGGGTGTCGAGGTGCTCGACGTGGAGCAGGTCGTGGTGCGCGGCAACCTGGTGCTCGGGGTGCTGGTCACCGGAGGTCCCGCCGCGGCCGGCGCGGAGGCCGCCGTGCGCGAGGCCACCGAGCCACTGGGGATGTGGGTCACCTGCACGCCGGGGCGCGGCGACAACGCCCACCGGCGCGCCGAGCGCCTGCACGTGACCGTGATCGCCCGGCCGCTGCTGCCGGCGACGGTGGCGTCGATCGCCGGCCACCTGGCCGCCCGCGGCGCGAACATCGACCGGGTGCGGCGCCTGTCCCGCTGGCCGGTCACCACCGTCGAGTTCGACGTGTCCGGCGACGACGCCGACGTGCTGCGCCGGGAGCTGGCGGTCGAGGCCGCCCGCCACCGGGTGGACATCGCGGTCTCCCCGTCGGGGCTCGCCCGCCGCGGACGGCGCCTGGTGGTGATGGACGTGGACTCCACGCTCATCCAGGACGAGGTGATCGAGCTGCTCGCGGCGCACGCCGGGCGGGAGGCCGAGGTGGCGGCGGTCACCGAGCGCGCCATGCGCGGCGAGCTGGACTTCGCCGAGAGCCTGCACGAGCGGGTGGCGTGCCTGGAGGGGCTGCCCGAGACCGTGATCGACGACGTGCGGGCCGCGGTGCGGCTCACCCCCGGCGCGCGGACCCTCTGCCGTACGCTCGGCAGGCTGGGATTCACGCTGGCGGTGGTGTCCGGCGGGTTCATCGAGGTGGTGGGACCGCTGGCCGAGGAGCTCGGCATCCACCATGCCCACGCCAACCGGCTGGAGATCCGGGACGGGTTCCTGACGGGACGGGTGACCGGCCCGGTGGTGGACCGCGCCGAGAAGGCCGCGGCGCTGCGCCGCTTCGCCGCGGAGGAGGGCCTGCCCCTGAGCCGCACGGTGGCGGTGGGCGACGGCGCGAACGACCTCGACATGCTCGCCGCCGCCGGGCTGGGCATCGCGTTCAACGCCAAGCCGGTGGTGCGCGCGCAGGCCGACACGTCGGTGACGGTGCCCTACCTGGACGCGGTGCTCTACCTGCTGGGGATCCCCCGGCAGGAGATCGAGGAGGCGGACGCCGCCCAGGGGTGACGCTCAGGCGGCGGTCCCGGCCAGCCGCGCCCGCAGCCGGTCGGTGAGCTCCACCACGTAGGGCAGCCGCCGAAGGTCGTCGGGTGTCACCGGCACCCCGCGGGCGCGGGCGCGCTCTGCCAGCCACTCGTACGGATGCTCCTCGGTGGCCGGCTCGTCCGGGAGGACCACGTTCAGCACCTCGCGGGTGACCGGCTCGACCGTCGCGTGCTCCCAGATGTCGCCGTCCGGGCGGATCTCGGAGACGTAGCCGCGCTCGGCGTGAAGGATGAGGCGCCGGCCGTCCTGCAGGTCGATGAACTCGCTCACGCGGATCTCCTGGCGACGGGGATCGCCGTTGCGGGCGGGATCCATGTCCGCGAGCGCGCCGAGCCGGACGAGGGCCATGGGCGCGATTCTGCCACCCGGGTGCGGACCCAGGTGACTTCGGTCCGGGAAACGGGGAACCTTGTCCTCATGACACCCTCCCCCTCCCCCCCGCCCGCGGTGGACCGGCAACTGCGCCGGCTGCGCCTGGGCAACGCCGGCCTGGCGGTGCTGCACCTCGCGCAGGCCATCGTGATCCTGCTGCTGGCCAACGACTTCTCGCTGCCGGTCACCGGCGCGTTCCTCAACGCCCAGCCGGGCAGCCCCATCCCCCCGCAGGAGACGCTGTTCGACCTGCCGGTGGGCATCGCGGTGGCGGCGTTCCTGCTGCTGGCCGCGATCGACCACGCGCTGGTCGCCGCCCCCGGCGTGCACGGCTGGTACGAGCGCCGGCTCCTGGCGGGGGAGAGCCCCGCCCGCTGGATCGAGTACTCGCTCAGCGCGACCCTCATGATCATTCTCATCGCGATGCTCACCGGTGTCGCCGACATCGGCGCGATCATCGGGATCGCCGGGGCCAACGTCGCGATGATCCTGTTCGGCTGGCTCATGGAGCGCGCCAACCGTGACCGGGAGGGCGGCATCGACTGGCTGCCCTTCATCTTCGGATCGATCGCCGGGGCGGTGCCGTGGATCATCGTGACGGTGTCGATCGTCGGCTCGGTCACCGACGGCGGCGGACCGCCCGCCTTCGTCTACGGGATCTTCGTGTCCCTGCTGATCCTGTTCTTCAGCTTCGCCGTCAAGGGCCCGTGGCGGCGGCGGTTCACCGCCGAGTGGGGCTACCTGGTGCTGAGCCTCACGGCCAAGAGCGTGCTGGCCTGGCAGGTGTTCGCCAACACCCTGGTGCTGTAGCCGCCACGGAGGGCGCGACGGGCGGGTCCGCGAGGCGGATCCGCCCTTCCCCCGCGCCGCGGGTGGGTGATGGCCCCGATGCCCGCGCCCACGGGTGGCGCGGAGACTGGGTGCGTGTTCCAGGTGCGCATCCACGGGCGCGGCGGGCAGGGCGTCGTCACGGCGGCAGAGCTGCTGTCGGTGGCCGCCTTCGCCGAGGGCCGCACCGCGCAGGCGTTCCCGAGCTTCGGGTCGGAGCGCACGGGCGCGCCGGTGGTGGCGTTCTGCCGCATCGCCGACGGTGAGATCCGCACCCGGGAGCCCATCGCCGAGCCGGACGCGCTGATCATCCAGGACGCCACGCTGCTGCATCAGGTGGACGTCTTCTCGGGCCTGCGTCCCGACGGCTACATCCTGCTCAACTCGCCGCGCACGTTCGACGAGCTGGGCGTCGGCACGTTCACGGCCGGGTTCCGCCACGAGCGGCTGCTCACGGTGCCGGCCACCGAGCTGGCGCTACGGCACCTGGGTCGGCCCATCCCGAACGCCGTGCTCCTGGGCGGCTTCTGCGCGATCAGCGGGGTGGTGGGCCTGCCGGCGCTGGCCGACGCGCTGCGGGAGCGGTTCCCGGCGGCGCTCGCCGATCAGAACGTCGCCGCGGCGACGGAGGCCCACGACTGGGTGGAGGCCGAGATGCGGGAGCTCGCCAATGGCTAGGCGCCAGATGGAGGGCGCGCGGGGCGTCGCCGAGACGGTCGCGGCCTGCCGGCCGCAGGTGATCTGCGCGTACCCCATCACCCCCCAGACGCACATCGTGGAGGGCCTCGGGGCGCTGGTGAAGAGCGGTGCGCTGTCGCCGTGCGAGTTCGTGAACGTGGAGTCCGAGTTCGCCGCGATGTCGGTGGCCATCGGGGCGTCGGCCGCCGGGGCCCGCGCCTACACGGCCACGGCCAGCCAGGGGCTGCTGTTCATGGCCGAGGCCCTCTACAACGCCTCCGGCCTCGGGCTGCCGATCGTGATGACGGTGGCCAACCGGGCCATCGGCGCGCCCATCAACATCTGGAACGACCACTCCGACGCCATGTCCCAGCGGGACTCCGGGTGGATCCAGCTTTACGCGGAGACCAACCAGGAGGCCATGGACCTCCACATCCAGGCGTTCCGGCTGGCGGAGGAGTTCTCGGTGCCGGTGATGGTGTGCATGGACGGGTTCGTGCTGACGCACGCCTTCGAGGCGCTGGACGTGCCGACGCCCGAGCAGGTGGACGCATTCCTGCCGCCGTTCCGGCCCCGCCAGGTGCTCGACCCCGACGAGCCGCTCACGATCGGCGCCATGGTGGGGCCCGAGGCGTTCACCGAGGTGCGGTACCTGGCCTTCCACCGCCAGCAGGAGGCCCTGGCCCGCATCCCGGAGATCGCCGAGGAGTTCCGCGCCGCGTTCGGACGCGACTCCGGCGGGCTGCTGCACACCTACCGGTGCGAGGACGCCACCACGATCGTGCTGGCCATGGGGTCGGTGCTCGGCACCCTCAAGGACACCGTGGACGGGCTGCGCGACGACGGCGAGCGCGTGGGCGTCGTGGGGCTCACCTCCTTCCGGCCGTTCCCCATGAGCGCGGTCTGGAACGCCCTGCGCCGCGCCGAGCGGGTCATCACCCTGGAGCGGGCCTTCTCGCCCGGCGTGGGCGGCATCGTGTCGGCGAACGTCCACATGGCGCTGGCCGGGCTCTCCCAGCGGTACCACACGGTCATCGCCGGGCTGGGCGGGCGGCCCGTCACGCGGGCATCCCTGGAGACCATGATCCGCGACGCGATCTCGGGACGCCTGGAGCCCTTGGTGTTCCTCGACCTCAACCGCGAGCTCGTGGACCGGGAGATCGCCCGAGTGCACGCCCACCCCCGCTCCGGTCCCGCCGCGGAGAACATCCTCCGCGACATCGGCATCGTCGCCGGGGGGCCGCACGGATGAGCGACACACGGGAGATCCGGTACTTCCAGGTGGGCAGCCACGCCGTGGGCAACCGGCTGCTCGACCCGGACCAGCGCACGGTGCAGGCCGACCCGGAGCGCGCCAACGCCCTCACCTGCGGGCACCGCGCCTGCCAGGGCTGCGGCGAGGCGCTCGGCGCCCGGTACGTGGTGGACGCCGCGCTGCGGGCCAGCGCCGGCCGGCTGGTGGCGGTGAACGCCACCGGCTGCCTGGAGGTGTTCAGCACCCCCTACCCGGAGAGCTCCTGGCAGCTCGCCTGGCTGCACTCGCTGTTCGGCAACGCCCCCGCGGTCGCCACCGGCGTGGCCGCGGCGCTGCGCGCCCGCGGCATGGACGACGTGCGCGTGCTGGCCCAGGGCGGGGACGGCGGCACCGTGGACATCGGCTTCGGCTGCCTGTCCGGGATGTTCGAGCGCAACGACGACGTGCTGTACGTCTGTTACGACAACCAGGGCTACATGAACACCGGCGTGCAGCGCTCGGGCGCCACCCCGGCGGCGGCCCGCACCGCCACCACGGAGGCGGTGGGCGAGCACCCCGGCAACCCCTTCGGGCAGGGCAAGGACGTGCCCCGCATCGCCATGGCCCACGGCGTGCCGTACGTGGCCACGGCCACCGTCGCCGACCTGCGTGACCTGGAGGCCAAAGTGGAGCGCGCGATGGCCGTGCGCGGCGCCCGGTACCTGCACGTGCTGGTCCCCTGCCCGCTGGGCTGGGGGACCCCGTCGAACCTCACCATCCGCATGGCGCGCCTGGCCACCCAGAGCGGGCTGTTCCCCGTCTACGAGGCCCGCGACGGCGAGGTGACCGAGGTCACGCGCATCCGCCAGCACGTGCCGGTGGAGGACTACCTGCGGCCGCAGAAGCGGTTCGCCCATCTGTTCACGCACCCCTCGGGCGCCGAGGCGCTGGAGCGCATCCGCGCGTCGGCGCTGGCGAACATCCGGCGCTACGGGCTCCTGGACCGGGAGGACGAGCGGTGACCGAGCACCCCTTCGCCATCACCCTGGACGTGGGCTCCAGCCGGGCGAACCACACCGGCTCGTGGCGCACCGAGCGCCCGGAGTACGTGCGGCGGCTGCCGCCCTGCAACGGGGTGTGCCCCGCGGCCGAGGACGTGCAGGGCTGGCTGTTCCACGCCGAGTCCGGTGACTACGAGGCGGCCTGGCGCACCATCGTGGCCGACAACCCGTTCCCCGCCGTGATGGGGCGCGTCTGCTACCACCCGTGCGAGACCGCCTGCAACCGCGGGCAGCTGGACGAGGCGGTCGGCATCAACTCCGTGGAGCGCTTCCTCGGCGATCTGGCCATCGAGCGCGGCTGGTCGATCCCGGTGGAGGCCGCCGAGACCGGGAAGCGGGTCCTGGTGGTGGGCGCCGGCCCCTCCGGCCTGTCCGCGGCGTACCACCTGCGCCGCATGGGCCACGCCGTCGAGATCCGCGACGCGGCGGAGCAGCCCGGCGGGATGATGCGGTTCGGCATCCCCCGCTACCGGCTGCCGCGCGAGGTGCTGGACGCCGAGATCGCCCGCATCACGAAGATGGGCGTCACCATGCGACTGGGAGAAGCGGTCACCGACCTGGCCGTCGCGATGACCGACGACGGCTTCGACGCCGCGTTCCTGGCGGTGGGCGCGGGGGTCGGCAGGCGCGCCCACATCCCCGCCGGAGAGGCCGCCCGCGTCGTCGACGCCGTGGCGTTCCTGCACCACATGGAGGACGCCGAGCCGCCGCGGATCGGCCGGCGCGTGGTGGTCTACGGCGGTGGCGACACCGCGGTCGATGCGGCCCGCACGGCGAAGCGCCTGGGCGGCGAGCCGCTCATCGTCTACCGCCGCACCCGCGACCGCATGCCGGCGCAGGACTTCGAGGTGCGCGAGGCCGAGGAGGAGGGCGTGCTGGTGCGGTGGCTGTCCACCATCCGCCACATCGACGGCGGCACGGTCACGGTGGAGCGCATGGAGCTCGACGAGCACGGCTTCCCGCAGCCCACGGGCGAGACCGAGACCCTGGAGGCCGACACCGTCGTCCTCGCGCTGGGCCAGGACAGCGACCTCTCGCTGGTGGCCGGCATGGACGACGTGGAGGTCGCCGACGGGACCGTCCGCGTGGGGCCCGACATGATGACCGGGCGCCCCGGGGTGTTCGCCGGCGGCGACATGGTGCCGGCCGAGCGGACCGTCACCACCGCGATCGGGCACGGCCGCCTGGCCGCCCGGCACGTGGACGCCTGGCTGCGCGGCACCCTCCACACGCCGCCGCCGCGGCCGCCCACGGCGACGTTCGACCACCTGAACACCTGGTACTACTCGGACGCCCCGCGCACGATGCGTCCCCATCTGGAGGCCGCCCGCCGGGCGTCGGGGTTCGACGAGGTGGTCGCGGGCCTGGACGAGGACACGGCCCTGTTCGAGGCCCGCCGCTGCATGAGCTGCGGCAACTGCTTCGAGTGCGACAACTGCTTCGGGGTGTGCCCCGACAACGCCGTCATCAAGCTGGGCCCCGGCACGGGCTATCGCTTCGACCTGGAGTACTGCAAGGGCTGCGGCATCTGCGCCACCGAGTGCCCCTGCGGCGCGATCGCGATGGGCCCCGAGCCCTCGTAGCTCCCCCGGGGTGGTGGTGCGCGGCGCGCCCGGTCCATGCGGACGGGCCGGGCGCGCGACGCGCGGGCGGCAGGGGGCTGCCGCCACGCCGGCGGGAGGGGGCTCCGCGCCGGCGATCTCGTCATGGAGCGCCGCTCAGGCGGTCTCCCAGCTCCAGGTGACCTGCGCGGCACGGGGCGCGCCGGGGCGCACCGGCTCCGCCGCATCGTCCGGGCCGCCGGGCGGCGCGGTCTGGGGCTCCAGGCACACCACGTCCTCCAGCTCGTCGAACACCACCATCCAGCCGGCGTCGCCCGCGATCTCCAGGCTCAGCGCGCCCGGCCAGTCGATGCGGGCCCGGCCGTCGGGCACCTCGAACGCGTCGTCGAAGGGGCCCCGCACGTCCGCGGGGTCGAGGCGGCGCCCGGTGGGGAGGCCCGCGGCGTCACGCTCCAGGACGGCGCTCGCGTCCATGCGCCACCGCAGCGGCTCGCCACGGTCGAGGCGGCGGCGGAACCAGGGATGCCAGCCCAGCTCGGCCGGGAACGGGTCGCCGTCGGTGGCGACCTCCAACCTCGACCGCAGGCGGCCCTCGCCCAGCTCCCAGGTCACCGTGGCGCGGCCGGGCCACGGCCACGCGGGGCCCAGTTCCCCGCGCAGCTCCACCCGGTGGGGGGTCCGTTCGGCCACGCGCAGGGCGCGTCCCAGGAGCGTCCCGTGCATGGCGTACCCCAGGTACGTCACCGGCATCGGGTGCTCGGCGCCCGCGAAGCGCACGGCGTTGCCGCGCAGCCGCCCCGGCCAGGGCACCATCGGGTAGCAGCCGTGCTCCTCCGGGAGCGGGCCCCGCGTGCCCAGCAGCTCCAGGTCACCCACGCGCCACGACACCAGGCGGCCGCCCGCGGACGGGTCCACCCGCACCGAGGCGCCCCCGGCGGCCAGCTCCAGGGTCGCCGCGCTCACGCGGCCCGTTCCCGCACCCGCTCGACGCAGCCGATCGGGTCGTCCAGCAGCGGTGCGAACACCGACTCCGCCGCGCCGATGAGCGCGGCGTCGCGGTCCATGCCGGGCAGCGCGAGGCGCACCTGCTCGCGCGGCGCGGTCAGTGCCGCCTCCAGCTCGTCGCGCACCTGGTCGGCCACCAGCGGCAGCAGCTTGCTGAGCAGGCCGCCGCACACCACCACGTCGGGGTTGAAGACGTTCACCAGGTTCCCCACCCCGATGCCGAGCCACCGGCCGATCTCGCCCAGCCGGCCCGCCTCGGCCGCCGACGGGACCTCCGCCAGCAGGGCGTCCACGGGGTCGCCGGGCTGCCCGCCCAGCGCGCGCACCACGGCCTCCTCGCCGATCTCGGTCTCCCAGCAGCCGCGGCGGCCGCACCGGCACCGCCGGCCCCCGGGGTTGACCACCATGTGGCCCACCTCACCGCCGTAGCCGCCGGCGCCCACCATGAGCCGGCCGTCCAGGATGATGCCGCCGCCCACGCCCACCTGGCCGGCCAGAAACACCATGTTCGCCGAGCCGCGTCCCACGCCGCGCAGATGCTCGGCGATGGCGCCCATGTCGGCGTCGTTGCCCACCACGATCGGCCCGGCGCCCGGGATGCGGGCCTCCAGCATGGCCGCCACGGGGACGTCCACCCAGCCCATGTTCGGTGCGAAGCGCACCAGGCCGTCGGAGTGCCGCACCACGCCGGGGATGGCGAGGCCCACGCCCAGGCACACCGCGCCCGCGGGCGCATCGGCCAGCAGCTCCGCGGTGAGCCGCTCCAGCTGGCGGAACACGGCCTCGGGATCCGGGTCGCGGTTGGTGTGCCGCGCCTCCCGCCGGCTCGCCACCGCGCCGCCCAGCGACACCACCGCCGCGATGGTGCGCTCCACGCGCAGGTCGAACGCCAGCGCGAACGCCCCGGACTCGTGCGGGGTCACCATGATCGAGGGCCGGCCGACGCCGCGCCCCACCGGGTCGCGCTCCACCGCCAGCCCGGCGCGCGCCAGGTCGGTGGTGAGCGCCCCCACCGTGCTGCGGTTGAGGCCGGTGAGCCGCGTGATGTCCGCGCGGGACACCGGGCCGCCCAGGTGCAGGATCCGGAGGAGGCGGCCGAGATTGTGCCGGCGCACCTCCTCCTGCGTCGCACCCGCGAGTGAGCTTGTCACGGTCCGCCTTCCGGCCGACTCGATCTTGATGGGATCAGCCCGATACCGACCGGCGCCGGGACAGGGCATCGACGCTCGCCGCGATCAGCAGCACCGCGCCGGTCACCGCGAACTGGATGCCCGCCTCCTGGGTCAGCAGGGGCAGGCCGTTCAGGATGACCCCCACCACCAGGCCGCCGGTGATGGCATCGACGATGCGGCCCTTGCCGCCGAAGAGGCTGGTGCCGCCGATCACCGCGGCGCCCACGGCGAGCAGCAGGGTGAGGGTGCCACCGGTGGTGGGCGAGACCGAGTTGTCCCGCGAGGCGAACAGGATGCCCGCCACCGCCGCCAGCGTGGAGCACAGCACGAAGCAGATGATCTTGACCCGAACCACGCTGATGCCGGCGCGGCGCGCCGCCTCGGCGTTGCCGCCCACCGCGTACACGTGGCGGCCGAAGTTGGTGCGGGTGAGCAGGAACGTGAGCCCCACGAACAGCACCAGGATGAGCGGCAGCACGTAGGGGATGCCCTTGATGGAGGTGATCTCCGGACGCCGTGAGCGCTCCTCGTTGAGGAAGTAGGTGACCGCCAGGATCACCACCGCCAGCAGACCGGTCTTGGCGAGCCACACGGTGAAGGCCTCGGTCGCCAGACCGGCGGCGGCCCGCCCGCGGCGACGCATCAGCGTGAGCAGCGCGTAGCCGCCCACCACCACCAGGGCGAGCAGCCACCCGCCCCACACCGGGAGGTTGTCGTTCTGGATCGCGAGGATCGTCTCGTCGCGGATGCCGATCGTGCCGCCGTCACCGATGATCAGCAGCAGCACGCCCTGGAAGGCCAGGAACGTCGCCAGGGTCACCACGAAGGACGGGATGCCCAGGTTCGCCACCAGCACGCCCTGTGCCAGCCCCACGACCACGCCGGTCAGCAGGCACGCGCCCAGGCCCAGCGCCAGCGGCCAGCCATGCTCGGTCATCGTGACGCCCAGGACCGCGGCGCACATACCGGCCGTGAAGCCGGCGGCCAGGTCGATCTCGCCGAGCAGCAGCACGAAGATGAGCCCCATGGCGATGACGATCACCATGGCCGACTGGCCCACCAGGTTCGCGAAGTTGAACGAGGACAGGAAGCGGTCGCCCTCCAGGGAGCCGAAGAGGAGCACCAGCGCCGCAAGGCCCAGCATGGCCGGCAGGGAGCCGAGGTCCCCGCCGCGGAGCCGGTCCACGTACGCGTGCACGGCGCCGGCGACGCCGCCGGGCTCCTGGCCCTCCGCCACCTGCTCGGCCGGGGTGGTGGTCACAGCGCCACCTCCGCCATCGCCGGGGAGAGCCCGATGTCGCCGCTGCGCCCCGCGGTGATGAGCTCCACCACCTGGTTGCGCTGCACGTCCTTGGTGTCCACCTGCGCGGCCAGCTGCCCCAGGTAGAGGACCGCGATGTCGTCGGCCACCTGCATCACGTCGCCGAGGTTGTGCGAGATGAGGATGACGCCCAGCCCGTTGTCGGCGAGCTGGCGCACCAGACGCAGCACCTGCTCGGTCTGCGCCACGCCGAGGGCGGCGGTGGGCTCGTCCAGGATCACGAGCTTGCTGTTCCACAGCACCGCGCGGGCGATGGCGACGGTCTGCCGCTGACCACCGGAGAGGCTGGCCACCGGCTGCCGCACCGAGCGCAGGGTGCGGACCGCCAGACCGTCGAGGGTCTTGCGCGCGCGGGCCTCCATCACGTCCTCGTTGAGGGTGATGCCCTTCATGACCTCACGGCCCAGGAACATGTTGTGCACCACGTCCAGGTTGTTGCACAGCGCGAGGTCCTGGTACACGACCTCGATCCCGAGGGCGTTGGCGGCCTTGGGATCGTGCACCTCCACCGGGACGCCCTCGTAGAGGTACTCGCCGGCGTCGAAGTTGTGGATGCCGGCGACGCCCTTGATGAGCGTCGACTTGCCGGCGCCGTTGTCGCCGACGAGGGCGGTCACCCGCCCGGAGCGGACCTTCAGATCGACACCGCGGAGGACCTCCACGGCGCCGAAGCTCTTGTGGATGCCGCGGAGCTCGAGGAGCGGCGTGTCACCGCCCGCCGTCGCGGCGGACGCGTCTGGTTCGGACATTTGGTCGGATACCTCGCCTGCTGCAGCCGGGACGGGAGCGGGACCGCGATACGCGGGCGGCCGGGGGAGGGCCGCCCGCGTATCCCCGCGGGGGATTGCTCGGCGCTTACTCCACGCCGAACTTGGTGCACGCCGCCTTGAGCTCGGCGGTGGTGCAGAGCTTCGCCGCGGTGGTGTAGCCGTCGGCGACGACGTCCTTCACGTTCTCCGCGAAGATCGCCTGCGGCTCGAGGAGCACGGACGGGACGTCACGGCCCGACTCGGTGTCCTTCACGGTGGCGGTCGCGGTCGTGGGCTCCTCACCCTTGGCCAGGGCGATCGCCAGCTCGGCGGCCGCGTCGGCCTCCTGACGCACGGCCTTGTAGACCGTCATGCACTGGGTGCCGAGCAGCACGCGCTGCAGACCCTCGTCGGTGGCGTCCTGACCGGTGACCGGGATCTTGCCCGCCACGCCGTTGCGCTCCAGCACGGAGATGACCGCGCCGCCGAGGCCGTCGTTGGCGGCGTCGACGCCCACGAAGTTGCCGTTGGCCTTCGTGTACATCTGCTCGAAGATCCGGCCGGCCTGCGTGTTGTCCCAGTCCGGGACGCTCTGGTCGGCGGCGATCGTGTAGCCGGCGGCCTTGATGGCGGCCTCGTAGCCCTGCTTGAACAGCGTGGCGTTGTTGTCGGTGGGCGAGCCGTTGAGGAGCGCCACCGGGCCGCTGGTCTTGCCGAGGTCCGTCATGCACTTCACGAGGCCCTCACCCTGCGCGGTGCCGACGGCCACGTTGTCGAACGACACGTAGTAGCTGGCCTCGCCGTTGAGCGTCAGGCGGTCGTAGTCGATCGTCTTGATGCCCTGGGCGGCGGCCTTCTTCTGACAGGCCGCGCCGGTCTCGCTGTCCAGGTTCACGATCATCAGCACGGCCACGCCGTCGTTGATCATCTGGTCACAGAGCGTCGCGAACTTCGCCTTGTCGCCGTTCGCGTTCTGGATGTCGGCGGTCACGTCGGCCGCCGCGAAGGCGTCACCGAGGAACTTGCGGTCCGCCGTCTCCCAACGGGCCGAGGACGCGCTGTCCGGCAGGATCACGCCGACGGAACCGACCTCGGCCGCCGTGGTGTCGCCATCGCCGGTCGAGGCCTCGTCGTCACCGCAGGCCGCAACGCCGAAGGCCATCACTGCAAGAGCGGCGCCGATGGCCAGGGAACGCTTACCACGCATAGGTGTGTCTCCTTGATCTGATGCGAGTCGGTGGGTGAAGCGGGGTCCGGTCCACGGACCGGGGGTTCAGGGACGGAGTCCGAGGATGTGGTCGATCACGAGCTGGTCGAGCCGCTCGTTGTTCAGGGCACGCGCGCCGAGGGCGTCCACGTCGAACGCCTCCTCGCGAAGGGCTGCGGCCGCCGCCGGGCTGTAGCTCCCGACGGACGCCTCGCGGAGATCGGGGACGCCGGCCGCGGCGAGCGCCTCCTGCACGACCGGGTCGGCGTCGAACGCCCGGACCCGCTCGGCGAGGGCCTTGTAGGTGCGCATGCACCCGCGGGCGAAGTCCCAGATGCCCTCGCCGCTCTCCACGCGGTACGGCCGCGCGTCGAAGTGGCGGGGGCCGTCGTACCCGCTGCCCTCCAGCAGCCGGACGAGGAAGAACTGGTCCTTCAGGGCCTGCGAGCCGAACCGCAGGTCCTGGTCGTAGCGGCCCACGTTCTGGTCGTTCAGGTCGATGTGGAAGAGCTTGCCCTCCCAGATCGCCTGCGCGACGCCGTGGTGGAACGACAGCCCGGCCATCGTCTCGTGCGCGAACTCGGGGTTCAGGCCCACCATGTCCGGGTGGTCGAGCGTGCGGATGAAGCTCAGCGCGTGCCCGATGGTGGGCAGGAAGATGTCGGCGCGGGGCTCGTTCGGCTTGGGCTCGAGTGCGAAGCGGATGTCGTAGCCCTGGTCCCGCACGTACTCGCACAGGAAGTTCAGCGCCTCGCGGAAGCGGTCGAGCGCCGCGACCGGGTCCTTGGCCGCGTGCGAGTCCACGCCCTCGCGGCCACCCCAGAACACGTACGTCGGCGCGCCGAGCTCGGCGGCCAGGTCCAGGTTGCGCATGACCTTCTGGATGGCGAACCGGCGCACCTTCGGCGCGTTGCTGGTGAACGCCCCGTCCTTGAACACCGCGTGCGAGAAGAGGTTCGTGGTGGCCATCGACACCACGACCCCGCTGTCGGCGAGCGCGCGGCGGAAGCGGGCGATGATCGCATCGCGCTCCGCGGCCGGCGTGCCGAACGGGATGAGGTCGTCGTCGTGGAAGCTGACGCCCCACCCGCCGATCTCCCCGAGGCGGCCCACGAAGTCCACGGGGTCGAGCTTCGGGCGGGTGGGACCGCCGAAGGGATCGCCGCCCACGTGGCCGATGGTCCACAGGCCGAAGGCGAACTTGTCAGAGGGTGTCGGAGCGAGCGGGTCGGGCATCGGTTCCGTTCACGGAGATTGGTCAAACGAACATGTTGTGGCGCGCAACATATTCCATTTGCAACATCCCGCACAACCCCCAGTCTGAAAAACGCATGGCCATGCGTTTCAGAACGCTCCGAGATGTTTCAGGGCTCCCCGGAAACGGTCAGGAGCCCACGGCGGCCCGGGCGGCCGCGTAGGCCTCCCGGACCGCCGGGGCGGGGTCCGCGTGCACCGCGTGCACGGCCCCGGTGTCCCAGGCGGGCGGGGCGTCCGCCCCGGAGTGCGCCCAGGCGGCCTGCCGGGCCGCCCCCAGCGCCACGTACTCGCCCGCCGCGGGCACGTGGACGGTGCCGCCGAAGAGCGTGGCCGCCACGTGCCGCACCGCGGGTGAGGCGGCGGCGCCGCCGATGAGCAGCACCCGCCCGCCGTCACGCGGTCCCAGCGCGTCGACGGCGTCCGCCAGGCCGCACAGCATCCCCTCCACGGCGGCGCGGGCCATCGTCCCCGGCGTCATGTTGGCGCGGGTCATCCCCACCAGCGTGCCGGTGGCGTCGGGCAGGTCCGGCGTCCGCTCCCCGTCCAGGTACGGGATCAGCACCAGCCCGCCGGCGCCGGCCGGCGCCGCGAGCGCCAGGTCGCTCAGGCGGTCCAGATCGGTGCCCAGCAGGGTCGCGGCGGCCGACACCACCCGGGCCGCGTTGAGCGTGCACACCAGCGGGAGGAACCGGCCGGTCGCGTCGGCGAAGCCGGCGACGATGCCGGTGCCGTCCGCCGTGGGACACTCGGCCACGGCCATCGCCGTCCCGGAGGTCCCCAGCGACACCACCACGTCGCCCGGACCCAGCCCCAGTCCCAGCGCGGCGCCCATGTTGTCGCCGGTGCCGGCGCCCAGGATCACGCCGCCGGGGGTCTGCCCCACCGCCTCACCGGGGCCGGCCACCCGCGGCAGGCCGGCCTCCCGGCCCAGCGCGCGCACGAGGAGCTCACGCCGGTACTCGCCGGTCGCCGGCGACCAGTAGCCGGTGCCGCTGGCGTCACCGCGGTCGGTGGCGAGCACCGTCCCCCCGGACAGCCGGTGGGTGAGCCAGTCGTGCGGCAGCAGCACGGTCGCCGCCCGCGCCGCCGATTCCGGCTCCATGCGGGCCAGCCAGCGCAGCTTGGTGACGGTGAACGACGCCACGGGCACGCTGCCCACCGCGTCGGCCCACGCCTGCCCACCGCCCAGCTCGGCCACGAGGTCCGCAGCGTCCGCCGCCGAGCGGGTGTCGTTCCACAGCAGGGCCGGGCGCACCACCTGGCCAGCGTCGTCGAGCACCACCATGCCGTGCTGCTGCCCGGCCACCGACATGGCCACCACGCCGTCCATGATCCCGTCCTTCGCGGCGTTGAGCGCCTCCCACCAGCGGTCGGGGTGGCACTCGGTGCCGTCGGGGTGCGGCGCGCGTCCCTCGCGGACCACCGCGCCGGTCGCGGCGTCGCACACCACCACCTTCACCGACTGGGTGGAGGAGTCGACCCCGGCGACGAGCGGCACGGCCCTACCTCGCCGCGACGGCGGGCGCGGCGGCGGGCCGCAGGCCCATGGCGCCGGCGATGAGCCCGTACGAGCGCAGGCGCTCGGCGTGGTCGTGGACCATGGTCATCACCATCACCTCGTCCGCCGCGGCCGGCCACGCCGGCGGGGTCGCCCAGCACCTGCGCCCGCCGGTAGCGGCGGATCTGGTCGTGCTCGGATGCGTTGTAGTCCAGGGCCGCGGCCTCGTCCGGCGGCTCCAGCGGACCGGGCCGGCCCTGCCGCAGCCGCAGCACGCCCAGCGCCATCGACCAGGCCAGGTGCTCGGCCCGCTCGGCGGTGTCGGCGCAGATGGCCGACACGCCCAGGATGGCGTAGGGCTCATCCAGGAACCCCGGCCGGAAGCGGTCGCGGTACATGCGCATGATGTCGGTGGCGCCGCGCGGGTTGAGGTGCCGGGCGAACGCGAACCCGGTGCCCATCGCGGCGGCCACCTGGGCGCCGTACTCCGATGAGCCGAGGATCCACACCGGCGGCAGCGGCACGTCCGACGGCTCGGCGGCGACGGGCGCGAACGGGTGGTCCGACGGGAAGCCCTCCCCGCCGAACGCCAGCAGCTCGGCCAGCTGGGTGGGGAAGTCCGGGGTCTCCGCCCCGCGCCGGATGGCGTAGGCGGTGAGGCCGTCGGTGCCCGGCGCGCGGCCCAGGCCCAGGTCGATGCGCCCGGGGTGCAGTGCCTCCAGCACCCGGAACGCCTCGGCCACCCGCAGCGGGCTGTGGTTGGGCAGCATCACGCCGCCGGAGCCCACGCGGATGCGCGAGGTGTTCGCCGCGACGTGGGCGATCATCACCTCCGGCGCGGGGCAGGCCATGGTGGGCGAGTTGTGGTGCTCGGCCACCCAGTACCGGTGGTAGCCCAGCGCCTCGGCGTGGCGGGCGAGCTCGGTGCTGTTGCGCACCACGTCGCGACTCGAGGAGCCGGCGGGGACGGGCGCCAGGTCGAGCACCGAGACGGGGAGGCTCATCCCGGGATCGCCCCGTCCTCGCCCAGCAGGGCGATCGCCTCGGCCAGCGTGGTGTCCGGCCCCGGCACCACCAGGTCCGACCCCATGAACTCGTCCACGGCAAGGGGCGTGCCCACGCGCGTGATCGTCTGGGCCAGCGCGCCCAGCGCGGCGGTGAGCGCGGTCTCGTCGCCCGCGGCCAGCGCCGCCTCCACCTGCCCGTCGGCGGTCTCCACGACGGCCATGTCGGCGTCGTCGAGCCGGAACTGCCCGATGCCCAGCACCCGGATGATCATGCCGCGCCCCCCGTCTGCGCCCGGCCCGGCCCGGCGCCGCCGATCTCGGCCTTCAGCCGCTCCAGCTCCTGGTCGACCTTCGTGCCGGCCGCCGCGGTGGCGACCTCCGCGTCCAGGCGGTCGCCACCCGACAGGTCCTCCAGGCTCCCGGAGGCGATGAGCTCGTCGATGGCCTCGGCCCGCGCCTGCATGTTCTGCAGCCGGTCCTCGGCCTTGGCGGCCGCGGCGCCCATGTCGGCCATGTCCTCCGAGAGGCCGGAGACGGCCTCCCCCACCTTCACCTGCGCCTCCGCCGCCGAGTACTGGGCCTGGATGGTGTCCTTCTGGGTGCGGAACGCGTCGATGCGGGCCTGCAGCTTGGCCTCGGTGAGCGACATCTTGTCGTGTTCGGCCACCAACACCGCGCGCTGCTCGGTGATCTGGGCGATCTGCGCCTCCACCCCGGCGCGCCGCTGCAGCGCCTGGCGGGCGAGGTCCTCGCGGCCGGCCTGCAGGGCCTCGCGGGCATGCTGCTCCAGCGCCGCGGCGCTCGCCCCCAGCCGGTCGATCTGGATGTCCAACCGCAGACGACCCGCGGTGACGTCGGCCATCGCGCGCCCGAGCGTCGCCAGCACCTGCTGGCTCTTCTCCAGCGAGAGGGCTCCCGGCCGTCGTCCTCGGCCGCCGCGCGGCCGCGGAAGATCGAGGTGATGCGCTCGAACAGGCCCATGGAACTCCGGTGCTCGCGGGGGTGACCACCCGAGCCTAGCCCGATGCGCCCGGGTTCGGAACGCCCGGCGCTTGCGGGGCGGGCCGGACGCTGCGACCGTTGGCCCATGCGAACCCACCCCCGCGGCCCCCTCGGCGCCCTGCTCGCCGCCATGGCCCTCCTGATGCTCGTCGCCGCGGCCCCCGCGGCCGCGCTGATCAACCCGAACCAGCTCCTGGACACGGACGTCGCCGCGGAGCCCTCGGCGCAGCTCACGCGCGCCGAGCGGAACCAGCTGGACACCGCGGCCCGGCGCCTGGCCGCCCAGGGCACGCCCACCAAGTTCATCGTGCTGGGCCGGGCCCCCGGCACCGTCGAGGAGCAGCGCCAGTACGCCTCGCTGGTGCGCAGCACCGTGGGTCAGCAGTACTCGGTGCTGGTGCTGTCCGCGTCGCCCCGGCGGCTCACATTCGCCACGCCCCTCCCGCAGAGCGAGACCACGGCGATCTTCAACGCCCGCGTTCCGGAGCTGCGGGCGGACCCGGTGAACGGGACCGTGCTCGTGGCCCAGGACATCGGCAGGGCCGTCGCGACGACCGAGCCGGAGCCGCAGGTGACCCAGGACACCGGATCCGGCGGGGACAGCGGCGGCGGGAGCATCCTGCCGCTGCTGGTCATCGCGGGTGTGGGCGCGGGCGGCATCTTCTGGCTCACCCGCCGCGGCCGGAAGAAGGCCCGGCGGCGCGTGGAGGATCAGGACCCGATGATCGACGGGCTCGCCGCCCAGATCAACGACCTGGATCCCGAGATCCAGGTGGGCGGGGAGCGTGCGCAGGCGGCCAAGGCCGACTACCAGGACGCCGTGCTCACCTACTCCGACGCCCGCGCGGCGGCCGAGAAGGCGCAGACGCCGGCACAGATCGCGGAGGCGCGGGCGATGCTGGAGAAGGGCCTGCGCTCCGCCCGGCGGGCGCGCGCGCAGCTGGACGGCCGGCCCGTGGAGGAGGCCGAGCAGGAGCCCCTGCTGGAGGGCCTCTGCACGTTCGACCCCAAGCACGGGCGCGCGGTGGGCCAGGCCACCGTCACCGCGCCCGACGGCCGCACCGCCGAGGTGCCGGTGTGCGCCGACTGCATGCGGCGCATGGAGCACGGCGAGGCCCCCGAGATCCGCGAGATCGAGATCGCGGGACACCGGCGCCCGTACTGGCAGTCCGGCGGCGGCGGCATGGGAGGCCTCATGAACGGCGCCCTGCTGGGCATCCTGCTGGGCGGCATGTTCGGCGGCGGATCGGCCAGCGGCGACATGGGCCAGCAGGACCAGGGCGGCGGATGGCCCGACCAGTGGTCCGGCGGCGGCGACGCCGGCGGCGGCGGCTTCGGCGGCGGTGACTTCGGCGGCGGTGGCGGCGACGCCGGAGGCGGCGGCTTCTAGCTAGCCGGTGGTCTCGGTGACCCGGTAGCGGCGCGCGTCACGGTCCAGCGCCGCCCGGGTCCGGGGACCGAGCGTCCCGTTCGCCGGGAGCTTCACCGAGGTCTGGTACCGCTGCACGGCCCGCAGCAGCGGCGTGGTGAAGCGGTTGCCGATGGGCCACCGCGGCGGGAGCGCCTGGATGGCCACCATCTGGGTCTGGACGCCGCGCAGCACGGTGCGGCGCACGCCGAACTGGACGCGACCGGACGGGTCGTAGCGCAGCTGGTCGCCCAGCACGCCGTCCAGCGAAGGGTGGCGCACCGGCAGCGGCGCGAGCTCGGCGACGCGCAGCACCATGGTGGCGCGGTTGCCGTTCACGTCCTCGGCCACCAGCACGTGGCGCACGCCGGCGCTGATGGCCGCGGCGGTGGCGCCCTCGCCCAGGGGCCTGCCGTCGATGGTGATGCGCCGCACGCCGCTGAGGCCGTCGGTGACGGTGATGGCCGCCACCACCCGGCCGGGGCTCGCCACGCCCGGCGCGGTGACCCGCAGGATGGGCGGGGTGCCGTCGATCACCACCCGGTCCGTCACGTCCCGGCTGTTGCCCACCATGTCCGTGGCCCGCACCACCACGGCGTAGCGCCCGTCGGGCAGCTCCACGCCCTTCGCCCCGATGTTCTGCGGGGCCGTCGGCCCGCGCAGCAGCCGCACGCCGGCCACCCCGGTCTCGGGGTCCACTGCCCGGGCGCGCAGGATGTTGCGCCGCACCATGAGGGTGAGGGCCGGCGGCCGGTCGTCCACCACGACGTCCACGTTCTGCTGCACCAGCGTGCCGTCGCGGGCCATCACCGACACCCCGATGCGATGCGTCCCGGGCATCGCGAACTGCCCGCTGAACCTCGGGCCGATCGCCAGCAACTGCCCGTCCATGCGCCACTCGACGGGGGTCACGGCGATGCCGTCGATGGCGGCGGTGAGGCTGGCCGTGCCACCGGGCTTCATCATCACCCGCTGCGCGGAGATGGTGAGCTTGGGCGGCAGCCCGGGGTCCGGCATGACGCTGTACGCGGACGAGGCATCCGACACGTTGCCCGCGGCGTCGACCGCGAGCACCGTGACGCTGCGCGTCACCGCCGGGTCGAGCCCCGTGATGTCGAACGACGGCTCGGTGGTGGTGCCCACCTCCTGCCCATCCAGCTGCACCACGTAGTGATGCACGCCGGAGGTGGTGACGATGGTCGCCGACGGTGACACCTCGCCCTGGTTGCCGGCGAGGTCCGCGGCGCGCACCGTGTAGACGTGCTCGGTGCCGTAGTCCGCCGGGGGCGTCCACCTCGCGCGCAGCGTCCCCCGCGCGGGGACGGTCACCAGCAGCCCGGCGGGCGGGTCGGGCGCCGAGATGTCGGTGGCCCCGGCATCGGTGAGCGTGGTGGTGGACACGCTGCCGAGGGCCGCGCCGTCGCGCCGCACCGCGTACGTGGCGGCGCCGGCCACGGCGTCCCAGCTCACGCGCTGCGGCCATCCGGTGCCGGTCGGCGGCGCGGGCCGCGGCGGCGGCGTCCGGTCGATCCAGACCAGCCCCGACGGGTCCGGGCCGCCCGCGTGCGCCGGTGCCCAGGCGCTGCGGTTGCCCACGAGGTCCACGCCGCGGAACTGCACGAGGGTCTGGCCCTCCCCGGCCACCGTCAGCGATGCGCCGGACACGGCGCTGGTCCACGTGGCGCCGCCGTTGGTCGACGTCCGGTACTCGTAGCCGGCCAGGCCGGCGGTGGCATCGGTGGATCCCGACGCCGTGACCGTCACGTCGGGGGTGTTGAGCGGCGTGGGCTGAGCGCCCGACACGGTCGGGAGCGTCGGGGCGGTCGCATCGGAGACCACCGTCCGGCCGGGTGACTGCAGGCTCAGGTTCCCGGCCCCGTCGTAGGCCACCACGCGGTACAGGTGGCTGCCGTCGGGACTGGTGGTGTCCAGGAACAGGGGCATCGAGGTCGTGCCCACCTGGACGCCGTCGCGCAGCACCCGGTACCCGGCGAGCCCGCTTCCGCCGGTGTCGGTGACCGCCGACCAGGTGAGCGACGGCGCGGAGGTGGGCGAGCCGGCGCTGGGCTGGGCCGGCGTGCTGGGCGTGGTGCGGTCGATGCGCACGATGCCCTCGGGGGACGGCGCGCCGGCCCAGGCGGACCGATTGCTCAACGCGTCCACGCTGCGGAACTGCAGGAACGTCTCGCCCTGGGCGCTGATCACCGCCGAGGCGCCCGCCGTGGGTGCCGACCAGCTGCCGCCGCCGTCGCCGGAGGTGCGGTACTCGTAGGAGACGGCGTCGGCCCCGCCGCCGCCGGCGGACACCGTCACCGACACCGACGGCGCCCACGCGGACGATCCGCCGCTCACCACCGGGGCGTTCAGGGGCAGCGCGGCGGCGGGCACCGCGAGGACGATCGCGCATGCGATGACGGCCATGCGGCCCATGCGGGGCCCGCGCCGGGGCCGGGCGCGGGCGCGTCGTGGGGTGCGGCGGATCTCGGGCATGCGAAGGTTTGGGAACTTTGCTTCCCGTTTCGCCTTCGGCATCCGGGGGCTCGAAATGAGCCGCACGGTCCCCGCCGGACCGGGCCGGCGGAGAGAGGTGACACGCGCCCGCCGATCTCCTTGCGACCGCTCCAGCCGGGTCGCGACGGTCCGCACCCCCGCGGCGGAACCGTCGCGCCGGCCGGTGATCGCCTCTCCGTAGGAGGGCGACGCGGCGGGCGCGCGTCGGAATCGACACTACATGACGAATATGCGTCGTCGACCCCCAAAGGACCAGCGTTTGGCCCGCAAACCGGGTCCTCCGGGTCGTTTCGCATGAGGGGTTTCCCTCGCTCGGGATGTGGGATCGTTTTCACGAGGGCGTGAGGCGCGCGGCTCACCCCGCGCCCCGTGCGGGCCGATCCACGGAGGGTGAGGAGTTGGTCCGGCACGGTTGCCGCATGCGCCTTGCTGCTCGGGTGGGTGCCCGTGGCGGCCGCCTCGCCGATCCCGCCGGTCCCGCGGCATGCCGCCCTCACCGCGCTGGTGGTGTGGCCCACGGTCGCGCGCGCCGCCCCGCACCGCGACGCACGCCCGCTCATGCGCCTCACGGGCGCCACCGCGTACTCCCGGCGGCCGCAGGCGATGCTCGTCACCGGCGTCCGCCGCACCACGCGAGCCACCTGGGTGCGCGTGCAGTTGCCGATCCGCCCCAACGGCACGGCGGGATGGGTGCGGCGCGGCACCGTGCGCCTCCAGGTGACCCGGGTGCGGGTGGTCGTGCGGCTGGCCTCGCGGCGTCTGGAGATCTGGCGCGGGCCGCGCCGCCTGGTGAGCTGGCCGGTGGGCATCGGCCGCGCCGGGACGCCGACGCCGGTGGGCCGCTTCGCCGTGCAGGACGCCCTCCCGACCCTGCCCGGCTGGCGGCGGGTCTACGGTGGTTGGACGATCCCGCTGACCGCGCACTCCCCCACGCTTCGGTCGTTCATGGGCGGCGACGGCCTGGTGGCGCTGCACGGCGGGCGCCCCTGGCGGCTGGGCGTGCCATCCAGCAACGGCTGCGTGATCCTGTCGGAGGCGCACCTGGCGGTGGTGGCGCGGCTGGTGCGGCCCGGGACGCCGGTGGTCATCACACCGCGCTGACCGGTCCCCGTGCCGGGTCCGGACCGCCCCGGCGGATGGTGTCCCTCGACCAACCGCTGCCCACCGGCGGGGCGGTGCGCCACACCGGCCCCCGCGACGGGGACGTGGTGGTGGCCCTCAACGGCGGCCGGGCGCGACCCGTGCCCGGTGACTGGAGCCCGTCCATCGAATGGCTGGTGCGGCGCCTCTCGGCGCGCCTGCCCGAGGTGGGCTTCACCGAGGTGCGCTACCGGGTGAAGTCCTGGCGGCGCCTGGACGACTGCATCGAGGACGGCCTGGCCGCGGTGGACGCGGCCCTCGAGGCGGGCGCGCGACGGGTCGCGATGCTCGGATTCTCGATGGGCGGGGCCGTGAGCCTGGCCTGCGCGGGGCAACGCCCGGTGCGGGACGTGGTGGCCCTCGCGCCCTGGATCCCCCGGGAGCTGGACCTCGCGGCGCTGCGCGGCAGCCGCGTGACCGTGCTGCACGGGTCGCTCGACGCGGCCTTCCCCGGCGTGCCCGCGCTGCGCCCCGGGCATTCCCTGGAGGGCGTCCAGCGCATGCGGGCGCTGGGCGTGGAGGCCACCCACACCGTCATCACCGGCGGTGTGCACGGCGTGGCGCTGCGGCCCCTCGGGATCCTCGCCCCACTGCCGCGGGCCGGCGAGTGGCTGCGCCTGGCCCATGCCGGGCTGGCGCGCTTCGCCGACGGCGGCTAGGCCGGGTCGATCTCCCGGCGCGCGAGCCGCTCGGGCGTCGGCAGCTTGACGCGCCAGATGAGGCCCAGCTTCTCCATGCCGCGGATGACCATCCAGCTCACGTCGATCTGGAAGCGGCCGAGGCCGTGGCGGGCCGAGCCGGGGAACGCGTGGTGGTTGTTGTGCCATCCCTCGCCGAACACCAGCATCGCCACCAGCCACTGGTTGCGGCTCTTGTCGGACGTCTCGTAGGTGCGCCGCCCGAACGTGTGGCAGATCGAGTTGACGCTCCACGTGGCGTGGTCGAACACGAAGATGCGCACCAGGCCGGCCCACACCATCGCCTGCACGCCGCGGTCGACCTCACCGGTCACCGCGAAGGCCACGCCGAACGGAATCGCCAGGCCAAGCGCGACCCACACCAGGTAGAGCCGGTCGATCCAGCGGATCAGGGGCTCGTTGAAGAGGTCCTTGCCGTAGGTGTCCCCGCGCTCCATGCCCTTCGTGGTGAAGAGCCACCCCATGTGGGCGTGGAACAGGCCGCCGATGGCGCCCCGCCAGCCCTCGCCGTGCCCATGGGGCGAGTGCGGGTCGCCCGGCTTGTCGGACATCGCGTGGTGCTTGCGGTGGTCCGTGACCCACTGGGTGAGCGGGCCCTGGGTGGCCATGCAGCCGGCGATGCCCCAGAACGCGCGCACCACCTTGCCGCTCTGGAACCCGCGGTGGGAGAAGAGCCGGTGGAAGCCCACCGTGATCCCCAGTCCGCACCAGACGTACATGATCGCGAACAGCACGAGGTCGAGCCACGAGAGGGCGACGCCCCAGAGGATCCCCGCGGCGGACAGCACGCCGAAGAAGGGAACCACGACCGCGATGAGGGTGATGATCCTGCTGGGCAGCGACGTGTGTTGCCGCACGGTGGCGACGGGCACGCGCGGGCCCGGGGGAACGGCCGCGTTTGAGCTCACGGCGCGGAACCATAGCGGGGGACGGAGCAGATGCGATCACCAACGCGTCCTCCGCATGACGGCCGTCACGTGACACCGGGCCGTTGTATTTCGAGACAGACTCGTAATATAACCTCCTCGCGATGAGCCACCCGCTGCCCCGAGGAGCCCCGAAATGCCCACCAAGATCACGTTCTTGTTCGGCAACCCCACCGACCCCGCCGCGTTCGAGGACGCCTTCGCCGAGGGCTACCTGGGCCTCGTCCGGGCGCTGCCCGGGGTGGAGCGGGTCGAGGCCGCCAGGGTGTGGCCGAGGGAGGACGGCAGCCCCACACCCGCGCACCGGGTCGTCGACGCCCACTTCGCCGACTACGCGGCCGCCTGTGCCGCGGTGACCACCGAGGCGGCCGCCGCGCTCTTCCCGGCCACCTTCCAGCTCGGCACGGGCGGGGTCACCATCCTGTTCAGCGACATCGAGGTCGCCGCCTGACCGCCGCCGCACGCCCCGTCCGGGTCCGGATCCCGCCCCCGGGGGGCGCCGTCTGTGCGAGCCTGGGCGGGTGCGCATCGCGGTCATCGGAACGGGCATCGCCGGCCTGGGGGCGGCCCACGCCCTGAAGCGGGTCCACGACGTGGTGCTGTTCGAGAAGGAACACGCACGAGGTGACCGGCGCGGACGGGGTGACCCGGGTGATCGACACCGGGTTCATCGTCCACAACCCGGCGAACTATCCGCTGCTCACCCGCCTGTTCGGCGAGCTGGGGGTCGCGACGCGCCCCTCGGAGATGAGCTTCTCGGTCACCTGCGAGCGGTGCGGGCTCAGCTACGCCGGCCGTTCGCCGTGGGAGCAGCGCGGTCACCTGCGCAGCCCGAGGATGGTGCGGCTGCTCACCGAGGTGACCCGCTTCCTGATGACCGCCGGGCGGTGGCTCGACGGACGGCACCGCACCCGCACGCTGGAGCAGATGGCCTGGGACGAGGGGTTCTCGCGGGACTTCCGCGACCACTTCCTGCTGCCGTTCACCGGCGCGATCTGGTCGATGCCGGCGGGCGCGTCGCGGGAGTTCCCCGCCGACACGGCCCTGCGCTTCTTCGCCAACCACAGCCTGCTGGGGATGCGGCGGCACACCTGGCGGACCGTCGAGGGCGGCAGCCGCGAATACGTGCGGCGCCTGGTGGCGCCCCTCGGCGACCGCCTCAACCTGTCCACCGGCGTCGCGCAGGTGCGCCGTGAGCCCGGGCGCGTGGTGGTGGCCACCGATGACGGCGCCGAGCACGCGGTGGACGCGGTGGTGGTGGCGACCCACTCCGACCAGGCGCTCCGGATGCTCGCCGATCCCACCCCCGACGAGCGCCGGGTGCTGGGGGCGATCGCCTACCGGCCGAACGTGGCGGTGCTGCACACCGACGAGCGCATGCTGCCGCCGCCGGGCGCGGTGCGGGCGTCGTGGAACCACCTCATCTCCGACTGCCGTGACGAGTCGGAGGCCCCGGGCGTGACGTACCTCATGAACCGGCTCATGCGGTTCGACGCGCCGCAGGCATGGTGCGTGACGCTGAACCGGGAGAACCGGATCGACCCCTCGCACGTATATGACCGTATGGAGTACGCGCACCCCCAGTACGACTTCCCCGCCGTGCGGGCGCAGGCCGACCTGCCCCGGGTGAGCGGCACGGACCGGGTGTGGTTCGCCGGGGCGTACCACCGGCACGGCTTCCACGAGGACGGGCTGCGGGCCGGGCTGGCCGCGGCCGCCGGGCTGGGGGCGCCCTGGTGACCACGGCGGCCGCGACGCGGTCGGCGATGTACACCGGCACGGTCATGCACTGCCGCCCCGAGGGCCCGCGCAACAGGTTCCGGTACCCGGTGTGCATGTACGCGGTGGACCTGGACGAGCTGCCCCGGCTCGGCGCCCGGATGCGGCTGTTCGGCGAGCGGGCACCCGCACCGCTCACGCTGCGGGCCGCCGACCACGTGGGCGATCCGGAGCGGCCCATCCGCGAGAACATCGAGGAGGCGCTGCGCGCCCACGGTGTCACCACCCCGATCGGGCGGATGGTGCTGGTGACCAACCTGCGCGTGCTGGGCTACGTCTTCAACCCCATCAGCTGCGTGTGGTGCTGGGACGACCGCGGGGAGCTGGCCGCCCTGGTGGCCGAGGTCTCCAACACCTTCGGGGAGCGCCACCTCTACGTGCTCCCGGCCGGGGAGGCCGTGCCGCGCGGGCGCTACCTGTCGTGGGAGCGCGAGAAGGCCATGCACGTCTCGCCGTTCTTCGGGATGGAGCACCGGTACCGGTTCGTGGCCGCCCCGCCCGGCGAGCGGCTGTTCCTGGAGGTGTCGGTGTGGCACGACGGGACCCGCGTGCTGCAGGCGACCCTGGAGGGGCGTCGCCGCCCGTTCACCGATCGTGCCCTCGTGTGGGCGCAGTTGCGCTATCCGCTCATGCCCGTCCGGGTGATCACGCTCATCCACCTGCAGGCGCTGCGCCTGCACCGGCTGGGCGCACGTTTCCACCGCAAGCCGCGCTTCCGCGCCGGGGAGGGATCCATGTCCGTGTCCGCCTCGAACGGGTCCGCGCCGGCCTCCGCCAACGGCGCGGCGCCGACGGTCCCCGCCCGCCAGGGCCTCCGGCCGCCGCCGCCGGCGGGGCGTTCGCCGTTCACCCCGTTCATCCGCCGCCTGGGGATGCGCATGGTCCTCACACGACCCACGATCGGGTCGCTCACCACGCGCCTGCCGGACGGCACCGTCCACCGCGCCGACTCCGGGCATCCGGGCCCCTCGCCCACCCTCACCATCCACTCCCGCGACCTGTGGCGCCGCTTCGCGCGCCGCGGGATGACCGGGGTGGGTGAGTCGTACGTGGCCGGCGACTGGGACGCCGACGACCTGCCGGCCGCGATGGAGCTCCTGCTGCGGCGCTCCGAGGCGTCCCGCACGCTGCCCGCGGGCCGGGTCGCCACCGCGGTGCGCGACCTGCGGCCAAGGCTGCCCGAGCGGGTGTCGATGCACCTGGCGGGGCGCCACATCCAGTACCACTACGACCTGGGGAACGACCTCTACCGGCTGTTCCTGGACGACACCATGACCTACTCGTGCGCGGTGTTCACCGAGCCGGGGCAGTCACTGGAGGACGCCCAGCGGGTCAAGCACCGCATGATCTGCGACAAGCTGCACCTGCGGCCCGGCGACCGGATCCTGGAGATCGGCTGCGGCTGGGGCGCCTTCGCGCTGGTCGC
>LNFM01005277.1_pt1 | contig 27082 bp, 28 predicted proteins | sample 596031 | NCBI WGS metagenome assembly LNFM01 (sample SAMN04254537, study PRJNA301005) | activated carbon metagenome | isolation source: dual media filters at the Ann Arbor, Michigan drinking water treatment plant | place: USA: Ann Arbor | reverse complement strand
GTGGCCGGACGGCGCGGATCGCCGTGGCCGAGTGGCTGTCCAGTCGGCTCGGGATAAAGCACCAGGCCGGCGGTTCGCAAGAGGCGAGGCGGCGTTCCTGGCCCGCGGCCAATCTGTAACGGGCAAAGGCGCGCGGGGCTGCGGCGGCCAGGGCGGGATAGCCCCAGCCCGGCCGCGCGAAGGCGGCAATCGGGATCGCGGCGAACAAGTCGCGCCAGCCCAGCCAACTCACGAGCTGGGGCAGGATGTCGGCGCCCATGATCCAGACGAACTGCGCGCTGGGATAGAGCCGCCGCAACGCCCGCACCGTGTCGAGCGTATAGCGCGTGCCGAGCACCAGCTCGGGCGCATCGACCCGGATGCGCGGGTGGCGGGCAAGCTGGCGCGCACGCGCGACGCGGGTCGGCAGCGGCTCCATGCCATCGTCGCTCTTCAGCGGATTCTGTGGCGAGACCAGCCACCAGACCTCGTCGAGGCCGAGGCGCCGCAGCGCTTCCAGGCTGATGTGGCGATGGCCTTCATGGGCCGGATTGAACGAGCCGCCCAGGAGGCCGATGCGGCGCGTCGTGTCGCGCGACACGCCGGGCATCGGATGGTGCGCAGTCATCACGAGTCCTTGCCGCGCACGATGTTCTTGTAGGTGGTGAGCTCGACCAGCCCGACCGGCCCGCGGGCGTGCATGCGGTTGGTCGAGATGCCGATCTCCGCGCCCAGGCCGAATTCGGCGCCGTCGGCGAACTGGGTGCTGGCGTTGTGCATGACGATGGCGCTGTCTACTTCGTCGAGGAAGCGCGCCGCCGTGGCCTCGTTGTCCGTCACGATCGTCTCGGTGTGCTGGCTGCCGTAGGTGGCGATGTGCCGGATGGCGCCATCGACGCCGTCGACCGTGGCGACCGCGATCACTGGCGCCAGGTATTCCATGCGCCAGTCTTTTTCGGTGGCGGGCAGCGCGGCGGCATCGCGCTTGCGGACCTCGCCGTCGCCGCGCACTTCGCAGCCGAGTTCGTGCAATTTGGCCAGCACGGGCATGAGATGGGTGTCGAGCGCGCCGCGGTCGATCAGCAGTGTTTCGGCGGCGCCACAGACGCTGACACGGCGCATCTTGGCGTTGGCCACGAGATCGCGCGCCATGGCGACGTCGGCGTCACGATCGACATAGACGTGACAGATGCCATCGTAGTGGCGGAGCACCGGCACGCGGCTTTCCTCGGTGACGCGGTCGATCAGCGAACGCCCGCCGCGCGGCACGATGAGGTCGAGCCAGTCCATGGCCTTCAGCATCTCACCCACGGCGGCGCGGTCGGTGGTGGGGACCAGGGCCACGCAATCCTGGGGCAGGCCCGCCGCCGCCAGCGCCCGGCGCAGCAGCTCGACGATGGCACGCGAGGAATGGAAGCTGTCGGAGCCGCCGCGCAGCACGACGACGTTGCCCGACTTGATGCAAAGAGCACCCGCATCGGCGGTGACGTTGGGGCGGGCCTCGTAGATCACGCCGATGATGCCGATCGGCACGCGCACGCGGCTGATCACGAGCCCATTCGGCCGGGTCCACTCCTCGATCTTGGCGCCGACCGGATCGGGCAGTGCCGCGATGTCATCGAGACCCTTGGCCATCGCCTCGATGCGGGCCTCGTTCAGCAGCAGTCGATCCTGCAGGGCTGGCGTCATGCCGGCGGCCTGGGCCGCGGCGATGTCCTTGGCGTTGGCCGCGAGAATCGCAGCCTTCTCGGCGCGGATCAGCCGCGCGGCTTCGGTCAGGGCCTTGTTCTTGGCAGCCGTCGGGGCGTTGCGCAGGCCGGCCGCCGCGAGCTTCGCGCGACGACCCAGCTCGGCAACGACGGAAGCGGCGTCTTCAGCAGGCTTGGTCTGAACGTTCATGACCGCTCCACTATAGCTCATTCCACCACGAGATCGTCGCGATGGACGATCTCGTCGCGGCCGCGGAACCCCAGCAGGCGCTCGATCTCGGCGCTCTTGCGGCCGGCGATGCGGCGGGCATCCTCCGCGGCATAGGCCACCAGCCCGCGCGCCAGCACGCGGCCGGCGCGGTCTTTTACGTCGACCACGTCGCCGCGCTTGAACTCGCCCTCGATGGTGGTGACGCCCGCCGGCAGCAGGCTCTTGCCCGCCGACAGCGCCCGGACGGCCCCGTCGTCGACGGTCAGCGCACCGGCGGTCTTGAGCGAGCCCTTGATCCACTTCTTGCGCGCCGATAGCGGCGAAGCCTCAGGCAGGAACCAGCTGCAGCGTGCCGTGCCGTCGATCAGGCCGGCGAGCGCGCCGACCGGGCGGCCATCGGCGATCGCCATACGGCAGCCCGCGGCCATGGCGATGCGCCCGGCCATCAGCTTGGTCACCATGCCGCCGTTCGACATTTCGGAGGCCGCGACACCCGCCATCGCCTCGATCTCGGGCGTGATCTCGCGGATCTCGGGAATGAACTTCGCGGAAGAATCGCTGCGCGGATCGCCAGTGTAGAGGCCGTCGATGTCCGACAGCAACACTAGTGTGTCGGCCGAGATCATCTCGGCGACGCGCGCGCCCAGACGATCGTTGTCGCCGAAGCGGATTTCGTCGGTCGCCACCGTGTCGTTCTCGTTGATCACCGGCACGGCCTTGAGGCCGAGCAGCGTCGCCATGGTCTGGCGGGCGTTGAGATAGCGTCGGCGTTCTTCTGAGTCGTCGAGCGTCAGCAGGACCTGCGCCACCGTGATGCCGTGGCGCGCCAGGGCCGCCTGGTAGGCGTGGGCGAGCTGGATCTGGCCGGTGGCCGCCGCCGCCTGGCTCTCCTCGAGTTTTAGCGTGCCGGGTGCCAGTTTCAGATGCGTGCGGCCGAGGCGAATGGCGCCGGACGACACCAGCACCACCTCACAGCCGGCCTTGTGCAGACGCGCAACGTCGTCGGTCAGGGACCTCAGCCAATCGTGCCGGATTTCGCCCTTGGCTTCATCGACCAGGATCGACGAGCCGATCTTGACGACCAGCCGTTTCGAGCTGGCCATCGGGCTCACGCCGCTTCCTTCGTCGTATCGCGCTGCTTCTCGACCAGCTTCATCAGCTCGTGCAGCAGGGGCTGCACGCCGTGGCCGGCAACGGCGGAGATCACATGCACGGTCTTGCGGCTCACGCGGGCGAGCTTGGCGCGCTTGGCCTCGATGTCCTCTTGCGTCATGGCGTCGGTCTTGTTGAGCGCCACGATTTCCTTCTTGCGCGCGAGATTTCCGCCGTAGGCGCGCAGTTCGGCCCGCACCGTCTTGTAGGCGTCGGCGACGTCGTCCTGGGTGCCGTCGACCAGATGCAGCAGCGCGCGGCAGCGCTCGACATGGCCCAGAAAGCGCGTGCCGAGGCCGGCGCCCTCATGCGCGCCCTCGATGAGACCGGGAATGTCGGCCATCACGAATTCGCGCTCGCCCACCTTCACCACGCCGAGACCCGGATGCAGCGTGGTGAACGGATAATCGGCGATCTTGGGCCGGGCATTGGTGTTGGACGACAGGAACGTCGACTTGCCGGCGTTGGGCAACCCGACCAGCCCGATATCGGCGATCAACTTTAGCCGCAGCCACACCCAGCGTTCCTCGCCCGGCCAGCCCTTGTCGGCACGGCGCGGCGCGCGGTTGGTCGAACTCTTGTAGTGCAGGTTGCCGTAGCCGCCGTCGCCACCCCTGGCCAGGACGATGCGCTGGCCGATCTCGGTGAGGTCGACCAGCAGGGTCTCGTTGTCCTCGGCGAACACCTGCGTGCCGCGCGGCAGGCGCAGCACGACATCCTTGCCCTTGCCGCCGGTACGCTGCGCGCCCATGCCGTGATGGCCGGTCTCGCCCTTGAAGTGCTGGGCGTAGCGATAGTCGATCAGCGTGTTGAGGCCATCGACGCATTCCAGGACGACGTCACCGCCGCGCCCGCCATCGCCGCCGTCGGGACCGCCATACTCGATGAACTTCTCGCGGCGAAAGCTTCCCGATCCCGCGCCACCGTTGCCGGAGCGGACGAAAATCTTGGCCTGGTCGAGGAACTTCATGATGGTGGGTCCAGAAATGAAAAGGGGGAACGGTTGACCGCTCCCCCTTCGAATTCCAATTGGGTGGAACGGCTATTCAGCAGCCATCTTCGCCGGGTTCTGTGCCGGCGCCGGGAACACGTTCACCTCGACCTTGCCGCCCGTCCGCTTGCGGAACGTCACGACGCCGTCGGAGGTGGCGAACAGCGTGTGGTCGCGGCCGACACCGACGTTCTCGCCGGCGTTCATCTTGGTGCCGCGCTGGCGGACCAGGATGTTGCCCGACAGGACCTTCTGTCCGCCGAAGCGCTTCACGCCCAGTCGCTTGCCGGCCGAATCGCGGCCGTTGCGCGAGGAGCCGCCTGCTTTCTTATGTGCCATCGTTCTACTCCGGTCGCTCTAGCTCAGGCGACGATCTGTTCGATCTTGACCACCGTCAGATCCTGACGATGACCGTTCTTGCGTCGCGAATTCTGGCGGCGGCGCTTCTTGAAGACGATCAGGTGCAGCCCAGCACCTTGGCGCCGGCCACGGTCGGCGCGCCGACCTTTTCACCGACCATAAGCACGTCGGTGAACTCGATCTTGGCGCCCGCCTCGCCTTCGATCTTTTCGACCGTAAGCGTGTCTTCGGCGGCGACTGTGTATTGCTTACCACCCGTGCGGATAACGGCGATCATGAGGGCACCTGACTGAAGCTCCCCGCACCGGGCAATTCGGACCCGAATGCGGGAAAGCACGAAAGAACGCGGCGGGCCTGAGCGACCCGCCGGAAGAGGGCGGAATATACGCAGGAAGTCTCCCAAGTCAACGTCGGCGAAGGGCAGATCGTGGCCCAAGTCGCTGCACCGAATTTCAGCCCCCGGCACGCCCAGGAGCCAATATTTCCGGGCTTTCAGCCCGCTCAAGCGGCCCACCTGAATGGACCCAATGTTGTGCCCGGAGTTGGGCCAGACTTCGGGTTAAGCCTTGTTCCATGGGCTTTTGCGCGACTCCCGGGTTTCTTCATTCGCATCAGCCCCGCAGCCCCTGTGCCCAGGCGTCGTGTAAGTGTCTGTTCTGGCGTCGTTATTTGGCGCCAAGTTGAGACGGGGTCGTTCTTGGGACTATCCACGGGTCAGGACCCGCGGTGGCTGCACCCGGGGCTCAAGGCCTGTCCCGCGGGCGTGCCGCGAGGGGGTCGTGCCGAAATGGAAAAGGCCGGCGCAGTCCGGGCGCCAGCCTACCGGAAATTTAGGCATATTCTTGCTGAACTTGCAAGTTCAGCCCGTGGGAAGTTGTTGCACTTGCCATTCAGTTTTCTTTACGGCTAGAGAGCCGCCACCCAAGCAAGCCAAGGGACAGCAACCATGCCGACGACCACATCGACGACCCGCCCCGCTATGAATAGCCGGCGCGACTTTCTGGGCGGTGCGCTGTCGGCCTCCCTACTCGCCTCGAGCCTCGTGGGAACGGCGCGGGCGCAGGACCAGCCACCGGCGCCCGCCGTGGCGCGGTCGCGCGGCACACCCAACATCCTGTTCGTCTTCACCGATCAGGAGCGGTACCACGCGCGCTGGCCCGCCGGCCTGTCGCTGCCGGGCCACGAGCGCCTGCAGCGGACCGGCGTCACCTTCACCAACCACTACTGCCCCGCCACCATGTGCACCTCCTCGCGCTCAGTGATGGTCACGGGGCTGCAGACGGTGGACAACGGCATGTTCGAGAACCTCGACGTGCCGTGGATGAAGGACCTGTCGACCGACCGGCCGACCTTCGGCCACATGCTGCGCAAGGCCGGCTACTACACTGCCTACAAGGGCAAGTGGCACCTCTCGCGTGCCTTCCACACCGAGAAGATCGAGGGTTTCCTCACCGCCGAGATGGAGAAATACGGTTTCGCCGACAATTTCTCGCCCGGCGATTTGATCGGCCACACGCTGGGCGGCTACGGCTTCGATCACCTGACGGCGGGCAGCGCCGTCAACTGGCTGCGCGCCAAGGGCCGCCCGCTGGCCGACGACGGCAAGCCGTGGTGCATGGTCGTTGGCTTCGTCAATCCGCACGACGTCATGTACTTCAACACCGACGCCCCGGGCCAGAAGGTCCAGGACACCGGCCGGCTGATGATGCAGGCCGCGCGCGCGCCCGAGCACGCGCTCTACAAGGCGAGCTGGGACGTACCGCTGCCGTCCAGCCTGCGTCAGCCGCTCGACTCGCCCGGCCGGCCCAAGGCGCACGGCGAATTCGACAAGATCTGGGACCATGTGCTGGGCAACGTCCCCATCGAGGACGCGCGCTGGAAGCGGCTGAACGACTACTACATCAACTGCATCCGCAACGTGGACGCCTCGATCGCCGCCCTGCTGGGCGAACTCGATGCGCTCGGCCTCGCCGACAACACCATCGTCGTGTTCACTTCCGATCACGGCGAGATGGCCGGCAGCCACGGCCTGCGCGGCAAGGGCCCGTTCGCCTACGAGGAGACCAACCATCTGCCGCTGCATATCGTTCATCCCGACGTTAAAGGCGGCCAGGAATGCCGGGCGCTGAGCAGCCATATCGACTTCGTGCCGACGCTACTCTCGATGGCAGGCGTTCCAAGCGGCCGTGCCGCCGAGATTGCCGGCAGGAGCCTCCCCGGAAAGGACCTGACACCGCTCCTGTCGGCGCCGGGCACGCAGGCGGTGGATGCCGCGCGGCCGGCCGTGCTGTTCACCTATTCGGGCCTCGGCACCAACGACAGCAGCGTCTTCGCCTTCGCCGCTGCAGCCGTCGCCGCCGGCAAGGACCCGAAGGAGGAGGCAAAGAAGCAGGGCTTCAAGCCCGACCTTCGCAAGCGCGGCACGGTGCGCAGCACCTTCGACGGCCGCCACAAGTTCACGCGCTACTGTGCGCCGATCGAGCGCAACAGCCCGCGTACGCTGGACGAGCTCTTCAAATGGAACGACGTCGAACTCTACGATCTCGGAGCGGATCCCGGCGAGATGAACAACTTTGCCACCGACCGCACCGCCAACGCGGCCCTGATCATGGCCATGAACGCCAAGCTCGAGGCGGTGATCAAGGCCGAGATAGGCGCCGACGACGGCCGCGAGATGCCCGACATCGCGGGCATCAACTGGGGTGTGAGCAAGGTCGATCTCTGACGGTCGCTCTCTCCGTTAGTAGGTCGACCCGGCCTGACGGGACTTGGCGCCGCTCTGCCGAGCCTGGCCCACCGCCCAGGCGAGGTCGCCCAGATAGTCGCCCACCATCCGTTCGTGGCTGGGGTTCAGGTGCATATGGATGCCGGGCGGCTCGACCTGGCGGCCGATCAGCCAGCCGCGGGTGCCCATGGCGTCCGATACCGCCCCGATATCCAGCGCCGGATCGGCCGAGCGGGTGACGAAGATCGACAGTTCGCTGGGCTCCAGCACGGCCAGGCCCGGGATGCGGCCGATGCCGTCGATCAGTGCCTTCTTGTTGTCCATGATCATGCGGGCACAGCGCAGATAACCCTCGTCGCCGAGGTATTGCAGCGTGGCCCAGGCAGCCGCAATGGCGCCGCCCGGCCGCGTGCCCTGCATCGTCCAGGCGACGTAGGGGCCGCGCTCCCACTCGCGGAAGTCGAAGGTCTGGTACTTCTCCTTCAGCTCCTTCGAGCGCAGCATCATCAGCGACGCGCCCTTGGCCGTCATGCCGTGCTTGTGCAGGTCGGCCGAGAGGCTCATGACGCCCGGGACCGAGAAATCCCAGTCGGGCACGGCATGGCCGAGGCGCTTCACGTAGGGCGACAGGAAGCCGCCGACGCAGGCATCGACATGCAGCCACAGGCCGCGTGATTGCGCCAGCGCCCCCAGTTCGCGGATCGGATCGAACACGCCGAACGGATAGCAGGGCGCCGACCCCACGAGGCCGATCGTGTTGTCGTCGATTTTCGAGGCGATGGCGCCGACGTCGGCCTTGAAGTCATTCCGCGTGGTGAGCACGCGGCGGACGTCGATGCCCAGCGCATGGCCGGCGCGGCTGAAGGCGGGATGGGCGGTCCGCGGCACGATGAAATTGGGCTTGTCGATGCCCTTGGTGGCACGCGCCCAGTCGCGCGCCGTCTGGACCGCGAGGAAGATGCTCTCCGACCCGCCCGACGTGAAAGTGCCGGCGGCATCCTCGGGCGCGTTCATCAGCGACAAGCCGAAATCGACGACGTCGTTCTCGAGCTTCGCGAGGGATGGAAAGGCGCGCTTGCCGAGACTGTTCTCGGTCCAGAAGGCAGCATAGGCGCGCTTCTGCACCTCGGCCAACTCGTCGTCGAGATAGTAGTAGTAGACGGCCATCCGGCCTTCCCGCCAGGAGAAGTCGTCCTTCTTGGCGTCCTGCAGCCGCGCCTCGATCTCGGGCCAGGCGAGCCCTTTGTCCGGCAATTTCATGCCTTCCTCCCGCTTGCCGAGGCAGTTGCCCCGACAATTTCTCCCGCCTATAACCCGGCGCCCGGAGAGGTGCCAGAGTGGTCGATCGGGACGGTCTCGAAAGGCGCTCCATTCAAAGAAAATATAGTGTTTTCAAATAGATCACTTATTTTTTGACTTTCATACTCGTTTCATACAAAAGGGTTTGGCTGAACCCTAAAAAGGCGACTTTCCATGTCGCGTCACACGCCTATCGAGCAGCATCATGTACCGGGATTTCCGGACACGCTGGTGATCTACAAGATCCCCGCGAGCCGGCACTGGCAGATGCGGGCGTTTGTGGCTGGGCGCGGTCTCATCCGAAAATCCACGCGGACGACAGATCGGGCGCCGGCAATCGCCGTTGCGAAGGAATTCTACGAAAATATCCTGCTGGAGCGCCGTAGCGGCAAGGTCACGTCGCAAGCCTCGTTCGAGCACTACTCAAAAATTCTTCAAGGTCGCCAAGCAGCCAGGATCGCCCGTGGCGAGCGCCGCGACGGCAGCAGAAGCGTTAAGAACGAGGACCAGCGGAAGCTAGACAAGGATATTTTGCCTGCCCTTGGTAGCCACCATGTCGGAAAAATCAGCAGCGGCATGGTCGAGGATTACATCAACGATCTGTCGAGCGATCGGAACCTGACGCCTTCAACCCTCAAAAAGCACACCGTGCTCATTCACAAGGTGCTCAAAGAGGCTGTTAAGGACGGTACCCTATCGGCCGTCCCGCTAATGCCCACCATCTCTCGCGAGGATAAACCGCGACCGTGGTTCCGTGATGAGGATTACCGCAAGGTACTGAAGACTTGTCGGGAGCTGGCGAAAGAGGGTTATCAAGGCCGGGACTATCGGACCCGCAACCGGCATCACCAAGAAAACATGGCCTACGATGAGGTCTACGACTTCATCGTCTTCATGGTGCATACCTTCCTGCGTCCGTCCGAATGGAAGCAACTTCAACACCGGCATATCCGCGTGGTCGATGAGAAGGGGGCTAATCCGCACCTTGTCATTACCGTCCCGAACGCAAAGGCCAATTGGCGCGACAGCGTAAGTATGCCGGTTGCCGTCGAGGTGTACCGGCGGATGCAAAAGCGGCATGGCAACGCCGAAGACTTCCTGTTTTTCACCGCCATCAATGATCGCGACTATGCGCAGCGGCGCATGGGCGAAATGTTTAAGGAAGTCATCGCCAAGGCCAAGTTGGAAAAGGACGCATACGGCCAGGAGCATTCCACCTACAGCCTTCGCCATACGGCGCTATCGTTCCGGCTACTGAAAGGCGACGCTATCGCGATGAATGTGCTTGCTGCCAACGCCCGAACCAGCGTTGACATGCTAGAGCGCTTCTACGTCTCACATCTCAAGCCGGAAATGATGGTCGAGCAAATCCAAGCGATGCGCGCGACAGGAACAAATTCGCGGGCCAGTCAAAGCCGTCGTGCCACATCGCACCAATCGCGTAAATTTGGCTCAGGTTAAACGAATTTGGCTCATTCTATGAATAGTCGGTTCGGCTCAAACGCGATGCTGTAATCGCCGTATATCGCGTTTGGCCCAGTCTTCCATTTCTTGGTGAGCTTGAGCGAAGAAATTTTTGAAGAAAATTGCAGCTAGAAACTGTGTCTCTTTCAAACTGCATATATGTAATCTGTATATACATATATAGAGTGAAGTCGGAATTTCAGGCTTCTTGAAGCCGGCTTTCCCGACATCAAGATGTCGGAATTTCCGACATCTGAGTGTCGGCTACCTTCGGCGCTTCACCTTGATATTAACCTCGTATACGTTGGTCTTTCCCTGCCCTCTGCGAATGACTTTGAGGTAGCCCTTCTTTGCCAATTCATTGATGCAGAGGTTCGCGGTATCGCGTGAAATCCCGATGTCAGCGGCGAGGCGTTCCTGGCCAGGAAAGCATGAGCCATCATTCCATGCGTACTTGAGAAGCATTGTGTAAACGAGCTTGGCGTTGCCGGTGATGTCCTTCGCCGTAAGGATGATGGTAGGAACCTGAACGAAGCCGTGTTGAGTAACCGGATCGGCTCCGCGCAAAATAATCGTGCGCTCTTTCAAGATGTCACCGACTCTATCCATATGTCCCGATTATACCCCGCCACCTCCTTCTGCCTTCGGTGTCTCATGGGGATAGCTCTCGCGCGGCGCAACCAGTGCGAGGCGTGCTTCGAGATTTCCGATTTCCCTGCCCTGCTCCGCGATCTTGGTCGTGTATGTCCATAGGCGCTCAAACTGATCCTTCTTTTCAGTTTGCAGCATATTGATGAACCCATCGCGCGCACGCACCTCAATCGTCAGCGACAACACCTCTTCCTTGAGCTTCTGAATTTCTGCTCGACCTCCACTCGGTACTTCATCCACGCCATCGTCAGCGCGCTCTTGCGCGCTTAAGCGCGTTGGAGCGCGCTTAAGCGCGCTATGACCTGCGCCGTTACCGCCGAAGGTCGAGGCGGCCAAGAGGTCGCGCATTTGAACAAATTCCTGAATGCGATCATCAACAGATTGCTCGTTAATCAAATATTTTGGACCAAGCGCGCCGGGCACGGTGATGCAGTCAAGTGTACCTGTCTTGCAGTAGGTTTGGATTGTTCGCGCCGCACGGGGGACGCCAGCGTCGGCGAAACGAGCGACAACTTCAGGAATGGTGAGCGTGTGCGTCGGCTGCGGCGTCGGCGCTGCGCGATCCTCAACAATTTCATTTTCGTCTGACATATGAACGCAGTGTACCGCGCAGCGCGCAAAGCGCCGAGCGCTGCGCTGTGGATGACGCCGCCGGCAAGGCGCTCTGTGTTGTCGATCTACGCACTCATGATAGAATTTCGAAATGAGTAAGAAATTTGGCGCGGAGGAATTTCAGGAATTTGTCGTTGAGCAGCTTGGTAAGATTTCCGGCCAAATTGTGGCTGTCCAAGAAGATGTGTCGGACTTGCGTACGGATCAGCAATCGCTTCGGAAGACCGTGGTGAGTGTCGTCGATGGCCAGCGCGAATTGCGCTCAGAGATTGGCAAGCTCCGTGGCGAAATCGCAGATATTAAAGAAGAGTTGCGACCAATCGCAATCGCTGTGGACAAAGATGCTCTCAAGATCGTCCAGCACGAGCGCCGTATTAAGGTGCTTGAGCGGCACGGCGGCAGTGCGGCGCGTTAATGCGCGCACAACAGAAAGTACCTAACGAAGTCACGCGCAAATGGAACGGTCTGCGACGCCCGACGAGGATGCAGAGGAATGATGAACCGATCACTCGGATTCCAACGCGCCTAGCAGTGGTTGTAGATCGTCGAACGTGCGACGTTGAAGCGTTCTGCGATTTCCCCGACTGTCAGCTCTCTCGTTTTTAGCAGCGCACGTACGGTTTTGATGTCCTTCGGTGTTAGCGATGGCTTACGACCGCCCTTGCGACCGCGAGCGCGAGCGGCTTTCAACCCGGCGAGCGTGCGTTCGCGAATGAGGTTTCGTTCAAATTCTGCGAGTGAAGCGAAAACATGAAAGACGAGTCGGCCAGACGAAGATGATGTGTCGATTTTTTCGGTAATGCTTGCAAAGCCAATTTTTCTAACCTCAAGGTCCGTCACTGTCCGGATGAGCGCAGCAAGATTTCTGCCGAGCCGATCGAGACGCCAAACATAAAGTGTGTCCCCCGCTCGGATCGCTTGAAGACAAGCCTGGAGTTGCGGGCGCGAAATATCTTTGCCGCTTCCGTGTTCCTGATAAATCGTTTTGCAGCCAACTCGCTTCAACGCATCCAGTTGAAGGTCGAGTGTTTGATCGTCGGTGCTTACTCGTGCGTATCCAATTTTCACAATGTCCAAATTGTAGCACGGTCATCGTTTGTCGGACGTAGAAAGGTGGACGAGTTGTTGGACAAGAAAGCGGCTCCTAGAGCCGCTTTTTTCGAACATTGCGAAATGTCTAACAAACGGAGGTTTGTTGGACGAGCTATAGTCCAAGCATTGCAGCGATAATAAGGACGATTGCCAGAACGAACCCCGCAAGAGTCGGTAGTACGGTCACCACCATGCCAAACGCGCGTCCACCAGCGCCCTTCGGATAACCGACATAAAATGCAACGCGACCGATACTAAAAAGAATGACGGCCACCACGATGAGAGAAAGCGCAGAACCACGAAGAAGCGTCGCCAAGGCGAGATGCACGCCTACAGCTATAACTGCCTGCTCAAAAGTGTTTTGAAGAAATGCGGCCTTGATTGCGAGCTGCGCACTTGGCGGCCCTGCAGCAGATCCGCCCATGTCAGCGGCTGAGTAAAAGCGAACGCGCGACACCATTCGGACGCAGATCAAAATCCACAGAAGGACGAATACATCAGTACGCAAAGCGAAAACCAATCGATCAAGCAGATCAATCGGAAAATGAAAGAGCAACGGCAAGACAACGTAGCCGGCGGCGAACGTAAATACGCACAACACCGTGGCCCAAAGCGCGGCGCGTCGAATCTTCTTCTGCTCGCTTAGTAGGTTCATGTTGAATGGGGTTTGGGTCGCTGCAGAAGTAGCAGGCCGACCCCGCTAACTATAGCAACATCTGCGAAATTGAATGCGGGCCAGTGGTACTCATCGATATGGAAATCAAGAAAATCTGTAACGCCGCCCCACCGTATCCGATCGGCGATGTTGCCGAGCGCACCGCCGATTATGAGGCCAATTGCGGCACCGCTTAGCCGGCTGCGTGCTCGCCACAGCCACACGGAAAGTACCGTCACAATCGCTAGACCCAGGAAGGCTAGTGCCCACCACGGGAGCCCATTCATCAACCCAAAGCTCACGCCCCGATTACGAATAAGCACCAAATTGAAAACGGGCAAGATTTCGATGCCGGCTTCCAGTTGGGCGAAAAAAGCTATTGCCGCTCCTTTGCTCACTTGATCCACAACGTACGCTGCGATAGCGCAAGCCGCCCCAATCCCTCGCGCTGACCACCTCATACCACTCGCTTGGCCTGCTTCAGATCCGCGCGCGCGTCGACAATGATCGACCATGCCGATTGCAGAAATAGCGTGGCGATAATGACGGCTACAAATAGATCGGGCCAAGGCGTACCTGTCCACCATACGAGGCCCGCCGCGACAACGACGGCGGCGTTGCCGATCGCGTCGTTTCGCGAGAATAGCCAAACAGCACGCACGTTCGCGTCGCCTTTGCGATGTGGCATAAGCACGAGTGCTGCTGCGATATTAACGGCCAATGCGACAGCACCGAAAATGCCCATTAGCTCCGGCTCGGGTTGATTGAGCACGAACACTCGATACGCGGTGTACGCAAGTACGCTCACGCCAAGCGCTCCGAGAAAGAGGCCCTGTAGCAACGCGGCTTTCGCGCGCGCCTGCAATCCCCACTTGATGGCGATGAGGCCTAAGAATGAAATAAACCCGTCGCCAAGGAAATCGAGGGCGTCGGCCTTCAGAGATTGCGAGCCGGCAAGGAACCCGCCAACAATTTCAATCGCGCCGTATCCGACATTGAGAAGAATGACGACCCACAGCGCGCGCTTGTACGACGGCGTAACGTGCGAGAGATCAGGGATTTTGTCGTCATCATCTTCGCTCAGGCGCGTGAGTTGATACCCCAAGTCAGTGATTGCGCGTTCGATTTCCGGCAACGGTTCGGTCTTATCATCAAGCCGCAGTGTCATTTCCTGCGAGGCAATCGAGACCCTGACATCGTCAACGCCTGGCACCTTGCGCGCCGCGCCTTCGATCTTGGTGGCGCATGACGAACAGTCCATCCCTGTCACGCGGTAGCGCACTGGAGCATCTAGCGTTGTTGCATTCATGTCGGTCGTCCTTGCCTTTTGTTGCCCAAGTATACATCCTGTAGTGACTACAGAAACAAGGGGTCGATTGCCTTGATGCCTATTGGTGCGCTTTCAAAGAAAAGCGGCGTTCATATTGAGACCATCCGCTACTATGAGCGCGCGGGGGTCTTGCCGAAGGCTCGCCGCACCTCCAATGGCCGAAGAACGTACAGCCAAGAGGACGCTGACCGACTTGCGTTTATTCGCCACTCGCGCGAACTCGGATTTGATCTAACCACCATCCGCGCTCTGCTCTCACTGCAGGAGCGGCCTGAGCTCTCGTGCGAGGCCGCTTCGAAAATGGCAGCTGCTCAGCTTCTGGCAGTGGAAAGCCGACTCACTCGCCTTGCTGTATTGCGAAATGAATTGAAGCGCATGGTGCGTGCCTGCAAGAACGGGCGCGTCGCCGAATGCCGGGTGATTGATGCCCTCACGAAGATGCCTTGACCTTCACTATTCAAAAGGCGGCGGAGGCGGCGCAAGTTCTATGTTGATGATCCCATTGACAGCCGCAGGAGCCGGCGCGCGCGTCACAATCTGCGGTACCGCAATGAGAAGAACGACGGTCAACATTTGCAGCACCAAAAAAGGGACCGCCCCCCAATAGATTTGCGATGTAGGAACAAAGGACGGCGTCACGCTTCTAAGGTTATACAGAGCGATGCCAAATGGCGGATGCATGAACGACGTTTGAAGATTGACTGCAAGTAACACCGTGAACCAAACCATATCGATGCTCAGGCCCCGAGCGATCGGTGCGATAAGCGGCAGCACGATGAAAGCAATTTCAAAGAAATCCAAAAAGAACGCCAGAAAAAATATCGCGATATTGACGAATACAATGAAGCCCACTTGACCGGCTGGCAGAAACTTGAAGAGCGATTCGATCCAGAGATGACCCTCAAGGCCACGAAATACCAGGATGAAAAACGACGCTCCCAGCAATAGAAAAACGATGCCGGAAACCAGTATGCCGGTAACATCCATTGCTTGCCGCAGGTTGCGTCCCGTTAGTTTTCGCGTCACCAACCCCAGGAGCAACACAGCGACAACTCCGATGGCGCCGCCCTCGGTAGGAGTCGTTACTCCAAAAAAGATCGCAGCTAATACGGCTGAAACGATTCCCAATGGGAGCCCCGCTGCGCGCAGAACTTCGGCAATTGCTCCTGTTTGAGCCGCGTCGCTCTGTTGCAGTGTAGAAGGGGCGCGCTCAGGCCAAAGCCGCGTCACAAGGAAAATGTACAAAAGGTATGAGCCGACCAGGACCGCTGCCGGGAGAAGTGCACCACGATAGATTTCCTGCAAGGAAACCTCCAGCTGTTCAGCCAGAATGATTAGAACCAAACTAGGCGGAATGACTTGTGCAAGTGTACCGGAAGCGGCGACAACTCCCGTGGCGAGCTTTGGATCGTACTTGGCGCGCAACATCACGGGCAGCGATATGAGCCCAATGGCAACGACCGAAGCTGAAACAAATCCGGTGATTGCAGAGAGCGCCGCACCAACAATAATCGTCGTATAGGCTAAGCCACCCGACAAACGTCCGAATAAGCGATTGAGCGCGACGAACATATCTTCGGCTATGCCGGTGCGCTCCAGCAACATTCCCATGAAGATCAAAAGCGGTAGCGCGAGCAGGTTGTCGTTGTTGAATGTCCCTTGAATGCGGAAAAGCATATTGGTCAAAAAGGCAACTTTGAAATGTCCTCCGGTGACACCAATGACGCCGAATACGCCGGCAATTGCCGTAAGAGAAAAGGCAACGGGAAATCCCGCGAAGAGGGTAATCACGAGGCACAGGAACATGGCTGGCGCTAGGAACTCACTCACTTCATCGTTCCTCGATTAGCCGTTGCCGGTGTATTGGCCGCGAAAGAATGCCTCTCAAACATGCGATGCAGCGGATAGCTTCTGCGACGCCCTGCAGCGCGAGTAACGCAAAGCCAGCGGGAATGAAGCCCTTTATAATCCACGCGGGTATGTCGCTAGTGCTGTCTCTTGTCGCGCGGCTTTCACCCGAAAGAAAAGCGACGATGAATTGCGGCAAGCTTACCCAGAGGAGTGCTATACATACGGGGAGAAGAACGAAGCAAATACCAATGAGATCGAGCCACGCTAGGCCGCGCTCACCCAGCCGCCCGGAAAGAATATCGATCCGCACATGCTCGTCGCGTTGGAAGGTGTAAGCGGCCATGAGCAATACGACTGCGGCGAAAAACTGCCATTGAAGATCGAACGCCGAAGGATGCGCCAGCGAGAAGAATTTCCGACTCAGCGCGTTGACGGTTATAAGGAGAGCATTCGCGAGAAGCCCCCAACGCACGAAGTGAGCAACAGACTTATTCAAACCGTCGATTCCGCGTGCGAGGCTCAGGAGCATCCGCATTACATTTGCCCACACTGGTCACGCCGCATCATGGCCAACTCCCGCTCTGGCTCATTGACATGGTGCATCCTGTAGCCACTAAAGGATCAAGACATATATTCCCGACACAAACAAAACGCCGCCTGTTGAAAGGCGGCGTAAGGTTTGACGGACTACATGAGCCCGCCTTCGACGTGCAGTTGCAGAGCAACCGGAAAGCGACTGAGTACCTGATGGTCGCGAAGCAATTCAAACTGCATCGAGCTGATGCAATCATCCATCACTGCGACGCTACAAGGATAGCCAAGCTGAATCGCCTGCCATACCTGAACGGTGTTGCGGAAGACGAACCACTCGGGCCTGTCGCCTCGCCGCAACGCCTCCTCGGCGTGGGCGAGCGCACGGGTAAAATTGTAAATCTCTACGCCGTGCACCCACGTATCGGGAAACTTGAATTGCTCGGGCGCTTCCGGATTAATGTCCACGCCGCAATAGCCAACGCAGACGCCGCGCCGTTCGATCGGCACCGCGAGGCGTCCCTTCATCGCCTTGCCGTTGCCCGAATAGTAACCGGCGCCAAAGTCTTCAAGGGTGGATGAATGGATCCCGAAGGCAAAGAGGAATCGTGCAAGCGCCTCGTGGTGTGGATCGAGCCCCTTCAACTCAAACCCGAGCGGGGCATTGGAGTTGGATGCATCAACCTTCTCTTCAACGCCAGTTGCTGTAGCTAGTGCTTTCGTCCTGGCGGTGCTCCCCTGCTTGGGTTTCTCGGCAACGCGAGGTGCGTTTGATCCCACTTCGAACCACTGCGCCAACTTGACCGCCGCTTGCCGTACGTTGCAACGCTCCTTCTCCATGACGAAGTCGATGACGTTGCCACTGAGTTGTTCGCTTCCGCGAAACAGTGTCCACACACTCTTGTCGAGATTGACGGCGAATGGCTTGGACTTCCCTGCCGTCGCAAAGTTAAAGGGATCTGGGCCCTTGCGCTGCGCGCCGTCGCCCGAGAGCGTTTCGAGCAACTTGTACCTGTCGAGCACTTGCTCAATTGATACGGCCTTCTTGATGGCCGCAAAGTCCACGAAGCCGCTTGCCATGACACTCTCCATTGCAGTTGTACAACTACAATGAGTGAACCAAAGATTTGAAATTAGTCCAGCAAGCGCACCTCTTCCCCGCGTCCGTTAAGAACTGCGCATTCAAGCGCGTCCGCGCCGACGAAGGACGCGGCGTCGGCAAAAAGAAACAGCCGAGACCCTTCCCCTTTGGTTGCTTCTCGGTTGGCCACGAACATGGTTTGCGCTCGCTCGGGACTGCTCGTAACAAAAAGTGTGCGCACGTTCCTAAACCCAAATCGTGCTGCCGGAATACCTTGCCGCCATGCCTGATGATAGCCGAGCAGTTTGCGGAGCACGGATGTCTGCTCAAGTGACTTGCGTGTCACCGGCATCGTCGCTCGATCGGCTTCAAGAAAGAAATAGGTGCGCTCGTTCGTCAGCGGAAATTCCAATGCAAAAATTCGGTCTGGCACCAATCCAACGTCCGCCGAATCTTGTTGGTGGACCACGCGCACTGGCATTAGAAACGGATTGCGCGCACGCTGCGTCGCGGCTGGAAAAAGAAGGCGCAACTCGTTTCCATCAATAACTTGCACATCATCACGCTGCGCCGCCGCTACCATCAGGGCAATCATTACATCGGCGATAAGAAGAGTGTGTTCTATAAATAGACGGCCGCTTTCGCGGTTCTTCGCGGTCCAATCTACTTTTGCACGACGCTCTCCGTCTAACTCTGCGAGTAAGTCCGCTCCCCTGTTTCCAAGCGCGTACACCATCGGCTTGCTGCCGCCCGCGGTGTACTTCTCAATTTGTGCGCGTGGTCGGTCGAGGTATTGGTTGTGGTAGAGCAATTGAAGTCGGCGCATCAGCGGCTTGTATGATGCGCCGGTAAGCGACATTAGGTGCGTCGAGCGGACAAAGCGAAAGCGATGCACGATGCGGATGATTTCGATGTCCCGTGCGGTTGGCGCGATGGGAGCTACGGCGACACGGCGATACCGGGGCTTGCGCTCAAGAGTGTCGGCCATGCCTCAATCGTATCACTTTGCGCGACGTGTGCGCGGCGCAGGCGCTTTTGTCAGCGCACGAATGGGCTCTCGGAAATGCTCCGGTTCCGGAGCAAGCAGCACTGCTGCAGAAGGCGCACCCAGACCGTGCAAGCGTTCCTCGATTTCCTTTGTGACGATGTCATACAGTGAACTAAACCCACTACGTTTGAGGACGCCCGCCACAAAGGCGTCAACGTGCTTCTCGCTGGCGACAGAGGCGATAATAGTTGCGGTTTCAATGCGTACGCTTTTCCGCCCGATAGGTTTGAATATTGCCGACTGCTGCGGCAGGTCTTTCAATCGCACCATCGCCTCATGCACCTGCTCTTCCAGAGGCTTGGGAATACCAGGCCCCTTTTCCAGCACTGGTCGTAAGGTTTGATGTCGCCCCGCGCTCTCCGCATATGATGTCGTCTCGGCCCGCGACGAACTGCTTTGCTCTGTTAGAAATGTCGTCCGACCGGACGATACCGATTGCGTGCCCGTTACCGGAGTGAAGAGCTGAAAAACAGGATTGAGCGGGGTAGATTCGGACATACTGGAGCTTAGACTTTCGCCCGTACCTGTCGTTTGGCTTTCGCCTTCTGTAACTGACGATCCTCGCGACGTCCCTTCGCTTTCAAGCCATTCGACGGTGTGGCCGACAACCGTTTGGGTTGCGAACTTCTTCTTTGCTGCATTGAGATTAAATTCGCTACTGAATATCTCTTCGGCCATTCTCTTTGCGTCGTTCACCTCAAGGCCGCCAAATACAACCTTGCTCTGCACGCTCATGACAGCGTTGAGAATATCTTCTTTGCCTTCCTTCTCCAGCTGCCCCAGTCGCTGGTGAGAAAGCACCAGTCGCAATCCGAACTTACGGGCTCTGTCGATGCTCTTCGCGATATCGCTGTTGAGATAGTCGGTGCATTCATCAATGTAGAGCGTAAACGGTCGCGCTCCTTGAGGACGCGCCAGTGCCTTTTGAAACAAGTCATTGACGATAAGTGTCCCAAGCAATCGAGCCTTGCCGTCGGTGAGCGCGCCTTTGCGCTGGAGGTTCACCAGCACAATAGCGCCGTCGTCCATGCACTTTCGGAAATCGATGACATGCTCGCGTTGGCCGACAATCGCGCGGACCAGAGGTGCATCAAGAAATTCAAACAGGCGACGATAGGTGCTACCCAACTGCTCGTCGAATTGCTGCGGGCGCAGTGTGTTATACCTCTCCCACACTGATCTATAAAACGTGTCGTTCAACTCTCCGGTGAGCCGTTTCCGCACGTTGTGCGGGTCGGCGGCGGTGAGAAGCGACAGCGCTTCCACCAATGTGAGTTTGTGGTATGCGAGGGCAAAGAAGACCGAGCGCAGCCCAATGTTGAGGCTCGGCGTTTCGTGCATATTCTCGCCGCCCCACACCTGCGCGCAGGCAGACTGCATCGCTTCGGCGTGAGCGCTGAGGTCGCCATCGACCTGCAGTGGGTTGAACCCGAACGCCTGATCCCGCACATGTGGATCGAGGATGACGATCTGCCGCTTTGCCCCGAGATTATTCTCTGCGCACCATGAGATGAGCCACTCGAACAGATGTCCATCGGGGTCAATAAGACATAGCCCACGGCCTTCGATGATATCCTGGCGCACTAAGGATTCTAAAAGTTTGGACTTTCCTCGGCTGGAGCCACCGACAATGTGCAGATGAGTGCTGCGCTCGGTCTCCGATAGAACCGCCGGCTTGCCCCGACGTGTTTTACCGAGGGTAAGCGGACGAGCCACTGCTAGCGCTCGCTGCCCGAATAGAGGATGAGCTTTTCTGCTTCACTGTTGATGCGCTGGATTTCTTCTTCGAGGTCAGGTGGAAGAGGATTGGTCCCGGCTTCCCGTTTGACCTGAGCGACCAGCTCATGAATTGTCTTGCGCAACTCGGCGCGCTGCGCCGCCGCCTGCCGCAATTGTTCGGATGGACTGTCAGGCACTTCGGGTACGTCGGGCTTTGCCTGCCCCTTCTTTGCCATTCGCTCTTTCGTCGCGTCTACTAGCTCTTGCAATTGGAGGCGCGCCAATTCATCGCGCTGGGCCGCCATTCCATAGGCCTCTCGACGACGGCGGTTATCCTCATCCAAGATTTCGTCCAGATGCCGGAGTTCATTGAGCGCCCTTCCATGCTCAATACGCGCGTGGGTGAGCCGCGTGGTCGTTTGGTAGAGATTGAGATAGGAGGTGAAGAGCCTTTCAAACTGCTGCGACACTTCGACGGACGCGGCGGCACGGCCCCGTACATTCCAACGCTGGATGAAGCCTCCCATCCGCTGAAGTAGCTCATTCGGGTTGGCGTACGGCAAATTCTCGCGGGCGTCGTCTGCGATGTCGTACCGCTGAGGCGGCAGGACTTCCCCACTTAACGTGCGGCTGATGATGTCTCTAGCCATCGCGCTTCACTCCCATAAGGCGTAGTCTATTTTCCATATCCGCCAACTCCTCACGCTTGCGCGCGTGGTCGATGACTAGCCGAGCGATTTCGGTTTCTTTGGATAGCTTTTGGTCGAGCCCAGCTGTGTGTCGCTGAAGACGCTCGGCGAGCGCCGTTAGCCGTTCACGCTCGATCTTGTCTGCAAGTGAATCTCTCACCACTGGCGCAAGAGTCGGCGATAGCGCATTTGCCAGCTTCGGGCCATCTACGCGCCCGCCGGACAATGCGCTATGGACGATCTCGGTCGGTAAATGACGGCGTCGCATCTCGCGTGCATACGCGAAGGTGAAGACGTAGGCTGGTATGGAGATGCAAAAGCAAACGACAAAAATTATGAGTAGGGGGGTGGCCAGGATCAAAAAATCAAGAGAGGTGAGAAAGCCGGAGGCTTTTCTTCCCATAAGCCATGTTGCCTGGGCCCGAGGCCCGGATACATTGAATCGAGGTTCATTCCAGTTAAACGAACCGGTGGGTATACCGGGACGCTTCGGAAGTGTCTTAGGGATCAAATTTGGATTGGCTCGTTCGATTTGCCTGTAGTCCGCCAAGTGAGTCCCGGCCAACGTCGCGGGGATAGCGAATAAGGCTAGGGCGACGTAGCCGAGTATGAGTGCGTAATGCACACCTTCCAGTTTCGGATTGTACTTTTTGAATATTTCCTCAGCTTGAGATATCACGACCGCGTAGTAGGCGAGGAATATCGCGATGGCGATGTGGAGCCCCGGCCAACCCCATCCGAGGGCCGTCACAATGGGCCGCTCGTACCATGCGTATAGCGATGAGCTTGCAATGTAGTCGCGCGCTCGCGCGGCCATCGCCCAAGCATCCCATTGATGCCAAATGCTAAGTGGGTCCACTGAGCCCTCCCCAAGGCCGATCCCCGTTGCATGTTGATATGACTCGCATAAAGAGTGCAAGTAGTAATTGCTGCACGCAACCGAATGGCGACTAGCTTTCGAGAAAGCGCGAGAGCTTTTGCTCGACTGCCGACCGGCTCGTGCCAAACCGGCGTCGGGACTGCTCAATGAGGTGGTCCCTTCTCCCGTACCGCTCCCCGAAGGGCGGCAGCGTTTTGATGGTTGTCGGCTCACTCGGCTGTCCGTGCCGCAGCAGTCGGCAACACGCCTCGAACCGGCTGAGATCCGTCAGGCTCTCAGCACTGAATGGGTGCAATTCTTTCGTCAATTCGTCGGCGTCTTCAGCGCCGACGCGGAAGCAAATCAGCGATCCGACGTTGCCGAGCACCGCCTGTCGAATGGCCGGCGTAAGCTGGCCTACGAACTGGTTGGCGAGCGTCAGCGAGACACCGTATTTGCGGATTTCGGAGAGAAGCGAAGCCACTGAATCGGAAAGGAAATTCTGAAACTCATCGATATACAGCGCGAAGTCGGTGCGGGCGGACGCCGCTGCGTCCGCTCGTGCCAGCGCCGCGCGCTGTATTTCGGTGACGAGCAGCGCGCCGAGCAACGCGGAGTGCGTTTCCCCGAGCCGGCCTTTTGAAAGGTTTGCGATAAGCAAACGTTTCTCGTCCATCATGAAGCGCAGTGAAATGCCGCTGCGCACCTGTCCCAAGATGTTGCGAAGCGACGGTGCGCCGAACAGTTGGCCGACCTTGTTTTGGATTGGCGACGTTGCTTCCATGACAAATCGCCGGTCGTAGCCGGCGAACTCGTGCTGCCAAAAGCGACGCACGACAGGGTCTTGCACACGGGCTGTAACGAACTCGCGGTAGCGCTCATCGATCAGCATTTTCTGAACGCCGAGGAGACTTGCCTGCGGCAAGTCGAGGAGTGCCGAGATGGTGTTGAACAGGATGTATTCGAGGCGAGGTCCCCAGCTCTCGCCCCAGATGTGGCGGAAGGCGGCCACGATGTTAGACGCCACGACCGACCTTTGGTCGGGCGGGACACTCTCAAGCAAGTTGAGCCCGATGGGGTGCGATAGATCGGCGGGGTTGAAGTAGACCACGTGGCGGTCACGCCACGGGGGAATGTAGTCGAGCAGTTCTTCGGCCAGGTCCCCGTGCGGGTCGAGGACGGCCAGTCCTCGGCCGGCTTCAATGTCTTGGGTAATTAAATTGCGCAAGAGCGTGCTCTTGCCCGTTCCGGTTTTTCCGACGACGTACAGGTGGCCGCGCCGGTCGCTTTGCGACAGGCCAAAGGGTTCCGGCCGTACGGCCGATCGGCGAACACCAAGTACTGACTGGTCGTCGTCCATAAGCTCGAAGCCAGCCCCTCGTCCGGCCGCGCGCCAAAGGAGGCGCGCGGTGCGCAGATGGTCGCCGCCGTCCTTTCGGCGCGACCGCATGCGGGCATACGTTGTGCGTAGACGAGCCCGACCGGTAGGCGGGGCTGACTTCGAGGTTCGACGCTAGTCGAAGTATACGCCCCTGCTGGGGCGTTCGATGGTGCTGTCTGTGGACAGCACCCGCCGGCCGCTGCTGCGGCCGAAGAGCCGTCGCCTGCCGTTAGCTCAAGAGGCAGGCGATGTTGTGCCCCGCCGGTGCTCCGGCGGGGCGGAAGTGTTCCCCCACCGTTCGTCGGAAGACATTTGCCCGCGAACGCGAGCCCTCTGGGCGAAGCGTGAGTGGGAGCAAATGTCGTCGCGTAGCGAAGCGAAGCGGCCGACCCCGCGCGTCCAGCCGAGCAGCCGGACGCTAGTCCGAAGCCGCCGCCCCCAAAGGGCGGCGGGCGCGGTCGTCCGATTAGGCGACCGTGACTGCGAGCGCCGTAGTCTCGTAACGATAGTGGAGAGATGGAGGCGCGGGGTCGGGCGCTGAAGCGACCGACGAACGGTGGGGAAAGGTTTCGGTCACATAAGGCTTAGCCTGCCGTGACCGCCTGTCGATACCCTGTGTCCACAGGCGTATCGACAGAAGTATTTCGGGTTGTTTCAGGCGGTTAGCCTGATCGTCGGCATTGCCGTCTATGAGTTCGGCCATGCCGACCTGGAAAAAAGTAGCGCTAAACTTCCGGCCGCCCTTCCTCGGGAAAGGTGCCGGAAGGGGTCAAAACTGCGGCTTGGAATTTCCGGCAGAGGCCGTTAAGGATGCGCGCCGCTGACCCTGGGAGGGGTGCTAGAGTGGTCGATTAGGACAGTCTCGAAAACTGTTGTGCGTGCAAGCGTACCGTGGGTTCGAATCCCACCCCCTCCGCCAGCGTATGAAATCACATCAGCCATGCGTTTTGCAGGTGCAATGCAACTCAGAGGGGCCTACCCTCATGCCGTGCTTACGTTTGTGACCCGTCTCATGGCCTTTGCTGGCCTGTTGTCGGCCCTGCTCTGGGTCGCTCTTCCGGCTGTCGCCGCTGCATGGCCGACGGCTCACCAAGTGGCGGGTGAAAGCGGGCCTTGTTCGTGCTGTGATGGCCAAGCGGCGATCGGCGGGGGCATAGCTTGCGTTAGTTGCCAAATCGCGACTGGGGACGAGTCTGCACCGACAGGCCCTCGCCTGCTGGTCGCAAGTTCATGGTTAAGTAAAGCGTGCGGCGCCCTTGCCGGCATCACTACGGCCCCCGCAGTTCCGCCTCCTCGATCCTTCCGTTGACTGAACCTTTCCAGCCAAAACGGAGAAACATCATGCGTACAATTCTAACTGCTCTGTTGCTGCTGTTTGCCTTCGGAGCAACGGCACATGCCGCACAGCCCTGCTGTGACGACATGCCGTGCTGCAACGAAGACAGCTCTTGCTGCGACGAGTAATCAACCTACGGCGCGCCCGCCCCTAACCGGGGCGGGCGTTGCGGAAGGCGGCAGCACGCCTACGGCTAAAAAAGACTTTCATACAGTGTTTCATACAGTCTGGAATTTGTAAGTAATTCCAGCACTTAGGGAAACATCAAACGCCCTCGAAAACCGTTGTGCGTGCAAGCGTACCGTGGGTTCGAATCCCACCCTCTCCGCCAGCCTTCGCTCTTCGAGCTTCGGCTGGCTCACGCCAGTCGAAGCTCGAAGAGCGAAGGCTGCCCTCCGAAGCCTTGGCGTAGGAGGGCTGGTTCCTGTGAGGCGAGGATGTTTTACGTCTACCTCATCCAGAGCGAGTCTTTTCCCGATCAGCGATACGTGGGCTTTACGGCGGATCTGCGGGAACGTCTCTCCACGCACAATGCGGGTGGCTCGGTCCATACGGCGAAGTACAAACCCTGGAAGCTGATCAATTATCACGCCTCCACAGACGAACGTCGGGCACGGGAGTTCGAGTACTACCTGAAATCTGGTTCGGGACGCGCATTCGCCAGAAAACGCCTGTGGTGACTATCTACACTCATGGCGCCAGCCTCACGCCGTCGATCTGGTGCTCAGCCATTTTCGCGCGGAATGGATGTCCGGGAACAGCCGCATCGGCCTTCTGACGGTGGCGAGCGACCTGAAAACCTCGGCCAGTCCGTCGTTCCTTTGCGAGCCCGCGACCACGGCGAAGGGACCAAGGCCGTCGATCTCGAGAAAGCTGGTCAGGAGCGCCGCCAGCTTCACCCTGTCGCCGTCGCTCATGCCGGATTTACCCTGCGTCGCGACGAATATCTTCGGGAAGGGCAGGGCCTTTTCTCTCTTGAGGGCGGTCAGATACGCCAGAAAGTCGTCAAGCGTCACGACGCCTTCGGAAACGCAGACCACCATGGGCTCGAGCGGGGACACTTTCCATTGAAGTGACATTGGCAATTGGCCTGGAGGAAATGCGGGATCACAATAGCCTTACTCCAGTCGTCCGAGAAAGAAGATCCGAGTCCATGCCCGATACAGCAACCTTGCCTGCGACCGCCGCCCTGAAAGCCGAGCATTTCGACGTCCTGATCGTGGGCGCCGGCATTTCCGGCGTTGGCGGCGCCTATCACCTCACCAAGCAGCTTCCCGGCACGAGCTTCGTCGTCCTCGAGACGCAGGAGAGTTTCGGCGGCACCTGGCTCACGCATCGCTATCCCGGCATCCGCTCCGACAGCGACCTCTACACCTTCGGCTATCGCTTCAAGCCATGGACCAGCGCGCCGATCGCGACGGCCGCCGAGATCCTGACCTACATGGGCGAAGTCATCGACGAGAACGACCTCGGCCGGCACATCCGCTACGGTCACAGGATCTCCTCGGCCCGCTGGTCGAGCGCTGAGAACCGCTGGACGATCGAGGCCACACGCGCCGACACCGGCCAGGCTGTCTGGTTCACGGCGAACTTCCTCTGGATGTGCCAGGGCTACTACCGGCACTCCGAGGGTTTTACGCCCGAGTGGGAGGGGATGGAGAGGTTCAAGGGCCGGATCGTCCATCCGCAGACCTGGCCGGAAGACCTCGACTACGCGGGCAAGAAGGTCGTCGTCGTCGGCTCGGGCGCGACCGCGGCAACACTCGTGCCGGCGATTGCGGGCAAGTGCGATCACGTCACGATGCTGCAGCGCTCGCCGACCTTCTTCAGAGCGGCCCGCAACGCCGACGATCTCGCCGACACGTTGCGGCAGCTGCAGATCGACGAGAGCTGGATCCACGAGATCGTGCGCCGCAAGATCCTGCACGATCAGGCGGTCTTTACGCGTCGTGCGTTCGAGGAGCCGGAAGTCGTGGCCAAGGAATTGCTGGGCGGCGTGCGCGCCCATCTCGGTCCCGACTACGACATGGATACGCACTTCACGCCGAGCTATCGGCCGTGGCGGCAGCGCATCGCCTTTGTTCCCGATGGCGACCTCTTCAAGGGCATCCGCGCGGGCCACGCTTCGGTCGTCACCGACGAGATCGAGAGGTTCACCGAGACCGGCATTCGCCTGAAGTCGGGCAAGGAGCTGGAAGCCGACATCGTCGTCACGGCCACGGGCTTCCATCTCAACGCGCTGGGCGACATCGACTTCGTCATTGACGGCAAGCCGCTCGACTTCGCCGACACCGTCACCTACCGCGGCATGATGTTCACCGGCGTGCCCAACATGGTGTGGGTGTTCGGCTACTTCC
>LNFM01004175.1_pt1 | contig 27102 bp, 27 predicted proteins | sample 596031 | NCBI WGS metagenome assembly LNFM01 (sample SAMN04254537, study PRJNA301005) | activated carbon metagenome | isolation source: dual media filters at the Ann Arbor, Michigan drinking water treatment plant | place: USA: Ann Arbor | reverse complement strand
GCTCTTACCGCACCGTTTCACCCTTGCCTGTGCCTTTCGGCCATCGGCGGTCTGTTCTCTGTGGCACTTTCCGTCGCCTTGGGCGATGGCTTTCGCCACCGCTTGCTGCGCCCGGCCGTTAGCCGGCATCCTGCTCTGTGGAGCCCGGACTTTCCTCCGCACCGCGAACGGTACGGCGACTGTCTGGCTGGCTTCACGCGCGTCGAGTGTAGCCCAATGTCCGCCGGATTCCCCGGATGTTTCGCTGCCGGGATCAGGCGGGTGCCACCTGCCGCCACTGCAGGGGCTCCCCGGCCCGCAGGGGTACCAGCGTGTCGGGACCGTAGGGATACTCGGCCGGGGCATCCCAGCTTTCCCGGACCAGCACCACCTTGCCGGTGTTGCGCGGCAACCGGTAGAAGTCGGGCCCGTGGAAGCTTGCGAACGCCTCGAATCGATGGAGGGCGCCGGCCCGGTCGAAAGCCTCGGCGTAGAGTTCCAGCGCGGCATGCGCATTGAAGCAGCCGGCACAGCCGCAGTCGGTCTCTTTCGTATGCCGCGCATGCGGGGCGCTGTCGGTGCCGAGGAAGAACTTCGGGTTGCCCGAGGCGGCTGCGTCCATCAGCGCCTGTCGATGCACCTCGCGCTTGAGCACCGGCAGGCAGTAGTAATGCGGCCGGATGCCGCCGACGAAGATCGCGTTGCGGTTCATCAGCAGGTGGTGCGGGGTCAGCGTTGCCGCGACCTGCGGCCCGCACGACTCGACGAACCCGACCGCATCGCGCGTGGTGATGTGCTCCATCACGACGCGCAGCGCCGGCATGTCGCGCACCAGCGGGGCCAGCACGGTATCGATGAACGCAAGCTCGCGGTCGAACAGGTCGACGTTGGCATCGGTGACTTCGCCGTGCACGAGCAGCGGCAGGCCCAGGCGCTGCATCGCCTCGAGCGCCGGGCGCGCGCGGTCGACATGGGTGACGCCGGAATCGGAGTTGGTGGTCGCGCCGGCCGGGTAGTACTTCACCGCCTTCACGAAGCCCGAAGCCACCGCGGCCTCGATCTCGGCGGCCGTGGTGCGATCGGTCAGGTAAAGCGTCATCAGCGGCTCGAAGCGACTGCCTGCAGGCAACGCCGCGAGGATACGCTCGCGGTAGGCCAGCGCCTGGGCGGTGGTGGTCACCGGCGGACGCAGGTTCGGCATCACGATCGCGCGCGCGAACTGGCGCACCGTGTGCGGCAGCACCGCCGGAAGGTAGTCGCCGTCGCGCAGGTGCAGGTGCCAGTCGTCCGGCCGGGTGAGTTCGATGCGGTCGATCGTCTTGCCGACGGCGGCTGTCGATGCGGTGGAAGCAACGGTGGCGTTCAAGGCGACGTCCTTCATCAAGGGCTGATCTGGCTTGCCCGAGCTTAGCGACTCTTCAGCGCAAGCGCGAGTCTGTACGCATGCTCGCGCGGGACGCCGCACAGCCGCGATGCGACATGCGCCGCCCGGCTCGCCGGCAGCTCGGCCAGCAGTTCCGACAGCACGCGCTCGGTTTCGACATCGCCGGCCGGCGGCGCCTGCGCCGGCTCGTCGACGATCAGCACGAACTCGCCGCGACGATGGTCTGGGTCCGCATCGAGCCATGCAACTGCGTCGGCCAGCGGGCAGGCATGCATCGATTCGAAGAGCTTGGTCAGCTCGCGGGCCATCACCACCGTACGCGCCCCACCCAGCACCGAGCAGAGGTCGGCGACGGTCTCGACGATGCGATGCGGCGACTCGTAGAACACCAGCGCGGCAGGCGCATGGCGCACCGCCTCGATCGCACCACGCCGGCGCTCGCCGGTCGCCGGCAGGAAACCGCAGAACAGGAAGGCAGCCGGTGAGAGACCGCTGACCGACAACGCCGCGATCGCCGCGTTGGGTCCGGGCACGGCGAACACCGCCTGGCCCGCCTGCCGGGCAGCGCGCACGACGACCGAGCCGGGATCGCTGATCGCCGGCGTCCCGGCATCGCTCACCAGCGCGACCGTCGCCCCGGCCTGCAGCAGTTCGACGATCCGGCCGGCCTGGGCCCGTTCGTTGTGTGCATGGAGCGGCAGCATGCGTCCTCGCGGGGCCGGGGCGCCTGCGGAAAACAGCTTGCGTGTCACTCGCGTATCCTCCGCCGCTATCCAGTCGGCGGACTCGAGTATCGAACGCGCCCTGGGCGATAGATCGCCCAGGTTCCCGATGGGTGTAGCCACCACATATAATCCGCACGAACCTGTGGCCGGCCGCGCCGGATCTCCCTCTTCATGCTGCATCTCGTAGCCCTCGCATTGCGCCGCCAAGTCTGCGGCATCCGCACCCTGGTGACCAGCGTGCTGTCGACGGCCGCACTGCTTGCCGGGGTGTCGCTGCCCGCGGGCGCCCAGCCGCAGGCGATGGCCGCCCCGGCCGCGGCCCCTGCCGTTGCACCCGCTGTCCCACCGGCGTCGGGCAGGCGGGTCGTGGCGGTGCTGCTCCCCATCGACTCGCAGACCTTCGCCCGGGCCGCAGCCCACGTGCGCAACGGCATGACTGCCGCGTGGTCCCAGTCCCCGGGCAAGGGGCAGACAGAGCTGCGCTTCATCCCGATCGGCGACCAGCCGAACGACGTGGTCGCCGCGTACAACCTCGCGCTGGCAGGCGGCGCGCAGGTGATCGTCGGACCGCTGATCCGTGACCAGGCGACTGCGCTCGCCAACGCCCTGGCACAGAGTGCACCCGTGACGGTGCCTACGATCGCGCTGAACGCCGCCGACGGTGCGACGCGACTGGCACCCAACCTGTTCCTGTTCGGCCTGTCCACGGAAGGCGAGGCGCGGCAGGTGGCACGGTTCGCGCTGCGCAACGGCCACAAGCGCGCACTGGTCCTCACCCAGCCCACCGTGTTGTCCCGCCGGCTGCAGCAGGCGTTCATCGAAGCCTTTTCCGAAGGTGGCGGCACCATCGCCGCCCAGCATGCCGTGGTCACCGACCCGGGTGCGATGAACCGGCTGCGCGCGACGACCGCGAACACCGGCGCCGACATGATCTTCATCGCGGCAGACCTGCCTGCCGCCCGCACGGTGCGGCCGTTCCTCGACACCCAGCTGCCGACCTATGCGACTTCGCAGCTCTGGTCAGGACCGATCGACCCGAATGCCAACCTCGACCTGAACGGCACCCGGATGCTCGACATGCCTTGGCTGCTCGAACCCGACCATGCCGCCGTCATGGTGTTCGCGCGCAGCCAGCCCGCCCTGCCTCCCGAGAACGAACGCCTGTATGCGCTGGGCATCGATGCCTACCGGCTGGCGGAGCTCGCGATCGACCGGGGCATCCAGCCCGGACTCTCGCTCGACGGCGTGACCGGGCGCATCACGCTCGAGCGCGGCAACTGGCTGGTGCGCGAGCCCGTCCCCGCGCAGGTCTGGCAGGGCCAGCTGGTCCCAGGGACAGACCGCCGGTAGGCGCCGGGCAATGGCGCGCACGACGCGGCAACTGGACGGCGACGACGGCGAAGCCCGGGCGGCCGGCCACCTCGAGCAGGCCGGCCTGCGCGTGCTGTCGCGCAACTGGCGATGCCGCGCGGGGGAGCTCGACATCGTCGCGCGCGACGCCGATGGATCGCTGGTCTTCGTCGAAGTGCGCAGGCGCGCCTCGTCCGCATTCGGCGGTGCGGCGGCAAGCATCAACCCCGCCAAGCAACTGCGGCTGGCGCGCGCGGCCGAGTTCTACCGGCAGGTGACGCACAGCACGCACCTGCCCTGCCGCTTCGACGTGGTCCTGATCGAGGCAGGCCGGCTGGAATGGATACGCGATGCGTTCCGGCCCGGCGGCTGACTGCAGCGGCACGGCGCCGACGCGCTTCGCCACGGGCAGCGATGTCCGCCCGCCTGATGCGTCGTAGAATGCGGGGATGGAACCCAAGGAACTGCTGGAACGCATCGCCATGCGCTTCGAGGAAAGCGCGCGGCTGAAGCGCGAGGTCGCCCCGAAGCTCGCCGCGCCGATCCTCGCGGCCGGCCGCATCATGGCCTCGACACTGGCCGCCGGCGGACGCGTGCTCGCCTGCGGGAACGGTGGCTCCGCCGCCGACGCGCAGCACTTCGCGGCCGAGTTGCTGAATCGCTTCGAGTGCGAACGGCCGCCGCTGGCCGCGATCGCGCTGACCACGGACAGCTCGACGCTGACGTCGATCGCCAACGACTACGACTACCGCCAGGTGTTCTCCAAGCAGGTGCAGGCGCTCGGCCGCACGGGCGACGTGCTGCTGGCGATATCCACGTCGGGCAACTCGCCGAACGTGGTGGCTGCGATCGACGCGGCGCGCCACGCCGGCATGCATGTCGTCGCGCTCACCGGGCGCGATGGCGGAAGCATCGGGCGCGACCTGTGCGCCGGCGACGTCGAACTCCGCGTGACGCATCCGAGCACTGCACACGTACAGGAAGTGCACATACTCGCGCTGCACTGCATCTGCGACACCATAGACCAGATCATGTTCCCGAAGGAGCCTCGATGAACCGTCGCACCGCCGCACTGACCCTCGCGCTTTCCGGACTCCTCGCCAGCGGCTGCGTGCCGCTGATCGTCGGAGGGGTCGCCACCGGCGTGCTGGTGGCGGACGACCGGCGCACCACCGGCACCGTGGTCGACGACCAGAACATCGAACTCCGGCTCAGCAACGAGATCAGCACGAAATTCGGCAAGGTCTCGAACGCCAACGCGACCTCGTACAACCGCGTCGTGCTGATCACCGGGGAAGCGACCACCGAGCAGGTCCGCGCAGGCATCGAAGCGCTGGTACGTGCGCATCCGAACGTGCGCCACGTGCAGAACGAGATGCAGATCGCCGGACCCAGCTCGCTCACCGCGCGCAGCAACGACTCGTTCATCACCGGCCGGGTGAAGGCGCGCCTCGTCGACAACCAGGCCCGCGGCAAGGATCCGCGGGTGCAGGCGAACCACGTGAAGGTAGTCACCGAGGCGAGCGTGGTCTACCTGATGGGACTGGTGACGGCCGCCGAAGCCGACCAGGCGGCCGAGATCGCGCGCACCACCAGCGGCGTCGCCCGCGTCGTGCGCGTGTTCGAACTGATCAAGCGGCCGCCGGTCGAGCCGGCAGCGGCGCCGCCGAAGTAACGGAAGCTGCGCAGGCTGCGCTCAGCCCGCGCGCAGCCTGCGCCTGACCAGGCGCAGCACGCCACCGAGCAGCGGGAGCGATTCATAGAGCTCCCCGGCCGCGTCCCAGTAGTCCCGGTGATGGCAGACCCGGCCGTCGGCATCGAAGCGCAGCTGCGATGCGCCGTGGATGCGCCGCACCGGCTGCTGCTTCTTCAGCCGGTACTCGAGGTCCCAGGTCAGCCAGGCCGTATCGCCGTCGACCGACCGATCGAGGATCACGAACCGCGGCGCATCCAGCTGTTCGAACATGTGCGAGAAGATGCGTTCGATGGCCGCGGCACCCCGTACCTCGTTGAACGGATCGCGGAAGTAGGCGTCGTCCGCATAGGCCTCGCGAAGCGCGCCCGTGCCCTGCGGCGTGAGGCCGGCGTAGAGTGCCTCGATGCGCGCCAGCGCCGCCCGCGTGTCCGCGGTCGCCGGCTTGACCGACTGCGTATCTGCCATGGTCACAACCCGGTGGCGCGCCGGACCAGCCTGAAGTACAGCCCGTACGGCAGCAGGCGCAGCAGCCTGAGCCAGCGCGTGAATCGTTTCGGGAAATGGATCTCGAAGCGCCCGCTCGCCAGGCCCGAGACGATATGCCCGGCGGCTTCCTCGGCGCTGATCAACGCCGGCATCGCGAACTCGTTGCGGTCGGTCAGCGGGGTCTTCACGAAGCCGGGGTTGACGATCCACACGCCGATGCCGCGCGGGGAGAGGTCCATGTAGAGCGTCTCGGCCAGGTTGATCAGCGCCGCCTTCGTCGCGCCATACACCAGGCTGGTCGGCAATCCGCGGTAGCCGGCGACCGACGAGCAGATCGCGATGCCGCCGCTGCCCTGGCGCAGCATCTGCGGCAGCACGACCGCCAGCGAGTCGAGCACCGACAGCAGGTTGGTGTCGACCAGCCGGTGCGCGACCGCGGAATCGAGCGTCCATGCACGCACCGGCTCGTGCGTGCCCTGAAGGAACAGCGCGATGTCGATGCCGCCCCAGGCGTCGGTCATCTCGCGCAGGGCCGCCTCGAGCTGGTCGATGCGCGTGGCATCGAGCGGCAACGGCAGCACGTTCGCCGGCTTGGTGCCTGCGGCAAGCTCGTGCAGCGCGGCTGCATTGCGCGCGGACACGGCCACCTTCGCGCCGCGGGCGATCAGCAGCCTGGCCAGTGCGAGGCCGATGCCGCTGCTCGCGCCGATCAGCCAGACCCGCTTGCCTTTCCAGTCCTTGATCGGGGCGTTCAACATGGCGGTGTGCAGCGGTCGGTGGCGTGGAACGGAATGTTCGGAGGCATCTTCGGAGGTCCTCCGGGGTTCAGGCAGCGACGGCCGTGACGAACGATGCCAGCAGGAACGCCAGCAGGACGCCCGAGGTCAGCCACGAGCGCAGCGCAAGGTACCACGCAGGCAGGCCGAACGTCCCGGCAACGCGCCAGTCCACGGCGAGCTGCAGGATGAAGCCGGCACCGAGCATGCCGAGCGCGACGATGAACGAGGGGAACAGCGCGAGCCATCCCCACAATGCAGGAAGCACCGACCACGCGAAGCGCGCGCCGGCGGCGGGTTCGCGCGCCGCCATGAGCCCGATGCCCCAATGGATCGCGCCGACGAATGCCAGGATCACCGCACCATATGCGACCAGCGCCCGCTGCAGCAGCGGATGCCAGGCGGCGTCCAGGAACAGCGGCAGCACGGCGCACGCGAGGAGCGGCAGCAACCCGGCCAGGCCGGGCCACAACGCGGCGGGGGGGACACCCTGCAGCACGCCTGCGGAAGCCGGCGCCCGCGCGTTCATTTGCGGCTGAAGCTCAGCGTGACCTGCCCGAGGCGGATGCCCCACTTGCTCATCACCGCGGTGTTGAGCATCACCTTGTCGTCGATCAGGTACATCCAGTCATCGAAGCGCACATGCCAGGTGCGGCCCGAGACCGGCAGCGCAAGCGTGTACGTCCAGTACAGCGCGTTCCCCGACGCCCGGCCCTGCGCGACCCCGACCACGTCATCGGCGGTGCCGGTGTAGGTCCCGGCATCCACCCGGGTGATCGTCCATACCCGGCGCTGCTTCTCGCCGTCCGACCATACGAAGTGTTCGTCGAGCGTGCCGACGTTGCCCTCCCACCTGGCGTCGATGGTCACCACGAAGCGCCGCTCGACCTTGCCCGAACGGCTCTGGAACATGCCATGCCCGACGAGCGTGCCGTTGAAGTAGGTCGGCAGGTCGAGCACCGGCTTCTCGCTGGCGTAGGACTGCGGATCGACCGCGGCACAACCGGCGAGCGACGCGGCCACCACGAAGGCGGCCAGCAGCGCGCGCAGCCCGCGCGCCGCGCGGCACTGCAACCATGGAAAACGGGAAATGGTCATTCGTTGCCTCCAGGGACGATCAGAATCGGGCCTTGCGCCACGCGAACCAGAGCAGCCCGGCGGCGACCAGCTTCAATGCACAGGGGACCAGCGCGTACGTGAAGGCCAGCGCGGACAGCGCCTGCGGGTCCTGGGACCCGCTGAGGTAGCCCAGCCCTTCGAGCAGCGGCAGCGCGATGCCGCCGGCGATGGCCAGGGTCAGCTTGTTCACGAAATTCCACAGACCGAAGTAGGCGCCCTCGCGCTGCCCGCCATGGCCGTTGGCATCGATCACGCGTGCCAGCAGGGCCGGTGGCAGCGCCAGGTCGGCCCCGAACGCGAACCCCGACAGCACGCAGATCGCGGCGAAACCCCACAGGGCACCGGCATCCAGCCAGTAGGCCCAGACGAACGCGGCCACCGACGCCACCATGCCGATCAGCCAGACGACGTGCAGGCTGTAGCGCGTGGCGAGCTTCATCCAGAGCGGCATGCTGGCGGCCCCTGCGATGAAGTAGAGCGCAAGGAAGGCCGGGGTGTACGCGGCGAGGCCGAGCCGGTCGGCGACGAAGAACTGGAACACCGTCGCGGTGATCGAGGGCGCGATCGCGTTGAGCGCGAACACCAGCAGGAGCCAGCGGAACCGTCCGCTCGCCAATGGCACGACGAAGGCGGCGAACGGATTTGCGCGCGGGGCCGGGGTGTCCGCGTCGGCGGCCGGCACGCGGCGCAGCGGCCGCGGCGAGAAGCGTGCGAGCACGAACACGGCCAGCGCCAGCGCGGCCAGGAACACCACGATCATCGACTGCATCCCGAACACCTGGGGCAGCACCGCGCCGGCCAGCACGCCGACCAGTCCCGCCCCCTCCCGGCTGCCGGTGATGCGCGCACGGCCGGCGTCGTCATGGGCCAGTTCGGAACCCCACGCCTGGTAGGCGACGATCGCCAGCGAATAGCCGAGATAGGCGGTGACCAGGGTCATCGTGAGCCATGCAGTGGACAGCAGGTCCCCGCCTGCCTCGGGCGGCATCAGCAGCAGCGCGAACCCGATCGCCAGCACCGGTGCACCGATCAGCACCGGCGGCAGGTAGGAGGCGCGCTGCTTCTGCGCGTCGACCCAGGCCCCGAGCAGCGGGTCGGCGACTGCGTCGACCAGCCGGGTGAGGAAGAACACGATGCCGATCAGGGACAGCGAAAGGCCGGTGCGTTCGTTGTAGAACGCGGGCAGCAGGATGTTGATCGGCAGCGCGGTCATCAGCAGCGGCACGCTGAACAGGCTGTACGCCGCCAGGCGCGACGACGACAGCCGCTCCAGCGGGGCCTGCCCGTGCTCCGCGGCCGGCTGCATGGTCAGACCTTGCCGAGCAGGCGGTTGCGCAACTGCGGGTCGCGCGTGCGCGGATCGAGCCAGATCGCGAAGAACGCACGCGCGAACACCGGGTCGTCGACGGTGCCCAGGGCGCGATCCTGGTTGAAGAAGGCGGCGCCGGCACCCTTCAGGTTCAATCCGACCAGCCGGTCGCCGCGGCCGACGTCCGGGAACGTGCGGACCATCGCGGGCAGCCAGCGCGCGTGCTGCGCCTCGTCGGTGAAGCCGACGCGCTTCATCTCGGTGATGCTGCTGTCGGCGAGCGCCTTGCCGGCGATGTCGCGCGCATAGACGATGTCCAGCGCGAAGGTGTCGGCCGGATCCCAGGTTGCCTCACGTACCCACAGCGCCGCGTCGTACACGTGCAGGCCGAACCAGCGCATGGTGCCGACGCCGAGCCGGCGCAGTTCGCCCGCCTGCGCGGTGACCCCGGGCGGCAACCGGGACAGGGACTGCGAGACGGCCGCGGAGGCGCGTCCCGGCATCGCCCCGGCGGCCAGTGCCGGCAGCGCGAGCATCGAAGCGGGCCGGGACAGGATCGCCGCGCCAGACAACCCGAGCAGCCTGCGCCGGCCGGCAGCGTGCGCGTGGCTCACCTGCCGCCCCCCTGCACCGGACGCGCCAGTTCGAAGTGCAGCACGTCGGTGCGGCCCGAGTCGAAACCGGCCGCGCAATACGAGAGGTAGAAGCGCCACATCCGGATGAAGCGCTCGTCGAAGCCGAGCGCTCGCACCCGCGGCTCGCACTCGGTGAACGCCTTGAGCCAGCGGCGCAGGGTTTCCGCGTAGTCGGGGCCGAACGCCTCGCTGGCCCGCAGGTCGAGTCCGGCACGCTCGCCCTGCTTCGCGAACGCGGCCTCGGAGGCGAGCATGCCGCCGGGAAACACGTACTGCTGGATGAAGTCGGTGCCGCGGCGATAGCGGCCGAACACCTCGTCATGGATGGTGATGCCCTGGATCACCGCCCGGCCGCCCGGCTTCAGCAGGTCGCGGATCGCCCGGAAGTAGGCTGGCCAGAAGCGCTCGCCGACCGCCTCGTACATCTCGATCGACACCACGTGGTCGAACTGTCCCTGCACGTCGCGGTAGTCGGTGTACGACAGGTCGACCAGGGTGGACAGCCCGGCGTCCGCCATCCGTTTCCGCGCGTACTCGAGCTGCGCGGGCGACAGCGTGATGCCGCGCACCCGGCAGCCGCGCCGCGCAGCGGCTTCGGCAAAGCCGCCCCAGCCGCAGCCAATCTCGAGGATGGTCTCGCCCGGCTTCGCACCGAGCCGGTCGAGGATGCGTTCGTACTTGGCGTGCTGTGCGCGGTCGAGGGGCTGCGACAGGTCGCCCGCGAACCATGCGGACGAATAGCTCATCGTCGGGTCGAGCCACAGCTGGTAGAACTCGTTGCCGAGGTCGTAGTGCGCGACGATGTTCCGCCGGCTGCCCGAGCGGGTATTCGCGCGCGACCAGTGGCGCAGGCGGTACCAGAGCACCGCCGCCCAGTTGCCGTAGAACGCGCGTTCGATGTGCTGCTGGTTGAGCAGTGCGATGGTCAGCAGGTCGGCTGGACGGTCGATGTCGCAATCGCCCGACATGTAGGCTTCCGCCAGCCCGATGTCGGCGGTGCGCAGGATCTCCTCGGCCGCCTTCCATGAACGCAGGGTCAGCGTGGCATGGGGCCCCGCTTCGCCACCGAAGGAAAGCCAGTCGCCCTCGGGGGTCACGAGGTCGATGCGGCCGACCTGGATTCGATCGAGCACGCGCAGGAACAGCTGCCCCGCTGGAGGCATGGCCGCACGGATCCGGCGTACCGCCTCCTGGTCGGTGACCTGCTGCGCATCTGCACCGCGCGACTGCTCGACAGTGACTTCAGTCATCGATCTAACCTTTCTGCATGTATCGGGCGTGATGCAAGACCGTGCACGACACGACCCAAGACGGCGGCGGCTGCGTCAGCGCGTCGTCGTTTCAGCGGGTGGCATGGGCTTGCGATGGAACACCGCCCCCTTCCACCACAGTTTCAGGGCCTGCAGGTGGATGCGTGCGATCACGCCCACCATCAGCCATGGCAGGCGCAGGAACGCGCGCAGCAGGCGCAGGTCGGTCGGCATTGCGGCCGTGCCGGACAACGAGGTGTTGAGCTGAGGCTGGCCGGCGCGGTGGTACTCGATCCGGAACAGGCTCCGGCCAGCCGATTCATGGAAGCGGAAGCGGTACTCGCCATCCACCGGGAAGAACGGCGAGACATGGAACACCTTGCGCGCGCGCAGGCACGCGCCGGTGCCGATCGGGCCGCCATCCCCGCTCGACACCAGGTAGTTGTGGTGCTCGCCGAACGTGTTGCTGACTTCGCACAGCACCGCGCGCAGCCGGCCCTGCCGGTCATGACACATCCAGAAGCTCACCGGGTTGAACGCGTACCCCAGCACGCGCGGCAGGGTGTAGAGCACCACTTCGCCGTCCGCGTCCCGCAATCCGTTGTCGGACAGCAGGCCGCGGATCCAGGGCAACAGCGGCGAACCGTCGCGCGCACCGTAGTCGCGGCGCATCACGCTGAACAGGTTGAAGCGGTCGATGCCGAGCAGGCGGGGGCGATCCTGCGGCCGACCCGACTCGAGCCAGGACAGTGGCAGGCGAAGGAAGAACGCCGGATAGCGGAACGCGTGACCGACCGGCACGAAACGCCGGTGCAGCACCTCGCCGGCACACAGCGCAGGCGTGAGCGGGCACTCGCTCATCGCGGCACCCTCATGCCGAGGCCGCCGTGGCCGACCGGACCGACGTGGCCGCCGCGGCCTCAGGCTGAGGCGCGCCGACGGCCGGAGTGGCCCAGGGCGCCTCGACGCCGAGGGCCGCCGCGACTGCCAGGGCCGATTTCAGGCCATCTTCATGGAACCCGTAGCCGGTCCAGGCACCGCAGTACCAGGTGCGGCGGATCCCCTGGATCGACGGCAGCCGCTGCTGGGCGGCGAGTGCCGCCGCATCGAGCATCGGATGTGCGTACTCGATGCGACGGATCACCTGCGCCGGGTCCACCGGACGATGCGGATTCAGGGTCACCATCACCGGTGTCTGCACCGGCAGCGGCTGCAGGCGGTTGATCAGGTAGGTCACGCTGACCGACGCGGCCGCCTCGGCGCCGGGCGCGGGGCCAGGCCTGCTCACGGTGCCAGTACCCGAGTAGTTCCATGCAGCCCGGGCCACGCGCGCACGCGGCAGGAACGACTCGTCGGTATGCAGCCACGCCACGTTGGGCTGGTAGCGCACCGCGCCGAGCAACGCGGATTCCTCGGCCGAGGCATCGGACAGCAGCGCGAGGGCTTCGTCGGAATGACAGGCGAACACGACCTGGTCGAACCGTTCGACGCGCCCGGCGGCGGTGACCTCGGCCCCGTCTGCCAGGCGGCGCACCCGGGTGACCGGCGTCGACAGTCGCACGTCGGCAAGGTCGGCACACAGGCGGCGCACGTATTCGCGCCCGCCGCCGGTGACGGTCATCCAGCGCGGCCGGCGCGTCACCTGGAGCAGCCCGTGGTTCACGAAGAAGCGGATGAAGCTCGCCACCGGGAACGCCCGCATGGTGTCCACCGGGCAGGACCAGATCGCCGCCGCCATCGGCAGCAGGTACCAGTCGCGGAACGCGTCTCCATAGCGGCCGCGTTCCAGGAAACTGCCGAGGTCCATCGGGCGCGAGGGATCCGGCTCGACGAAGCCGGGCGCCTCGCGGTTGAAGCGGGCGATGTCGGAGAGCATCCGCCAGAAGCGCGGGCTGAGCAGGTTGCGCTTCTGCGCGAACAGCGATGCGATCGACGTGCCGGCCCACTCGACCCGGGGCTGCTCGATGCAGACGCTGAACGACATCTCGCTGGTGGTCGACGGCACGCCCAGCAGGTCGAACATCGCGATCAGGTTGGGGTAGGTCCGTTCATTGAACACGAGGAATCCGGTGTCCACCGGAAAGCGCAGCCCGGCGACATCCACGTCGATCGTGTTGGTATGGCCGCCCGGCCGGTCGCCGCCTTCGAACAGGGTTACCTTGTACCGATCGCGAAGGAGCCAGGCCGTGGCCAATCCGGATATGCCGGAACCCACCACTGCTATCGTTGTCTGCTGCACCCGCCGTCATCCTTGTGGTTTGGTGCCGGGATCTTCTGGCCGCACGCCAGCCTGGCCGGCGACAGGCGATCTTAATCGAGCGTTGTATCCTGACAACCCTGTTTGCAAGGGCTCACCGTGTGCTGCATGATCTGCGCCACCGGGTTACCGGGCGGCTACCGCGGGCGTTCGTCGGCCGCGCCCGCTCCCGGCAAGGCCTGCCCGCACAAATCGCTTGTCCTAGTCAGTATCGCCTGCCTGATGTAGCCTCAGCAAATCCCTTCGCTTGTGTCTAATCTGCACCATGGACAAGAAAACTTCGGTGGTTGAGGAACCGGGCGCTGAACGCGCACCGGTGAACATCAGTTCCGTCGAGCGCGACACCGGTCTTTCCAAGGACGCGCTGCGCGTCTGGGAGCGCCGATACGGATTCCCGCAGCCTTACCGCGATGCGCATGGCGAACGCATCTACCCGTCCGACCAGGTCGACAAGCTGCGCCTGCTCAAGCGCCTGCTCGACCAGGGCCACCGTCCGAGCAAGATCATCGACAAGTCGCTGGACGAGCTCAACGCACTGTGCAACGAGGCAGAGAGCCCCGCGCACAGCGCGGATGTCGAAGCGCTGCTGGACCTGGTCCGGTCGCACAAGTCGCTCGAGCTGCGCCAGATGCTCACCCAGAACCTGCTGCGCGACGGGCTGCGCAGGTTCGTGCTCGACATCGTCGTCCCGCTGAACCGGGCCATCGGCAACGCCTGGGTACGCGGCGAGATCGCGGTCTTCGAGGAACACCTCTACACCGAGCAGATGCAGGGCCTGCTGCGCAATGCGATCGCCAGCATCCAGCTCCGCGGGCACTCGCCGCGCGTGCTGCTGACCACGCTGCCCGGCGAGCAGCACGGCATGGGCCTGCTGATGGCGGAGGCGCTCCTCACGCTCGAGGGCGTCTACTGCGTGCCGCTCGGCGTCGAGACGCCGGCCACGGACATCCTGGCGGCGGCAATTGCACACGACGTGGACATCGTGGCGATTTCCTTCAGTTCCGCGTTCCCTGCACGGCTGGCCACCGGTAGTATTCGTGAATTGCGCGAGATGCTTCCGTCCCGCATACCCCTCTGGGTCGGCGGCGATGCCATGTTGCGCGCCCGTACGCCCGGGGAGGGCATCGAAGTGCTTCGCGGACTTGACCAGATCATCACCGCCCTCGGCGAATGGCGGGCCCGCCTTTCCGACTGAATCCCCCATGCTATATCCGAAGATCTTCCGCCAGCTGGAGAAAGTCCGCTGGAACATGGCAGATGACGTCCCGTGGGACACGTTCGACCCTGCACTGCTCAGCGACGAGCAGGCGCGAACGATCAAGATGAACGCGATCACGGAATGGTCTGCACTGCCGGCGACCGAGATGTTCCTGCGCGACAACCGGCATGACAGCGACTTCTCCGCGTTCATGTCGGTCTGGTTCTACGAAGAGCAGAAGCATTCGCTGGTGCTCATGGAGTACCTGCGCCGCTTCCGTCCGGACCTGCTGCCGACCGAAGAAGAACTGCATGCAGTCCGGTTCGAGTTCGACCCCGCGCCCTACCTCGAGACGCTGACGCTGCATTTCTGCGGCGAATTGCGCCTCACCCAGTGGTACCAGTGCGCGGCCGAATGGCATACCGAACCGGTGATCCAGCACATCTACCGGCTGCTGTCCCATGACGAGGCCCGCCATGGCGGGGCTTACCTGCGCTACATGCAGCAGGCGATCGAGAAGTTGGGCGACGACGCGCGCCGGGCGTTCGCCAAGGTCGGCGTGCTGATGGCCTCCGCCGGCCGCACCGGCCAGGCGCTGCACCCGACCAACCTCCATGTGAGCAAGTCCCTGTTCCCGAACGACACGGTGCAGAGCCGGCTGCCCGATCCGGCGTGGCTCGAGCACTGGCTCGACCAGCAGATCTGCTTCGACCGCGACTGGGAGGGCAAGGTCGTCGGTTCCATCCTGAAGAAGCTGTCGACGCTGCTGGGCGAGAACTTCGATACCGTGCAATCGCTCAACCGCTACCGCAAGACGCTGAATGCCGCCGTCGCGCCTGTCGTCCCGGCAGCGGTGGCAGGCACGCCCGCCCCGGCCTGATCCGATGCCGGACGAGGCTGCAGCGAAACCCGCGCCTCCGCCGGCCTTCGAGCGCAAGCTGTGCCCGCCGGAACAGGCGGCGGCGCGGGCGGCACGGCTCGAGGCCCCGGTCGTCTTCACCAACGGCTGCTTCGACCTGTTGCACCGCGGTCATGTCACCTATCTCGCCCAGGCCCGGGCACTCGGCGCCTCGCTGGTCGTCGCGCTGAACAGCGATGAATCGGTGCGTCGCCTCGGCAAGGGCGACGATCGACCGGTGAACACGCTCGCCGACCGGATGGCGGTCATGGCAGCGCTGGAGTGCGTCGACCTCGTCACCTGGTTCGACGCGGACACGCCGCTGGACCTCGTGGTCGCAGTGCGGCCGCAGGTGCTGGTCAAGGGTGGCGACTGGCCCGTCGAGCGCATCGTCGGCGGTACCGAGGTGGTCGCCTCAGGCGGCCGCGTGGTGTCCATCCCGTTCGTGCACGAGCGCTCGACCACTTCACTGCTGGAGCGCATCCGTACGCTCTGACCGGCGTTCAGAACACCCGGTAATGCAATCCGAATCCGGGTCCCCGGTGCGGGCCGTGGAAACCATGCCCGCCCCAGTGCCGGCACAGCAGCGGATCGAAGCAACGCGGCCCGTGCCACATCGGGCCGTGCGCCCATGGATGATGCGGCACGGGCCGGAACTCGCGAGCGAGCGGCGCAGGTTGTATGTTCACCGGAGGCCCCACCTCTTTCGAAGGCGGAAGCGTGCCTTCCGGCAACCTGTCGGTGCGGCCAAGCTCGGTAGTGGACGCACACCCACCGGCAAGCAGCGCCACGCCGGCAACGACCACGCTGCACCAGCGCGATGATGCGCGTGCCGTCGGGCGAGGTTGTAGACACGGTCGGTCGTGCATGGCGGACATCTCCTGCGTGGAACAACGCTTCTGCAGGCTCCAGGGTTTACCGCATTTCGACGAAGGGGGCGTGAGCCCGATGCATGTCCGGCGCTTCCAGCCCATCGTTCGATCCCGTACCATAGCAGGCTCACGCACGCGATCCCGGGCAGGCTTAACGAGATGAGCAGCAACGAGTCCAGCACCGACGCGAGCGCCGCCGCAGCCATGCTGCCGGTCGCGGAAGGCCTCGCGCCGCCGCCGCGCGAACTGGTCGCCAGCCGGGTGCTGCTCGGCATGATCGCGAGCGGTGCCAGCCTCCCCGACGTGCTTGGCGCGCTGTGCAAGAACATCGAGGCCCAGGCACCCGGCGCATGGTGCTCGGTGCTGCTGATCCAGGACGAACGCGTCCATGTCGCCGCCGCACCGAGCCTGCCCGAGGCCTACAGCCAGGCGATCGACCGGTTGCCGATCGGCCCCCAGGCGGGTTCCTGCGGCTGCGCGGCCTACACCGGCAGGCAGGTCATCGTCGAGGACATCGCCACCCATCCGGCGTGGGCGACGTATGCGCCGATCGCGCTCAAGCACGGGCTGCGGGCCTGCTGGTCGACGCCGATCCTCGGTGCGTCGGGCAAGGCGATGGCCACGCTGGCGGTCTACTACCGCGAATGCCGGCGGCCCACGCAGCGCGAACTCGACCTGGCGAACGGCGCGACCGACCTGGCCAGCATCGTGATCGAGCGCGACCGCTCGGCCGCGGCCTTGCGCGACAGCGAGGCGAGCTACCGCGCGCTGGTCGAGACCGCGCCCCTGGGCATCTTCGTGCTCACCCGCGACCGCTTCGTCTATTCCAACGCCGCCCTCGCGCGCATGGTCGGGGCGGCGAGCACCACCGAACTGATCGGCCGGAGCATCGTCGGCCATGTCCAGCGCAACTCGCGCCCCGGCCTCGCCGAGCGGCTGGCCCATACCAGCAAGCGCGGCACCACCACGCGGGTCGAGGTGAAGCTGCTGCGGATGAACGGCACCGAGTTCGAGGCCGAACTGATCGCCACGCCGATGAGCTTCGGCGGCGCGCACTCGATCCAGTGCATGGTGTCCGACATCTCGGAACGCAAGCGCACCGAGAAGCGCATCAACTACCTCGCCCATTACGACGACCGCACCGGCCTTCCGAACCGCAACCTGTTCGTCGACCGGCTGGCGCAGGCACTCGGCCATGCCCAGCGCAGCGGCAAGGCCGTCGCACTGCTCTACCTCGACCTCGACCGGTTCAAGACGCTGAACGACACGCTCGGCCATGCCGCCGGCGACGTGCTGCTGCGCGCCGCCGGCACCCGCCTGACCGAATGCGTGCGTGCGCACGACACCGTCGCGCGCCTGGGCGGCGACGAGTTCGCGCTGATCCTCGCCGACCTCGCGCAGGCCGAGCATGCCGAGATGGTGATCGCGAAGATCTTCCAGGCGTTCGAACGACCGTTCACCGTCGAGCGGCGCCAGCTGTTCGTGTCGCCGTCGATCGGCATCGCGGCGTATCCGCGCGACGGCGCCACGCCGGAACTGCTGCTCAAGCATGCCGACATCGCGATGTACCGCGCAAAGGCGGCCGGCAAGAACACCTACCGCTTCTACCTTCCGGCGATGGGCCTCGGGCTCTCCGAGAGCCTCGCCCTCGAGACCGACCTGCCGGGCATCCTCGAACGCGGCGAACTCGAGCTGCACTACCAGCCGCAGGTCGATGCATCCGATGGCGACATCATCGCAGTCGAGGCACTGCTGCGCTGGCAGCATCCGCAGCGCGGCGAGCTGCAGCCCGACGCGTTCATCCCGCTGCTGGAAGAGACCGGCCTGATCCGCAGCGTCAGCGCCTGGGCGCTGCGCCGCGCCTGCCGGGAGACGCGCGCCTGGGTCGACCGGCAGGGTCGCCCGCTGCGCCTGGCGATCAACCTGTCGGCCAGCCAGTTCAAGGACCCGCGGCTGGCGGAACTGGTCGAACAGATCGTTGCCGACACCGGGTTCGACGCGAAGCGGCTCGAGTTCGAGATCACCGAACACACGCTGATGGAAGACACCAAGGGCACGCTCGACACGCTGCGCGCGCTGTCCCGCCTCGGCGCATCGATCTCGGTCGACGACTTCGGAACCGGCTATTCGTCGCTGTCGTACCTGAAGCGGTTCTCGGTGCAGCGGCTCAAGATCGACCGATCGTTCGTGGCCGAGATCAGCGAGAAGCGCGACACCGCAGCGATCGTGGAAGCCATCATCTCGCTGGCGCGCAGCCTGTTCATCGAAGTGGTCGCAGAGGGTGTCGAGACCGAGGCGCAGCGCGAGTTCCTGGTGTCGCACCGTTGCGCGCTGATGCAGGGCTACCTGTTCCACGCGGCGTTGCCGCCGGCACGGATGGAAGTCCTGCTGAAGACCGGGGAAGATCCCGGCAAGGGCGAAGCAGGGGCCATCGCGGGAGATCCCTCCGAGCGCGCGGCAGGCACTGCCAGCGCAGCCGTGACACCTTTCCGGCCCCGCTCCGTCCAGTCCTGACGGCCTGCACAGCCGATCCACCGGGTGCGTCGCGGCCACCCGGGCACCGCCCGCCCGGGCTTCAGTGCCCGGCGTTCAGCGCGCAGGCCCCGCCGGGCACTCGATCGCGCCCAGCGCGCTTTCCGGGAAGTTCGCCTGCTTGATCTCGAGCACGCGTGCCATCACCGCCTCGCCGGGCTCTCGCACCAGCCATTCGATGCCGGCGCGACCGCGCCGCTCGCCCACCTGCGCGCTACGCACGCCGGCCTGCTGCAGCGTCGCCAGATACTCGCGCGCACGCGCCTCGCTGGGGAACACGCCCAGGTCGACCGCGTTCTGCCATTCATTCTCGGTCTCGACCAGCGAGTAGCCGGTGATCCCCAGCGTCTTCAGTTCGGCCATCTTGCGCTGCGCCTCGGCACGGCTCTTCTGCGGTGGCATGAACACCCACCACGACGGCGCACCCACCACTTCGCGCGACGTCACCGCTTCGGCCGGCACCAGGGCGGACAGCAGTTCGCGCGCACGCGCGGCGTCGGCCTCGGCGAACGGGCCCCAGGCAAGGCAGGCTGCGCCCGGTACTGCCGGCTTGCCCTTGGGCGCGGGCTGGTCCTGGCCACCGCCGACCACGCGCACCTGCTGCGCATTCATCTGCAGGTCGAGCAGCTGCGCATCCGGATTGCGCGACGAACCGCCGAAGCCGACCAGCGCACCGAACAGGATGTTGGCGACGAGCAGCAGCGCAACCAGCCAGCGCATCATCGCGGCCTCGCCATCGCCGGCTCCGAAACGCAGCCGTGCGTCGGCGCATCGGCCCCGTCCTCGCCGGCCAGCATCAGCAGGCCCTCGAGCACCAGCGACGGCACCTCGACCGGCCCGTATGCGGACAGCGGACCCCGCAGCAGCGGCGCACAGCCGCCGGTCAGCATCAGCCGCGGGGCCGCCTCGCCGGCTGCGACCATCGCCTCCAGCGTACGCGAGACGGCGCCGGCCATCGCCTGGAGCGCACCGGTGACGATCGCGTCATCGGTCGAGCGCGGGAACGGATCGAAGCGCCCCGCGGCAACCGGAAGCCGCGCCGTGCCCCGCGCGAGCGCGGCGCGCATCAGGTCGTAGCCCGGCACGATCAGGCCGCCGAGGAAACGGCCATCGGCGGCGAGCGCATCGACCGTCATCGCCGTGCCCGCGTCGACCACGAGCGCCGCGCCGCGGGTTCGTGCGCGTGCGCCCACGAGCGCCGCCCAGCGGTCGGCCCCGAGGCTCGCCGGCTGGCCGTAGAGGTTGCGCACGCCGCCCGCTTCGGCGACCGGCAGGATGCGCCGCACCGGCACCGACAGGCGCGACCCGACGCGGTCGATCGCCGCGTCGGTGGCCGAACCGGCGACGCTGCAGGCGACGATCTCGTCCGGCCTGCCCCAGGCTGCCCAGGCATCCGGCAGCGCATCGATCGCCTCGGGCGAGAGGGCTCCTTCGCCGAGGAACCGGCCCGCCACCGGCCGTCCGCCCGGGTGCACGGCCCACTTCACCCGTGTATTGCCGGCATCGAGCGCGACGATCATTCGATCTCCGCCTGCTGCGGCCGGCGCGAGGCCGTGCCATCGGCCTTCGTGCGCGAGGCCGAGGAAGAAGGCTCGAGCAGTTCGCCGCTGAACACCCGGCGCGTCTCGCCATCGACCTCGATGCGCAGCGCACCCTGCGCATCCACGCCGAGCATCGTGCCGCGCACCACGCCACCATCGGGCAGGACCACGCGCACGGTGCGATGCAGGCTGGCGCAGTGGGCCTGCCACTCGCGCCGGAACGGCGCGAAGCCTTCGCGGCCGAACCGCTCGAGCGCCGAGGCCAGCCCCGACAGCACGGCGCCCAGGATCGCATTGCGATCGACGGTGTCGAGCCCGCTGCGCGCGAGGTCGGTCACCGGCTGGTCTATCGCATCGATCGTCGACTGCGGCAGGCGCACGTTGAGCCCGATGCCGATCACCGCGGCACACGGGCCGAGCATGTCGCCCCGGATCTCGGTCAGCACGCCGGCCAGCTTGCGCCGGCGCACCAGCACGTCGTTCGGCCATTTCAGGCGCACCTCGCGCAGCCCGAGCACGCGCAGCGCATCGGCGATGGCCAGACCCACGACCAGGCTGAGCCCTGCGAGCGAAGACCCCTTGTCGAAACGCCACAGCACCGAGAAGGTCAGCCCCGCACCCGGCGCACTCGACCATCGACGGTCGAAACGGCCACGGCCGGCGGTCTGCCATTCCGCGAGCAGGACGGTGCCATGCGGTGCGCCGTCCTCGGCCTGGCGCGCGAGCGCGGTGTTCGTCGATTCGCAATGGTCGAGCACGGTCAGCGCAAGCCCGCGCGCCGACTGCCCGAGCATCGACTGCACGCCCGCCGCGTCGATGAAGTCGATCGACTGCATGAGCCGATAGCCCCTGCCCAACCCATGCTCGATCGCGACCCCCGATCGTTCGATGTCGCGCACCGCCGTCCAGATCGTCGAACGCGACACCGACAGCTCGCGTGCCAGCAGCGTGCCGGACGTGAAGGTCGCTGCGGCGAGGCGGCGCAGCACGCGGAACGACAGCGGGCGCATCGCCTGGCGCGCAGCCAGCCGGGGGGCATTTGCAAGTACCCGCCTGGAGGGGCGGTCGTCGCGCTGTCGTTGCGGGCCGCGGTTCACTGGGATGGTCGCTCTCTTCGCGTCGATGCTAGCACAGGCACCGACGGTGCCAGCCGTGTGCCAGGCACACGAACGCACGTGCGCTGGACAAGTGCCACGCGCCAGGTGCTAGACTTCCCCTGCCGTTCATGGTGGCGAGGGCGCAGCCCGAACAGACCGCCGGCCGGTTCCACGCAGCATCGTCCGCGTGTCGGCGCGGACGACAGTCCGTAGACCCATGGACACGCGGCAAGTGCACCGGTAGCCCGAAGCCCGGCGTGCATGTGCCTCCATCCGTGGCTCGCGCGCACGAAGGGGCCGCCATGCCTTTGGATACGCAGCAGATCGGACCGGGTGCCATACGCATGGGCCCGAATGACAATGTCGCCATCGCGCGCATCGACCTCGACCCGGGGCATGCCTCGCTCCAGCACGGGCCCGCCTGCGTGCAACCGGTACCGCGTGGCCACAAGGTGGCGCTCAGCACGATCGAGGCCGGCCAGCCGGTGATCAAGCTGGGCACGCCGATCGGACGCGCCCGGCACGACATCCATCCTGGCCAGCACGTGCATGTGCACAACCTGGTCCCCGAGCCGGCCGGCCCGCGCGATGCCGATGCGTACGCGTTCTGCAGCGAGCGCCGGCCGATGGAACAGGTGCCTGCCGAGCGGCGCGACATGTTCCACGGCATCGTGCGCGAAGGCGGGCGCGTCGGCACGCGCAACTTCATCGGGCTGATCCCCACGGCGAACTGCTCGGCGACGGTCGCGCGACGCATCGCCGACCACTTCAACCACGGCCCGGGCTGGCTGCCACGCACCATCGACGGCGTGCTCGCACTCACCCACCGGACCGGCAGCGGGATGTCGATGGACAGCACCGGGTTCCGCCTGCTCGCCCGCACCCTGGCCGGCTTCTCCCGTCATCCGAACTTCGGCGGCCTGATGCTGATCGGCCTGGGCAGCGAGACGCAGCAGATGCAGCAGTTGCTCGCGGAACGCCCGCTTGCCGTGGCCGGAGGACGCCTGCGCACGATCACGGTGCAGGAGGAAGGCGGATCGCAGTCGACGATCCGCCGCGGCATCGCCGAAGTGGCCGCGATGCTTGCCGCCGTGGCCGACATCAAGCGCTCGCCGGTGGACGCGAGCCACCTGACCATCGGCCTGAAATGCGGTGCCTCGGACCTGTTCTGCGCCCTCTCCGCGAACCCCGCGCTCGGGCATGCAGTCGACCTGCTGGTACGGCAGGGCGGCACCGCGATCCTCGCCGAGACCCCCGAACTGCTCGGGGCCGCGCACCTGCTGACCCGCCGCGCCGAGACACCCGAGGTCGCGCGCGCCCTGCTCGAGCGCTTCGACTGGTGGCGCGCCCATGCCCGCAGCGATCCCGGGCGCACCGAGGCGGCCAGCGCATCGGCCGCCGATGCAGGACAGGCAGGCATCGGGGTCGAACACGCGCTCGGCGCCCTGCTCAAGGGCGGCAGCAGCAACCTGCGCGCGGTCTACCCGTACGCCGAGGCAGTGACCGAACGCGGCCTTGTGTTCATGGACTCGCCCGGCTTCGATCCCTGCTCGGCGACCGGGCAGATCGCCGGTGGCGCCAACCTGATCTGCTTCACTACCGGCAGCGGCTCGCCGTTCGGCTGCAAGCCGGCACCCTGCCTGAAGCTGGCTGCGACCTCCCAGCTCTACGACGGACAGGGCGAGGACATGGACTTCAACTGCGGCACGGTCCTGGACGGTGACGAGACGCTCGCCGATTGCGGCGAACGCATCTTCGCGCGCATGCTGGCCGTCGCTTCGGGCGAACGCACCAAGAGCGAAGAACTCGGCTACGGCGACAACGAATTCGTGCCCTGGCAGGCAGGTTCGGCCTGCTGAGTCCCGGGGCTGACTCGCATATCCGACCACGCGTTGCGCCGATCCGCTAAGCTGTCCCTGTCGCGGTGCCACGGAGCCAGGTTGCAGCCACCCTGCCGAAGAGCATGCGGGCCCGGCAGGCGCGACGCACACTGGAGGAGACTGCGATGCATGGACCCGTCACCGCACTGGCTGCTGCATTGACCGTGCTGGCCGCACCCGTGGCTGCACAGACCGCGTTTCCATCGAAGCCGCTGCGCATGATCGTGCCGTTCACCCCGGGCGGCTTCACCGACCTGATGGCACGCACGGTCGGCGAACAGCTGTCGAGATCGCTCGGGCAACCGGTGCTGATCGACAACCGGCCCGGCGCGAACGGCATCATCGGCGCAGAGGCGCTGTCCAAGGCCACGGCCGACGGTTACACGACCGGCATGGTGATCGCCGGCCATGCAGCCAGCCAGGCCCTGTACGCGAAGCTGCCCTACCATGCAGTGAAGAGCTTCGAGCCGGTGTCGCTGGTCGGCATCGCGCCGCTGGTGCTGGTGGCCAGCAACAGCCTGCCGGCGAAGGACCTGAAGGAACTGCTGGCGGTCGCGCGCGCGAAGCCCGGCTCGCTGTCGTTCGCGTCGAGCGGCATCGGTGCAGCCGCGCACCTGACCATGGAACTGCTCGCCCAGCAGCAGGGCCTGAAGATGACCCATGTGCCCTACAAGGGCACCGCGCCGGCGCTGGCCGACCTGATGGGCGGCCACATCCAGGTGATGTTCGACACCATGTCGGCGATGCTGCCGCAGGTGCGCGCCGGCAAGATCCGCGCGCTCGGGTTGTCGAGCGCCACCCGCTGGCCGACCGCGCCCGATATCCCGACCATCGCCGAGGCTGGGGTGCCCGGCTTCGTGTCCGGATCGTGGGCCGGCGTGCTGGCCCCGGGCGGCACGCCGAAGCCGATCGTCGACCGGCTGTCCAGCGAGATCGCGAAGATCGTACGGCTGCCCGACGTGCGCACACGGCTGGCGGAACTCGGCGTCGAACCGTCCGGCAACACGCCGTCGGAGTTCCGCGCGTTCATGGAAGCCGAAGTCACCCGCTGGGCTGCGGTGATCGAACAGGCGAAGATAAGGCTCGACTGATGAAACGACTTGCACTGCTCACGCTTGCCGCGCTGCTGCCCGCCGCAGTCCACGCACAATCCTGGCCGAACCGGCCGGTGCGCATCGTGGTGCCGTTTGCACCCGGCGGCGTCACCGACATCGTCGCCCGCCTGCTCGCTGTGAAGTACGGCGAATCGATGGGCCAGCCGTTTTCCGTCGACAACCGCGCCGGGGCCGGCGGCAACATCGGCGCCGAGCTGGTGGCCAAGGCACCGGCCGACGGCAGCACGCTGCTGTTCTCGTCTGCGGCACTGGCGGTGAACCCGAGCCTGTACAGCAAGCTCGGCTACAACCCGCTGAAGGACATCGTGCCGGTCACCGGCGTGGTGTCGTCGCCGCAACTGCTGGTGGTCCATCCGTCGGTGCCGGCGCGCAACGTGAAGGAGCTGGTCGCGCTGCTGAAGAAACGCAAGGGCGGGCTCAACTTCGGCTCCAACGGGATGGGCACCACCAGCCACCTCGCCGGCGTGCTGTTCGCCTCGCTCACCGGTGCCGAGGTCACGCATGTGCCGTACAAGGGTGCCGGCGCGGTCGTCGGCGCGGTGGTCGGCGGCGAGGTCGACATGAGCTTCTTCGCGACCGTGGTCGCGATGCCGCACCTGAAGACCGGACGGCTGCGCGCACTGGCGGTGACCACGGTGAAGCCGACGGCCCTGCTGCCGCAGCTGCCGACGCTCGACAGCATCCTGCCCGGCTTCGACACCGACAACTGGTTCGGCATGTTCGTCGCCGCCGGCATGCCGCAGGCGATCATCGACCGCCTGAACGCCGAGACGCTGAAGGCGATGCAGACGCCCGAGATGCGCGCCGCGTTCGAGCGCGACGGACTCGAGCCGCTCGCGCTCGGGCCGGCCGAGTTCCAGCGCTTCTTCCTGCGCGAGATGGAGAAGTACGCGAAGCTGGTGAAGCTGTCGGGGGCCAAGGCGGACTGAATGTCAGACGAAAACCAGATCGCCATCCCCCGCCCGTTCATCGACCTGTTCATCCCGAAGGGGTCGATCAAGCCGAGCGAACCACGCGCGGTGATCGCCGAACGCTACGAGCTGTGCGAGGACATGGCGCAGATGCTCGTCGAGCATGCCACCCAGCGCAAGCTCGACCTCGGCGTGCCGGAGGAGATGGTGCTGGAGCGCATCCATCGCGGACTGATGGCCGAAGGGTCGGTGGTGCGGGCCGAGGAAGCCGGATGGGTGGTGTGCCGGCTGGCAGAGCTGCTGGCGTGGCCGATGCCGGACTGGGCGGTGGTGCCGCGCTGAGCCTTGCCGGGCGGGCTTGAGCGGCGGTTCCGGTCCCGCAGGCGGTGGCTCTGCGCATGGGATCGGCCACCGGTCAGGACCGCTCGCGATGCGCGGCTACCTGGCAGCGCACTTGCCCAGCTGCGGCCCGAGGTTCGCGATCACGATCGTGTGACCGACCGGCGTGCCTGAGGAACTGTCTGTCCACGCGACCGCGCGAGTGGCCCAGTCCGGGTACGCCCGGATCGCGGATTGGTGCTCCTTCTGGACCGCCGCCAGCTCCGCCGGGTACCTGCACATGCAGGACTCGGGCGGTGCGAGCTTCTTCTCCACGCAGACCATGACCTGCCTGCCCAGCGCGTCCATGCGGGCATTCAGCGACTGCAGGGCACGGATGCCTGCCGGGTCGGTCACCCGCAGCGTGGCGCTGCCGGATTGCGCGTGGGCGAGCGTGGTGACGAGCGAAGCGACGAGGGCGACGGCGATCGTATGGCGCATGGAGGAACTCCGGAGGTGGCGCGTGAATGCTACCCGTTCCCGAACTGCAACTCCGCCAGCCGCGCATACAGCGGGCTGTTCGCCATCAACTCCGCATGCGACCCGATCGCCTGGATCCGTCCCTGATCCAGCACCACGATCCGGTCGGCGCTCTGCACCGTCGACAGCCGATGCGCGATCACCAGCACCGTCCGGTCCTGCGCGGCGCGGTCGATCGCCGCCTTCACGAACGCCTCGCTCTCCGAATCGAGCGCGCTGGTCGCCTCGTCCAGCAGCAGGATCGGCGGGTCCTTCAGCAGCGCACGGGCGATCGCGATCCGCTGCCGCTGTCCGCCGGACAGGCGCACGCCGCGTTCGCCGAGCGGGGTGTCGTAGCCTTCCGGCAGCCGCGCGACGAACTCCTCGACCGCGGCCATGCGCGCCGCCGAACGCACCTCGTTCTCGGTGGCGTCGGGCACGCCGTAGCGGATGTTGTCGCGCACCGACGCGGCGAACACGACGCTGTCCTGCGCCACCACGCCGAGCAGCGTGCGCAACCGCTGCAGGTCGATCGCGCGGATGTCGACGCCGTCGATCAGGATGCGTCCGCTGGTGACGTCATAGAAGCGCATCAGCAGCTGGAACAGCGTGGTCTTGCCGGCGCCGGACGGACCGACGATGGCCAGCGTCTCGCCGGGCGAGATGTCGAGCGTGACATCGGCGATGGCATCGACATCCGGCCGTGACGGGTAGCGGAACCCGACCTGCTCGAAGCGCACCGCGCCGCGGTCCAGCGGTGCGGCGGACGGCAGCGCCGGCGCGTTGATCTCGGATTTCGCGTTCATCAGCTCGAGCAGCCGCTCGACCGCGCCCGACGCACGGTTCAGTTCGCCCCACACCTCGGCCAGCGCGCTCACCGACCCGGCGGCGACCACCGCATACAGCACGAAGGCAGCCAGTTGCCCGGCGGTCATGTTGCCGGCCAGCACGTCCTGTGCGCCCAGCCACAGCACGACCACGATCGACCCGAACACCATCACGATCACCGCGAGCAGCAGCGACGCGGTGGCCTTCGCCCGGCTCAGCGCGGCCGAGAAAGACTGTTCGATCGCCTGCCCGAAGCGGCGCGATTCGCGCGCTTCCTGCGCGAACGCCTGCACGGTGGTCACCGCGCCGAGCGTCTCGCCGGCCAGCGCGGAGGCCTCGGCCAGCTTCTCCTGGCTCATCCGCGACAGCTTGCGCACGCGCCGGCCGAACACCACCAGCGGCAGCACCACCGCGATCATCAGCACCA
>LNFM01005566.1_pt1 | contig 27107 bp, 26 predicted proteins | sample 596031 | NCBI WGS metagenome assembly LNFM01 (sample SAMN04254537, study PRJNA301005) | activated carbon metagenome | isolation source: dual media filters at the Ann Arbor, Michigan drinking water treatment plant | place: USA: Ann Arbor | reverse complement strand
CAGCACAACGAAGAGCTTGAAGGACGCTCATCGGGAGCGTTCAATGACGACCGGATTCCAGTCCCGGCTGGATAAAAGGCGGGGGTCACATCACGGGTAGTCGACGTAGGAATTCAGGGCCATGATCAGGCGTATGCAGCGTCCAGGTGCGCGGATCCGACAGGTCAGCCCGCCACAACCCAAGCCTCTCCAATTGATCACTGGCCATCATCTCGAACGACCACAACGCGCTCACACCCGTCCAAAGCGACGCCAAACGGCGCTTCTTCGATATCCATCGGGGCTTAAGCCCCATCGACCGCAGCTTGCGGCGATCGACTAGATACTTTCGGCTCGTGAAAAACTTGAACTTGTTGAAGCCATCTGCATCGGCTTCATACGCGGTCGATCCTTGAAAAAGCTTGCCATCCGATCGCGGCGGCCCGCTGAGCGGAGCTACAAAAATAATATCGGCTCTTCGCTTTAGCACATCGACCGCTTCGTCGATCCAGCTTCGGCCCTGATCCTGGTGGAGCAGCATATCGGAATCAAAGTGAACGACGTGGTCTGTTGGCGCGACTTCGAGTGGCCAAAGGCTACCGTATATAGGATAGCCTCGAAAATCATGCGTTTCTCGTAGTCGCTGACGAAAATACGTTGAGTAAATACGATCTATCTCTGTTCGCGCGTAGTCGATGTAGTGCAGCCTGTCGACCCAACCATCAGCAACCAATCCATTGCAGATTTCGTCCAGCTCTTGCCGTGAACCGACGTGAGGGCGGGACGCATACTCTGGGCTCAATGGGGCTGTGTCGACGACTAGCGCCCGTTCCTTAAACGGGTACGCGCTACTTTTGACGATGTGCGGAATTGTTCGCCTAAGAAAAGATACATCTGTACGAGCGACAAGAATCGATAAGGAAACACCATCACAGGAGCTCATGTATTCACCCCCAATAAATAGCTAAAAAGAGAAAATTCTATAACGCCTCGTTAGCTGGGGCAATGCCCCTTACCTACCTGTCCGCACGAGGAGTGACTTCAACCAGGCATGAAAAAGGCTGTCGAGCCATATGGCGACGCGTCCAACATTGGCCTCACGGCCTACTTCCTCTCCGCGCACTCGCGGAAAATCTGCAGCTGATCCTCGCTGAAATAATCGACCCGCCAGTTCCTGTTGCGATGTGACAGGTGCAGGCAGAAGTCGGTCTCGATGGTCCGGGCATAGCCGCGCGTGACCTCGTTGACCTCTGCGGGCTCGAGAAATGCTCGGTTTTTGCTCACGAACTCAACCGCAGCCTTGGGACTTTCAAACAGCAGGCCCGTTAGAAGAGACTGACGCTCCTCGAGCGTCATCGCGCTTATTGGCAAGGACGTCAGCGCAAACTCGAACCATCTCTTGGACGTGTCGCTCTGCCTGATTGCCTTCGCGATAAGCGACTTCAGCTCGGTCGGTATGAGGGTGGACTGCAGGCTCTCCTTCGTCAGGCCCGCAACCGAGAAATCCTCGTACCCTGCATCGGCCAGCACCTTCTTCATGAGCTCGCCGCGAAGATCGTCGGAGAAATTCACATGGGCCAGAGCGGCGAGGGCGTACGAGGCCTTTGCCTTCACGATCCGGCCGACGGCATCGCGTTGCGTCTCTTCAGGGAGGCGGTCACCGAAGACCTCCAGAGAGCGCACTGCGACGCCGGGATCGTCCTGAAACGCCACACGCATGCGCGGCGCCAATTGAGCGATCTCGGCATCGGTAATGCGCAGCGGGCCGGCTTGTGCGACGATCTTCGCGATACTCGCCTCGCCGAAGGCCTTGGCACGAAGCTCCTGACGCTGTGCCTGAGACAAGCGCTTCACCTTGGACAGTATAGCAACGGCCTCGTCGCCGCATCCCGGTAGGCGCATGATGCGCCGGATGAGCTCACCGAACTGATCGTCACTTAGAAAATAGGGCTTCTGCGCGACCTGAGAGAGCGGTGTGGCGGTCTCTGCAAGCTCCAGCAGAAGCGCAAAGACACCATCGGTATCGGCTATCGAGGAATCCGACTTCGTCAACAGGTGCACAAGCGTCGGCAGGTGCTTTTCGGCGATCGCCTCCTTCTCGGAGTAGTAGCGGCTCCAGACCGCGCCGATCGCCGTCGCCTCGACTTGAGATGACATCTTGATCTTGAGAGGGCATCCGATCCCGTCGCCCACCGTCGCACGACAGATCCTCTCGATCGCGCGATCCTGGGCCGTGCGATCCTCGAACAGCGCAATTTTCGATTCCCGCGTCCGCTGAGCTTCCTCGTTCAGAACCATGCCTGCGCCGCGGGCGAGCGCCTCGGAGAGGTCCTCGCCGTGCTGGCGCGTGGCGATATAGGGATCCGCGTAGGAATACTCGATGTCGACCGAGACCGCCGTGACTTTGCCCGCCACGTTGTGAACGATCCGGGTGCCGGGACGGTCCGTCAGGAACCACACCCTGTACCCCGGATAGCGGGCCGTCTCGCGCACATTGTGCACGTTTCCGCCCTTGCTAATGACTGCCGCAGCATAAGGAACCTGGATCGCGGCCGCCCATGCAGGAACGTAGAACCACGTGGCCACGAGCGTGAGCCACGCCGCGGTTCCACTCGTTCGATCATCAAAATCGGAAAAGAAAAGTCTGATCAGAACGGCGATCGAGACACCGGCGAGGACGACCGGCCAGAATCCGCCCCCGGTCGAGAGCCAGACGATGTCGGACCAGCGCAGAGCCTGGACCGCACCGAGCCCAACCACGCACGGGAGGAGCCCGAATACCAGAGCCGTTAACTTCCAATTCCGCTGCTTCCGCGTGAGCATCGGTTTCGCCCGATCCCGATAGAGGCAGGAAACTGAGTGTACGATGGAAGATCAAGCGCCGGTCAAGTCAGGTTTTGGTGAGATTTCAGGCTGTGTAGAACGCCTGCGGGTCGCCACCTACCTCCCCGTCCTCACCTGCAGGGACTTCAGCCCGCGCATGACGAGGCTGTCGAGCCACACGGGCGGCGATGTGCCGGGTGACATGTTCGGGAAGCGCTCGATAAGTTGAGGGATCGCGATACGCGCTTCGAGCCGCGCAAGCTGCGCGCCGAGGCAGAAGTGTGCGCCCTGGCCGAACGTGAGGTGGCGGTTCGGCTGACGCCCGAGATCCACCTTGTCGGGATTCGGGAACTGGCTCCCGTCCCGGTTCGCCGCGTTGATGATCGCGAACAGCCGGTCACCTTCCTTGAGGGTGACGCCGCGCACCTCGTGCGTCTTGCGCACGACACGGCCCATGGCATTGGTCGGCGCCTCCGTGCGCAGGAACTCCTCGACGGCCGTCGAGATCATGTCCGGGTTGGCGGCGAGGCGCGCACGCTCATCCGGATTGCGCATCATGGTCAGCGTCGCCGTGCTCAGCAGGTTCGTCGTCGTCTCGTGCCCGGAGAAAAGCAGCAGCATCGCGGTCGCGACAAGTTCGTCCTCGCTCAAGCGGTCCTTCTCGTCACGCGCCGCAATCAGCAGGCTCAGGAGGTCGTCGCCCGGATCGGTACGACGCTTCTCGATTTCCTCGCGGAAGAGAGCCGCCATGCCCACTGCGCCGCGCCGCGCACGCTCGTACTTGTCGGGCGTCGCACGCGCCGTGCCGATGAAGAGCATGATGTCGTCCGACCAGCCCTTGACATCGTAGAGCCGTTCCTCGGGAACGCCCATCATGGCCATGATGACGAGCGCCGGCAGCGGCATGGTGAAGTCGGCGACGAGATCGGCATCGTCCTTCTCGGCGAGCTTGTCGAGCTGGCGCGCGATGATCTTCTCGATGAGCGGTTTGAAGCCGAGGATCGTGCCCGGCAGGAAGGCCTTGGCAACGAGGCCGCGCAGCCGCGTGTGTGCCGGCGGATCGCGGAAGACGATCCAGAGATTGAGGTAGCGCATCATCTCGGCGAGCAGGCTCTGCGTCTGCTCGGGGAGCGCCGCATAGAAGGGCGTCAGCCGGTCAGGGCTCATGGACGGCCCGGAGAGTGCTGCCGCCACATCCTCATAGCGCGTCAGGATCCAGCAGCGGAGGCCCGGATGCCAGTGCACGGGCTCCTCCTCCCTGAGCCGCGCGTAGGCCGGATAAGGATCGGCGCGCACGATGGGGTGAGCGGGATCATAGATCATCGTCATGACAGGCATTTCCTCGGAGCGGCTTGGTTCTTTGAGGCGACCATACCGCGTCTTGCACCTTGCGGCAGGCACGAAACACGCATCACCCCAATGCATCTTCCCAATTCGGGATCATCGGGTACCATCCCCGCAAGAAAAAGCCGACTGCTACCGGAGGAAAAGCCCATGGATGCCCAGACGATCGACACACCCCTGCTCGAGCATCTCTACCAGCAGATGCAGCGCGTGCGCCGCTTCGACCAGCGCGTCCAGGAGCTGTTCCACGAAGGCTTCGTCAAGGGCACGGCCCACTCCTACGTCGGCGAGGAAGCCATTGCCGTCGGCGCCTGCGCTGCAATCGAGGACAAGGACTACATCGTCAGCCACCACCGCGGGCACGGCCACTGCATCGCGAAGGGTGCCGATCTCACGCGCATGGCAGCAGAACTATTCGGCCGCGAGACCGGCTATTCCAAGGGCCTCGGCGGCTCCATGCACATTGCCGATATCGAGCGCGGTATTCTCGGCGCCAATGGCATTGTCGGCGCCGGCATCGGTCTCGGCACGGGTGCGGCACTCTCGGCCAAGCTGCGCAACAGCGGCCAGATCTGCGTCGTGTTCTTCGGCGATGGCGCATCGAACGAGGGCATATTCCACGAAGCGCTCAACATGGCGAGCATATGGAAGTTGCCGGTCGTGTTCGTGCTCGAGAATAATCAGTTCGGGCTTTCGACGCGCATTACCGATGTCGCTGCCATCGACCGCTTCTCGCGCCGCGCGGCGAGCTACTCCATGCCCGGCGAGACCATCGACGGCAATGATGTCGCCGCCGTCTACGACACCGTGAGCCGCAATGCATTACATGGCGGTGGGGCGATCATTCCATGCGCGCGAACCTGCCGGCTTACCGCGGCCAGGACGAGGATCGCGTGTGGCGCGAGGAGCGGGACGCCATCCGTCGCGCCGGCGAGCACCTCAGGGAGCGGCAGGTGACGGAGGCGCGCCTCGCCGAGATCCGCGATACGGTCGAGGCCGAGCTGACCAAGGCCGTCGAGACGGCGAAGCTTGCCGCCGAGCCGACGGTCGCGGTCTTCGAGGGCGCGGTGACGGCGCCACATCACGATTTCGGCCCCGAGCCTGGTCCTGGCCACGAGACCGCGCGCGAACTCGGCTATGGCGAGGCCATCCGCGAGGCCATCGACCAGGAAATGGCGCGCGACCCACGCGTGTTCGTCATGGGCGAGGACGTCGGCAAGATCGGCGGCATCTTCGCCGCGACGCGCGGCCTCATCGAGAAGTACGGCAAGGAGCGTTTGCGCGACACACCCATTTCCGAGATGGCCGCCGAAATCCAGATCTTCGACTTCATCACGCACATGATCGACCCGATCGTGAACCAGGCCGCGAAGTTCCGCTATATGCTCGGTGGCGTACCGAAAGTGCCGGTCGTGTTCCGCGGGCCGCAGGGCGGCGGCGTGCGCCTCGCGGCCCAGCACTCGCAATCATTGGAGGCGTGGTTCTGCCACGTGCCGGGCCTCGTCGTCATGGCGCCATCCACGCCCTACGACGCCAAGGGCCTGCTCGCCGCCGCCATCCGCGACGACAATCCCGTCATCTTCTGCGAGCACAAGCTGCTCTACGTGCAAACGAAAGGTCCCGTGCCGGCCATCGAGTACGTGATCCCAGTCGGCAAGGCGGACATCAAGCGCCCGGGCAAAGACGTGACTGTCGTCGCGACCATGGCGCTCGTCGCACCGGCGCTGCGTGCGGCCGATCAACTCGCCCGCGAGGGCCTCGACGTCGAGGTCATCGACCCGCGCACGCTGCGCCCGCTCGACACCGAGACGATCATCAACAGCGTCAAGAAAACGGGCCGCCTCGTGATCGCGCACGAGGGCTGGAAGAAGTGGGGCTTCGGCGCCGAGGTCGCGGCTTTCGTGCAGGAGGAGGCCTTCGATTACCTCGATGCGCCGATCGCCCGCATCGGTATGCGCGACGTGCCCATGCCCTACAACGACACACTCGAGCGCATCGTCATCCCCGGCCAGGACGAGATCCAGGAGGCCATCAAGGCCGTGGCGTATAGGTGAGGCGAGTGTGGGGCGACGTTGTTAGATATCCGCTGGTGGGCACGAGCAGGCGACCGCTGATCTCGTGAGAGGCTCAGCGTGGGGACGGCACCGACAGCTGATACCATCGAAGCCTCGCGGCTCAGTATGGACATGTTCTCATTGAATCACAGCGCGTTCGCCGATCGTACGGAACTGCTGTCCGACATCGGCGAGCTCTTGAAGACTCAGTTGCGGCCCCCGTCGCGTCGAACCGAGGGCGTCATTAAAATTGACACCCAGCGTGGCACGTACTGGCGCTTCTGAGGGCAATTTCAATTGGGCCGAATTCCGGGAAGTCGGGGCTTGCCGGAGCGTGAATGTCCGCTCCGGGATCAGAACCAAACGTCCGCCCCCCGAAAATCAAAGGCGACACTGACCGATCGCCGCAGCCCATCCCTCACGTCGCGAACCGGCGATGGAACGTCTCGGGCCACTGCGCCGTGAGATAGCGGAAGAGCCAATTCCCGCTTCGCTTGAGCCGCTGATAGCTGTGCTTCAGATCGAGCACCAGCGTGATGCGCCGGCTCACGCAATTGAGCTCGCCGTGATCGTGGGTCGCGATCTGCTTGAAGCCCATGACCCGCGTGTGAAAGCCGAGCGGACTGTGCGGGTCGTCCTCGAACACGTCGGTGATAACGTGCGTATAGCCACGCAGCACCATCTCTCGCGTCGCCGCCCGCATCAGTGCCGCCGCGAGCATGAGGTTGCCGCGATGCTCGGGAACCACGGCGAAGCGTCCGACCTCCGCGATGCGCGTGCCGCTGAGGAAGCGCTCGATGTCGATGCTCGGATCGGTGAACTGTAGGCCATACTCCAGGTACTGCCTGACCGGCGGATCGAAGAGGGTGCGCAACACGCCGGCTGGTTGCCCATCTATGCTCACGATGTACCAGGCGACATCACGTCGCCGCACGTCGCTTCGGGTGATCTGGCTTTCTGGGTCGCTGACCCAGCCCTTTTCACCCTGATAGGTCGCGGCGAGCACGGTAAGCGCCGCGCGCCTTGCACTCTCAGTGAAGATCCGTGCAGCTTTGATCCGCTTGCTCTCATCGACCACGGCTCGCTCCATCGGTCCAGATCCTGTGTGAAAGTCTTGCTATTTCGCCCATGATGATCGCGTGCCAGGCACGCACCTCATCCAGGGACGCCTGCGCCTCGACCGGCCTTTGCGGAGCGATGGGTGCTCCGATGACCAGCTGCATTACTGACTTCGTTCGTGTGGTGCGGCCCGCTTCGGCATCGGGAAAGCGGATCCCCATCGGCACCACGGGAACGCCGACTTCGAGTGAAAGCCGCGCCGCCCCGTGGCGCCCGCGCAGCATTGTGCGATCGTCGTAGTTGACCTGCCCCTCGGGGAAGATGCCGACTGATCGGCCGGCCACGAGGTGATCCCTGGCATCGTGGCGCGGCGCCGGGAAATGCTTGTAGAGCCTCTTGAGGAAATTCAGTGCCCGCGGCCGCGCCGGCTTGCGCAAGACAGTGACCACGCCCGCACGCCTGTAGATGAGGCCCAGACCGGGAAAGATTCTGTAGTTCCAGTCGGCCAGAAAGTGGATGCGCTTTCCGCCCCTGTTCAGAAACAGTAAAGGCGGCACCAGCACGGATTCGTGCATCGTGCTGTGATTGGCGGCCAGGATGAACGGATCCCACGCCGGAAGCACATGCTGCAGGCCTTCGATCGATACGATGTACCTTGATGCGAGCAGCGACAGCCCACGCAACAGGAGGCGATCGGGCGCGCCGAGATAGGGCAGATCACATCCAAGAATATCGCGGGGCGTCCGCGTTTGGAGGGCGGATCGCCCGAGAGCCGTCGTCCCGGCACTTTCGGTGGTCCACATCACGGCACCTCCGATGAGGCTTCCTCATATCGGGCGATTCCGTATCAGCGGCATGACGTTACGATTGCGGATTGATGAATGGCGAAAGGAATCGCCCGAAAGTGGGCGTCCACGCTACCAGTTGCTGGGCAGATGGTGCCCGCCGAGCTCGGCGAAAGCCTGTGGCGGCCCGGTTACTATCCTCACCACCTTTAACCTAGGAAATGCGGGGCACTTGCTGCGCTGCAAGATCCGGGCGAGATTTGTCCATTGAAGTGCCGCACATAGAATTCCGCGCACGGCAGGTTGAGCTTCGGCTGAATTGCGATCAAAGGGGCGAAACAATGTCATCGACGACCGTGCGCACAACGCAGCTACGTGCGCTCGAAGGCTGGCGCGGCGTCACTGCGATGTTGGTCGTCCTGTATCACTTTCATGCAGCACATTCGTTCTTCCTCCACGAATGGCTGCGCTACTTGTCGCCGGTGCTCGAGTTCTTCTTCATCGTCAGCGGCTTTGTGATGGCCCTAGGCTTCAGCGAGAAGGTCAAGGATGCACCGACGTTCTGGGCCTTCATCGTGCGGCGCGCTGGCCGCGTCTGGCCGCTGCATCTGGCCATGCTCGGGCTGCTTCTGCTGATCCCGCTCGTCCGCCTCTTCACGGGAAGCCCCCAAATATTCACGCCCCCGCAACTGACGGCGGAATCGCTGCCCTATCAAGTGCTGCTATTGCAGACATGGTGGCCGGAAATCGCTCTCACGTGGAACTATCCAGCGTGGACGCTGACCGGCGAAATGCTCGCGTATCTGCTTATGGCCATAGTTCTTCTGGTGGCCATGAACGAGCGCATGCGTTGGGCGTTGGGACTACTCATCGTCACTGTGGCCGCCGCACTCTACTACGCAGAGATGCCGCGGCAGGACCACTACAGCACACTCACCGTGTCGCGCGCCGTCACGGGCTTCTTTGTCGGGTTTCTGCTCTTTCATTTCTGGCGGCTTCATCCACTACGCAACCGCGCTGTCGCGATAACTCTGGAAATCGCAACGATCATCGGTTTCATCGCGCTGCTTCAGTGGCATCCGACAGGACTTGCCTATTTCCTGTCTCACGCGCTTTTTGCGCTCGTGATTTATACCTACGCCAGCGATCTTGGGCCGGTGTCGCGCCTGCTGTCCTTGCCCCCTTTCCAATGGCTCGGCGCCAAATCGTTTTCGATCTACATGTTCCACGGCGTGGTCACGACTTGGTTCTTGCTTGTTGTTCGTGCCGTTGAGGTGCGCGGTGGGGTACCGCTTACAAGCGTCGTGGTGACGCCGACTGGTCATTATGCCCGCATTGTGGACCTGCCCCAGCAATGGATGGACGATCTATTGGTGCTCGGATACTTCGCCGTCGTACTCATCGGCGCAACTTTCATTTATCGCTGGGTCGAGGATCCGAGCCGGATCTATTTCGCGAAGCTCGCGGGTAAAATGTTGGCACGGCCCGACATCGCACGCGACGCTCGCTCGAGCACGGATGCCGCGCGATCTGCTGCCTGAGGGCCGAGTACATCATCTGAAACTCGACGTTTATCCAGCCCGTTCATTCGCCGGCAAAGGCGATTTCTCAGACTTGCCATTAGCGCTGCCGACGCTTCTGTCCTAGAGTTGGCGAGCTGCAGCCCAAAGCTCAAACTCTAAGGAAGGATGCATGAAGATCTTTTCGCACGTCCTTCTGGCTTACTTGCTGGCGATCGTCTCGACCGGCGCCAGAGCTGAATTGAGCGTCGGATCGCGCGCGCCAACCTTCGCCATCCAAGCTGCGCTAGGCGGCAAAGACACTGTCTTTGATCTGGCGAAGTCCCTGACCAAGGGGCCGGTGGTCGTCTACTTTTATCCGAAGAGCTTCACATCGGTCTGCACGGAGGAAGCCCGCCTATTTGCCGAAGCCATGGAGGAATTCGAAAAACTAGGCGCCTCGGTAATTGGCATCTCGACCGATAGCTTGGACACTCAGCGCGAGTTCTCGAGATTGGAATGTCGCGACAAATTCCCGGTTGGTGCCGATCCTGACGGAAGTATCGTGCGCGCCTACGATGCCGCGCGCGGGACCGCTTCTCGCGTCATGGCAAGCCGCACGTCTTACGTGATTGCGCCTGGAGGCACGATCCACGCTGTACTCACGTCCTCGGACGCAGAGAGCCACATCCGGTTTGCCCTCGAATCCATCCGCGCGTTAAAGACCAAGGGCTGACCCTGATCGAAGGATATGGAACAATGAGTGCGTGAGCCGCCTCACTCCTCGCTCTGCTTCGGCACAAGCGCATTGGCATCGCGCCAGGTGGCCGGCGGAACGCCGACCGCGCGGCGAAAGGCACGGCTGAATGCAGCTTCGGATTCATAGCCCACGCGCGCCGCCAAATCCGCGAGCCCTGCATTGCTTTCACGCAGCAAACGCCGCGCAAGTTGCATGCGCCAGCCAGCCAGGTATTGGATCGGCGACTCGCCAATGAGGTCCACAAAGCGCTTGGCCAATGCGGAGCGCGATGTGCCAACCTCCTGCGCCAGTAAGTCGACAGTCCAGGCGCGTGCGGGGTCGGCGTGCATGTGGGCCAGGGCACGCCCGACGTGCGGATCGTTAAGTCCCGAGAGCCACCCGGCATGACCATCGCTGATGTAGGTGAGCTGCCACCGCAGGACCTCCATAAAGAGCAGCTCCGACAGTCGCCCCAATACCGCGCGATTGCCGGGGCCCGAACGCGCCGTCTCGCGCGCGAGATGATCGATTGCGGCCTGCCACCAATGTGACGGATCCGGCAGCTTGACGGGAGCGGCATAGGCGCCAGTGTCCGTATAAGCCTCGAGCCAAACGGAGCCCTCGCGAACGCGGATGCAAGTGAGCGCAGGCATGGCCTCGATGAGAGGCCCGAAGCGCTGGTCGGAATGCAGGAAACCGCAGATGAAGCGACTGACTTCTCCGCCGCCGCCGTGATTGAGCACTGTGACCCGATCCGCCTCCGGCCGATAAATGTCCTTGATAGGAGTGGGCTCCAAACCATCGGCGCTCGCCAGCACATGCTGGCTGCCACGGGCGAACACAACGACATCTCCGGCTTCGAAGGGGATCGGGTCCACGCTGCCCCAGCTCAGCCGGCATTTGCCGCCGGTCGCGACGTGGAAGGGCGTGATCGCCTCCGCGCCGGGAAACAATCGCGCGGTCAGCATCTCCGGTGGTGACGAAAGAATGCTCCAGGGATGGGAGAACTCAGCGCAAAAGTGAATGGCACCCGAGAACCGGACGATGCGCAGCACTTCGGATAGGACGTCCATCCAGTTCCCCCAGCTCACCGTGCATCACTGCGATATGGCGTTCCGGCAAGAATTCTGAGCGTTGCGGTCATGGCGTCAAGATCCATGTGAAGGCAGGCTTAGCACGTGGATAAAGCGCGGAAAGCCGAATGGACGCAAAACTACAGAAGCGCGTGCAGCGATATGGCTGGGACAAGGCCGCAGCGCACTACGAGCGGTACTGGCAGGACCAGCTCGAACCGGCGCAGACGGCACTTCTCGACATGGCAATGCTGGCAACCGACGAGCGGGTACTGGACGTCGCTTGCGGCACGGGGCTCGTTACCCTCAGAGCATCGCGAGAAGTGGGACCGGAAGGCCGCGTGATCGGCACGGACATCTCGGAAGAGATGGTCGCCATTGCAAGCTCGATCGCCGACGCCAGCCGGACGGACAACGTCTCCTATGTCCGCATGGACGCCGAGTCTCTCGATTTCGAGACCGGCTCATTCGATGCCACGCTTTGCGCCCTCGGCCTTATGTACGCGCCCGATCCGGAGCGCGCGGTCGCGGAGATGCACCGCGTAACGAAAGCCGATGGACGCGCTGTTTGCGCGGTGTGGGGCGAGCGTCGCCTGTGCGGATGGGCCTCGATCTTTCCGATTGTCGATGCACGCGTGCATTCCGAAGTGTGCCCGATGTTCTTTCGCATGGGCACTGGCGATTCTTTGCGCTTCGCCTTCTCGCTAGCCGGCTTCAAGGACATTTCACTGCGGAGGCTGCAAACGACGCTCCTCTACGCGGACGCGCGGGAAGCCTGCGCCGCAGCATTCGTCGGCGGTCCGGTCGCGCTCGCGTACAGCCGCTTCTCCGATGCCGTGAAGGCCATGGCGCACGACGACTATCTGCGCTCCATCGAGCCCTATCGCTCTGGTGAGGGCTACACCCTCCCAGGCGAGTTCGTCATTGTTGCAGGCTACAAATAGCGAGGAGAACACCATGTCCAATCTGCGCGCCAAGGAAGCCATCGCGAGAGCCCATCGACTGTTCAGCGAGAAACCAGGCGCAGCAAAAAGACCCAACACGACAGCGAGAGCCGTATGGCGAGACGGGCTCCTGTGCGAGGTCTCTGGCCCCGGCGTCGAAAGGGCCACGACGGACATGCCTGAGCCGATGGGAGGAAGCGGCAATGGCTCGAACCCCGGCTGGCTTCTGCGCGCCGGCATGGCCTCGTGCGCAGCGACAGCGATCGCCATGCGGGCGGCTACGCTCGGCATTGCGCTGAGCACCCTGGAGGTGAACGTTCAAAGCGAGTCCGATGCGCGCGGGCTAGTCGGCATACCTGGTGTTACGACGGCGCTCGGAAATATGAGCATGTCGATCAAGATCGGTGCAGATGGCGTGGACGAGGCGACATTGCGCGAGCTGGCCGCTTGGGGCGAGGCCAACTCGCCCGTTAGCTGCACGCTGCGCGACCGCCCGAACGTCGCTGTCGAGGTTAGCGTCGCCTAGCGCTCGAGACGTTGAAGACTGGTGGGATCGGCACCGTCAGGCGCCGCCCTCGTATTTGAACGAGACCTTCAGGCGGCAACGATAAGCCTTCACCTTACCATCCTCGACGACAAGATCCTGCTGCACCACTTCCGCGACGCGCAGGTCTCGCAGAGATTGGCCAGCGCGCTCGACCGCGCTCTTGGCAGCCAGTTCCCAAGAGTCCGAGCTTGTCCCGACGAGTTCGATGATCTTGTAGACGCTATTCGGCATCGTGCGCCTCCTACCCTACGTTGGCGAGGTGCGGCGAACTCGGCCATGAGAGCGGTCGATGTTCGTCCGTCCCAGCAGGAATCGCGTACCACCTGCCATTGATGGCGTCAAATTGCGCGATCGGGTGCGCCAGCCACGCGGTCCGGCGGTGACCTACCCATTCCGATAGGTGTAGCTGTAGCCGTTGATCGCCGGCGCGCCGCCGAGGTGCGCGTAGAGAATCTTCGAGCCTTCGGGGAAATAGCCCTTCTTCACGAGGTCTATCATACCCTGCATGGACTTCCCTTCGTACACCGGGTCCGTGATCATGGCCTCGGTGCGCGCGGCAAGCCGGATCGCGTCGTTCGTCTCCGCGCTCGGCACGCCATAGGCGGGATAGGCATAGTCCTCGAGAATGACAATCTCGTCGTCGCGAACCTTGCGGCCGAGCTCGACCAGCTCGGCGGTCTGATCGACGATCTCGCGTACCTGCTCGCGCGTCTGCACGGGCGTGCCGGATGCATCGATGCCGATCACGCGATCGGCGCGATTGTCATCCGCAAAGCCGACGATCATGCCAGCCTGCGTCGAGCCCGTGACGACGCACACGATGATGTAGTCGAACTTCACGCCCATCTGCTTTTCCTGCGCGCGCACTTCCTCGGCAAAGCCGACATAGCCGAGCCCGCCATACTTGTGCACCGAGGCACCGGCCGGAATGCCGTACGGCTTGCCGCCCGCATCCTTCACGGACTGGATGGCATCCTCCCAGCTCTTGCGAATGCCGATGTCGAAGCCGTCCGGCATGATGCGGCTGTCCGCGCCCATGAGACGGGTCATCAGGATGTTGCCGACGCGATCGTAGACGGCATCCTCGTGCGGGACCCAGCTTTCCTGGATGACAACGCACTTCATGCCGATCTTGGCCGCGGTCGCCGCCACCATGCGCGTGTGGTTCGACTGCACGCCACCGATGGAGACGAGCGTGTCGGCATTCGAGGCGATCGCATCCGGCACGATGTACTCGAGCTTGCGCAGCTTGTTGCCGCCCATAGCGAGGCCCGAGTTGCAGTCGTCGCGCTTGGCATAGATCTGCACCTTGCCGCCAATGGCCGCCGTGAGGCGCGGGAGATGTTCGATCGGCGTCGGGCCGAAGGTGAGGGAGTAGCGTTCGAACTTATCCAGCCTGAGCATCATCGTCTCCTGATCGCGAAATTCGATCGGAGACTAGCGCACATCATGAGATAGGTGCTTTCGATCTTGGCGGCATTGTTGCATTATGCCGGTGCTTAATCAGCATTGATCAAGAGAATATATCCGAACATGCCATCTAAAATGAAAGATCCTTCCAAGACCCTGATCCTCGATCGCCTCGACCGCCGCATTCTCCAGCGGTTGCAGCGCGACGGACGCATGAGCAATGCGGACCTCGCCAAGGCAGTGAATGCCAGCGCCGCGACCTGTCACCGGCGTACCGAGCAGCTCTTCAAGAACGGCTACATCCGCCGCGTACGCGCCGAGATCGCGCCCGAGAAAGTGGAGCGCGGCGCGCTCGTCATCGTCGGCGTCGTCCTCGACCGCTCGACGCCGGAGAGCTTCGGCGCCTTCGAGGCGGCCATCAAGAAGCTGTCGTTCGTGCTCGACTGCCATCTCGTGGCGGGCGACTTCGACTTCTTTCTCAAGATCCGCGTGCGCGACATGGCCGACTTCAATCGCCTGCACGGCGAGCAGCTCATCGCACTGCCCGCCGTGCGCCAGACGCGCACGTTCTTCGTGATGAAGGAGGTCGTCGACAACGCGCTCCTGGATTTTTAGCGCTTGGCGCGAGGTCGCCGTCTCTTGCCGACGACTTCGACTGCCGTCCGCCCAAGACGATGCGCTGCGGCGCGAAGCTCCTCAACTGGATGACCCGAGTAGCCGAGAATAAAACCCTTCGGGCCGCCGGCCGTGATCTGCGTTTCGGAGAGAAGCTTGGCATCCACATTGGCCAAATCTCGAATGTGCATGGCCTGATCTGTCGAGATGCCATCGGGGAGGCGCGCGACGAGGTGGAGTCCCTGCGCCGGCCCATATAGTTCGAGAGCATCGCCCGCAGCCTCGCCAAGCGCCGTGACCACGACATCGCGCGCTTCTCTGTATCGCGTGCGCATGCGGCGCGTATGTCGCGCCAGCGTACCATCCGCCATCAACGCCGCGACCGCATCCTGCATGAAACGCGGCGGAAACCGATCCACGGACGCGCGTATCGCGATCACGCGCGTCGCGATCTCTGCCGGAAGAACCATGTAGGCGAGGCGCAGTCCGGCGAAGAGTATCTTCGTGAACGTGCCGATGTAGATCACGCGCTCGCCGCCGATCCCGGCCAGTGCCGTCAGCGGCGGTCCGGCAAACCGATATTCGCTGTCGTAGTCGTCCTCGATGATCCAGCTGTCCGTCGCGCGCGCCCAATCGATGAGGGCAATGCGCCGGCGCATGCTCATGGTGACGCCGGAGGGGAACTGATGCGAAGGCGTGACGTAGGCGGCGCGCGCCTTGGCCTTCGTGCGAAGGCCCGCGGCAACATCGATCCCCTCGTCATCGACAGGCACCGGTATGAGCTTCATGCCGGCTGTCCGTAGTGTGAACTGCGTCGCGTAGTAGCCCGGGTTCTCCATCCAGATGGCATCGCCGCGCGTTAGCAGCGCCTCGACGCAAAGGCGGAGCGCGTGTTGCGTGCCGCTGACGATCACAATGCATTCCGGATCGCAGCGCACGCCGCGATGGACGGCCAAGTGTTGGGCAATTTGCTCCCGAAGTTGCGCGCTGCCTCGCGGATCGCCGTAGCCGATCTCCTCCGTGCCGGCCGTGACGACATGGTGCCGGAGATAGCCGCCGAGGCGTCGCAGCAGATCGTCATCCACGAATGTATGGCCGAGCGCGAATGGACGACGCCTCGGTGGCGCGAAACTCGTGGCCAGAGGCCGCGGTGAGGCTTGCGGGGCTTGAATGTAGCGGCTCACATAGGTGCCGGCGCCGTGCCGCGCCTCCAGCAGCCCGTCACTGACGAGATGCTCATAGGCGGCAACAATCGCATTTCGCCGCACGCCAAGTTGCTCGGCGAGATCCCGGCTCGATGGAAGCTGAGTTCCGGCCTGCAGCCGGCCCTCCACGATCGCTGCACGAAGCGCTGCATGCACCCGGCTGTTCTGGTTCCGGATGGCTGCGTCGAGTTCGATCGGCAGGTCGAGCGCGCGCTGCCTCGCGCGCAAAGTGGTTGCAGATTTCATGACAAAGTGGACCTCGATTTCGACCACTCTGCGCATTCATTCTAAGGTGGTCAACTCCCGAGGAGCCCACCATGGCTGATGGCCAGAGCTATCCCATCGACGAAACCAACAAGGTCAAGCGGAAGCATGAACGTGGTCACTACGACCACGAGACCGTCCATGCACTCCTCGATGCGGCCGTGCTCTGCCACGTCTCGTACGTGATCGACGGCCAGCCATACTGCACGCCGACCTTGTTCTGGCGCGAGGGTACGCGCCTCTACTGGCACGGCAGCAGCGCCAGCCGGATGCTGCGCAATCTCTCCGAGGGCGAGCCGGCCTGCCTGACCGTGACACACCTGGACAGCCTCGTTCTCGCGCGCTGCGGATTCAATCATTCCGCCGACTATCGCTCGGTCATGGCCTTCGGCAAGGCACGCATCGTCGAGGATCAGGCCGAGAAGGAGCAGGCGCTCGTCATGATGGTCGATCGCTTCTTCCCGGGCCGCACCGCGCAGCTCCGCCAGAGCGACAAGCAGGAGATCAAGGCGACGGCTGTCATCTACATGGACATCGAGAGAGCCTCGGCGAAGATCCGCGCCAAGGGCGTCGCCGACGATGACGAGGACTATCTCCTGCCCATCTACGCCGAGCGCATGCCGATCCATACGGTGATCGGCACGCCGGAGCCATGTCCACGCCTCATCGACGGCGTCGTGCGGCCTGCCAACCTTGCGCCCTATGCTGCAGGACGGGCGCTGGAAGAGGCCGCACGTGAGTCGTACGCGGTCGCCTATGCCGCAATGGAAGAGGCGTGAGGCGCTCTAGGCGACAGCGTAGATCAGGCTTGCAAGCCCATCAGGACGCTGCTCGACTCCTCGAAGCTCGAGCCCTCGGCGGCTCTGAATAGTCTCGAAGAGCGCCTTTCCTTCACCGGCAGGCGCTGTACCGGCCGCGATCCAGTCCACGGCACCTAGGGGGTTTTGCGCGCGCGTATTCGGGGTTCCTCCTCATTCTCCGAAGCGCTCAATGCGGCGAGCTTCCGCAAGTCCAGCAACGCCGCCAATGGAGATGTGGCCGTGAGATTTCTCGATATGCACGTAACCGCCAGCGTTTTGCTAACGGCAGCCAGCGCCGTTGCGCTTGCGCAGGCACCCACTGGCAAATCAGTCCCGGTCACCGTCGACAACTTCGCGCGCGCCGAGTCGGATCTCTACATGGGACGGACCGTGAAGGATGGCGGTCTCGGCCAGTTCACGCACAACCGCACGCCGACAGAGATCGACAAGCAGAACGTCATCCGCATGAACCGGGATACGCTGTATTCCGCAGGCGTCTTCGATCTCGATGCAGGCCCGGTGACGATCACGCTTCCGAATGCCGGAAAGCGCTTCATGTCACTGCAGGCCATAAGCGAGGATCATTACGTACCTGTCGTGATGTATGGGTCGAAGCCTGTTACCTTGAGCCGAGAGAATGTCGGCACGCGCTATGTGCTGGCTGCCGTTCGGACGCTGGTCGATCCATCAGACGCCAAGGATCTGCAGGAGGTCCACGCCCTGCAGGACGGCATCAAGGTCAGCCAGAAAGGTGCAGGAAACTTCGAGGTGCCGAGCTGGGATGAAGCATCCCAGAAGAAGGTGCGCGACGCACTTCTGGTGCTCGCAACGACGACGGGCGGCTTCAGGAATGCTTTCGGCGCCAAGGGGCAGGTCGATCCCGTGCGGCATCTCATTGCCACGGCCGCGGGCTGGGGCGGCAATCCCGATAAGGACGCCGCGTACCTGAGTTTCACCCCGGCCAAGAACGACGGCGAGACCGTCTACAAGCTGAGGGTCGGGCAGGTGCCGGTCAACGGCTTCTGGTCCATCAGCGTCTACAATGCCGATGGCTACTTCCAGAAAAACGACCTCAACACCTACTCGCTGAACAACATCACGGCCGCGAAAGATCGCGATGGTTACGTCAGCGTGCAATTCGGTGGCTGCGATGGGCGCATCCCGAATTGCATCCCCACCATGAAGGGATGGAACTACACGGTCCGGCTCTATCGGCCCCGCGCCGAGATCTTAGATGGCAAGTGGAAGTTCCCGGAGGCGCAGCCAATCGAATTCACATCGCGCGCGATCAAGTAGCAGTCACGCGCGCGTCGCCTACCCCTTCCACGTCTCGGGATCGCGGATGGCGCTGACGAGCGCGTCGCGGCACACATCCATGAGGCGGTGGCCTTTGTCGGCCGTGGAGCGGCGCGCATCACCGACGACACCCGTCGGCGTGAACTCGCCATACGAGCGGTGACGTAGCACCTGCAGCGGCAGTGGCGTCTGGCGCGACGGCCCGACGGCCTCGGGCAGCTTCCCGGTGCGCACGAGATTTGGCGCGACGGCCATCATCATGGACGTCTCGCCCTCGCAGGCGTGGCGCACGCGCTCCTGATCCTCGAGGATTGCCGGCATGCCCGGTTGCGCCAGCTCGAAGTAGGTCGTCACGCGGATCGTGAGGCCCGTCTCGCGCACGAAGTCCGGCAGGAACGCCGAGAGCGCGCTGATGTTGCCGCCATGGCCGTTGACGATGAAAACGCGCTTGAAGCCATGCCGCTCGATGCTCTTGAGGAAAGCGAGCAGCACCGCGCGATAGGTCGGGATGTCGAACGTGAAGGTGCCGCCGCGCTGCATGTGATGCTCGGCCATGCCGCACCAGAGCGTCGGCGCGACGACGATCGGCATTTCGGCGGTCAGTGCTTCCGCTGCGCGCTGACACACCGTCTCGCAGAGCACGGTATCGACGCCGACGGCCATGTGCGGCCCGTGCTGCTCCATGGAGGCAACGGGCATGACCACCAGTGCACCGGCCTTGGCCTTCTCGACCAACTCGGGCGCCGTCAGCTCCTTCCACATGACCGATTGGGGCACGCGCGTCACTCCTTGAGGGTCACTCTTTGATCTTTTGGCCGGTCTTCTGCCAGTCGGCGAGGAAGATCTCTATGCCCTTGTCCGTTAGCGGATGCTTGACCAGCGCGTGCAGGATCTTCGGCGGGATAGTCGCGACGTCGGCGCCGGCGAGCGCCACCTGCTTGACGTGCTCCTCGGAGCGGATGGAGGCCGCGAGGATCTCCGTACCGAGGTCCGGATAGTTGTCGTAGATCGTGCGGATTTCCTGGATCAGCTCGACGCCGCTCTGGCCGATGTCGTCGAGGCGGCCGATGAAGGGCGAGATGAACGTCGCGCCGGCCTTGGCGGCGAGCAGGGCCTGGTTCGCCGAGAAGCACAGCGTCACATTGACCATGATGTCGTCTTCGGTGAGCGCGCGACAGGCCTTGAGGCCGTCCCAGGTCAGCGGCACCTTGACCGCGACATTGTCGGCAATATCGGCCAAGATTTCGCCCTCGCGGATCATGCCCGCGGCATCGAGCGCCGTCACCTCGGCGGAGACCGGGCCGTCCACGATGTCGCAGATTTCCTCGATGATGGTCTTGAAGTCGCGCCCCGTTTTCGCCACCAGGGACGGGTTCGTGGTGACGCCGTCGAGCAGGCCCAGCGCGGCCAGCTCACGGATCTCGGCGACATCGGCCGTATCGACGAAGAATTTCATGGGTGCTCCTCCGGTATGCTCCTGCGGGCCTTGTGAACGCTGCCCTCGGATCGCCGTTCCTGAGCGGCTAAGCTGGCGGGCTGATTCGGGTTTCTAGTCCGAGTGTACTGACTTTGGAAGACTTGCTGGCAACGATGCTTGGACCGCCCGCCGTCGCGCGCCCCCGCGTGCCGGTGCTGCTGCCCGTTGCCCTCGACCAAACCTACGACTACGTCGTGCCCGCGGGCTTAGAGATCGAGCCCGGCGATTTCGTGGTCGTGCCCTTCGGGCCGCAGACGCGCATCGGCCTCGTCTGGGATCAGCCGGTCGGCGACCAGGGCAAGCCCGTCGACGAGAAGAAGCTGAAAGCCATCATTGAGCGCATGGACGTGCCGGGCCTTCCCGCAACGTCGTTACGCTTTGCCGAATGGGTCGCGCGCTACACGCTGGCGCCGCTCGGCATGGTAGTGCGCATGATGATGAGCGCGCAGGCGGCCTTCGAGCCTGCCAAGCCGCGCCTTGGGGTCGCCCGCGTCGAGGGCGCCGCCGAGCCGCCGCGCATGACGCCGGCCCGCAAGCGCGCGCTTGATATCGCCGCCGACGGCTTAATCCGGGCGAAGAGCGCGCTCGCCTCCGAGGCCGCCTGCAGCACGGGCGTCATCGACGGCCTGATCGAAGCCGGATGCCTCGTCGAGGTCGTGATCCCCGAGCGTCGCTTTCCACGGCCCGATCCCGCGCATGCGATCGTCACGTTCACGGAGGCCCAGCAGGAGGCGGTCGAGACACTCTCGGCGGCTGTCGAGGCTGGCACGTTCTCGGTTTCGCTGCTCGATGGCGTAACCGGCTCGGGCAAGACCGAAGTGTACTTCGAGGCCGTGGCGCGCACGCTCGAGCAGGGCCGCCAGGCGCTGATCATGCTGCCCGAGATCGCGCTGACGAGCCAGTTCATGGACCGCTTCAAGGCCCGCTTCGGTGCGGCGCCGGCGGAGTGGCATTCGGCGCTGTCAGGCCCAGAGCGCGGGCGTGTGTGGCGCGCGGCCGCGACGGGCGAAGCACGCGTCATAGCTGGCGCGCGCTCGGCACTCTTCCTGCCCTATACCGATCTCGGCCTGATTGTCGTCGACGAAGAGCACGATCCCGGCTTCAAGCAGGAGGATCGCGTCCACTACCAGGGCCGCGACATGAGCGTCGTGCGGGCGCATCTCGGCGGCGCGGCGGTGGTGTTGGCCTCGGCGACGCCCTCGATCGAAAGCCACGTGAACGCGAGGACCGGGCGCTATCGCCACCTCATCCTGCCGGGACGCTACACGGGCGTCGATCTTCCCGAGATCACGCCGATCGATTTGCGCACATCGCCACCGGAAAAGGGGCGCTGGCTCTCACCCGTGCTCGTCGAGGCCATGGCGGAGACCATGGCCAAACGCCAGCAGACGCTGCTGTTCCTGAACCGCCGCGGCTATGCACCGCTCACGCTGTGCCGATCCTGCGGCCACCGCATCGAATGCCCACAGTGCACGGCCTGGCTCGTCGAGCATCGCTTCCGCAACCGCCTCAACTGCCACCACTGCGGCTTCTCCATGCCGCTCCCCTCGAAGTGCCCGAAGTGCGGCGAGACCGACAGTCTCGTGGCCTGCGGTCCCGGCGTCGAGCGCATTGACGAGGAAGTGCGCGAGCGCTTTCCCGAGGCGCGCATCGCGCTGCTCTCGTCCGACCTGATCCCCTCGCTCACCGAGATGCGCGACATCATCAAGCGCATAGAAGGAAACGAGATCGACATCATCATCGGGACGCAGATCGTGGCCAAGGGCCACCACTTCCCGGATCTCTCGATCGTCGGCGTCATCGATGGCGATCTCGGTCTCGCTCAGGGCGCCGATCCCCGCGCCGCCGAGCGCACGTTCCAGCTCTTGCATCAGGTCACGGGCCGCGCCGGCCGCGCGCTGGCCAAGGGCGCCGGATACATCCAGACGCACATGCCCGAGCACCCGGTCATGGACGCGATCGTGCGCGGCGACCGCGAGGCGTTCATCGAGCGCGAGATCCGCACGCGCCAGCTCGCCATGCTGCCGCCCTTCGGCCGACTCGCATCGCTCATCGTCTCGGCGCGGTTGAAGGACGTGGCCGAGAGCGTCGCCCGCGATATCGCGCGGCGTGCACCGGCGGCTCCCCGCATCGAAGTACTTGGCCCTGCCGAGGCACCAATCTCGGTCATTCGGGGCCGATACCGCTGGCGCCTGCTGCTGAAGGCCCCCCGCGAGCTGGACATCCAGGCCTACTTGCGCGCGTGGCTCGCCGAGATCCCCGAGATCAAGGGCGACCTCCGCCTGACGGTCGATATCGACCCCTACAGCTTCCTGTAGCCAATGGGCGGAGCGGCAATGCCCAGGCACTGATTGGTCAAAAATATGGCGGTGCAGCAAACGGCGCGAAATGTGATCTAACATATCATAATTGCTTATAAAATATGCTTAACAGATCCCGCGCGGATGTGCACTATTGTGCAATGCAATAGAAGCCCCATATGACTTCGTGTGAGACCGGTGCCGCCAAGAGTGCCAGCTCGCCTGTGCCAACCCGAGGGGTACATCATGAGCAATACGACATCGCGCGCGGTCTTCGATCCCGACGACGCGCCGGACGCCCTTCCGCCGGAGATCCATCCGATCTCGGCAGCGAGCGTACGCAAGCTATGGCCGACCGAAGGAGACCTCTTTCGCGACCACCTCCTGCGCCTGGATAGGGACAGCCGGCGAATGCGCTTCGCCCATGGCGTGTCCGACAGCTTCATCGAGGACTATTCGGCGCGCATGAACGACATGGGCTCGATCGTCTTCGGCTACTTCGTCGATGGCGAGATCAGGGCAGCAGCCGAGCTCAGAAAGCTCTCCGACAACTGGGGCGTGGAGGCGGAAGCTGCCTTTTCGGTCGAGCGCGCCTACCAGGACCAGGGCATTGGCTCGGCGCTCATGGGCCGCATCATCCGCTCGGCACGCAACCGCGGCGTCAAACTGCTGTTCATGAGCTGCCTCGCCGAGAACGCGAAGATGCAGGCCATCGCCAAGAAGCACGAGGCCGATCTGCGCTTCGAGTATGGCGAGGTGATCGGCGAGATCATCCCGAGCGGGCCGGACTATTTCTCGCTGCTCGCTGAAGCCGCGGACGACCGCGTCGGCTACATGATGGCCGTCCTCGATCTCTCATCGCGCCTCGTGAAGGCGGCTTGAGACCGGGACTTGGGGATATTTGCGCAATTGCGCAGTCCCTGCCGCAGGAATGACCCTATCCGAAGCCAAGGAAATGAAGGCGCGCGGTTGCCTCGTGAGGCGCCGCGCGCTAGCAGTCATGCACGGACTCGCGGCACCTGCGGATGATTGAAACACTCACAGAGCTCATAAGTGAGAACCGCGCGCTCGCTGTGATTGGCGTGCTGCTGCTGCTGCTCGTGTTCGTGCCGGGTGTGCGCACCGTCGCGCAGGTCGGCCTGCGCATCTTCGCTCGTATTCTCCTGCTAATCGCGCTCATTGCCCTCGTCAGCGACGGCACACGCACGATCGCCAACGACAGCGGCATCGTCCTTACCTCGGCGCTGCAGTATTGGACCGAGGTGGCCCCCACGATGCTGGAGAACCTCAAGCGCACGCTCTCGCTCAAGATCCATCCGCTCTTCTGGGACGGGTTGCTGGTGCCGCTGCTGAGCCTGCCGGCGTGGATCGTTCTCGCGGGCAGCGCCATGCTGATCCTGTTTTTCGCCCGCAAACGGCGCAAGACGAACATCTACGTCAATGCCTGAGCGAGGCACCCCATGAAAGTGCTCGTGACGGGCGCCAACGGTCATGTCGGCTTCGGCGTGTGCAAGGCGCTGCTGGCGGGTGGCCACGAGGTTCGCGCGTCGATCCGCTCGGCGGGCGACACGGCAAAGGCCGCGCCGCTGCGCGCACTCAGCATCGACGATATCGTCGACCTGGACGTGCGTGAGAGCGAACCGTTCGTCGAGGCCTGCCGTGGCATGGACGTGCTGATGCACGTGGCTGCGACTTATGCCATGCATCCGCCCGGCCATCCTGAGGCGCCGTCCATGCTGCGCGACAGCACCGAGGGCGCCGCCAATGCCGTGAATTCCGCCGCGCGTGCGGGGGTGCCCAAGGTCGTGCTGACCTCCTCAGTCGCAGCGCTGCCCCGCGTGCGCCCGGACGATCCGCCCGTTACCGAAGCCGACTGGGCGACCGATCTCGGCGTCCCCTATTTCCGCGCCAAGACCGAAGGCGAGCGCGCCGCGTGGAAGGCCGCCGAGGAAACCGGCGTCAAGCTCGTCACCATCCTGCCGGGCGCTGTCGGCGGACCAGACTTCCAGCGCCGCACGCCGACCATTCACATGATCGAGAACATCATGCTCGGCGCCATGCGCTTTGGCGCGCCGAACACGAACACGGCCTATGTGGATGTGCGCGACGTGGCCGCCGCCCATGTCCTCGCTGCCGAGCATGATGTCGATGGGCGCTTCATCATCATCAACGACCATGCGCCGGAAATGCGCGAGCTGAGCCTGCTCATGCACTGGGCCGACATGTCCGTTCCGGCTGCACGTGGCGTGCTCCCGGACTTCGTCATGAGCGCCGGCCCCGCCCTCGATTGGCTGCGCTCCAGCATCCTTCGCACGCCCCGCATGGTGAGCCGGGAGCTGATCGAGACCATGCGCGGCAAGGTCACGAAGGCCAGCAATGCCCGCGCCAAGGCTGAACTCGGCTGGAGCCAGTCGGTCGGCCTCGACCGCAGCCTCGGGGATACCATGGTCGCCATCCGAGCCCTGAGGCGGCGGGAAGGCCATAGAGTCGTCATCTGACAATTCCCCACGCTCGGAACATAGTCTTCGGAATGCAGGGCCATTGACTTTCAGGCCCCGTTTCATCATGTTTCCGCGCATGAGCACCGGTTTTGCTATCATCCGACGTTTGCGCGCGCGCCCCCTGGCGCGGCGGCGATGACGGCTTGCAGACTTAAGAAGCCCGTTGATCGTACGCCGCGCTCCTAACGCGGCTTTTTTTGTGCCCGCAAGCACCCGCTCCGACATCAGGATCAAGACCATGGCCACCACGACCGCTGCCCAAAACACCGCTAAGAGCAGCAAACCCGCCGCCATCAAAGGCAAAGTCCCGACCGTCTTCATCGACGGTGAAGCTGGCACGACAGGTCTCGAGATCCGCCAGCGGCTCGCCGGCGCCAAGGGCATAGAGATCAAGTCGATCGATCCGGAAAAGCGAAAGGACCCGGCTGCGCGCAAGGCGCTCATGGCCGAGACGGATGTCGTCATCCTCTGCCTTCCCGATGACGCTGCGAAAGAAGCCGTGGCCCTCGCCGACAGCCTGGGTGCCGAGAGCCCGCGCATCATCGATGCTTCGACGGCGCATCGCGTCGCGCCTGGCTGGACGTATGGCTTTCCGGAGTTGACCAAGGGCCACGCCGAAGCCGTCGCGGCCTCCAAGCGCGTGACCAATCCCGGCTGCTATCCGACCGGCGCCATCGCACTCATCCGCCCGCTCGTCGAGGCGGGTCTGATGCCGGCCGACTATCCTGTGACCGTCAATGCCGTGTCGGGCTACTCCGGCGGCGGCAAGTCCATGATCCAGGCATATGAGGCGGGAACAGCGCCGTCCTTCGAACTCTACGGCCTCGCGCTTACTCACAAGCACGTGCCTGAGCTGCAGAAGTACAGCGGTCTCACCCGGCGGCCGATCTTCGTCCCCTCCGTCGGCAATTTCCGCCAGGGCATGCTCATCAGCGTTCCGCTGCATCTCGACACCTTGCCCGGCAATCCTTGCCCCAAGGACTTGGAGCTGGCGCTCGACAAGCACTACCAGGGCCAGAAGCTCGTCAGCGTCCTCAAGGAGCCGGTCGCCACGCAGCCGAGAATCGAGGCCGAAGCTCTGAACGGCACGGACCAGCTTGAGCTCTATGTGTATGGCAGCTCGGCGCTGAACCAGGCTGTGCTCGTCGCGCGGCTCGATAACCTCGGCAAGGGCGCATCCGGCGCAGCCGTGCAAAGCCTTGGACTGATGCTCGGGCTGAAGTTCTAGGTCGCAGCGCATTTGCGCACGACTTTCGCCGCGAGCGCCCCCAGAATCCACTCTCCCCGCTCTTTGCGGGGAGAGGGTTAGGTTGGGGGGCGGCACATTCGCCGACGTTTGCAATTGCCGCCGCCCCTCATCCTGACCTTCTCCCCGTTAAGGACGGGGAGAAGGCACAGCAAAGCGCTCGCGGCGAGTCTCAGGCCACTTCTGCTGGCTCAAAGCTCGCAGACAGTTGCAGCACAAGTTCGTTGAGGACGAAGCGACCGGCGCGTGTCGCGACGAGGCGATCGGACGCGCGGCGCTCCAACAACGCGAGCTTTTCGAGGCGCTCGATCGCCGCACGCGAGGGTCGAACGCCGCCGAGTGCTTCCAGCCGCCGAAGGTCGATGCCTTCCGCGAGCCGTAAGCCCATCAGCAGCATCTCGTCTGCTTCTTCTGAGCGCGTGAGCATCGTGTCGTCGACGATGCCATGACCATGCTGCTCGACGGCCGAGGCCCACGCCTCGGGCTGGCGTTCGGTCATAAGCGCGTGGCGCTTGCGGTCGATTATCAGGCGACCATGCGCGCCGGGGCCGATGCCCGCGTAGTCGCCATAACGCCAGTACGTCAGATTGTGACGGCTCTCGGCGCCTGCGCGCGCGTGGTTGGAGATCTCATAGGCTGGAATGCCGGCTGCTTCGGTCAGCTCCTGCGTGATCTCGTAAAGTGTATCCGCGAGTTCGGGATCGGGAACCGCGAGCTTGCCGGCGCGATGCAGGCCGGCGAAGGGCGTACCTTCCTCGATGGTGAGCTGATAGAGCGAAAGGTGATCGCGCATCATGCCAAGAGCTTCGCTCAGCTCCGCCCGCCAAGCGTCGGGCGTCTGCGCAGGACGCGCATAGATGAGATCGAAGGAGAAGCGATCGAACGTGCGCGCCGCGATGTCGATGGCGCGGCGCGCTTCAGCGACGGAATGCAGACGGCCCAGCGCTTTGAGATCGCCATCACTCAGCGCCTGCACACCGAGCGAGACACGATTGACGCCAGCTGCGCGATAGCCAGCGAAACGCTCGGCTTCGACGCTCGACGGATTGGCTTCGAGTGTGATCTCGGCATCGCGTGCGACAGGCCATGCGGCGCCTATTGCATCGAGTACGCCGCCGACCGTCTCGGGCTTCATGAGCGATGGCGT
>LNFM01004174.1_pt1 | contig 27116 bp, 25 predicted proteins | sample 596031 | NCBI WGS metagenome assembly LNFM01 (sample SAMN04254537, study PRJNA301005) | activated carbon metagenome | isolation source: dual media filters at the Ann Arbor, Michigan drinking water treatment plant | place: USA: Ann Arbor | reverse complement strand
AGCGTGACTTGCCTGCTTCCCGGAAAGCAGCAGATCAGCGCCCACCGTGTTTCGTGCCTCTTACGCACGCTGGAGCAGCATTGCCCGCTCGGCAGGCTGCACGAATCGCCAGCAGCCGGGCGCCGGCCCCTGCGCAAGGTTCAGGGCGCCGAAGGCGCTTCGGTGCAAGGCCTCGCAATGATTGCCGGCCGCCGCGACCATCCGCTTGACCTGGTGGTACTTGCCTTGCACCAGCGTCAGCCGCAGCGAAGTCGGGCCGGTGATCTCGCACAGTTCGGCGCGCACCGGCTGAGGATCGTCGTTCAGCACCACGCCATCCCGCAGTTGCTGGGCCTGACGCTCGTCCACGGGACGCGCAGTAGTCACCTCGTAGGTCTTGGCCACCTTGTGCTTGGGCGATGTCAGCCGGTGGATCAGCGGGCCGTCGTCGGTGAGCAGCAGCAGACCCGTCGTATCCTGATCGAGCCGACCCACCGATTGCACGCCTCGATTGCGCAAAGGCGCCGGCAACAACTGCATCACGCTGGGCCAGGCCGACGGCTTCTGCGAGCATTCGTAGCCCGCGGGTTTGTGCAGCAGCACCAGCGCGCTGGCGTGATACTCCCAGGGCTCGCCGCCAACCTCGAAGACAAGACCCTCGGTGGCGAAGCTAACTTCCGGATCGTCCACCAACGTCCCGCTCACACGCACCTGACCGGACCGGACCAGGACAGTGCATTCACGCCGCGTGCCGAAGCCTTGTGTGAACAGGATGTCGGCAAGGCCCTGCGATTGCGGCTTGCCAACTGCTGGCCCCTTGCGGCTCATGAGCAACCTCCTCGCTTACGAACGAGGATGTTCTGCATTCGGCAAGCGATGGCGGATAGTGCGAGCATGTTGGGACCCTGGATTGACTCGATGCACGCGCATTATCGACCAAAAGAATGTCGCCGGCGGTTCGAGCACTCGATACGCCCGCCATCATGAGGCCGACATCTTCCCGCGCCACCTTGAGCCTCCCGTCGCAACGCCATGGCTGGTCTTGCATACCGGTCGCTCGCGCAGATGCGCTGCTCGCTAGAAGGACAACGGCGCCTGTCCCTGAGGTCAGGCGCCGCGCCACGGAGGGTTGCCCCGCGAGCCCATGCTCGATGAAGCCGCCCCGCTATCGATGTTTGCGCCGTTGCCGGGCGACAGACCAACCGACCAGTCCAAGCCCCGCAAGCATCAAGGCGAAAGTCTCCGGCTCCGGAACGGGTGCAACCGAAACATCCACCCACACGGCCTTGTGATCCGAACTTGGGAGCCCCGCATACAGTCCCGGCTTGTTGAACTGACCCACCAGGTCGAACAACTCGCCACTGGTGTTTCCGTCGCTCGGGTCAGCATCCACCGGCCAGAAGACCCCCGCCTGCGTAATCATCAGGTTGGCCGAGGGCAACACGTAGTCGACACGCAGATTGCCGGGCGCGGCATCGTTGAAATCTGCCGTGTCGAATCTGGGATCCTGAATCTGCGCGAGATTGCCGGCGTTGCCGCCATTGTTGTTCGGATCGGTGCTTGCGGCGATACCGCCTGCAGACGCCGGCGTGACACTGACGTTGATCAGTGGGTCGAACAGCAACTGACCGATGGCATTCGGTCCGATTCCAGGGGAGTTGGGAGCGAGGCAAGCTGTCTTGTAGCTGTCGCCATCGCACAGGTCGGCGTTGTAGTCGCCCGCGATGACGAACTTGGCATCCTTTGCCAGCCCGCCGAACCGACCGGCATCGTCATAGATGTAGCTTGCAGCGGAACCACCGTTGACGTAGTCCTTCCAGAACCGGATCTCGTCGTGGTTACGCTTGCCGTTTCGGTCTTCGGCACCGTCGAATACCGGCGGCGTGGGGTGCGCACTGAGGAAATGGATCTCCTGACCGTTGACCCGGATCGTCACGTCGACGTGATTCTTCGACGACAAACGCAAGACGTCGCGTTCCGCAGAAGAATAGTAGTTCGCCAGATTGTTCGGTCCCGCCGTCGGGTCGGCGGTCAGAAGATTGCCCGGCATGTCCTTCCACTTGAAGGTCTGGAAGGTACGCACGTTCACGATCTCGTACTTCGAGTAGATCGTCATGCCGAACTGGCCACCGAAATTCCCGAAACCGAAGGCGTCGTTGCCGCCGCCTATGCTGCCGTTGTTGTCGAGATCCAGCCCCGAGGCAAGCCCGGTATTGGTGTTCGGCGTATAGCGGTAGGCGAAGTGGACAGGGTTGGCGAATCCACGAACAGGATGCCCTTGGCTCGTGGAGAGAAAATTGGCCTGGAACAGCGACGCTGCCTGGCTGGAATAGCCCTTGGGCATCATGGCACTGCTGGCCGTCGGCGTACCGTTCAGATCGAAGTCGAATTCGTTCACCAGGAGTACGTGGGGATTGACCCGCTGGATGATCTCGGCGACGTTCTTGGCCTGTTGGATGCGTCTGCCGGCGGCTGTCGTGAAGCTGGCCCCGCCAGGATTGGCCAGATCCGACAGCCATTGTCCGCTGGCGTCGCGATTGAGCGACGCATTGAAGGCCGCGAAACGAACATCGATCGCGCCTGACTGAGACTGGCTTGGGCCCGCGGCGAGCACCGGCCCTGAGGTGCATGCGGAAAATGCCGCGGCCACCGCTGCGGCAATGAACTTGCGAACCGGCATCATTTCGACTCTCCATGGTTACGCAGCGACGCGCTGCGGCGACGGACCACCGTGCCAACGAAAGCCAGCCCGATGCCCATCAGGGCATAAGTTCCAGGTTCGGGAACTGCCCCGACCTGACTCAGCGCAATGAACTGCGTGAACTGGGCACCACTGAAGTTGTTGTCCGAAACCAGGATGAGCGTCGGCTTTCCCTGAAAATCGGGCCCAAAGGTGATCCCTTCGATATTGTCCAGAACGATCGGCGTGCCATCGTCATTGCGCAGATCGCCCAGATCCAGCAGCAAGGTCTTTGCGATGGGCGAATAGGCCGCACCGATCAGCGAGTCGAGCGCCCCGATGTCCGTTGCTGCGCGAGCATCGGCGTAATAGAGCCGGATCGCGTTACCCACGCCATTCGAGAACGAGCGCTCGACCGCGATGAACTGTCGGTCGCCGATGGCGAGCAACTCCACCAGACCATTGGTCGCGAAGCTGCCGGCGGGCACAGGCGGCACAGCGACCGGGTCCACCACATAGGCGTACTCTGCGAGTGGCCTGCCGCCGACCTTGTCGAACTCGATCACGCGTGACACGGACGCCTGTCCGACCCCTGCCGCCGGCCCGTCCTGCACCAGCGCATTCTCGGTTGCCGCATACACCCTCGTGCCATCGATCGAAAGCGTGAGGCTCTCGAACGCCAGATTGTTGCGGATCCCGGCGTCGGCGGCGCCGCTGCCCGCCGGATTGAACCGCGTCGGCGTCGCAAATTCGGCAACGAAATTGCCGGCCAGATCCATGCTTCGCACGAAAGGATTCTGCAGGTTGCCTGCAGCGCGATTGCCTTCGCTGCTCCAGTAGAGCCGGGTTCCGTCGTAGCGAATCGCTTCCGGGTCGACCTGCAACGCGGGAAAGCTGCCTCCACCGGGCACCTGTAGGGAAGTCACCCCGATCACGCTCACTCCGGCAGCGCCTGGAGTGTTGGAGCGCTGAAACAAGGACAGATCGAGAGACAGTTCGTAGAAGCGCGCCGGATTGAACTGGCTACGGTCGTCGCTGATCGCAAAGAAACGTCCGGTCGCGGGCACGTAGTCGATACCCGAGAGGCCCCCGAACACCGTTCCGATCGCTTGCGAGCCAGTCGGCACGATCTGCTGACCGATATAGGCCAGCGCACCCGAAGCGGCGGCAGCACCGCTGGAAAGAAAGAACAGGGCGCTGCATGCCACAGCGACCGACCGATGCATCTTCATCATCGCCCCCACTGACGCTGTTCGCCACGATCCACGACCATGACGCCAGCGTAGCGAGGGCCCATGACAGCCACGCACACGACAACGGTCGAATACGTGGTTCGAACGAACTATCGTCTGGATGAGCTACGAACGGACGAGCCGAGGGCGGATGTCTTCAGACGATCACCCGATAGCTCGGTACGTACTCGCGCCCCGGCAAGCGCATGCGCCCCTGTGCCACGAAGCCTCGCAGCAGCGCATCGAGCGCTTCCATGATCCGGCGGTCGCCGCGAATCTCGAAGGGCCCGAACGCTTCCACGCGACGCATGCCGGCGTCCTTCACATTGCCGGAGACGATGCCCGAGAAAGCACGTCGAAGATTCGCTGCCAATGCGTGTACGGGCTGATCTCGATGCAGCGGTAGTTCAAGCATGGTCTCGTGAGTGGTCTCGAAGGGAATCTGCATTTCGTAGCCGGTGACCAGCGGCCAGTTGAAATAGAACGCCTCGTCCGCCTCGTCGCGCAGACTGAGCACGGCATCGACGCTGTCCTTCAGTCGCATGGCCACCATGATGGGATCGTCGATCACCACGTCGATTCTCGAGCGTGCGGCCGGTCCGAGCGCCAGATCGATGAAGGCCACGAGACCCGCGAAGTAGTCGCGACTCGATTCCGGACCGGTGAAAACGAGCGGAAGCGGCCGCCCGGCGTTGGCCGGATGCAGCAGGATGCTCAGCAAGTAGAGCACCTCTTCGGCTGTTCCCACCCCGCCCGGAAAGACGATGATGCCGTGAGCGAGCCGCAAGAACGCCTCCAGCCGCTTCTCCATGTCCGGCATGATGACGAGTTCATTGACGATGGGATTGGGGGATTCGGCCGCAACGATGCCCGGCTCCGAGATGCCGATGTAGCGGCCGTTGCGTATGCGCTGCTTCGCGTGGCCGATCGCAGCACCCTTCATCGGCCCTTTCATCGCACCCGGGCCGCAGCCGGTGCAAACGTTCATTGCGCGCAGCCCGAGTTCGTAGCCTACGACCTTCGTATACTCGTACTCCACGCGGTCGATCGAGTGTCCGCCCCAGCAGACGACGAGCGGCAGGTCGAGCCCGCTGCGCACCACGCCCGCGTTGCGCAGAATGCCGAACACGGCGTCGGTGATGCCGGCCGACGTGGAGAGGTCGTACTGATGCCCGCTCTCGAGTTCGTTATGGACGAACAGGATATCCCGCAGCACCGCCGAGAGCTGTTCGCGGATGCCTCGGATCATGCGCCCGTCGACGAAGGCCGTGGGCGGCGCATTGCTGATTTCGAACTTCACGCCACGCGGCGTCTCGATCAACTGGACATCGAAGTCCGGATAGGCGGCCAACACCGACCGCGTGTCGTCCAGCGCATTGCCGCTGTTGAGCACCGCGAGGCAACACAGCCTGAAGGTCTCGTAGATGCGGCTGCTGCGCGTTCCGCACAAGCCCGCGATCTCGCGCCTCGACAAGGTGTCCAGCCGACCTTCTGGACTGATCACGGCATTGATTCGTTCCTGACTCATCCTGACTCTCCTGCTCGACGACGCCGGCGCCCGGACGCCTGTCCCGATCGGCGGGCATGCGCGCGCATTCAACCCGGATGGGAACCAAGCCGCGATGCGGCCTGCAAGGCGCCGGGCGCGCCCTCCGGGACGACCAGCCTACACCGAAACGGTGACATGCGACCATCGGCGCTGTCCTCGATCGGCGCGGGGACCCTGCCGGATGCAGTGATGCTCGCGATCCGGACCGCACCTTCGGGGCTTGAAACGTGACGGTCATGCGCGGCTTGGTACCATCCCGCATTCGTGCATCGACGAAGGAGAGCGCCGTGACCCAGGAATACCGCCAGCCGAAGTTCAGTCCTCCATCGGGCGCCACCGAGATCCTGCTCGTTCGCCATGGAGAGTCTCGCGCCGCGACGCCCGAAGCGCCGTTTCCGCTGGTCGACGGCCACGGCGACCCCGAACTGCACCCGCAAGGGCTCGAGCAAGCCGTGTGCATCGGCCACCGCCTGAAGCGCCTGCCGATCGCGGCGGTCTACGTGACGAGTCTGCAGCGCACGCTGCAGACCGCACTGCCCTTGTGCACGCATCTGGGCGTCGAGCCGATCGTGGAACGCGACCTGCGCGAGATCCATCTGGGCGAATGGGAAGGCGGCTTGTATCGCATGAAGGCGCATGCGAACGATCCGGTATACCAGCGCATGCACGAAGAAGAGCGCTGGGACGTCATTCCCGGCGCCGAAGCCTGGGAGACCGTCAATCGACGAGTCTCGGCCGCACTGGAGCGAATCGCCGGGCGTCATCCGGATCAGCTGGTGGTTGCAGTGGTGCATGGCGGCATCATCGGACACATCCTCGCCCACGCCGCCGGCGCGCGCCCCTTCGCGTTCAACGGGGCCGACAACGGCTCCATCAGCCATATCGTGATGGCCGGAGGACGCATCCGAATTCGACGCTTCAACGATACGAGCCACCTGACATCGGATGTCGAGGCCGCTCAGTCGCTGCCGACCTGAAGCGATCGCATCGATCACGGTTGTCCGCAGCTTCGTGCGGACAGCGCCCGAGCTTCGCGCCTCGCGCAGATGAGTCGCCGCTTGCCGGCCCGCCTACTCCCGCTTCAGCCCCGCCGCCTGAATCATCTTGGCGTTCTTCTCGAGCTCCAGCTTGATGAACGCCGTGAACTGCTCGGGTGTGCCCGGCGCAAAGGCGCCTCCCTCGAGCCCAACGCGCCGCTTCACCTCCGCATCCTCCATCGACTTCAACAGCGCGCCGTTCAACGCCGTCACGATATCGCGCGGCGTCTTGGCAGGCGCGAGGAGCCCGTACCACTGCGTGAACTCGTAGCCGGGCAAGCCGGCCTCGCCCATCGTCGGCACCTCGGGGAAGAGTTCCGAACGCGCGGTGCTCGTTATGCCGATGGCACGCATGCGCCCGGGCTGGACATGCGGCAGCACGGTCGTCGGCCCGGCAAAGGCCATGTCGACTTGCCCGGCAATCAGTTCGGTCGCGAACAGCGCCGTGCCCTTGTAGGGAATGTGCAGCAGGTCGATCTTGGCAAGGGACTTGAACAGCTCTCCGGCAAGATGCGAGGTGCCGCCGACCCCGGACGAAGCATAAGTGAGCTTGCCGGGCTGCGCACGCGCGATGGCAAGCAACTGCTTGAGAGTCCGCGCCGGCACCGAAGGATGCACGACCAGGACGAACGGGATCTTGGCGAACAGCCCCACCGGCGCGAAGTCTCGCAGCGGTTCGTACGGTGGCTTCTCGCCCCACACCGGACTGATCACGAGGGGCCCGGAGCTGCCCCAGAGCAAAGTGTGGCCGTCCGCAGCCGCACGCGCCACCTGGTCGGTACCGATGCGCCCCGACGCGCCGGAGCGGTTGTCGATGATGAAGGGCTGGCCCAGCAACTCGCTCATGCGCCGGCCGGCGGCACGCCCGAACGAGTCGGTCGCCGCACCGGGAGGAAACGGCACGACGAGGGTCACGGCACGGCGCGGATACCCCTGCTGCGCCGACGCAACTGCGGCAGACAGCAGCATCGTCCCCGCAAGGGCCCCCATCACTGCAGCAGCTGGCGTCTTCATCGAAATCTCCAATCGTTGTGCCGGTTCAGTTGCCGTTGCGGCGGATCCGCTCGGCGAAATCGCGCTCGAACACACGCTCGTCGCCCTCGTAGGCTTCCAGCCGCGCCGTGACGATGAAATCGCGCTTGTCGCACGTCACCTTGGTGCGCATCTCGGTTCGGATCTTCCAATCCGCCCGTTCGAAGAACCAGGTCCACGTGACCTCCGCCTCGCACGAAAGCGGATCGTCGTCGACGATGCGATAGCGCTCCGTCGAGCGCGCCTCGGCAACGAGATCGATATCGTCGTAGCGGCTGCGACCGCTCGCGTCGGTCACCTCGACGACGGTCTCGTGGCGCCCCATGTCCGTGTGGACCACGCGGTTGCGCCCGCCCGGCTCGAGCGTGGTGCGCGCGAACGGCGCCGCCGCCTCAACCGGCTTGAACTTCACGTTGGCATCGGCTTTGCGCGGCGGCCGCACGGGGAGTTCGAGCGTGCACTTGCCTGCATGCAGCGTCAGGGTCACCGGCTGCGGCGAGGGCCAGATCAGCGGCCAGTAGGTGGTGGACACCGCGACGCGCATGCGATGGCCTTTGAGGAAAGAATAGCCCGCGTCGACCAGCGGAACGCGCACCACGTAGCGCTTGCCCGGAACGAGCTTCACCGGCTTCTGCGGCCCGTCGATGTGGGTGAGATTGAACACGCCATAGGTCACGCGCGTCGATGCGCCGTCCGGTGCGACATCGCACAGCCGCACGCATACGAACGCCGTCGGTCGATCGACCGACAGGGTGAGCGTCACCGACGGCGTGCCTAGAATCTCCGTCGTGCGCGCAAGCGGCGGGCTGTCGAAGCAGACCGACTTGCCGTCGTCGGCACGCTGATCGCCCGGCATTTCCGGACTGGCGCCATGTTGGAACCACGGCATCAGCTCGCCGCAGTCGAGGCCCAGGGTCTGCGGCGTGCACACCGCGATCTTCGTTTCTTTCCCCGCGCGCTCCCCGAGCTGGCCACCAGCATTGAGGACATAGCGCTTGGCCGTGACCCGAGGCGACGGCCATGTCGGCTCGGCCACCCAGCGACCCGGGGACTGCGGATAGAAATTCTTCGCCGGCACCGCTTGCGGCATCCATGCGGTCAGCATCGGCTCTTTCATGATGCCGGTATCGCGGCCCCGCATCCAGTGATCGAACCAGCGCACCGTCTCCTGCAGGAAGCCGATCGCCGGACCGGGCACGCCGAGGTACGGGAAACGATGCCCCCACGGGCCGATCAGCCCCTTGCGCGGCACGTCGAGCTTGGTCAAGGCTTCGCCGACCGCGCCGACGTAGGAGCCGTCGGCCCAGCCGCTGACCGCATAGAAGGGACAGCGGATGCGCTCGAAGTCGATGCCCCGACTCTTCCAGTAGTCGCTGTAGTTCTGGTGCTGCAAGGCGGAGACGATCTGCGGCGCGTTGTGCTCCAGGCGCTCCATCCACATCGCGCGCCACTTGTCGCCGACCAGTTGCGGATCGGGCGGGCGCGACTTGTAGCCGAACATCTGGGTCGACCAGCGTATGGAGCGCAACAGCACACAACCGCCACGGAAAACCTGACTGTAGCGATAACGGTCGGGGGCGAACGAGCACGGCACGATGGCCTTGAGTTCTTTCGGCGCGCGATATGCGGCCTGGATCGCCTGAAAGCCGCCCCAGGAGATGCCGAACATGCCGACCTGTCCGTCGCTCCAGCCCTGGGCCGCGATCCACTTGAGCACTTCGAGCGTGTCGTCCTGCTCCTGCTGCATCGCGAACACGCCCTGGAAACCGTCGGAGTCGCCCGAGCCGCGGATGTCGACCCGCATGCAGGCATAGCCATGGCCGGCGAAGTAGCGGTGATGCATCGCATCGCGCGGGGCGTAGATGTCGCGCTTGCGATAGGGCAGGACTTCGATGATCGTGGGCACGCGCTCGGTCTGCGCGATGTCGGGCAACCAAAGCTTCGCGGCGAGCTGCACGCCGTCGGGCATGGGGATCCAGCAGTCTTCGGTCTCGGTGTAGCGGTGGGGAAAGCGAGTAATGGTCTTCAAGACGATCTCCGGTCCGATTCGCCATCCCGAGGCTGACCCGGGACTCTGAGATATCCAACACACATTGCAGTGCTCAGTTTGCCTAGGAGTGCCCAGGCGCACAACCCGCTTGTCGGACTATCGGGGTTCGGCGTCGCCATTATGCAGGCACACTTCTGGGGCACCGGCGCACCGCTCCGATACGTCGCCGGCACACCGACGCTGCCGACCCCTGCACGCTGACTTCGCTTCAAGAAGCCCTTCCGAAGAAAGCTCCAGGCCGCCTGTCACCATCGAAACGATGCTCCCGTTAACGCCCTGTGAGATGATTTCCTCGATTGCGGAACGATCCGTACTGGCACACGATGTCCGCGCAAAAGCAAGTAACGTGCGATGTACCAAGACCGCCGCGAGGTACAAGCAAGACTCAAGCAACGCTGCTGGCGCGCTTGCGTCTTCGCCTTCGTGCGTAGCCGAAGCCTGTGCCTGTCCGATCGCTCGACAGGTCGGCATTGGCCTAGAATGAACCCACCACTTCAGATCAACGAGTCGGACCTCAACGTGATGGCGGCATCCAAGGTAGCTGTTGGCGATACACCGGACGACATCCTGCGCGCAATCGTTCGGGCTTGTCAGCCACACGCTCAAGTCGAGAGCGTCGCCTTCTTCTGTCGCGCCGATCGCCCCGAACAGTTGCTAAGCACCATCCGCATGTCGGGAAACATGGAAGCCGCCGCGAGCGCCATCGCACCCGCCCTGGTTCGGAACGGTGAACTGTGCACGTTCGTATCGACGCCCGTCAGCTTCAAATGCGCGCGCCGGCTCGACGGCAAAGTGCTCAAACCGATGTGCAGTGACTGCCGCTGGACGGGCGCGCAATGCCGCGCACAGTTGGACTAGGGGTCGTCGCCGCCCTACGGAGCCGGATCGACGGTGCACGCACGCAGGGGCTGTGAGCGTGCTCCGGAAGCGAAGCGTAGCCGCGCCGACGATCGCAGACCTCTAGAACCCCCGTGCCTTGTCGATCCGCCCTTCGAGCTGCTCGCCCGCCCGGTAGCGCGCAAGGTTGCGACAGAATCGCTCGAGATTGCGGCTGATGCGAAACTGGCTTGCACCCGCGGTATGCGGTGTCATGACGACGTTCGGCGTCGTCCATAGCGGATGATCCGAAGGCAAAGGCTCCATCGGCGCGACGTCCAGCCCCGCACCGGCGATCTGCCCCTGCTCGATCGCCGCGATCAGCGCATCGCTGTCGAAGATTTCCCCGCGCGTCACGTTGACGAACAGCGCCGTCGGCTTCATCGCGGCAAAGACACGGGCATCGAACAGGTTGCGCGTCTGCGGCGTGAGCGGCAGCCCCGAGGCGACCACGTCGGAGGTGCGCAGCAGTTCGTCCAGGCGCTCGCTGCCCCACACTTCGGGCACTTCTTCCGAAGGCGGCACCGGATCGCAATCGACCGCGATGCAGCGCATCCCGAACGCCTTGGCGCGGCGGGCGATCTGCCGGCCCGTGCCGCCGAAGCCGACGATCCCCATGGTGCAGCCTTCGAGTTCGAATTCCTCGGCGCGATAGGCCACACGATGCTTCCACGAGTGCGGCGCATCCTGCACGGCGCGCGCAAGCCGGCGGGTCAGCGAGAGCAGCAGCGCGAAGGTGTGATCGGCCAGATGCGTGCCCACCAAACCCTTGTCGCCGGTCAGCGCCACTTCGCTCGCGACCATCTCCGGAAACAGATAGGAATCCGCACCCGAGGTGATCGCATGCACCCAGCACAGCTTGCGCGCGCGAGCGAACATGGCGGGCGTGATCGCGCCGAGGATGATCTCGACGTCCTCCATCACGTCAATGGCTTCGTCGGCCGATTTCGCGACCGTGATGCGCACCTGCGCGCCGGCCGCTTCGCGTATGCGAACGAGCAGTGATTCGGCCACCGTGGGCATGGTGACGCCGGGAATGATCAGTATGTGCATGGCTGAGTCGAGCATCCGAGTGAAGTTGAAGACTGCGGCGTCGGCAAGCCGACCGACCCGCGCTGGGTGCGGAGGCCGGCACCGACCGGCTTCCGGGCATCATGACTGTGCGCTACGCCAGCGGCAGCTAGCGAACGCTGGCACTGCGAGGCATTCGACCGGCTTGCAGGGAACGACACCGCGCAGGATGCCGCCTCTTCCGAGGCCAGCGAGCGACTTGTATTCGGGCTGTTGAAGCGATGACTCTCGGCCACCCCTTCTTCGATACGCCGGTGGCTCATTCCGGCTTCAACCCCGCGTCCTTCACGACCTTGGCCCACTTCGCGATCTCCGCTACGATGAACTTGCCGAACGCCTGCGGTTGCATCGGCACCGCTTCGGATCCCTCGGCGAGGAGGCGCTCCCGCATCTCCGGCGATCGCAGCGCGACGTCTATCTCTTTGTGCAGACGCTCGACGATGGCCGAAGGCGTCCCGGCGGGCACCAGCAGCCCTTGCCACGACGTGGCGTCATAGCCCGGCACTCCCGCCTCGGCGAGCGTGGGCACATCGGGCAGCGTGGCCACTCGCCTGGCACCGCTCGTTGCCAGCATGCGAATGCGACCGGAAGCCACGTGAGGCAAGGTGCTCGGCGGCTGATTGAAATTCATGCTGACCTGCCCGCCGACCAGATCGATCATCGCCGGCGCAGCCCCACGATAAGGGACGTGCACGAGTTCGATACCGGCCATCGTGCGAAACATCTCGGTGGCCAGATGCGACCCGCCGCCGCTGCCCGCCGTCGCATAGGTGATCTGATTCGGCCTTGCCTTGGCCAGCGCAATCAGTGCCTGTACCGATCGCGTCGGCAAGGAAGCGTGCACCACCAGCAGATAGGGCGTGACCGCCGTCAGCGTCACCGGCGCGAAGTCCTTGACGGGATCGTAGGGCAGCTTGCTGTAGGTGCTCACGTTGGTGGCCAGCGTGCTGATGGTGCCGGTGAACAGCGTATAGCCGTCGGCCGGGGATCGGGCCACGAAGCTCGCGGCAATGGAGCCGCCCGCGCCTGCCCGATTATCCACGACGACTTGCTGGCCTACGCTCTCCGACAGATGCCGGGCTAGGATCCGGGTCATGATGTCCGTGATGCCGCCGGGCGGGAAGCCCAGCACCCAGCGAATCGGTTTGACCGGGTAGGCCGGCGCCTGAGCGAACGCGACATCTGCAGAAAAAAGAAGCAATGCGGCTACCCCAGCCGCATCGAACCCTCGCCCCGAACTCCCGAGCTTCCAAGCTGCGCTGCGTTGCATGCCAGTCCTCCTCCCTCAGGCGCAGCCCCAAGCATGCGCCAGCGAACCCGGCGAAGCAATCCCGCACAAGCCGCTCAGAACGCTAGTTCGAAGCAGTCGCGCCCGAGCGTCGCACGATCTCTCCCCAAGCTTTGATTTCTGCACGGATGTATTCGCCAAAGGCTAGGGGCGTGTTGCCGACCGGTTCGGCACCGGTACCCACGATACGCGCTCTCACTTCGGGCTGGCGCAGGACCGCCACCGTTTCCGCGTGCAGCCGCTCCACGACAGCACGCGACGTGCGTGCCGGCGCAAGCAGGCCGTTCCAGATCGCGATCTCGAAGTTGGGAACACCCGCCTCGGCCATGGTCGGCACGTCCGGCAGCAACTCGATGCGACGCGGTCCGCACACCCCCAGGACCCGCACCCGACCGCTGTTCACGTGGGCCTGCGCGGAGGCAAGCGTCGTGAACTGCACGGCGATGTGACCCGCCATCATGTCGAGGAAGGCCGGCGCGGCGCCCTTGTAAGGCACGTGCTCCAGGCGCACTCCGGTCAGCGCCTTGAAGTGCTCGGTGGTCAAATGCGGCGTGCTGCCGACGCCGGTCGACGCATAGTTGAGCCCTCCCTTGCTCTTCGCCAGCGCGATCAGATCCTTCACCGACCGGGCGGGCGAGTTCGACGGCACGACGAGAATCATCGGCGTCGTCACGAGCTGGGTGATCGGCGCGAAGTCGCGCACTGCGTCGTAGGGCAACTTGGGATAGAGCGTGGGATTGATGCCGTGCGGGCCGGCATTGGTCTGGAACAACGTATATCCGTCGGGGGCCGCGCGGGCGACGATCTCGGCGCCGATGATGCCGCCTGCCCCGCCCCGGTTGTCCACGACTACCTGCTGACCGAGCCGCTCGGATAGACGCTGTGCAATCGTGCGGCCGATGATGTCGTTGATTCCCCCGGGTGCGAAGGGCACCACCCAGCGCACGGGCCGCGTGGGGTAGTCCTGGGCAGTGGCAACGGGCCCTGCGCCCATCAACGCCATCCCCGCAATCAAGGTCGTTGCGGCCAGTCCGCGTCGTATCCGGTCGTGCATCTCGTCGCTCCTCGTAAACAGTCTTGTGCGCCGCAACGAAGCGGGTCCGCTGCCTTCGCGCTGGGGCGCATGTTAACCCGAGCCCGTTATGCGGTTGAGTCCTGCCATCGTGCGGCTCGGAGCTCGCTCCCATCGAGGCACGCTCTTTGCGCGCCCTCGGGCGGTACAGCAAGGCAGGCGATACGTGGCCGGTACGATGCCCTCACGCTCGTGTCGATTGCCGCCGCCGGCGGCAGTTCATATACTCCCCGCACCCCACGCACGAGCGCGGCGATGCCCGAAGCATCGTGCGCTTTCGCTTTCCCGAATCACCGCTCGGATTCCCGCGAGTCCGCCGAGACAAGGAGCACTCATGGCCCGCATTGGCAACAGCGATCTCGACGTCTTTCCCCTCTGCTTCGGCGGCAATGTGCTCGGATGGACCGCCGATTCCGAAGCATCGCACGCGATACTCGACGCATTCACTGCGGGAGGCGGCAATTTCATCGATACGGCGGATTCCTACTCGCAATGGGTGGCGGGCAATGCCGGCGGCGAATCGGAGCGCATGCTCGGCGAGTGGATGCAAAAGCGCGGCAACCGCGATCGACTCGTGATCGCGAGCAAGGTTGCCTTGAAGCGCGACCGTGCCGGCCTGAAGGCGGCCAACATTCGGGCGGCTTGCGACGAATCGCTGGCGCGGCTTCGCACCGACCACATCGACTTGTACTACTGCCATCGCGACGACCCCGACACGCCGCTCGCGGAGACGCTCGAAGCGCTCGACGGGCTGGTGAAGGCAGGCAAGGTGCGTCATGTCGCGGCATCCAACTACTCGGCAGCGAGATTGCGCGAAGCGCTCGATCTCAGCAAGGCTCACGGCTGGCCGCGTTTCGTCGCCGTCCAGCCGCACTACAACCTCCTCGTGCGCAAGGACTACGAGGGCGCCCTCGCCGATCTGTGCGCCCGCGAAGGCCTCTCCTGCTTTCCCTATTATTCGCTGGCAGCGGGATTCCTCACCGGCAAGTACCGCTCCGCGGAAGCGGCCCGAGGCGCGGCGAGAGAGACCCGCGTCGCCGCCTATCTCGACGATCGCGCGTGGCGTGTGCTGAGCGCCGTGGACAAGGTCGCCGCGCGGCGCGCCACGACCAACGCAGTCGTCGCCCTGGCGTGGCTGCTGGCTCAACCGACCGTTGCCGCGCCGATCGCGAGCGCGAGCCGCGTCTCGCAAGTCGAGGGACTGCTGGCCGCAGTCGAGTGTCGATTGACGTCGGACGATCTCGCGGAACTCGACGCCGCATCGCGCTGAGGCGGCCACACGGGCGCGGCCTGGCGAAATCTCGGGCATCGGCCATGTGACGGACTTGACTCGCACTACGGCGGCTACGGACGGCCACGCGCAGCCCGGCAGCCGCCGCCCTGCGTCCGGACTTGCAGCCCCTCGTTGCCACCCCACTCCGTTGATGCAGCCAGTCCAGGCTCCCTCAAGCCTGTTGAGCCGTATCGGCATTCCAATCTTATGCGTCGAGAAAGCGCGGCCCCGGCGGACTTTGACGCTATCATCAAGTCAGCATATTCCAAGAGGAGGATTCCCCAATGCGCTACTGTCGCGTTCTGTTCGCTCTCGCTTCTGTCCTGGTCGCTGTGGGCACGGTACATTCCCAGACTTATCCCACCCGCCCGATTCGCCTCATCGTTGCTTTTCCGCCAGGAGGCTCCACAGACATCATCGCTCGCGTGATCGGGCAACGCCTGGGAGAGCGGCTGGGTCAGCAGGTGGTGATTGACAACCGGGGTGGTGCCGGCGGCACCATTGGCACCGAGATGGCCGCAGGCGCAGCCCCTGACGGCTATACGCTCACCATGGGTACGACAAGCACGCACGTCGTTTCGGTTGCAGTCTATAGCAAGCTGCGCTACGACCCCACGAGAGATTTTTCACCCATCACTTTGGTGGCGGTAACGCCCTATCTTCTGGTCGTGCATCCAGGCGTACAGGCCAAAACACTGAAAGAGTTCGTGAACCTGGTGAAGTCACAAGCCGGCAAGCTCAACTACGCGTCGGCAGGCAACGGCACCACCACGCACCTGGCCATGGAAATGCTCAAGTCCGTCGCCGGCATGGACATCGTTCACGTTCCGTTCAATGGAAATGGCCCGGCGAACACGGCCGTGCTCGCCGGTCAGGTGCAAGCCCTCTTCGGCAGTATGCCGGCGGTCTTGCCACACGCCAAATCGGGGAAGGTGCGGCCACTTGCGGTCGGAACCGACAAGCGCTCACCGGCGTTCCCCGACGTGCCGACCGTGGCCGAATCAGGCTATGCTGGATACGAAGCGTCGCTCTGGTTGGGCTTCATTGCACCCAAAGGCACTCCCAAGCCCATCGTCGATCGGCTGCACAAGGAACTGACCGCGATTGTCGCAATGCCCGATACGCAAGACATCCTGCAGAAGAATGGAGCAGACCCCATCACGAACACACCGGAGCAATTCGCCGACCTGATCAAACTAGAAATCGGCAAGTACGTTAAGGTGGTCAAGGCGGCGGGTATGAAGCCTCTCTAAAACAGCTCGACATCAGGGGCAGGCCCCGCACGCCGCTCAGTTCCGATCTCTCGGAACGCTGCGATCAGCAGGGTCCGCCCTCGCGGGCGCCTCGTCCGTGCAGACCAGCCCCCATGCGCAGCGACGTCGATGCGAACCGCTCACGTCATGCCGAAAACATACGTCCGTGCGCATGCTTTTGTCGACGATTCCACTGCCCGCTCCTGTAACATGAGGCGAGAGCGTGCCGAAGAGCCAGGAGGAGCAATGATCGACGAGCTGCGCGTCTACAAGATGTATCCGGGCAAGCTCGAGGCGTATCTCGAGCTGTCGCAAAACATCGCCATCCCCTTTCGCGGAAACGATTACGGTCAACTGCTCGGATTCTGGTCGGTGGAGTCGGGCACGGTGAGCAGCGTCGTCAACCTGTGGCGGCACGAAAGCTACACGACGAGAGAAGCGTTGCGGGCGAAGCTGGGGCAGGCCGACGTCTGGCAGCGCTACACGCAACAGACCCATCCGCTGAATCAGCATCAGACAGTGCGCCTGCTGTCGCCGGTGCTGCCGCTCGCCATGCCGACCACCCCAGGCAACACCTACGAGCTGCGCTTCATCGCCGCCCGCACCGGCAAGGCGGACACCGTGGCCCGGCTTCTGCGCGACGCAGCCCCGCGCGCAGACACCGCGGCCACCATCGGCGTCTGGACCAATCTCTTCGGCGAAATCTACGAAGTCGTCTGCCTGTCGGCGCACTCCGATATTCAGCAAAGCCTGCGGGGTCAGTGGTCGGCGCAGTGGCGCGCCTTCCTGCGCGCTCATGGCGCGATGATCGACAACATCGAAGCGAGCGTGCTGTTGCCCATTCCCGCCTCGCCTCTCCAATAGCGGAAAGCTCCGAATGACACGAAGACGCATCCCTCGGTCAACGACGCTCCCTCGTTGCGTGTGCTCGGCCCTTGCTGCGCTGATCGCATCGTCCGCCACAGCGACGGCCGCCCAGACCCCTTATCCCGTTCGCCCGATCCGACTCGTCATCCCCTACGGCGTGGGCGGAAACACCGACATCGTGGCGCGACTGTTGCAGCCGCGGGCGTCTCAACAACTCGGCCAGCAGATCGTCGTCGACAATCGCGGCGGCGGCGCCGGCATTCCCGCCTTCGATCTCATCGCTCGCGCGGCACCGGACGGGTACACGGTGATGATGACCGCGTCCAATCTCGCGTCCAACCCGATTCTGTTCCGCAAGCTGTCGTACGATGCACAGCGCGACTTCGCGCCCGTGACGCTGGTCGCGATCGTGCCGACCGTGCTCGTCGTGCATCCGGGCTTCCCCGCGCACTCCGTGCACGACCTCATCGCGCTGGCGAAGGCGAAACCCGGCACCCTCAACTTCGGTTCGGTCGGCAACGGCTCGGGCAATCACCTCACCGCGGAGATGTTCGCTCACGTGGCCGGACTGCGCACGGAGCATGTGCCCTACAAGAGCGCAGCCATGGTGATGACGGATCTGGCGAGCGGGCGGCTGTCGTTCGTGTTCGCGACCGTCCCGGCCGCGCGGAGCTTTATCGCAAGCGGGCGCATCCGCCCCCTTGCGGTGAGCAGCCTGAACCGGCTCGCCACCCTGCCCGATGTGCCGACCGTGAGCGAAGCCGCCCTTCCCGGATTCGAGGTGAATTCCTGGCTGGGGATCTTCGGGCCCCGGCGCACCCCGCGACCTGCGATCGACCGCCTCAACGCGGTGATCGTCGATGCCCTGCGCCAGCCGGAGTTGCGAGAGCGACTCGCCGCCGTCGGCGCCGAGCCGGTCGGCAGCACGCCCGAGGAACTCGGAACCCATCTGAAGGCAGAGTTGGAGCGCTGGGCGAATCTCGCCAAGACAGTGAAGTTCGAAGTCTCGCACTAACCGATCGACCGCCCCTGCATCGATCAGGCGCAGTTACGACACCTTCCGGGAGGAGTCAATGCATCTCGCCACACAACGGTCGTCGGCTCGCGTCTTGACCTGCGGTCTCGCAGCCGCCACGTGCCTGCAGGCCAGCGCCCAGAGCTACCCCGCCAAGCCGATTCGCCTGGTGGTCGGATTCGCCGCCGGCGGCCCGACCGACATCGTCGGGCGCACGATCGCACAAAGCCTGCAGCAAAGCCTCGGTCAGCCGGTGATCACGGACAATCGCCCGGGTGCCGCCAGCAACATCGCAGCAGACCATGTCGCCCGCTCGGCAGCAGACGGATACACGCTGCTGATGGGCAGCATCTCACTGGCCAACAACGCGACGTTGTACAGCAAGCTCAGCTACAACCTCCTGAGCGATCTCGCCCCGATCGTGCGGGTCACCAACTCCCCTTTCCTGCTCTGCGTCCATCCGTCGATCCCGGTCAAGAGCGTCCGGGAACTGGTGAACTTCGCCAAGGCACGCCCCGGACAAGTGCAGTACGCCACCGCCGGCAACGGCTCGGGCTCGCACCTGTTCACCGAACTCTTCGCCAGCATGGCGGCAATCAGGGTACAGAGCATCCCGTACAAGGGCGCGGCGCCGGCCATCAGCGACATGGTGGCAGGCCAGGTCGCCTTCGTATTCGACAATGTCATTGCCATGGTGCCGCTGCACAATGCGGGTCGAGTTCGCTGCCTGGCGGTGTCCTCGTCCACCCGAAGTTCCATCGCACCCGACATTCCGACGATGAACGAAGCCGGGATCAAGGGCTACGACGCCGAGGCCTGGTTCGGCATCTTCGCACCGGCAGGCACACCCCCGGCCGTGATCGAGCGGATCAACGCCGAGGTCAACCGGGCCGTGACCAGTCCCGCGGTACGCCAGCGCTTCGAATCCCTGGGCGCCGAACCCGGCGGTGGATCCGCCCCGGCGTTCGCTCGCTATGTCCGCGAGGAGGTCGACCGCTGGGGGAAGGTGATACGCTCGGCCGGCGTGAGTCTGCAGTAGGCATGGCTGCGGATGTCGGTCGCTGCACGCCGGACCTACCGTGAGGCCGCGCCAAAGCGCCGCCTCGTCGAATCCGCGGACTCGATCGCCGCGATCATCCGGCATCGGTCGGCCGCCGGACGATCTCCGGATGCCTCAAAACTTCTCCGTCCAGGGCCGGACTTCGACCTCCCACGTCCAGCAGTCGCGCGGCTGGCGAATCAGATGCAGGTAGGTCTCCGCGATCGCCTGCGGCGCGAGCAGGCTGTCCGGGTGCTCGGCGGGCACCGCACGAAGCTCGGAGCGTATGCCGCCGTCGATCACGACATGGGCAACGTGCACGCCCTGCGGGGCGAGTTCGCGCGCCATGCTCTGTGCCAACCCGCGCAGAGCAAACTTGCCCATCGCGAAGGGCGCCGACTGCGCATAGCCTTTGACACTGGCCGAAGCGCCGGTGAACAGCATCGTGCCCGCCCCCGAGGCAAGCATGCGTCGGGCCGTCGCCTGCGCGACCAGAAAGCCGCCGAACGCTGTCGTGCGCAACGTGCGCTCGACTTCCGCCGGCGCCAGATCCACCAACGGCCCGCGCACACGGGCACTCGCGTTGTACACCGCGACCGCCAGCGGCACCGCCAGCGCATCGATGCGATCGAAAAGCGCATCGACCTCATTCGGCGCAGAAGCATCGCAGGCGAACACCTCGGCATCGACCTCGGCGGCGAGAGCCGCAAGCTTGTCGACGTTGCGCGCCGCGAGCACGCAGCGATAGCCCTCGCGTACCAGCATGCGCGCAAGCGCCGCACTCAAGCCGCTACCAGCCCCCACGATCAGTGCAAGCCCCTGCATACTCGGTCTCCTCGGTCATGGCTGCGAATGCCAGCCCGGCACGGCGACAGCCATGTGCAGGCAGCCTGGCAAGCGGCATTCTGTACCAGCACGCCCAGGCGCACCAGGCCGTCATCTCACGAATGGCTCGCATACGCCCCTGTTGCGAGCGACGCGCGAGCCGTGCTTCACTGGCGGCGGCGTCCCAGGCACCCAACAACCCGGCGTCATCAGCGATCCGTCGCTCGATGCGACCGGTTCCTCGGAGGAATCTTCATGCATCTGAGCATCGATGAAGCCACGCAACTCGCCGTGCGCGTTCTCGTGCGCCACGGATTTGCCGCCGCGCATGCGCGCATCGTCGCAGATCACCTGGTCGAGGCCGCGTTGTGCGGGCACGAGTTCTCCAGCCTGCCGCGTCTGCTCGCCATCGTCAACGAACTGCGAGCCAAGTCGGCGCCCTCCTCCATCCGCATCACTCGGGAGGACGGCTGTTTCGCCCACGTCGACGGCGGCGATCATGTCGCCTACGTGGTTTCGCTCGTCGCCGTCGACAAGGCGATCGAGATCTGTGCGCGGACGGGCATCGCGGTCGTCACAGCGAACAACACCTGGTTCAGCGGACGCTGTGCCCATTACGTCGAGCGAGCCGCGCGCCGAGGCTACGTCGCCATGCACACCACCAATACCACCGCGCGCGTGGCCCCCTACGGCGGCACCGAGGGCCTCATGGGCACCAATCCTTTTGCCATTGCCTTCCCCAGCCTGGACGATCCCCTGGTGATCGACATCGGCACATCCGCGATCACGTGGGGCGATGTCGTGCTCATGCAGGCCAAGGGCGAGCCGCTGCCCGAGGGCGTCGCCGTGGACAAGCACGGCAGCCTCACGCGCGACCCGGCCGCGGCCCTCGAAGGCGCGTTCCTGCCCTGGGGCGGACAGCGCGGCAGCGCGCTCTCGATCGCGGTGCAGTTGCTCGGCGTCCTCGCGGGGAGTGCCCCCGTCATCGACCAGACCGGCAACTTCGGACTGTTCTTCGTGCTGATCGATCCCGAGCGCGTCGCCCCCGGTGGCGCGTTCAAGACCGAAGTGTCGGCGATGCGCGAGGCCATCCGCGCCAACCGTCCATTGGCGAACGTCGGACAGGTTCGTGTTCCGGGCGACGGCAGCCAGCAACGACGCGAGCGTGCCCGAGCCGGCGATGCGATCCCCCTGGACGACAAGGTCTATGCGCGCATCCTCGAACTGGCAGGGTGAGCCGGGGCGCGGCGCACATTCGGACTGGAAGCTGCGCCCGCCGTCGGCGCGGGCTCAGGGCAGTTACAATCCCGTGACGTCGACGCCGCACTGGGCGAGGATCGCCCGCGCGGACGCGCTGCTCAAGTAGCCGGCGAAGACAGCGGCAGCTTCGGGAGACGTGCCGTCGGTGGTTCTCGCCACGACGTAATCGGTGGCATGCTGCAAGGGCGCAGGCAGGGGCCCGGCGCAATGGATGCCGCGGCCATGGAACATCATCAGTTCCACGATCGCGCCCAGGCACAGCACGTCGCCGCGACTTTGCACCAGATGCGTCATCATCTGCGGCCCCGTCTGGAAGCGCGTGATCTTCGGCAAGAGCCGTTCGTAGAGCCCTTCGCGCCTGAGCATCGCCTCGACATACAGCCCGCTGGTGGCCAGCGTGAAGACGATCGATTCCGCCCGCTCCAGGGCGTGCACGATGTCCGCCGGTCGAGCGATCTCGGGTACGCGCGCGCCCTCGCGCACCGCCACACCCACGCCGACCCGCCCCAGACGCGCATGCGCCTCGCGCCGAAGCTTTCCCGCTTCGGTCAGCGTATCGGCCGCGGCGCTCGTCAGTAGCAGCAAATCGAACACCTCGCCTTCGCGGATACGGCGCAGGATGGTGGGCGTGGTTGCCCAAGTGACATGCACGCGGCCTTGGCCGGACTCCGCATACGCCGCGACGGCACGCACGAGCCCGGGCTCGACGGAGCCCGCGCTCAAGAGCCGAATCTCGCTCGGGTTCACGGGCGACACCCTCTTCGCGACATCGACGCTCGACGCGCCCCATCGCGCGCCGGAATACTCTGAGCCATGCGTCCCTCTCCCTCGTCGGTCGCCCGCAACACCGAAGCGATTCCATCGCCCGCCAGCGCCATGCGACTACGGCGCCCCCGGAAAGACATCCGCACCGTAGAACGCGCGAATGCGCTCCAGATAGTCGCCGCTCGGCGGCGCGAGGCCGAAGCGCTTGCTGGTGAATCGTCCGGTATGACGACGGAGTTTGACCGCCGTCTCCGCCATCTTGATGAGCTCCACGATGCCGTTGATGATGGGCGCGCGGTCCACCTCGAAGATGCCCGCCTCGGCCAGAAACACGATGACATCCCCGCCCTCGCAGACGACGATCTCGGCCCCCTTGTCCAGGAGGCGGCGCGCGCTCGCCATGAAATCGGCGACCACCGCGTCGCGCAGGCGATCGTCCACCATCGCTTTCTTCAAGGCAAGCGGCGTCGTCGCCAGCCCTTCGGCGCCGACGACCCGGCCCTCCATGTTGAGGCGCCGGACATTGTCCATGATGCGCGGGGTCCACTTGTCGCTCACGGTGATCAAACCGAGCTTGCCGCCGCCCATCATGCATGAGGCTAGCAAGGAGCACTCGGTCAGCGCGAGCACGGGGATGTTCGTCACCTCGCGCGCGATATCGATCCCCGCATCGCTCGCGTTGCCGATGAGGAAGGCATCGTAGCCTTCGCGCTCCGCGCGCATGGCGTTGTAGATCACCTCGCGTGTGTCGTGGTATTCGAGAAACCTGTAATGCACGCCGATGCCGGCGGATTCGCGTATGCCTTGCACATGGACGGTCGTGCCCGGATCGGCAGCCTTCTCGATGACGCGTTTCAGAATCGCGCCGTAGGGTGTCGACTCCGTCTCGCGCGCGAGGCTCTGGTACCAAAGTTTCATGCGGACTCCTTCTGAATGAGCAGCAGCCCCCCGCTACCGGAACGGCAGACAGCGTGTCTCGGCTTCGAACGTCTTCGGCGCTCGGACTTTGCGTCCGCGCGCAGGGTCATCCGGACATTCGACGATGAACGACGCGCGCCCTCGGCGCTCATCGCCCGCGCACGCCCGACCAACCTTGCTCGATGGCCTTGATCTGCAGACCGAAGTCGCGCGAGTGGTTGCGGCACTGGGCGAAGCTGCCGCCCACGAACCACAGGCCCTGCTGCGAGGTGCGCTTCCACGTGTTGTTCATGTCGCCATCGCGGCCGATCCCCCAGACCGGCCCGACCTTCTTCGCCACCGCCTCGCCCAGCTACCTGCCGATGACGACCTCCTGCGTGTCGAACCCGGTGGCGAGCACAATGAGGTCGGCCGGCTTCATCGATCCGTCGTGCAGCCGCGCTCCGTCCTCGACGAAGAGATTGATCTGCTCGAAATGCAGCAGCCCCACTTCCCCCCGGATGATCGGATCGGCGCAACCGGCATCGAGATAGTAGCCGCCGTAAGGCTCGCAGATCATCATCTGGTGACCGGCGCCATCGTCGCCCATCGTCCACTTGAAGCTGCGCGCGATCATGTCCTTGGGAAGTTGCTTGGGCCATGACGGCGAAAAAGGCAGGTACGGCAGATGATTGAACTCGGTGTTGTCGTGCAGGGCGGTCGTGCAGAGCGAGCGAGTGATGCCGGGTGCGCCAGCAGTCGCCGACCCGGCGCACACGGTCGATGACGAGGGTGTCGACATCGAGCCGTCCCAAGGTCGCCGCCAGCGTGAGCCCCGCTCGGCCGCCACCGACGATCAGCACGGTGGGTTCGCGATCCGAATACGCCTGAGCGGCGATCCGCTGGTCCTTCCAGTTCGATCTGCCGAAATCGCGCGAAGGGGCCTTCCCGGTGGAGCGTCGCTGTCCGATCTTCTCGTCGAACCCCTTCAACTCGTGCAATGCCGTCATGAGCTGGAAGGCCTTGTCGGGCTCGGCGGCGAGCAGCCTCACCACGCCGAAACCTCGCCCGAAACCCGTGTCGAGTTCGAAGATGCCCTCGATCACATCGACCCCGGCGCGTTGGACACGTCGCGGGGCCGTGCGGCCCCGTGCCAACGCGAATCCACGACCCGGGCCGTGGACTGCATCGATGCGAGCAGATAGGCGATGCTGTCCGCCCCCTGAGGGGGCGTGAGATCCCAGATCAGGGCGAGGACATCGCGGCAGTGGCCCTCCGGCGAGAACAAAGCGGCAATGCCGGGGCGGCTCTGCGAGCCGAGCGCGGCATCCAGCTTCTCCAGCCCAGCCGTGACGCATCGCGCATCGGATTCGCCCTCGCATCCCGCAGCAGCTTTGGGTACGACGCCCATGTGCTCCCTCCCCCCCGAGGACTGCATAATCGTTCGGCCTGCGTCGATGCGCCGCGCGCCAAGCACAGGCGCTCGAGGCGCTCGGATACGACCTTGCGGGACGTGCCCATAGACGATTGTACCCCCGAGGAAAGGGGCGCTCTCGGCTCGAGCGCCCCTTGCCGCCGGGGAGGCTCCCGGCCAGCCCCGCGACCCCGGTCATCATCCGAGCGTGCCTGGCGCAGCCCTTGCCTCGAAAGGCCCAATACCGGGAACAATCGCGTAGACTTCGGGACTCGTTCATGTGACTGGCACGCCCGCCTCGTCCTGGTTTGTCCCGGATCGAATTCCTCCCGGATCTCGACCCCGGCTGTTGCCTCTCGAAGCGGAAACGGGGTCGGTTGCAATGCGCTCTCCCTGGCGTCGTCGAACGCGAGGGAAGCGCGCGACTGCGCACGTCGAAGCGATCGGCGCTCAGGGCTGCTCCGCAGCCCACACGCATCAAGAGCCCCGCTGACGACTCGGACGAGCGACGTCCACCCAACACGATTACGCGATTCGTTGCAGGAGAAGATGATGGCAGCAGAGATGGCAGAAGAATTCCGAATGCTCCAGGACCTGGTGCGCAAGTTCGTCGACAACGAACTCATGCCGCTGGAGCCCAATGTGCTGGCGCGGGAGATCAAGGGCGAGCGGTGCCACCTGACGCCCGAGGAAGAAGCTCCTCTGCTCGCGAAATGCAAGGAACTCGGACTGTGGGCGCTCGATGCCCCCGAGGAACTCGGCGGGATGAACATCCCGGCCAGCGTCGTGGTCGCGATCAACGAGGAACTGGGTCGCACGGTGACCCCGTTCGTGTTCCCCCCCGATTCGCCGAATCTGCACATGCTGCTTGCGACCGCCACCGAAGGCCAGAAGAAGAAGTATCTCGAGCCTTATGCGCGCGGCGAGGCGACAGGCGCCATTGCGATCTCGGAGCCGGGCGCGGGCGGCGATCCCGCAGGGATGATCACCCGGGCAGAGAAAGTCGATGGCGGCTGGGTCATCAACGGTCGCAAGATCTGGGTGAGCAGAGTCTCGTATGCCGACTTCACCATCGTGATGGCGAGGGTCGGCGGGGCGAAGCGTCATGAAGGCGTCACCGCCTTCATCCTGGACAAGGATACCCCCGGGTTCAACGTCGTGCGCGAAATCCCCATGCTCGCCGGGCATCGGACCTACGAGATCGCATTCGAGGACTGCCGCGTCTCCGACGACCAAGTGCTCGGTCGCATCGGCTCCGGATTCGCGCCGATGCAACTGCGGCTCATCGTACGCCGCCTGCAGATGGGCGCGTGGTGTCTGGGCATGTCCCGGCGCGCGCTCGACATGATGTGCTCCCATGCCAAGTTGCGCGTCACCTTCGGCGTGCCCTTGGCCGAGCGCCAGGCGATTCAGTGGTGGATCGCCGATGCCTCCATGCGCATGCATGCATTGCGCCTGATGCTGCTCGATGCCGCGGAGAAGCAGGAGAAAGGCCAGGACGTGCGCACCGAAGCCTCGATGATCAAGGTGTACGCCACGGAGATGGCCACCGACATCATCGATCGCGCGATGCAGACGTTCGGAGCAATGGGCATGACCAAGGAGTTGCCCCTGCATTTGATGGCGCAGAAAGTTCGGCTGATGCGGGTGTACGAAGGGCCGACCGAAGTGCACATGATGTCGATCGCCAAGCAGGCGCTGCGCCGCGCAGGCTGACCAGGCGAAGCGCCCGTGCCCGGCTCGATGATGTCGCATCCTGACGAGCCGGGTGCCCGGGCAACCCACGCCCCCCCAGGAGCACCTAATGGACAGCCGCCCGCCCCTACCCCCCTTCACGCTCGAGACCGCGCGTCAAAAGGCGCGCGCGGCGGAGGATGCCTGGAACAGCCGGGATCCGACGCGGGTGTCGCTCGCCTACACGCCGGACAGCCTGTGGCGCAATCGCGCCGAGTTCATCGCCGGGCGCGAGCAAATCGTCGCGTTCCTCGAACGCAAATGGGCGCGTGAACTCGAGTACCGCCTGATCAAGGACGTCTGGGCTTACACGGAGAACCGCATCGCCGTGCGCTTCGCCTACGAGTGGCACGACGATTCAGGTCACTGGTTTCGCTCCTATGGAAACGAGAACTGGGAGTTCGCGCCGAACGGCTTGATGCACCGGCGCATTGCCAGCATCAACGACCTGCCCATAGCGGCCGCCGAGCGAAAATTCCACTGGCCGCTGGGCCGGCGCCCGGACGATCATGCGGGTCTCGCGGAGCTTGGCCTGTAGAAGCGTCTGTGCCTGAGTCCGTCCCAGACGTGCCCTGGATGCCTTCATGGGCGCCATCGGTCAGACCCGAGTTCGCCTTACACGACCCATCTTGGAATTCCGGACGGCATGGCGATCTAGCCGAGCCTGGGAGGTGGCATCGCGGCGACGCATGGGACGCGCTCGCCGACGCGTCTAGCCTCGAGCTACAGTGTGTCTTGCGCGTGGTCGGCGATGCCCGAGGGCGAGCCGCCGCGTTGCGCGCCGCAGCCCCGCGATCGAGGAATCGGCGCGCACGGGGGGTGCCGCCCGGCTTGCGACGCGGCCGGCTCAGCGCGAGTAAGCGGACAGTTCGTAGACGAGCCAGTCGTCCTGCTCGAAGCGTGGCAGG
>LNFM01005707.1_pt1 | contig 27117 bp, 24 predicted proteins | sample 596031 | NCBI WGS metagenome assembly LNFM01 (sample SAMN04254537, study PRJNA301005) | activated carbon metagenome | isolation source: dual media filters at the Ann Arbor, Michigan drinking water treatment plant | place: USA: Ann Arbor | reverse complement strand
CCGCGCCGATGATCATGATCGACTTGATATCGGTCCGCTTCGGCATGTCAGCCCCCACCTATTGCGCAAAATTGTGCGGGTTATAGACAGAAGCGACCCGGGCGCAAGCGGGTTCTTGGGCTGGCGGTCACGGTGCGGCGGGGATCACCAGAGGTGCCGCTCGTCCCGTCTCCGGATCAAGCTGGATGATTGCCAGTCCAACGGTCGCTTGCCCCTTCGCCTGCAGATAGACCGCCGCTTCGTGGTTGCGAACCTCATGCATCACGGCATCGTAATGCAGGGTCAGAGGAAAGACCGTCTGGCCCGCCGCCATGGGCACCGAGAGATCAAGCTGCACCAGATCGTAGCGTCCGACGTGCTCATGCGTCGCCTCTTCCACGTGGGCCGAGGTCACGGTAAAGACAAGCTCGGCACCTGCGGCGGCGGTCAGCGACAGGTGGTCGTCGACATACCCCCCGAGGCGCGCCGTGGCCGCGGCATCCAGCGCGCCGTCCGGAAACGTGTCACCCAGACCGCTTCCGCCCGGCATGGCGAGGTCAAGCTCACGTAGCGGAATCGCGATGGTCAGGGTCAGGCGATCCGAACCGCCTGACAGGACCAGCGTGGTACCCGGAAGTGGATGGGCGGCAAGCGGGGCTGCCATCAAAGCAAGGATGACAACCCAAAGGCTCAGCGGGAAAGCCCGCCCGCTCATTCCTTGTTGCCGCCGTAGTCGGCGGTCTTGTCGCGCCAGACCGAATGCGGGTGGATACCTTCGATGGACCGGCCCGGTTGCAGCGAGAACTCGATCCAGACCGACGGCCCGTCGATCCGCACGTAGTCGTTTTCCGCATTCACGGTCGGAGAGCCGGTGAAGCCAAGATAGGTATCGCCGATTTCGGCGGCATACTTGGCCATGATCGCATCGGCGCCGGTGGCGTTGACATCACGAACATAGGTTTCGATCGCGGCCAGCACCAAAGCCTGCACCTGCGGCGTGCTTTCCCCAAGGCGCAGGCCTTCGGAGGCGCTGGGTATCGCGTCATCCTGCTGCGGGCCGGCGACGATGCTGGTGTAGGTGCCAGCCAGAGTTGCCTTCGTCAGCTCGTCCGGTGTCAGCGCGGCAAGGGCGGCGGCAAAGGCGGCCTGCTCTTGCGCCATGGGCGCGTTTTCGCGGCCGTTCATGGTGAAGGGCACGAAGGGTTCGACCCCCCGGAAGGACGGCGTCGCGCCGATCATCACGCCATCGCGGTAGGTGTTGGTCAGCGCGAAATGGTGGCCGCCGAAGTAAAGCTGCCAGGTGCCGGTCGCGGCGGGCGTTCCAAGGAAGGCGATGTGGTAGTTCGACGACGAGAACCCCGCCTCGCCGGTTTCGGCCAAGAGGTAGTCGTCGGCGTTCAGGACCTGCTCCAACTCGTCATAGCCCTCGTTGGCGGCAAGGCTGGCCGCGTCCTGCAGGATCGCCTTGATCAGAGCGCGCTGGTCGGGGGTGAAATCGCCCAAGGTGGGGCCGACGCGGTCCTGGAACCCCATTGGCGGGAAGTTCGACCAGAGCTTGGCCTCGGCCACGCTATAGGGGCGCTGCAGTTCCGCCAGAAGTTCGGGTATCAGAGTGGCCTTCAGCGCGTCGGACAGGCAGACCAGACGGTCGTGCGAGGCTGTGTCGCCGCAGGACGTGGCGGGCAGGGCCTGAGCGCCAAGATTGATGTTCTGATCGGTATAGCCTGCTGGCGTGCTGCCACCGGCATATTGGCGATAGGCAAGATAGCCACCGCCGAGGACAAGGGCGGCGGCGACTGCGGCGATCACTGTGGTTCTGGTCATGGGGCTGGGGGTCCGTTCTTTGGTTTCAGTGGTCTTGAACGCCGACGCTGCTGAATTCCGTCGCCAAGAGTTTATGGTTTATCTCGCCAATGAAAAAGGCCGGGGAGACCCCCGGCCTTTCGTCGCGTTTCTTGTGTGTCAGCCAGCTTCGCCGACAGCAGCTTCAGCGGCTTTGATCGCGGCCTGACGCTGGGCGATGCGCTCACCCGTCGGCGGGCCCTCGAAGCGGCGGTTTTCCACGGTGAACCACAGCACCAGCGCCAGAGCGATGAAGCCCGCGACGACGTAGAGCACGCGCTCGTTCGGGGGGGCGACGGCGATGAAGAGGATAACGGCCATACCAACAACCGCGAGCACCGTGACCAGCTTGTAGAGCCCCGCAGACAGCGCCCAGGGGCCGGGGTTCGGCCACTTCGGCCCGCCGTAGTTCATCATCGCCGCGATCAGCGGGATGGTGAAGGACAGGAACAGGAAGACGAGCGTCGAGTTCACCACAATCACGTAGATCGAGGTGCCCGCCACCTTGATCGACAGCGCCAGCATCACATAGAGGATGCAGAGCACAGCCGAGGTCCAGATCGCGTTCACCGGGGTCCGGTACTTCGGCGACACAGTGGCAAGCGCCTTCGAGAAGCCCGGGACACCGTCATCGCGCGAGAAGGCAAACAGCATCCGGCTGGCCGAAGTCACAGTGGCCAGACCGCACAGAAGCTGGGCAATCAGGATGAAGAAGTAGATCGCCAGTTTCAGGCCCGCAGGCATGATCGCGTCCATCGTGCCAAAGAACATGCCCCAACCCTGGGCCGCCGCGGCATTCATGTCCGGGATAGCCAGGGTGATCGAGCAGATCATGATCCAGCCGATCAGCGAGGACCAAAGCACTGCCGAGACGATGCCCTTCGGCACCGACATGGCGGCGTTCTTGGTTTCCTCGGAGGTATGCGCCGAGGCGTCGTAGCCGGTGATGGTGTAGACCGGAAGCAGAAGGCAGAGCAGGAACAGGTAGCCCATGCTTTCGTTGGCCGGGAAGACCCCGCCGCCTGCGTCACCCGAATAGTTGGTGAAGGTCCAGAGCCGCGAGATGTCGAGGGCCGGAGCGAAGTAGAGGCAGGCCAGCACCAGCACCGCAGTGGTCGCAAAGATGATGTAGCCCGAGATGTCGGTCAGGAAGGTGGTGGCCTTGATGCCGATATGGTTGAAGATCGCCTGGATGATGGTGATGACGGCGACGAAGCCGACGATCTGCCAGTCGGTCCCGGTGAAGCCGAAGTTGGCCCCGAAGGTCCCGGCGAAGAAGTAGGCGGTGCCGATGTTGATCGCACCCAGAACGGTGATCAGCCCCAGGAGGTTGAGCCAGGCTGTCAGCCAGCCCCAGAAGCGCGACCCCAGGATCGAGGCCCAGTGATAAAGCCCGCCCGCTGTCGGGAAGGCCGAGGCGATCTGCGCCATGGAAAGCGCGAACATCCCCGAGATGATGCAGCCGGTGATCCAGCCAAGACCCGCCCCTGCGCCGCCGACCGAGGAGATGGCCTGGGCGAAGGAGTTGATGCCGCCGGAAAGGATGCAGATGATCGAGAACGAGATTGCGAAGTTCGAGAATTTCGACATGGAGCGTGACAGCTCCTGCGCGTAGCCCATGCCATGCAGGACCTTCATGTCCTCATGCTTGGCATGGTCGGTGTAGTCGTCGGAAGCCATTTGGTTGTCCCTTCGTGCCGTTGTTGGACGCTTTTTTGTTATTCATTAGGCCCAGGCTACATCATGTTGTGCCGGGGAGTGGCGACAGGGAAGCGCTATTTTGATCAACAGGCAAGCTTTGAATGCGTTTTTGACCGGGCGATAAGGAATTTTGCGGCGCAGCGTCGCTTTCTCTTGCAGCTGCGGCGCGGAATGAACTGGCAGGAGGCGCGGCTTCGGCCTATCTCGGACGGACGAGGCAACGGGGGCCGACGGGTGATCCTCATCGAACATGGACCGGGGGGCGAGCCTGCACTCTTTGACCGCCCGCGCGAGGTCATCGTCGCGATGCGGGCCTCTGACGTCGGTCCGGCGCTGATCCGGGCGGATGCGGCGCGGGCCGCGGGGGCCTGGATTGCGGGCTACGTCGCCTATGAGGCGGGCTATGCGCTGGAGCCAAGGCTGGCCCGGCAGATGCCGCGCAAACGTCCGGGGCCGCTGATCGCGCTGGGGGTGTTCGACGGGCCGAAACCGGCGGGCGCGTCGCTGGAACAGGCAGCAGCCGAGGGTCAGGCGACCCGGATGACCGCGCCCGAGCCGAAGATCGGCCGGCGGGCCTATGGAACGGCGGCGCGCAAGGTCTTCGACTATATCGCGGCGGGGGATTGCTATCAGGTCAACCTGACCTTCCCGATGGCGGCGCGGCTGGTCTCGGGGACGGCGCTGGGCCTGTATGGCGCGTTCCGGCGCACCGGGGTGGTGGGTCATGGCGCCTATGTCGACCTGGGGGTCGGTCCGGTGGTGGTGTCGCGCAGCCCCGAGTTGTTCTTCAAGGTCGAGAGCGGCCGGATCGTCACGCGGCCGATGAAGGGCACGCGGCCACGGGGCAAGGACGCAGCCGAAGATGCGGCGATCGTCGCGGAACTGCAGGGGGCCGAGAAGGATCGGGCCGAGAACCTGATGATCGTGGATCTCTTGCGCAACGACATCTCGCGGATCGCGCGGGTGGGGACGGTGAAGGTCCCGGCGCTGTTTGCGATCGAAAGCTATTCGACGGTGCACCAGATGACCTCGACGGTCGAGGCGGTGCTGGACGGTGCGGCGACCCTGACGGGGCTGCTGGCGGCGCTGTTTCCCTGCGGCTCGGTCACGGGTGCGCCGAAGATCCGCGCGATGGAGATCATCCGCGAGCTGGAGCCTTTCGCGCGCGGGGTCTATTGCGGCGCGGTGGGGTGGATGGCGCCGGGTGGCGAGGCGGATTTCAGCGTGGCGATCCGGACCCTGTCGGTCTCGGGCGAGCAGATCGTGATGAACGTGGGCGGCGGGCTGACGCATGGCTCGACGGTGGACGGCGAATGGGAGGAGGCGCTGTGGAAAGCGCGCTTCGTGAAGGCGGCGGTGAGCCGGGACTGAGGCTGATCGAGACGATGCTGTGGGACGGGGAGAGGTTTCCCCGTGGGGTGCTGCATTTGGAACGGCTGGGTCGCTCGCAGCGTGCCCTTGGCTGGAACCGGCCTGGGCACGATTTCTTTGCCCGCTACGACGGCCCTGCACCGAAAGGCCCGGCCCGCGTTCGTCTGACGGTGGATGCCTTTGGGGAAAGCGAATGGCAGGTTAGCGACCTGCCACCTGCCAAGACAGAATGGCGCGTCGGACTTGCGTCGGGGCGGCTCCGCTCTGACGACCCGTGGCTGCGCGTGAAGTCGACCAGGCGTCCGGCTTATGACGAGGCCCGCGCAAATCTTCCTGATGGGCTGGACGAGGTCATCTTCCTGAACGAACGCGGCGAGGTTTGCGACGGGTCGATCACCACGGTCTTCTTCGACCGGGGGAAGGGGATACGAACGCCGCCTTTGTCGTGCGGTCTGTTACCGGGCGTGCTGCGGGCGGAACGGGCCTGTCCCGAAGAGGTCTTGCGCGCCGAGGATCTGCCCGGGGTGCGGCTCTGGGTCGGAAACGCGTTGCGAGGGATGATCCCGGCGGTGTTCCTGGCGTAGGGTGGGCAATATTGCCCACCCTACCTGCCGGGTCGGGCTTGACTTGGGCCGCCCGGCAATGTGTATCGGCGCGATGGAATTTGAGGCCCTGGAAAGGGGAACGACGATGCACGCCTATCGCAGCCATACCTGTGCCGCGCTGAACAAGTCCAACGTGGGCGAAACGGTCCGGCTGTCGGGCTGGGTCCACCGGGTGCGCGACCATGGCGGCGTCCTCTTCATCGACCTGCGCGACCATTACGGCATCACGCAAGTGCTGTGCGACGGCGACTCGCCCGCGTTCAAGGCGCTGGAGCAGGTGCGGTCGGAATGGGTGATCCGGATCGACGGCCGGGTGAAGGCGCGGGATGCGTCCTTGGTCAACGCCAAGATCCCGACGGGCGAGATCGAGGTCTATGTCACCGAAGTCGAGGTGCTGGGCGCCTCGGAAGAGCTAGGAGACGCGGCTGACCTACCGCTTCCTCGACCTGCGCCGCGACACGATGCACCAGAACATGATGCTGCGGTCGAACGTGGTGCGCTGGCTGCGCAATGCCATGTGGGACCAGGGGTTTACCGAATTCCAGACGCCGATCATCACCGCCTCCAGCCCCGAAGGCGCGCGCGACTTCCTGGTGCCGTCCCGCCTGCATCCGGGCAAGTTCTACGCCCTGCCGCAAGCCCCGCAGCAGTTCAAGCAGCTGATCCAGGTCGCCGGTTTCGACCGCTATTTCCAGATCGCACCCTGCTTCCGCGACGAAGACCCCCGCGCCGACCGCTCGCCCACCGACTTCTATCAGCTGGACGTCGAGATGTCATTTGTCACGCAGGATGACGTTTTCGCCGCCGTCCAGCCGGTGCTGCAGGGCCTGTTCGAACATTTCGGCAAGGGCCGGAAGGTCCACGCCGACTGGCCGCGGATCGCCTATCGGGACTCGCTCAAATGGTTCGGCTCCGACAAGCCCGACCTGCGCAACCCGATCCGGATGCAGGACGTGTCGCCGCACTTCGCCGGGTCAGGCTTTGCGATCTTCGCCAAACTGCTGGAGCAGGAGGGCAACGAGGTCCGCGCCATTCCCGCGCCCAAGGGGCCGACGGGCGAACCCGTGGGCCGCAAGTTCTGTGACCGGATGAACGCCTTTGCCCAGCAGCAGGGTCTGCCCGGCATGGGCTATATATTCTGGCGCGAGGCCGAGGATGGGTCGGGCATGGAAGCCGCTGGGCCGCTGGCCAAGAACATCGGGCCCGAGCGGACCGAGGCGATCCGGGTCCAGCTGGGTCTGGACAAGGGCGACGCGGCCTTCTTCCTTGGCGGCAAGCCGGAGACCTTTGAGCCCATCGCGGGCCGCGCGCGCAACGTCATCGGTGAGGAACTCGGCCTGACCGACAAGGACAGCTTCCGCTTCGCCTGGATCGTCGACTTCCCGATGTACGAAAAGACGGATGAGGGGAAGATCGACTTCTCCCACAACCCCTTCTCGATGCCACAGGGCGGGCTTGAGGCGCTGAACGGCGACCCGTTGAAGGTCTACGCCTACCAGTACGACCTGGCCTGCAACGGCTATGAGGTGATCTCGGGCGGCATCCGGAACCACAAGCCGGAGATCATGTACAAGGCCTTCGAACTGGCAGGCTACCCGAACTCCGAAGTCGACAAGCGGTTCGGCGGCATGGTCAAGGCGTTCAAATACGGCGCGCCTCCGCATGGCGGTTGTGCGGCAGGGATCGACCGGCTGGTGATGCTTCTGGCGGACACCCAGAACATCCGCGAGGTCATCATGTTCCCGATGAACCAGCGCGCCGAGGACCTGTTGATGAACGCCCCCAGTGAGCCGACCCTGCAGCAGCTGCGCGAGTTGAACCTGCGCGTCGTCCCGAAGGACAGCTGATGTATCAGGCGTCCGTCCCCGTCTTCCGCCACTACCTGTCGCGCGTCAGCGACATCGTGGCGGTGGCGGGGCCGGATGCCCTGGACGCCCGCATTGCCGACAGCTTCCCGGCCCGCCAGCAGTTCGCCACTGCGGCGGGCTTTGCCTTGCGGATCGCCTGCCCCCTGGCGGGACGCGAGGTGCCGGACCTGCCGCAGGGGCTGGGTCCGCGACTGGCGGTTGCCCGCGCGCTGTTGGGGTCGATGACCCCGGCCGATTTCGAAGGGGCCGAGACGCGGGTGATCCGCCACCGCGCGGGCTTTGCCGATCTGGAACAGAGTGGAGCCGAGTTCCTGCACCTCTATGGCCTGCCGAATTTCTTCTTTCACCTGACGATGGGCTATGCCGCCCTGCGCGCGGCCGGGGTGCCTTTGGGCAAGGCGGACTTCGACGGCCTGCATTCCTATCCGGCCGATTTCCGCTTCTGACCGGCAGGGTTCCACCGTTGCCTGCGACGGAGAGCCACCCATCCCGCGTATGACCCTTCACCAAGAGGGAGGCGCGCATGGACGGCGAGGCATTTGCGATCCGGTTCGGCTATGGCCTGCCTGCAGGACCGACCGGGCTGGGCGAAAAGGACCTGGCGGTCCTGACCTGGCCGGGGGTGGCGCTGGCCGACCTGAGCCCCGTCCTGCAAGCCTATCGTCAGGGCAAGAAAGCCGACGACACTGCCCTGGTAAAGGCGTCCCAAGCGGAGGCGGATGCGCTGGCCCTGCGCGGGGCGAAGGCGATCCTGGCCCGTGCGGTCGGATCGGATGATCCCTACCGCGAGCGGCTGGTGGCCTTCTGGGCCGACCATTTCACCGTCACCGCACGCAACCGGATCGAACGGCCCTTGCCCTCGATCCTGGTAGACGAGGCGATCCGGCCGCATGTGGACGGGCGGTTCGCCGACATGCTGGTGGCGGTCACGACGCATCCGGCAATGCTGATCTACTTGAACCAGGAGGCGTCCTTCGGCCCCGGCTCGCCCAAGGGCAAGCGGCAGAAGAAGGGCCTGAACGAGAACCTCGCGCGGGAGCTTCTGGAACTGCACACGCTGGGCGTCGGCGCGGGCTATTCGCAGGGTGACGTGCGCGAATTGGCCGAGCTTCTGACCGGGCTGTCGGTCGAGGCCGAGGGCTTTGCCTTCGACCCCAAGCGTGCCGAACCGGGGTTGGAGACGGTGCTGGGCGCGCGCTATGACGGCAAGGGGATGGCGCCGATCCTGCAGGTGCTGCAGGACCTTGCCGCCCGGCCCGAAACGGCGCGGCATCTGGCGGGGAAGCTGGCGGTGCATTTTGTTTCCGACACGCCCGATCCGGCGCTGGTCGGGGATCTGACCGCGGTCTATCAGCGCAGCGGCGGCGACCTGCGGCAGCTGAGCGAAGCGCTGGTCGCGCATCCCCTGACCGCGACCGGGGTCAAGGCGCGGCAGCCGTTCGACTTTCTGGTGGCCAGTCTGCGGGCGCTTGGCGTCGGACCCGAGGTCATCCTGGGCCTTGAACAGCGGGCCTTCCGGCGCCTGATCCTGCAGCCCCTGGAGGCGATGGGCCAGCCGTTCCAGCGGGCCCCCGGCCCGGATGGCTGGCCCGAGGCCGAGGCCGACTGGATCACGCCGCAGGGTCTTGCGGCACGTGTCACCTGGGCGATGCAGGTGCCCGAACGGCTGGTGCGGCCTTTGCCTGACCCTCGCGCTTTCCTGACGGTCGCACTGGGTGCGCGGGCCGGAGAGCAGCTGGTCTGGGCGGTGAATGCCGCGGAATCGGCGCGCGACGGGGTGGGGCTGGTACTCGCCTCGCCCGAGTTCAACAGGAGGTAAGGCGATGGATCGGCGATTTTTCCTGAAGGGGCTGGGGCTTGCGGGCTGCTCGGCGGCGGCACATCCGCTGATGACCTCGCTGACCCTTGCGGCGACGCCGGGCGAGAACCGGTTTGTGGTCATCATCCTGCGCGGGGCGATGGATGGGCTGGACGTGGTGCAGCCACGCGGGGATGCGGACCTTGCGGCAGCGCGGCCGGGGGTGCTGGCCAAGGCGCAGGACCTCGACGGGTTCTTCGCGCTGCATGAGGGGCTGTCCGGGCTGATGCCCTTGTGGCAGGCGGGAGAGCTGGCCTTTGTCCACGCCACCTCGACCCCCTACCGCGACAAGCGCAGCCATTTCGACGGGCAGGACCTGTTGGAAGCCGGGACGGGCACCGACCTTGCGGCGGCCGCGCAACGGGATGGCTGGCTGAACCGTCTTCTGACGGTGCTGCCAGGAGCCACCTCGGAAACCGCCTGGGCCGTCGGGCGCGAGGCGATGCCGGTGCTGGCGGGCGCGGCTGCGGCACAGAACTGGGCGCCGGATCAGGACCTTGCTATTTCGGCCCCGGCGCGGGCGTTGCTCCAGCATGTCTACGAGAGCGACCCGGTGTTCCACGCCGCCTCGGCCACTGCGTTCGACCTCGCGGGGCTGGAGGAGGGCGAGGGGCAGGACACCGACCTGATTGCCGATTTCATCGCCGAACGCCTGCGCGGCCCGGCGCGGATCGCGGCGTTCTCGCTGACCGGCTGGGACACGCACAAGGGGCAGGAGCGGGCGATCCTGAAACCGCTGGACCGGCTGCAACGCGCGGTCTTGCGGCTGAAGGCGGGCACGGGACCCGAGGTCTGGGGCAAGACCGTGGTCCTGGCGATGACCGAGTTCGGGCGCACGGTGCGGCAGAACGGGTCGGGCGGGACGGATCACGGCACGGGCGGCGCAATGCTGGTGGCCGGGGGCGCGGTGCGGGGCGGCAAGGTCTATGGCCCATGGCCGGGGCTGGCCGAGGCCGAGCTTTACGACCGGCGCGACCTGATGCCGACCTCGGACGTGCGCGACTGGGCAGCGCAGGCGATGCAGGGGCTGTTCGGTCTGGACCAAACGGTGCTGGAAGGCACGGTCTTTCCGGGGCTGCAGATGACGCAGACCGACAAGCTGATCCTGTGATGTTGCGGCCATCCGTCGCCCGGCCTAGCCTTTGCCGGTGGGACGGGGAGCGGACATATGGATTCGAAAGCGCTTGGCAGGGACGTGAGCGGCTGGCAACCGCCGCCGCGACCGGATCACAAGGTGATGCAGGGGCGTTTCGTCCAGCTGGAACCGCTGGAGGCTGACCGGCATGCCTTCGAGCTGCAGGAGGCGTTTCAGGGCCATGATGCGCTGTGGGACTACATGCCTTACGGGCCCTTCGCTTCGGGCACCGCCTATCACCGCTGGGCGCGCGAGCGGGAGGCGGGTGAAGACCCGCGGTTCTTCGTGATGCGCGACGTGGCGACGGGCCGGGCGGGCGGGATCGCCAGCTACCTGCGGATCGCGCCCGAGTCTGGGTCGATCGAGGTCGGGCATATCTGCATTTCGCCCGCCATGCAGCGCGGGGTGGGCGCGACCGAGGCGATGTTCCTGATGATGGACTGGGCCTTCCGCGCGGGCTATCGGCGCTATGAATGGAAGTGCAATGCGCTGAACCTCGCCTCGCGCCGTGCGGCGCAACGGCTTGGGTTCAGCTATGAGGGCGTGTTCCGGCAGCACATGATCGTCAAGGGCCGCAACCGCGACACGGCGTGGTTTTCAGTCATCGACAGCGAATGGCCCGCCCTGGCCGAGGCTTTCACCCTGTGGCTGTCACCCGCGAACTTTGACGCCAAGGGCCGCCAGCGTGAGCGTCTGTCGGACCTGACCCGGCTGGTGCGGGCCGGAAGCGACCCGGCGCTGGAAGGCTGAGGGCTCCTCGCCCTTGAGGGGATAGCAAGTCAGGCCATCGACCGCAGCGCCGCAATCCGTTCGTCGATCATGCGGGACAGAAGTGCCCGGTCAAAAGGGGTGGTGCTGGTCCGCACGGCCGCTTCCAGGGTGCTGTCGCTGGAGGCGCGGGCCAGGCTTTGCAGGAACGCCCTCGCATAGGTCGGGTCGCCCGGGGCCGCGATCAGCACGGCGGCGCGGGCCAGATCGTCGCGCAGGGCCATCGGATCGCCCGAGGGGGCGGGCGTGTCCTCGCCCTTCTCCACCGGGCCGACGCCGGTGGTCAGCTGCCGAATCAGCCGCACCAGACCGGCGACCGAGCCCAGCGGTTTTTCCAGAAATCCCGCCGCCCCGGCGTCCAGCGCCAGATCGCGCCCGTCCGGATCGCCCGACAGGCCCAGCACCGGGAACCCTTGCGCGGAGAGTTCGGCAATCAGATCCTCCCCCCGACCGTCGGGCAGGCCCAGGTCGATGATGGCCAGGTCGGGGCGGTAGCAATTCAGATGAAGCCGTGCGATTTCAAGGCTTTCCGCCCGGCGCAACTTTGCCCCCGCGCGCTGCAGGATCAGCCGCAGAGCATCGCAGGTGAACCGGCTGTCATCGACGATCATCAGCGTAAGGCCCTGCAGCGGCAGGTCGCTGGCGCCGTTCGGCACCTCGGGCAGGTTGGGGTAGGCGCGGAACGGCATGGCGGACCTCATTCGTGACGTGCAGAGTGTCGTCACGGCCCGTTAAGCTGCGGTTAACGCGCCTGCGACCATCGGGCGGCTTGCGGGACTTGGGCCCGGTCTGCATAACCCGTCGCAAAGCCAAGCGAGGACCCCATGATCGGACGCCTGAACCACGTCGCCATCGCCGTTCCCGACCTGGAGGCCGCCGCCGCGCAGTACCGGTCGACCCTCGGCGCCAAGGTCGGCGCTCCGCAGGCCGAGCCGGACCATGGGGTGACGGTGGTCTTCATCGAACTGCCGAACACCAAGATCGAGCTTCTGCATCCGCTGGGCGAGGCCTCCCCGATCCTGGGCTTTCTGGAGAAGAACCCTTCGGGCGGCATCCACCACATCTGCTATGAGGTCGACGACATCCTGGCGGCGCGTGACCACCTGAAAGCCTCGGGCGCGCGGGTGCTGGGATCAGGTGAGCCGAAGATTGGCGCGCATGGCAAGCCGGTACTGTTCCTGCACCCGAAGGATTTCAACGGTTGCCTGGTCGAGCTGGAACAGGCATGAGCCGCACATGAGCATCACCGGCGCCATCGTTCTGTATTCCATCACCTGGTTCATGACGCTGTTCTGCGTCCTGCCCTACCGCACCCAGTCGCAGGACGAGGCCAATCACATCGTCCCCGGCACCCCGCCCGGCGCGCCTGCGGGCGAGGTGATGAAGCGAAAGGCCTGGGTGACCACGCTGATCGCCACGCCGATCTGGGCCGTCATCGCGGGGATCATCCTTTCGGGCTGGATCACGGTCGAAGACCTGGACTGGTTCGGCCGGATGAAGCCCTGACGGCGGGGCACGGGCCAGAATCCTTCGCAGGATTTTGCAAATCTTTTCGAAAAGATTTGGCTCCAGGCCTCAGCGGCCCGCGCTTGCCAGGCGGTGGTAGAGATGGGTGAAGGTCGCGACGCCCAGAACCGGCACGAAGAGGTTGACGATCGGCACTGAGAGGGGCGCCGCCATCAGCGTACCCGCAGCCCACAGTGTCCAGCGGTTGCGGCGGCGCATGAGCTTCACTTCGCCCAGCGGCAGACGGCGTAGTGCCACGAGGCTGAAATATTCCCGCCCCAGAAGAAATCCGTTGATCGCCCAGAAGACTAGCGGGATGCCGGGGCCGACGATCGGGTACAGAAACAGCGCGCCCAGGTTCACTGCGATCACCAGCCCCAGGAAATTGACCGACTGCCGCATGGCTTCGCCAAGTGACAGGGGCACGGCCGGGGGCAGGCCCGGGTAGTGCCGGTCCTCGACCGCATCGGCCACGTCTTCCAGGAAGAACCCGGTGAAGGCCGAAGCGACCGGGATCATCAGGAAGACCGACAGCCCGATCATCAGGAACAAGGAGGCCCAGCCGAGGAAGGTCTCGATCCCGGAGACCGGGCCGATCACCGGCAGGTCGACCGAGTCCGGGGACAGCCCCCAGACCAGCTGGATGAAAAGGACGTAAGCCGCGAACAGAAGCGCCAGCGCCAGAAGCACGCCGAGGAAAACCACGCGGCGGAAGCGGCGGTCGCCAAGCTGGCCTAGCGCCTGGAAGAAGGCGGCAAAGATCATGCGTCGATCCAGCTGACAATCCGCGCCAGGTCGGGACGCGGACGGTCCGGGCCGTCTGCGGGTGGCGTTCCGATATGGACGATGCCGGCGACTGTCTCGCCCTCGATGCAGCCAAAGGCGCGGGCGGCGAAAGTCGCGTCATGCGCTGGCCAGCCGGTGAGCCACGAGGCGCCCCAGCCCGCAGCCTCGGCCGCGTTGACGATGCCCATGCAGAGGGCCGCCGCCGACATCAGTTGCTCGACCGCCGGGATCTTGGGTGACGCCTTGGGCGAGGCGATCACCACCACCGCAAGCTTGCCAAGGTCATATTGCCCGCGCCCCTTCGCGGCCATTTCGGCATCCCCGCCCAGCTCTGTCGCGCGGGCTTCGGCCAGATCAGCCAGCCGGGCAAAAGCCGCGCCTTGCACGACGATCAGCCGCCAGGGCTCCAGCTTGCCGTGGTCGGGGACGCGGGTTGCGGCGGTCAGTATCTCCTCCAGTTCCGGCCGGGTCGGAACGGGAGAGGTGAACAGCTTTGCCGGGCGCGAGCGGCGGGCGGTCAGGAAGGCAAGGGCGGCATCGTTGCGGGCGGGCATGGGGGTCCTTTGGGTAGCGGGCAGCCCATAGTCTAGGGCTCAGCCGCGTCAACCGCCAGAGCACGCGGTTGGCCGGGGCATCGGAGTTTTCGAAAACTCCGGACCGATTTCTTCGAAGAAATCGGTGCCCGCTACAGGCCGAACTGCCCGGCCGCCTCGTCGATCCAGCCCTGGGCAAAAGCATCAAACCGCGCATCCGGCTGGCGTTTGGCAAGGGTCGCGGCAAGGGGGTCGGGGGCACTGACCGGGGCGCTGGACAGTTCCTCCAGCACGGCATGACCGCAGAACGGGACGTAGACCTCAGAATAGCCGCCCTCGTGCACCAGGGTCAGCTTGCCGTCGCACAGCCGGTCGGCGGCCTGCATCATCTGCCGGGTCATCGCGCGGAAGGTGTCGGCGGTGCAGAGCATCCGGCCCAAGGGATCGACGGCGGCGGCGTCGAAGCCGCAGGCGACGATGATCGCGTCGGGCTTGAACCGGGCGAGGGCGGGCAGGACCACCCGTTCAATTGCGTAAAGGTAGGCGACATGGCCACAGCCGGGGGGCAGGGGCAGATTGAGGTTGGACCCCAAAGCCTCCGGCCCGCCCGTCGCCTCGACCCCGCCGGTGTCCATCGGATAGTTGCGGTCCTGATGCAGGCTGATCGTCAGCACCTCGGGGTCGCTCCAGAAGATCGCCTCGGTGCCGTTGCCGTGGTGGACGTCCCAGTCGACGACAGCCACCCGGCGCACCAGCCCCTCGGCCTGTGCGGCGCGGATCGCCACGGCGATGTTGTTCAGAAGGCAAAAGCCGTTCGGGAAATCGGCGGTGCAATGGTGCCCCGGGGGCCGCGACAGGGAGTAGGCGTTCCGCACCTCACCCGTCAGCACGGCGCGCAGAGCCGCCTTGGCCAGACCCGCGGACAGGGCGGCGATTTCGTAGCCTCCCGCGCCGAAGGGCGTGCGCAGGCCAAGTTCGCCCCCGCCCGCGTCCGAGGCGGCCTTGAACGCCGTCAGATAGCTGTCGGGGTGGACGCGCAACAGGTCTTCGCGCGTCGCCGCCTCGGCCCCCTTCATCGCCAGATGGCGCGTCAGGCCCGTCACCTCGATCAGGTTGCGCAAGCGGCGCTTGGTTTCCGGGTTTTCCGGCAACCCGCCCGGCATCGGTTGCACAAGTCCGGTGACGGGCAGGGTGAAGGCATAGTTGCCCCCGCCATGCCAGAAGCAAAGCTCGTCGGAAAAGAAGGCTGTGGTCATGGCGCGGTCCCCTTGGCGGCGAAGTCTATGCAAGGCCTGAAGGATTGGCCAGAGTCAGCGCCCGCTGCCCCTCATCGCGCCAGTCTCACGATCATTTGTGTCAAGTCGCCTTTTGCCATTTGTGCCCGGCGGGATACTTCGCTTTACTGGCGGGGACAGGACCCCGAAGGGAGCATGAGGCATGGCCGACACCAAGGCGCTGGTCGCGGAAATCGAAGCACTGGGCGCGACGCTTGGTCAGGCGAAGGCCTCGATCAACCGGCGTTTCATCGGGCAGGAAAAGGTGGTGGACCTTGTCCTTGCCTCGATGCTGTGCGGGGGACATGCCCTGCTGGTCGGTCTGCCGGGACTGGGCAAGACGCGGCTCGTGGACACCTTGGGCACGGTGATGGGGCTGAAGGCCAACCGCATCCAGTTCACCCCCGACCTGATGCCCGCCGATATTCTGGGGTCAGAGGTGCTGGACGGCGACGCCACTACCCGCGCGTTCCGCTTCATCGAGGGGCCGATCTTCTGCCAGCTTCTGATGGCGGACGAGATCAACCGCGCCTCGCCCCGGACCCAGTCGGCGCTTCTGCAGGCCATGCAGGAGAAGGAGGTCACCATCGCGGGCCAACATCGGCCACTGGGCAAGCCCTTCCACGTCCTTGCGACCCAGAACCCGATCGAGCAGGAGGGCACCTATCCCTTGCCCGAGGCCCAGCTGGACCGTTTCTTGGTGCAGGTCGACGTCGAATACCCGACCCGCCAGACCGAGCGTGACATCCTGATCGCCACGACCGGGGCCGAAGAGGCCGAGGCGCATCAGGTCTTCACCGCCGCCGAGCTGATCAAGGCGCAGGGTGTCATCCGCCGGATGCCGGTGGGCGAGCAGGTGGTCGAGGCGATCCTCGACCTCGTCCGCGCCTGCCGTCCGGGCGAACCCGAGGGGCGCGATCTGGCGGATTCGCTTAGCTGGGGTCCCGGTCCGCGCGCGGCGCAGGCGCTGATGCTGATGGTCCGGGCACGCGCGCTGCTGGATGGCCGACTTGCGCCTTCGGTCGCGGATGTCGCCGACCTTGCGCAGTCCGTGCTGATCCACCGGATGGCCTTGTCCTTCGCGGCCCGTGCGCGCGGCGAGACCCTCGCGGGCATCATTTCCCGCGTCACCGCCAAGACCCTGCGGCTTGAGGCGGCGGCGTGAGTGTAGCCCCCGACCTCCGCTCCCGCGCCGAGGCGCTGGGGCAGACCCTGCCGCCCCTCTTGGCCGAGGCTGAAATGCTGGCCTCGACCGTGATGATGGGCGAGCATGGCCGTCGCAGGGCGGGGCTTGGGGATGAGTTCTGGCAGTATCGCCCGGCGCATCAGGGTGACAGCGCCCGGATGATCGACTGGCGGCGGTCGGCCCGCAGTGACTCGCATTTCGTGCGCGAACGCGAATGGCAGGCGGCGCAGTCGGTGACGATCTGGGTCGATCCGGCGAAGTCGATGACCTTCTCGGGCGACAAGTCCCGCGCGCCGAAGGCGGACCGGGCCAAGCTTCTGGGTCTTGCGCTGGCGGTCCTTCTGTTGCGCGGTGGCGAGCGGGTGGGCCTCGCGGGCCTTGCCTCACCGCGCGCGGGTCGGGCGCAGCTGCTGCGTCTGGCGGCGCGGCTGTCGGGTGAGGAAGCGGGCGAGGATTATGGCGCGCCGGAAACCGAGGGCATGATCAGCCATGGCCGGGGCGTGTTCCTGTCGGATTTCCTGGGCGATCTGTCCGGGATCGAGGCTGGGCTGGCGCGGGCAGCGGACCGGGGGGTCAAGGGCGTGCTGATCCAGGTCCTTGACCCGGCCGAGGAAGAGTTTCCCTTCGACGGCCGCACGATCTTTGAATCGATGGGCGGCACCATGCGGCATGAGACACAGCAGGCGGGCGAGCTTCGCACCCGCTATCTCGCGCGGCTGGCCGAACGCAAGGACCGGCTGGCGGGGCTGGCCCGCGCCGTGGGTTGGCACTTCACCACCCATCACACCGGGGCGCCCGCGCAATCGGCGCTCCTCTGGGCCTATCTCGCGCTGGAGGGGGGGCGGTAGATGTTCACCCTCGGCCCCCTTGGCTTTGCCGTGCCCTGGCTTCTGGTCGCGCTGGTCGCACTTCCGATCCTGTGGCTTTTGTTGCGCGCTGTGCCGCCCGCGCCGATCCGGCGGCGGTTTCCGGGCGTGGCGCTGCTCTTGGGCCTGAAGGACGAAGAGGCCGAGACCGACAAGACGCCCTGGTGGCTGCTGCTTCTTCGCACCATCGCGGTCGGCGCGGTGATCCTTGGCTTTGCCGGGCCGGTCCTGAACCCCGAGGATCGGGTGGCGGGCTCTGGCCCCTTGCTGATCGCGGTCGATGGCGGCTGGGCCGATGCGCGTGACTGGCCGGAACGGCAGACCAAGATCGAGGCGCTGATCAGTGAAGCCGGGGTGCGGGGCCGAACCGTGGCGCTGGTCCGCCTCAGCGATCTGCCCGACCGGGTCGAGTTCCAGACCGCCGAGGCCTGGGCCAGCCGCGCCGCCGGTCTGCAGCCGCAGGCCTGGGCGCCGGGCGAGTTTTCGGGTTGGGCAGATGCCCTGCCGGAAGGCGAGTTCGAGACGGTCTGGCTGTCCGATGGTCTCGCCCATCCCGGGCGCGATGAGCTTCTTGACGCGCTCCGGTCACGGGGCGACGTGCGGGTGGTGGAGAACATTCGCCCGGTCCTGGGTCTGCATCCCGCTGGCTATGCCGAGGGCAAGGTGACCGTCGCCGCCAGCCGGGTGCCCGCCGGGGCTGCCGTGTCCATGGACGTCATCGCGCAGGGGCCGGACCCGTCTGGGGTAGAGCGTGACCTTGGCCGCGTGACGCTGAACTTCGACGCAGGTGCCGAACGGGCCGAGGCGGCCATCGACCTGCCGCCGGAACTCCGCAACCGGATCACCCGGTTCGTGCTGGAAGGCGCGCGGACGGCGGGGGCGGTCAGCCTCGCCGACGACAGCCTGAAACGCCGCAAGATCGCGCTGATCCGCATGGGCGCGGATGAGGAGGCGCTGCAGCTTCTGTCGCCCTTGCACTACCTGCGCCAGGCGCTGGCCCCAACCGCTGACCTCATCGAGGGCAACCTCACGGATTCGCTGCTGGCCAATCCCGACGTGGTGATCCTGGCTGATGTGGCGGATGTATCGGCCTCGGAACGCGCCGATCTGACGGAATGGCTGGAAAAGGGTGGCCTTCTCCTCCGCTTTGCCGGGCCGATCCTTGCGGCCAGCGATGTGGCCCGTGTGGACGAGGACCCGCTTTTGCCGGTGCGCCTGCGCGAAGGTGGCCGCACCGTCGGCGGCGCGATGAGCTGGGGCGAGCCGAAGGCGCTGGCGCCGTTCCCCGAAGGCTCGCCCTTCTTTGGTCTTGTGGCGCCACCCGATGTGGTGGTGCGCGAACAGGTCCTTGCCCAGCCCGACCCGGATCTGGCCGAACGTACCATCGCTGCGCTGGACGATGGCACGCCCCTGATGACCCGCAAGGTCGTGGGGGCGGGGCAGGTGGTGCTGGTACATGTGACCGCGAACGCCGAATGGTCCTCGCTGCCGCTGTCGGGGCTTTTCGTGCAGATGCTGGAGCGGCTGGCCGTGTCGACCAAGCCCGCCACGCCCGAAGCGACGGACCTTGCCGGTCAGACCTGGGTGCCCGAGGTGGTGCTGGATGCCTACGGCCAGACCTCGGACGCGGGCGAATTGCCGGGGGTTGAGGGTGAGGCCCTGGCCAAGACCATCGCCGAAGGCCCGACCGCCACCACCCCTCCCGGGCTTTACGCCGGGGCCGAGCGGCGTGTGGCGCTGAACGTGCTGGGGCCGGAGACCGTGCTGGAACCCGCGATCTGGCCCTCGGGCGTGCCGGTGGACCGGCTGGAGACCAATGCCGCCCGCCCGCTGAAGGGTGAGTTCCTGACGCTCGCGACAGGGCTTTTGCTGCTGGACGTGCTGGCGGCGCTGTGGCTGGCCGGGCGGCTGCGCGGGCTGACGCGCGGGGCCCCGGCCGGGATGGTCCTGCTTCTGCTGGCCGCGATGCCGCGCGACGCCCAGGCGCAGGACGCGACCGAAGCGGACGACTTTGCGCTGCAGGCGACAAGCTCGGTCGTGCTGGCCTATGTCCTGACCGGCGACCCCCAGGTGGACGAAATGGCACGGGCCGGGCTTCTGGGCCTCTCTGACAAGCTGTGGCAGCGCACCTCGATCGAGCCGATGATGCCGCTGGGCGTCGACATCGAGAAGGACGAACTGGCCTTTTTCCCCTTCATCTACTGGCCCGTCGTGGCCGGGGCCGCGCAGCCGTCCGAGGCGGCCTATGCCAAGCTGAACCAGTATATGCGGACCGGCGGGATGATCCTGTTCGACACCCGCGACGCCGATCTGACCGGCTTTGGCGGCGGCACCACACCCGAAGGCCAGGCGCTGCAGGCCATCGCCGACGGGCTGGACATTCCGCCGCTGGAGCCGATGCCCCTCGACCACGTCCTGAGCCGCACCTTCTATCTCTTGCAGGAATTCCCCGGCCGCCATCAGGGCGGACAGGTCTGGGTCGAAGCCTCGCCTGATGCCGCCGCCGAGGCGGCCGAAGGGATGCCGTTCCGTAACCTGAATGACGGGGTGACCCCGGTGGTGATCGGCGGCGCGGACTGGGCCTCGGCCTGGGCGACGGATGACAGCGGCGTGCCGCTGGTGCAGGTGGGCCGGGGTTACGCGGGCGAGCAGCAGCGCGAGATTGCCTATCGCTTCGGCATCAACCTGATCATGCATGTTTTGACCGGCAACTACAAATCCGACCAGGTCCATGTGCCTGCGCTCCTTGAAAGGCTTGGTCAATGAGTGCTTCGGTCGTCTTCGCGCCGCTGGTCAGCCTGATCCTGATCTATGTCCTGGCCGGACTGGCTGTGGCGCTGGTCGGCTTTGCGCTGTGGCGTGGACTGTCGGGCTGGTGGCTGCGCGGGTTGGCGCTGGGGGCGCTGGTGCTGGCGCTGGCCAATCCCGCGCTGCAGGAAGAGGAACGCCAGAACCTGTCGGACATCGTGATCCTCGTCGTTGATGAAAGCGCCAGCCAGGGCCTGGCCGACCGCCGCGCCCAGACCGAGGCGGCGGTAGCCTCGGTTCAGGCCGAGGTCGCGGCGATGCCCAACACCGAACTGCGCATCCACCGCGTCGGCGACGGGGCCGAGGACTCAGGCTCCCTCGTGATGACCGCTCTGTCCGAGGCTTTGGCCGAAGAACCCCGCGCCCGGATCTCGGGTGCGATCCTGATCACCGATGGCCGGGTCCATGACGCGGGTGTGGTCCCGAACCTGCCCGCGCCGTTGCAGGTCCTCTTGACCGGCCAGTCGGAAGATTGGGACCGCCGTATCGTCATCAAGAACGCCCCCGCCTTCGCCATCATCGGCGAGGAGTTCCAGCTGGAACTGCTGGTCGAGGATATCGGTGCCCCGCCGGACCTTGGCTCTGAAGTCGAGCTGACCATTGCCATCGATACCGAGGAACCCGTCACCTACACCGTGCCGCTGAACGAGGACCTGGAATTGCCGGTGACCTTGCCGCATGGCGGGGCGAACGTGCTGCAGTTCTCGGTCGCAGCCGTTGACGGCGAGATCACCGACCGCAACAACGCCTCGGCGGTGCAGATCAACGGGGTGCGCGACCGCCTGCGGGTGCTCTTGATCTCGGGCGAGCCGCATGCCGGCGAACGGGTCTGGCGCAACCTTCTGAAATCCGACGCGGCGGTGGACCTTGTCCATTTCACCATCCTGCGCCCGCCGGAAAAGCAGGACGGGGTGCCGGTGGACGAGCTGTCGCTGATCGCCTTCCCGACGCGCGAGCTCTTCGTCGAGAAGATCGAGGAATTCGACCTGATCATCTTCGACCGCTACCGGATGCGGGGCATCCTGCCGATGGCCTATATCGAGAACATGGTCACCTATGTCCGCAATGGCGGCACCGTGCTGGTGGCCGCAGGGCCGGAGTTCGGGGCGGTGGACAGCCTGTATCGCTCGCCCCTGGCGGAAATCCTGCCGGTCGCGCCAACGGCTCAGGTCATCGAGGAAGGCTATCGGCCAAAGGTGACCGAGCTTGGCAGCCGCCACCCGGTGACCGAGGGGCTGGAGGCCGAAGCGCCGGAAGGCGGCTGGGGCCGCTGGTTCCGCTTGATCGAGGTCGAACAGACCGCGGGTCAGGTGCTGATGTCGGGGCCGAACGACCTGCCGCTGCTGGTGTTGAACCGGGTCGATGCGGGCCGGGTCGCGGTGCTGGCTTCGGACCAGGCCTGGCTTTGGGGCCGGGGCTATGAGGGCGGCGGGCCGCAGCTGGAGCTGTTGCGGCGTCTGGCGCACTGGATGCTGAAGGAACCCGAGCTGGAAGAAGAAACCCTGACCGCCGAAGTGCAGGGCGAGGCGCTGACCGTCACCCGCCGGTCCCTGGCCGAGGAAGAACCGGGGCCGGTCACCATCACCGGGCCGGGTGGGACGACGGTCGAACTGGCAATGCCGCTGGTCGCGCCGGGGCGTTATGAGACCGCCTGGCAGGCCCCCGCGCTGGGGCTTTACCGGCTGGAACAGGGCGAGCTGACCCGGGTCATCGCCGTCGGCCCCGCCACCCCGCGCGAGTTCACCGAAACCATCGCCTCGGGCGAGGCGCTGCAGCCCCTGGCCGACGCGACGCGGGGCGGCGTTACCCGGCTGGAACCGGGCAATCCCGACATCCGCACCGTCGCCGAGGGCCGCGTCGCGGTCGGTCGCGGCTGGATCGGCATCACCCCGCGCGAGGCGTACCTGACCACCGAGGTCAATGTGGTCCCGGTTCTGCCAGCCTGGGCCTGGCTGTTGATCGCCGCCGGGCTGGCTGTCGTGGCCTGGCTGATCGAGGGCCGCAAGGGCGCGAAGGCGGCCTGACGGTTCGCCTGGTCCGGACGGGTTTCTTATGGAGCGCTGGCGCGCGAAGTCCTTTCCTCTCGTCGTCGGCCTTCGCCTCCTCCTCGGCTGACGAGGGGCGCTGCCCCTCCATGCAGTCGGTTGCTCGAACCGATGGCGAAACCGCCTGCATACCCCGGAGTATTTGGAAAAGGGCAAGCCCATTGGCGCGAATCGGGCGTCGGGGCATCCTTTCGGCATTTGCCGGAGGAGTTCGCGATGTCGGATGTCGACGTGGTGATTGTGGGCGCGGGCTGCGCCGGACTGGCGGCCGCCAGGCGGCTGCGGGCGGCCGGGCTGACTTTCCGGGTGGTCGAGGCGATGGACCGGATCGGCGGGCGGGCCTGGACGACCAGCACCGACTTTGGCGTCCCTTTCGACATCGGCTGCGCCTGGCTTCACGCCGCCGACCGCAATCCGTTCTTTCCCGAAGCGCGGGCCGCAGGCTGGACGCTGCAGCATCACGACATGGGCCTCGACCACCTCTGGTTTGGCCGTCGCAAGGCGACCGAGGCCGAGATGGCCGCCGAGAAACGCGCCGAGGCCGAGCTTGCCGCCTGCATCGAGCGTCACAAGGGGGAGAGCGACCGGCTGTCGACACTGGTCGAGGCCTGCCACGGCTTGCGGGTTTCCGCGACCTTTGCCGGCCCGATGGATTTCGGCGCGGATGATGACGAGATCAGCGTGACCGACTATCGCGCGGCGGCGGACCTGGACCCGAACTACTTCACCAAGGAAGGTTTCGGTGCCCTGATCCACCTGTGGGGCGCGGATGTGCCGGTAACCCTGTCGACCCCGGTCCGCCGCATCCACTGGGACGGGCCGGGGGTTCGGGTGGACACCGACCGCGGCACGATCCGGGCGCAGGCGGCGATCGTCACCGTCTCGACCGGGGTTCTGGCCTTCGAAGACATCGCCTTTACCCCCGACCTGCCCGCGCGGCATCAGGAGGCGATCTTCGATCTGCCGATGGGGCTTCTGACCAAGGTGCCCGTCCGGATCGAGGGCACGCGTCTGGGGCTGAAGCCCTTCGATGACCTCCTTATCGAACGCCACGCGCGGCACGACCTTTACTTCCTCGCCTTCCCCTTCGACCTTGACCTGATGGTCGGTTTTGTCGGCGGCGATTTCGCCTGGGAGATGGAGGCGGCCGGACGCGCAGCGGCCGTGGATTTTGTGACCGACCGGCTGGTGGACATCTTCGGGTCGGACGTTCGCCGCGCCATCACTCACGGCACGATGACCAACTGGTCGGCCGAGCGTCACGTCCGGGGGGGCTATGCCGCCGCGCGTCCTGGCAAGGCCCATGCCCGCGAGGTGCTGAAGGACCCGGTCGGTGATCGCATCTGGTTCGCCGGTGAGGCGCTGGCCGGGGGCCTGAAGCAGACCGCCGCCGGGGCGCGGCTGTCGGGCGAGGCGGTGGCGGGGCAGGTGGCGCTACGGCTCGCGCGACAGGATCACTTTGCGTGAGTAGCTGGCAAACTCGCGCCGGAGGAAGATGCCGGTGGCCAGCACCGTGCCGGCAAGAAGTCCCCAGGGGCCGATCAGCCAGCCAAGCGCCGCGAGGGCGTAGTAGATCGACTTCAAGCCCCGGTTGAAGCTGCGGGCGGCGGTGATGTTGATCTCGGCCGCCTGTCCGGCGCGGTGGAAGGCCAGCGGGTCCTCGGGATCGTTCGGGACCGCGGCCATCAGGATCGAGCAGTAGCCGAACAGCCGGTGCGCCCAGACGAACTTGAGCAGCGCGTTGGCCAGGAACCCGATCACCGGCAGCATCTTCAGCGCCACATCCGGCCCCGGCCCGTTCAGCGGCAACTCATCCGTCAGCCGCTGGACCGCCGCCGCATTGCCGATCAGCGCGACGCCGCCGCCGATCGCGATCATGCAGGCGCTGGCGAAGAAGGCCGTCCCTTGCCGCAAGCTGTCGATCAGGGTGGCGTCGAAAATCCGGGGCTGGCGGGTGACGAAAGTGCGCATCCAGTCGCGCCGGTATTCCTCCATCAGGACCGACACCGAGGGCAGGCTTTGCGGCGGATGCTCGCTCAGCCAGCCCGCGATCAGCCAGGCCAGGATCAGGCCTGCCAGCAGGATCAGGTCCAGGGTCGGCAGGGTGCCAAGGTCCATCGTCATGCGCCGAGACTAGGTCTGGGGTTTGCCCTTGTCAGCAGCAGAAATTGGTTATAATTTCTTACCAGTCAGCGGAGGAACCCCATGGACATGCCAGCGCCCGACCAGGGGGTGATCGCCCGCAAGGTGCGGATCGTGGCGCGGCTGCGCGCCGTCCTGCCTGCCGATGCGGTGATCGACGCGGTTGAGGAACTGCGCGCCTACGAATGCGACGCGCTGACCGCCTACCGCTGCCCGCCGCTGGCTGCCGTGCTGCCGCGGACGACCGGGGAAGTCTCGGCCGTGCTGCGGGTTTGCTGGGAAGAGGGCGTGCCCGTGGTGCCACGCGGGTCGGGGACCTCGCTGGCGGGGGGCGCGATGCCGACAGCCGACAGCGTGATCCTGGGCGTCGCGCGGATGAATGCGGTGATCGAGACGGATTACGAGAACCGCTTCATCCGGGTGCAGTCGGGGCGGACCAACCTGTCGGTGTCCGGCGCGGTCGAGGCGGAGGGGTTCTTCTACGCCCCCGACCCCTCCAGCCAGCTGGCCTGCGCGATTGCCGGGAACATCGCGATGAACTCGGGCGGGGCGCATTGCCTGAAATACGGGGTGACGACCAACAACCTTCTGGGTGTGACGCTGGTCAAGATGGACGGCACCGTGGTCACGCTGGGCGGACCCTGGGGGGAACCTGCGGGGCTGGACCTTCTGGGCGTCGTCTGCGGGTCCGAAGGCCAGCTTGGCGTCGTGACCGAGGCGTGCTTGCGTATCCTGCCAAAGCCCGAAGGCGCGCGACCGGTGCTGGTAGGCTTCAACTCGAACGAGGTCGCGGGGGCCTGCGTCAGCGACATCATCAAGGCGGGCATCCTGCCCGTCGCCATCGAGTTCATGGACCGCCCCTGCATCCGCGCCACGGAAGCCTTCGCCAAGGCGGGCTACCCGGATTGCGAGGCGCTGCTGATCATCGAGGTCGAGGGGTCGGACGCCGAGATCGCCGAACAGCTGGCCCGGATCAAGGCCATAGCGCTGGCCCATGACCCGGTCGAATTCCGCGAGGCGGCGGACGAGGATCAGGCGAAACGCATCTGGCTGGGCCGGAAGTCGGCCTTCGGGGCGATGGGGCAGATCAACGACTACATGTGTCTGGACGGGACGATCCCGGTGTCCTCGCTGCCCTTCGTGCTGAAACGGATCGGCGAGATGAGCCGGGAGTTCGGCCTCGACGTCGGCAACGTCTTCCACGCGGGCGATGGCAACATGCACCCCCTGATCCTGTTCAATGCGAACAAGCCGGGGGACCTTGAGAAGTGCGAGGCTTTCGGGGCCGAAATCCTGAAGCTGTGCGTCGAGGTCGGCGGGTGTCTCACCGGCGAGCATGGCGTGGGCATCGAAAAGCGCGACCTGATGGCGGTGCAGTTTGCGCCGCAGGACATGGAGGCGCAGATGCGGGTCAAGGACGTGTTCGATCCGAAGTGGCTTTTGAACCCGGCGAAGGTCTTCCCCCTTGCCACCACCGCAACCCGGCGCGCCGGATGACTCGGGGAAAAATTTTCGACGAAAATTTTTGGCCCGCGGGAGGAGATGGTGCGACCGACAACTGAAGCGGAGCTCGCGGAAGCCGTGGCCGGTGCCTCCGGGCCCCTGGTCGTGCGGGGCGGAGGCACGCGCACTCTGGGTCATGCGGTTGGCGAGGTGCTGGAGACAGGCGGGGTGTCCGGGGTGGAGCTGTACGAGCCGGGGGCGCTGACATTGGTGGTGAAGGCCGGAACCCCGGTGGCGGACATCGACCGCCTTCTGGCAGGCGACCGGCAGCGGCTGGCCTTCGAGGTGCCGGACCTGCGCGGGCTTCTGGGGCGCGCGGGGGTGTCGACCATCGGGGGAGTTGTGGCCGCGAATGCCTCCGGCCCGCGGCGGGTGCAGGTCGGGGCCGCCCGCGACGCGCTTTTGGGCGTGCGGTTCGTGGACGGGTCCGGCGTGGTGGTCAAGAACGGCGGGCGGGTGATGAAGAACGTCACCGGCTATGATCTGGTAAAGCTTCTGGCGGGCAGCCGGGGGGTTCTGGGCGTCCTCTCCGAGGTCAGCTTCAAGGTCCAGGCCGTGCCCGAAGCCGAGGCGACGCTGGTCGTCGAGGGGCTGGGCGACGCGGCGGGCCTTGCGGCCTTGCGGGCGGCACTGGGGTCGCCCTTCGACGTCTCGGGTGCTGCGCGGCATACGGGGCGCAGCCTGATCCGGGTCGAGGGGATGGCGGGGTCGGTGGCCTACCGGGTGGGCGAGTTGCGCGCGCGGGTGGGCGGCGATGTGACGGTGGTCGACGGGAACGCTTCAGCGGCGCTCTGGCGCGAGGTGCGGGATGTGGTGCCGCTCCAGGGCAAACCGGGCGAGGTCTGGCGCATCGCCACGATCCCGACTGCCGCCGCCGAGATCGTCGCGCAGCTGGAAGACGAGGCGCTTTGGGACTGGGGCGGGGGGCTGATCTGGGTCCTGACCAACCATGGCCGCGGGGCCGAAGTGGCGGCGGCAGTGGCGGGGCGGGGTCATGCCACTCTGGTGAAGGGCGAAGGCGGCCCGGTCTTCCCGCCCGAAGCCGCAGAGGTGGCCCAACTGATCGCGGGGCTGAAGGCGAAGTTCGACCCGCGCGGAATACTCAATCCGGGGATGATGGGCTGATGCAAACGACCTTTACGCCGGACCAGCTGAAAGACCCCGGCATTGCCCGTTCGAACCAGATCCTGCGGTCCTGCGTGCATTGCGGGTTCTGCACTGCGACCTGCCCGACCTACCAGGTGCTTGGCGACGAACTGGATTCGCCAAGGGGCCGGATCTACCTGATCAAGGACATGCTGGAGGCGGGGCGGCCGGCGGATGAAAAGACGGTCAAGCACC
>LNFM01008643.1_pt1 | contig 27123 bp, 23 predicted proteins | sample 596031 | NCBI WGS metagenome assembly LNFM01 (sample SAMN04254537, study PRJNA301005) | activated carbon metagenome | isolation source: dual media filters at the Ann Arbor, Michigan drinking water treatment plant | place: USA: Ann Arbor | reverse complement strand
TCATTAGCGTCGGTTTGAGCGGACCACGGCCACTTCCGGTCTACCCCGGTGAACGGACATTCTCAGGATAGGCGGGTATGTCTCAAAGGTGCCAACTTCGGACCTCGCGCGCGACGCGTAAGCGTTGCAAACGGCGAGTAGACTGCTACTTTCGAGCGGAGTTGCGCATCTGAGAAATGTCGATCCAGGAGGCAGGTGCTGATGGCCGAACAGCAAATCCGCTACGACGACGGCGCCGCATATGAGCGGATGATGGGGACCTGGAGCCGGCTCGCGGGCGAGACCTTCCTCGACTGGCTGGCTCCGCGCTCGGGCTTGCGATGGATCGACGTCGGCTGCGGCAACGGCGCCTTCACCGACCTGCTAGTCGAACGCTGCACGCCCGCCGAGGTTCAGGGGGTCGATCCGTCTGATGGGCAACTTACCTTTGCGCGCACACGACCCGCAGCGCGCGTGGCGCAGTTCCACAGGGGCGACGCCATGGCGCTTCCCTTCGCCGCAGATACGTTCGATGCAGCCGTCATGGCGCTGGTGATTTTCTTCGTTCCCGATCCGGCTAAAGGAGTCTCCGAGATGGCACGGGTGGTTGGCCCGGGCGGTACCGTTGCGACGTATGTGTGGGACATGTTTGGCGGCGGATTTCCGCAGGAAGCGATCCACGCCGAGATAGCGAACATGGGTCTTACGCCGGTGCGCCCGCCGCGCTCCGACGCGTCTCGGATGGAAGCGCTGCGGGACTTGTGGACAGGTGCGGGTCTCAAATCGATTGAGACGCGGGAGATCACGGTGCAACGGACGTTCGTCGACTTCGACGACTTCTGGACAATCAACCTGTTGGGCTCGACCGTTCGGCCGACAGTCGCCACGATGACTGCAAGCGATGTCGAGACGCTGAAATCGCGCGTGCGCGCGCGCCTGCCGGCGGACGCTGCGGGGCGCATCACCTGCCTTGCTCGCGCTAATGCGATAACGGGACGCTTGCCAAAGTAACGACGTCAGATTTTGGTCATCATTCACGTCATGCTCGGCTGAGGCCGGCCCTTCCCTTTATGTCGGCTGTACGCTCAATAGCGAACGCAAATTCAATGGGCGGGGGCCGGTCGAGTCGGGCCATAAGCGTGCCGCCACTCCAGTCGGCCGCGTAGCAAGACTGGTTGGACGTGACCCGCTGTTAATTAGCAAGAAGACCGACAATAACTGCGAAGCCAAAGAAGGCTACCCACGCAATAAGCGAGCCAAAACAGCGAGCTGAAGTCAGTGGATAATTTGGCGTCATGAACGCCTGACGACACGCGCGAGCTTCGTCTTCGGTAACCATGGCCAGGTCCTCCCCAGCGTGAAGAGCAATGCGATAATTCGTACTCAGCCCAAGCGTCGCAATAAAGCAGTCCAGGGCCACGATCAAACTGACCTAACGCGACACAGCGCAGAAGAAGTCGCCAGAGCAAGAGCAACCGGAATTGCGCCGGAATGACCGCTCCGGGTCAATCGCGCCGTTTGCCAATGTGCCGGTCACTTCCGGTCTACCCTAAACTGCGGATATATCGCTGCACCGCACTAACCGACGCGATGTGCCACGAGCGGAAGGCGCTCGGCTTATTCGACCACCTCAGAGGTGTTGTAGCGGCCCCCTAAATTAGTATGCCAGAACGATGTGGGGGCCGGGTCCAATCGTAATGTCTCGTCCCAGTTCGCCGTAGAGCCGCTCGGTTATTTCGGGTAGACCTAGATCTTCAACGGTTTTGAATCCCTCGCCGCGCAGCAGTTCGTGCAGATCGGCAGGATCGAAAAGACTTAGCCATGGCTCACCCCGCGCCGCCGCACTTTCGGCAACGGCTATGACACTGGCGCGGCGTTTGGCGGGATAATTCTGAAATGGCTCGGCATAATCGAAGACAACGGCAGCTTGCGGTATCTTGGAGATGAACTTTAGCGTGGACAAGACCGCTTTTCTTGTCAGATACGGTACGACGCCAAGCCACTGGAAGAACGCCGGCTGGTCCAGTCTAAACCCCACTCTCGTCAAGCCCTCCGAGAGGCTTTCCCGCTCGAAGTCAGTAGGCGCAAAGATAAGCGACTGCGGCTCGATGAGACCGGCCGCTTTTATCCGCTCGCGCTTCCATGATTGTGTCGCAGCGTAGTCGACTTCGAATACGCGGACGCCGAGATCGGCAAACGGATTTCGCAACGAGAACGTGTCAAGACCCGCACCCAGCACCACGACCTGACGTACGCCGCCCGCGACGCAATTTGCCATTGTATCCTCGGAAAATCGGCTGCGCGCAGCGATGAACAAACGCCATGGCCGAAGCGATTCATCGGCCGCCATTTCATTCAGGGAGGCCGCTGTCTGCTCGTCCAAAATTCTCGACGCGAACGGGTCTTTGAAGATTGCTCCGCCTTCTAGCATCTGATGAGCAGCGCGATATGCGGCCGCGCCTCGAGCCGTCTGACTAAGCTGTCCGGAGCGCATGCCAACTATCCTCTCGTGGTACGTCCAGCATTATACATTCTGGCGCGGCCATTGTCTCAGTTGGGTCATTGGCGTCATTTTGGTCCGTCGGCCGACTACTTCCGGTCTTACGCCGGAAGCGGACTGTCGTCACAGCCACCCGGCAGGTCTCAAAGGTGCCAATTTGTTCTTTCAACACTGTGGTTCGACGAACCCTGCTATGCTTGACCAATGTGCGGTCATCTCGGGGACGGCAGTTTGTAGGAGATCAAGATGGCCGAACGGGAAATCCGCTTCGACGACGGGGCTGCCTACGAGCAGATGATGGGAATCTGGAGCCGGATCGCAGGCGTGGTCTTCCTCGACTGGCTCGCTCCACGCTCAGGGTTGAACTGGATCGACGTGGGATGTGGCAACGGTGCTTTCACGGAGCTGGTCGTCGCCCGCTGCGCACCTGCCGAGGTCCACGGTATCGATCCATCCGAGGGGCAACTCGCGTTTGCCCGCACGCGGCTCGCATCAGGCGTAGCGCGGTTTCATCAGGGTGATGCTATGGCTCTACCCTTTCCCGACGACAGTTTCGATGCAGCCGTCATGGCGCTGGTGATTTTCTTCGTCCCCGATCCAGCCAAAGGCGTCGCTGAAATGGCGAGGGCGGTACGACCGGGCGGTGTGGTTTCAGCTTACGCTTGGGATATTCCGGGCGGGGGCCTTCCCAATGCGCCGATTCAAGCCGAGATGCGGGTCATGGGTATCAAGCCGGTGCTCCCGCCGAGTGCCGACGTGGCGCGAATGGAAGCACTGCGGGAATTGTGGACGCGCGCAGGTCTGGAAGCGGTTGAGACAAGTGAGATCGCCGTTCAACGGCCCTTTGACAGCTTCGACGACTATTGGACGAGCTGTTTGCTCGGAGGGGGTATTGGGCCGGTGGTCGCCGCGATGCCGTCCGGTGATGCGGAACTGCTTAAAACGCGGGTTCGCGCGCGCCTGCCGGCAGATGCGGCCGGGCGCGTAACAGCCAATGCGCACGCGAACGCGGTAAGGGGGAGCGTGCCGATGTGACAGCTCCATTGTGGGGGCCGCGGGGCGGCCCCCGGTCACCACCGAAAATCGTTCAGCGAGACCCCTAAAGTCCGCTTCGGGTCAAAAGCTGCCCTAACCGCCTCGAAATACGACTTCTGCCATACCTGACCTGCCCCTGAACTTTCATCCGGCAGCGATTAGAGTCTCGGCGGATTTTACGCCGTCAGGCGTGGGGGGAGCAACGTGCGATCGGCGGAGCTGGTCGGGGTTGCGCAGCCGATCGCACGTTGCGGTGAGATTGGCGGCATAAGCCGCCGGGGTGAGATAGCCCAGTGCCGGGTGCGGACGCCGGTCGTTGTAATCATCGGTCCAATCGGTGATGCGGGTTCGGGCGTGATCGAGGCCGAAGAACAGGGTTTCATTGAGAAGCTCGTCTCGCATCCGACCGTTAAAACTCTCGCAGAACCCATTCTGCATGGGTTTGCCCGGTGCAATGAAATCCTCCGCCCAGGCCAGCATGACGTTCGACGTGAACTCGGTACCATTGTCCGAGACGATCATTCCCGGCTTGCCTCGCTGTTCGATCAGCGTAGTCAGTTCGCGCGCCACCCGACGTCCCGAGATAGAGGTGTCCGGGATTGCCGCCAGGCATTCCCGGGTGACGTCATCAACGATGTTCAGGATGCGGAACCGCCGACCGCAGGCGAACTGATCATGGACAAAATCGAGCGACCAGCGGGCATTCGGCCTGGCCTCGACGAGGATCGGCGCCCGTGCACCTACAGCGCGGCGTCGAGCGCGCCGCTTGCGCACGGTAAGGCCTTCCTCCCGATAGAGCCGGTAGATCTGGTTGATGCCCGACGGCTCGCCTTGCTGACGCAGCAGGACGAACAACCGGCGATAGCCGAAGCGCTTGCGCTCATTGGCGAGCTCACGCAGCTGGGTCCGCAGGCCCATACTCACCGTCGCAATTGTCGTTCTCGCATGTGCAGCAATTCTGCTTCCGACCAGATCCACGCCTCCAATGCTGCTTTCGAATGCAGACGGGATAGAATGGAAATGCAGCAAGTCGGCCTTGATCTTAACGACCTGCGCGCCCAAGCGCGAAATCCGCCTTTCCTCGCTGAACTGACATAATCAGATCGCCATGCAGGTCCGACAATGTGTCGGGCCGAGCGTTCCGTGCTAATCTGTGGTCTGATAGCTACCGCGGTGACCAAGGGGGCGAAACTTGTATAAGAAAGTTCTTCTCGCATATGACGGTTCAATTGAAGGACGGCGGGCGTTGCGGGAGGGTGCGAAGCTCGCGCAGTTTTGTGGCGCCGAAGTCTTTCTGTTAGCTGTCGTGGAAAATGCTCCCGTCCTTGCGACCCTGGAGGGAGGCGTCGGGATCTCGATGGACGAACAGATCTCGGGTTACAAGGCGATCCTTGCCGAAGGCGTGGAGCGGCTCAGGGCCATGGGATTCTCACCGACGGCACGGCTGGGCATGGGAGCCCCCGCTCAGCAGATCGCCGCGGTCGCGGAAGAGATCGGTGCGAATCTCGTCGTGGTAGGTCATCGCCCCACCGGGCCGCTTGCGCGATGGTGGTTCGGGTCGGTCGGCGGATACCTAACCGATCATCTTCGCTGCAGTGTTCTGATCGCCCAAACTGAAATCGGCGACGATCAGTTTGCCCAATTGCTGACGACACCCCCGCCATAGTTTTGGCGCGGATCTTCAGCAGGCAAGGATCGCTGGGGCCTAATCGTGGCCAGCATACTTGGAGCAGGACTGCGTACCTCGCAACGCTACTGAATTGGCAATTTGACAACGCTGATCTCGATTGCCGAAAAATAGGCCGCCAGATCCTCGATATCGGTGTCCGACAGCGGCGGAATGACCACCGACATGGCGTCGTTCTTTCGCGCACCAGTCTTGTAGGCCTGCAGCTGGGCAATGAGGTAGGGCTCCGGCTGGCCCGCGATGTTCGGCGCGTCGGGGGTCTTTGAAAGACCGTCGAGACCGTGACAGGCTTGGCACATCATCGCCTTAACTCCTCCGGCCTTCACGTCTCCCGCCGCGCATACGCTTGCGCCGGCTGCAATAGAAAAACCGAACGCGAAGGCGTAAACCAGCAGCCTTGTCGCGTTGCCCAAAGCAATCACCCTCAACCCCCTCGCGAACATGATGCAGCAAGCATGATGGCCCCCGTGAGGGGGCCATCAATTCAGGCAGTTTACTTGCCGTCGTAGGAGATGCGATAGAGCGCGCCGACCAGATCATCCGAGACGATCAGCGAACCATCGTGCAACTGCGCCACGTCGACCGGGCGTCCAAGGTAATAACCATTCTCGTTCCACCCTTCCGCGAACGGCTCAGACTTGCCTGCTGCGTGGCCATCCTCCTTGAGGTAAGTCACCATCAACCGGGCGCCGACCGGCACCGTTCTATTCCACGAGCCGTGCTGTGTCGTGAAGATGGCACCCTGATACTTCTTGGGAAACATGGTGCCGGTGTAAAACATAAGGCCTAGATCCGCCGCGTGCGCGACTTGTTCCACTTCGGGGAAAATCACGTTGGCGGGCGGTGTATCGGTTTTGTATTCGTTAGTGCGCGTGCGACCGCCGCCGTACCAGGGAAATCCGAAATCCTGACCCGCCGCGGTGACGCGGTTCAACTCTCCCGGCGGAATGTCGTCGCCCATGCCGTCGACCTGGTTGTCGTTGGTCCAGAGCGACTTGTCCTTTGGATTGAAATCCATGCCGACGGGATTGCGAAGCCCGAGCGCGAAGACTTCGCGGTTCTTGCCGTCACGATCCATGCGGATGATGCCACCGATGCCGAGCTTGCGGTAAGGTTCGAGTTTGTCCTTGGCCGGCACGTTGAAGGGCTGCCCAAGCTGGATATAGAGCTTGTTGTCCGGTCCTACCCGGCACACCCGCGCAGTGTGATTATAGCTCTCTTCTGCCTTTGGAATCAGCTCGCCTTCGGCGACCACGTTGCCGGCAACGACGTCGTTGCTTTCATAGAAGAACTCGGCCGCCGGATATTCCAGCACCCGGTTCTGCTCGGCGATGTAAAGGAAGCCGTCTTTGGAAAAGCATACGCCATTGGGTATCTTCTTCGGCAGGGTCGGCGCGAACTCCTTGACTTCGTCTCCTACGCCACCGCGTGAACGGTCGGTCACCACCCAGACTTTCGATTTGCGCGTGCCTACAAACGTCGCGACGCCCTGCGGGCCGACTGCGATGTGGCGGGCGTCCGGCACCAGCGCATACAGGGAAATCTGGAAACCCGGCGGCAGTTTGATCTTGGCGAGGTTCTTTTTGACCTGATCCGCTTTCTGACCAGTTTGCGGGATTACCGGCCAATCAGCAGTGCTGCCGGTCTGGCGCATCCCACCTAATGTTTCGAGTGTGCTCGGCGCTGGAGGCGCCGGCTGCGCGAACGCCGGCCATGCCGCCAGCGTCAGTATAGCCATCGTCACTTGTAAATGAAATTTCATCGAAGCCTCCCTGCGATGCCCCAATTCTAACGGGCGACGCCGCCCACCGTTGGGGAACGAGGGTATCAATGCGCCGGCCGGTAAAATTGTCAAATAGCATCCACTTGCGGGAGTTAGCCCCTGACCCTGCGGCGTGCGTGTTGCCAAATCTAGGCAAGGAATGCTGCCCAAGGGGCGTTCACATTGCATTGATTTGCGGCTCCAGAGCCTCACTACCCTCGTGGTGAATCATCTGGGGCCGTCGCGTTTCGTTACCTGCACTGTCCCTAGCTATGGGTAGCCCCGAACCTGAGAACAGTCCTTGCAGCGCATGTAGCGCTCGAAGCTCGTGAATGGGAGTTGCTTTGCCTAGCGAGCGATGTCCAAGGCGACGGTTTGATGAGTTTTCTCAATGTGAGACAGCGGACGTTGATGGCGCCCCTCCGCGGGAGACTGGCTGGGCCGAACCAAGATATTTCGTTCGACCGGACCTTCACTGTCTTCCAGTTGTTTATTTTGCCGTTAAGTTGCGGATGCTGCGAACCGCGTGCCAAGGGAAGCGCGAACACGAACAGACGCTCGTGTCGGCCGCTCTATTTTTCCAATGTGAACCCGACTTTCAGTGTTACCTGATAGTGGCGGACGGATCCGTTTTCAATGTGACCTCTCGTTTGAAGAACTTCGAACCATTTCATTTCACGCAGAGTCTTGGATACGCGGGTTATGGCATTCTGAATGGCATCTTCTATGCCTTTTCAGACGACCCCACAAGTTCGAGAACTTTGTAAACATGATCTTCCATTTGATGTCCTCCAAGTCAGACCCAGTTCACCCGCGGTTTGAAGCGGACGGGGACCACGGCTTCAGAGAGGTTCTCCTGCGGCAAATCAGCTCGGGTTTGGTACCCGCGACTAATCAAGCGGCACCTTTTTTGATGCATCCGCTGCAGCGGAAGAAACTTGCGTGGTTAGCTCTTTCATCTGTTCACCCGTGGCAGCAAATTGATTCTTCAAAAACTCGGCTTGAAGTTGCATCACCTCTTGAAGGTCCTTCGCGTGAATCAACCTCCGGGCATGATCGAAGGCCGCCTTCATATTTCGTTCGGTAATTGTCAGAGTTCTTTTCGATAAATCGGTTGCCGGATTAGGAACCGCCGCGATTGATTTGCTGGCGGCGCCCATGAATGCTCCAAACGCCTTTTCGGCTTCCTCAACTGTTTTTTCAGCAAGCTCGCGCACGGCATTCGGGACTTGCAACGGCATCTTCGGGTCCATGACAGCATCCTCCCTTGATCTAGATAACGGCGCTTCGATGATCCTGTTGCTCGCCGTACTCAGTTCTGACGCCTTTGTTGACCGTGTTCCGCTGGGCGTTGGCGGTGCCGGCTCCTCGTGCAATTTTTTGCTGGCGGTCTTTTTCGGGAACTGTGCCCCCGCGTCAGTAGGTTGAGCTGCGCGCTTCTTACCTCGGTTACCAGGGGCGTCGGGCAGCTTGTTGCGGGGCATTTGACCAGCCTATCTCGAAGTTGCTGCCTCGAATTCTACTGCTCGGTCAGCAAAATCAAAATCGTCTCGGCGCGGGTAACATTCTGAACGAGGCGACTCTCTCGAACTACAACCAGAGAGAGGCTCAATAGCCGACACTGTTCCGGCCGAGAAATTGAGGATTTAAATTTCCTAACAGGAAGGTGGTCGAACGGCAGCCGAAGCTGATAAATCGCGCAGGGAGGGGTCAGGCCGGGCCATGCCTCACTGATGCAGCCCATCGACCGCTCCCTGAACGATGTTCGCGTGGAAGCCGCTACGCTGCAGCCCGAACGTTTGCGGCAGCGATCACTGCGGCAACCTTTGCAGGTGGAGTCATTATGTCTCCCGTTCTCGGCCAGCGTGAGTTACTGGCCATCTGAAAGATGTGTCGCGCAACTTGCCCTGTCAAGTGGCTGTGTGCATCGCCTCGAACGCTGGTGAAGATTGCTTTGGCTACATTACCCATCAGGAATAGACTGCGCCAAAATTAGCTCTCGAAGCGTGCTTGCGCACGTAGCGGATGAGCAGCCTTCGAACAATTACGCATCAGATTCTATATTTACCAAAACTTCCCCGGCGATGATTTCGGGGTCTCCAAGATTAAGGTCAAGCAGGCTTGCTTGAACAAACTCCAGTACCTTATCGTTCGCCGCATTGGCGCTTTCGCGGTCCTCGAATATCATCACACCGACACCGACGCCTTCGCTCCCATCCAGTACATAATAAGATCTGAATCCGTGCGATTCCCTTAGGATCTGACCGATGCCGCTTTTGGCGCGGCGAGCAGCATCCGCAACTGAACGAACCTTGGTGTACTTTCGAATGACTATGTACATGAGGCCACCCATGCGTCTCAGTTCCAGCCCCACGCATCAAAGCATATCGGGCCGCTGCTGGACTAGGGCCTACTTCCGAGATGGGTCATTCGCGTGGTTTGAGCGGACCACAGCAGCTTCCGGTCTACCCCGGCGAACGGACATTCTCAGGATAGGCGGGCATGTCTCAAAGGTGCCATAAGAGCATCAGTGGCAGACAGCACGTGAGCCTTTGGCGCTCGCACCTCGCGTCTGTCTTGTAGGACGGCGGGAAAAGCGCCAATATTTACCCGAGTCTTGGGGCCATCCGGGGGAATCCCCGTCAAGAAAGCCGATCTTGCGCAAGCCTTTACATTTCCCGCCACCCGACACGGTTGATTTTGCGGAAGCCGAACACGAACGGCTCGTCGCTGCACTGAAGGCTTCCCGAGCGGGCACCTGGCGCTGGAACGTAGCCGCCGACATCGTCGAATGGGACGACGCCCTGTGCGATGTGTACGGCATTAAGCCGGAAGATGCCCCCACGAACTCCAAAGAATTTCTTGCTCTTGTGCACCCCGACGATCGCGACGCAGTTTGGGCGGCAATCAGCGCTTGCATCGAGAAGGGCACGGACGCCGACTACCAGTTTCGTGCTGTAGTCGGTGATTCCGTGGCCTGGATTTATGACCGTAGCGCTATCATTAGAGATGTAGAGGGGAATCCTGCCTACATGCTTGGCGCTTGCCTTGACATTACCGATCGTCGTCGCCTCGAGGAGGAGCGCGACAAACTACTTGAGAAACAGACTTTGCTTCTCAGGGAACTGAGCCACCGTACGAAAAATCATCTAAGCATGATCATTTCGCTGCTGAGGCTGAAGGGGGCGCGGCAGAAAGACCCCGGTGCCAAGCATGATTTTGAGCGGGCCATCGAGCGCGTACACACCATAGCGTTCCTGCATGAGCACTTGTACCGCAAGGATGTGTTTGATCGGATCAATATAGATTCCTACCTCGAAGATATCTGCGCCAGTCTTGAACTGTCCCTCCTTGATGAAAGAAAAATTGTCATAGTCCGTGAGTTACAGGAAGCTGAGTTGCATATCGACCTGGCGGTCCCGCTCGGCCTCATCGTCAATGAGGTTGTGACGAATGCGGCGAAGTATGCATTTTTGCCAGGTCAAGCGGGGCGGATTGTGATCCGATTCCGCAGGCGTGGGGACCACGGCATACTTACCATTTCAGATAATGGCCGAGGCCTCGCAGCACCCGTGAAATCGCTAGGCATCGGCACCAACCTTATTAGGTCGCTAGCCAAACAAATTGGGGCTCGAGTCCGCGTGATCACCCGCAACGGGCTCACATATTCATTCGCGTTCCGAACGCTGCAGTAGATGTGGCTAAAACAATCTTGTTGTGACTTACCTAAAACAACGCACAGCATCGCGGTTGAACAGGTTCTCGTCTGATAGTGTGCGACTTGGCGGCAAAACTCGTCGAAAAATTTGGCTGATGTCCGTTCAGGGTCAAACGCTGCCCTGACGGTCCAGACCCGCAACTTCCATCATACACCTAGGAGCGGACTCAAGTCAGACGTCTGGACGAAGGAATTATCACTGCTATTTTAACGATAGGACGACCAGACCTGCCACAGGGTCGGTGACGCCGAGACCGCCGCCCAGGTCTTCGAGCGCATCGCGGAAAGAATTGAGAGTGGAAATCATATGCGGCCGCGCCTGAACGCACGCATCCATGTCCTTCCACTCAGCGATGATGCAGTAGGAATGGTCACCGGTCTTGATAATGTTGGCGTGCACCAAGCCCACCCAAGTTGCCCCAATTGTCTCGTGGGCATCCAGAAACTCCTGATCGCGTCCCGGCTTCACTCGAAAACGTACAACATTGAAAGCGGTCACCGGTCTTCTCCCATAGTCTGTGAGGAACTGAAAGATACGCAGAATGGAGAGTTGCGCTACTTTATCGGGCACGCAATTCGTCGCCCGGCTCCTTCTGCAGGAGCCGCAATAATTGGACGTGACAGCAACCTATTCGGTCTTGATCATCTTGGCCAACTCCTGGCGTATTTCTGTACTGTCATGATGACCATGCACGGCTATCGCGTGCTGAACGGCTGCTTCTAAAAGTTCGTTTTTTGAATCGGCAGAAATCGCAATCGTGCATTTCATCTCGCTTGGATAGTCCCGGCAGTCTATGAACATTCTGGCCATATGGGCCTCCCTTTGGCGCGCGGTTCTCAGTAGCGACTTTAACAGGCCAAACCAAAGAACCGGAAGACGGGGAAGGTCCGATCGGACGGATTATTCCGGGTCGCCGACTTCCGAATTGGGTCATTCGCGTCGGCTTGAACGAACAACGGCAGCTTCGGTCTACCCCGGTGAGCGGACACTCTCAGTAGAGACAGGAATGTCTCAAAGGTGCCAACAACGGCCATCGCAAGGGCGTCGATATCCGGTTAGGCGTAGACGGCGTCACCTCACTGTAGGCGAACTGGCCAACGCCACGAACCAGCGGGATGCGGCATGATGGCCACAGTCCTCGCGCCCAGACAGCGCGTCATCACGGACGGTCGTACCGTCTCCAACCATGTCCCCGTCATTTTCCGCCAGCGTGCCGGCCGGAAGCAAATCGTTGGGCCGCCGGCTCAGTGCCTTGGACACAGGCCCCGCGCGTTGACACCGCCCTGCTCAAGGCTGTCGTCCGCGCTCATCGTTGGCGGGAGATGCTGGAGAGCGGCAAATATCCATCTGCAGCGGAGCTGGCCAAGGCAGAGAAGGTCAACGACTTCTATCTGAGCCGCGTCCTCCAGATAACTCTGCTTGCGCCAGAAATCATCGAAGCAATCGTCTGCGGGCAACAGCCGTCCACGCTACAAGTCGACGACATCATGAAGCCGCTACCAACTCAGTGGCAGCGGCAAACCTCAATCCTGCTTGGGCGGTAGCGGCAGTCCGGAAGCAACCTTGTGCTGAAACGCGATCCAGGCAGCAAACCATTCGAGGATCCATTGTTATGGAACGTCGAGGTCGGCGTTGCGCCACAAGAAGGCATTCGGCTCACGCTCAGCGGCTGCGGGTTTTTCCTCGCATCGATCTATCCAATTGGCCAGAGATCGCGTTTCGGCTTATAGAAATATCAATTCGCAATCTTTGATTGTGCGCCGGCCTCATTTGTGATCTTTTCGAATGCTGTGACAGTTGGTTGAGGAGTGCCGTGAGCAAGTCGACCGCCGAAAACAAGCGACCTAACTTGAAAATTCGACGCCAGGAACGAGCCCGCCCCGCAATCGAAATAGCCGTGTTGACGCTGCATCACGCAGGAGAGTCTCATGCGCAATCTTGTCGTCCTCTCTGACGGCACCGGTAACAGCGCAGCGGCGTCAAACAAAACGAACGTTTGGCGGATCTATGAAGCGCTCGATCTTACCGGCGCTGATCAGATCGCCACGTTCGGCGACGGTGTTGGCACCTCGAAGTCTAAGCCGATGCAGCTCCTCGGACTCGCACTCGGCATTGGCGTCAAGAAGAACACGATCCAGCTTTACAAATTTCTGTGCCGAAACTACGACGATAACGATCGCATCTGGTGTTTCGGCTTCAGCCGCGGTGCCTTCACGGTGCGCACGCTCGCGGGCCTTATCCACCACGAGGGCCTCGTAAGCTTTAGGAACGAGGAGGAACTGGATCGTAACGCCGTCGCCGCATATCGCGCTTACAGGAAGAAGGCGTTCGCAACCATACTCCCCTGGGTCGTCGCGGGTCGCTGGCTAAGGGACGTGACGATACGACTCTGGAACAAGATCGTTGGCGCACGGACCTATGACGAGATCAAGGTTGAAACCTTCGAACGAGCGCGCCATTTGATCCCGATCGATTTCCTTGGCGTCTGGGACACGGTAGTCGCATACGGACTGCCGGTAGACGAACTCACGCAGGCCGTCGACAAGTGGGTTTGGCCGATGACTTTCCGGGATAAGTCGCTTCTGACCAACGTCAGATGCGCCCGACATGCGCTGAGCATCGACGACGAGCGGCGAACCTTCTTTCCTCTTCCGTGGGACCAGGCTGAGGAGCGCATGCTCCAGCAACATGTTCCCGGCCTGCCACCCGACAGGCTTCTCCAAGTTTGGTTCGCTGGCGTCCATGCGAACGTGGGGGGCGGATATCCCGACGATAGTCTCTCCCGCGTTCCGCTTTGCTGGATGATCGAACAGGCATCGCTCAAGGGCCTGCGGTTCCGAGGGGACATCGTTGCCGTCCAAGCCGGTCTCGCGGCTGCCGCAGGACGCCTCTACAACTCCCGGTCGGGATTCGGAATGTTCTATCGCTACCAGCCTCGAGACGCGTCCGCGCTTATGGGCGGAGAACGGCCGCTCATTCATCACAGCGTGGTCACTCGGATGGCACTCGGCGTCGACGGCTACGCGCCAATTTCGCTACCGTACGAACTGGACGTTCTTCCTCCTTACGGCCTGCCGATTGCATTCGGTGCCATACAGGCAGCCGAACAATTGCTCAACGCCGCGAACGGCGCGATTCAGTCCCCCGTTCCCCCGACACCCCAGCCCGAGAGATTGCCCGCCACCACGCCGCAGAAACTCCAGGAAAGCCAGAAACAGGTATTCGAGCAGATCATTAAGCTGGACACCACTAACGCAGCGGCCGACCGCCTGCCGATCGTAGAGCTTGTACGGGATACCGTTTGGTGGCGCCGGGTCGTCTATTTCACGTCACTGGCGTTAGCCCTGGTGATAGTTCTGTATCCGCTGATTGGTTCGAGCATTCGATTCGAAGGGCAACAGGACACCGACACCTGGGTCAGGACGGTCGTCCAAATGATCCTGAGCCCGATCAAGCAGTTCCTGCCGGGATATTCTGAGCCCTGGATCACTGCAGTTGAGGATCACGGTTCGGTCGCCGTACTGGTGCTTACGCTCTTTGCGGCGACGATCTGGCTCAGCAGCTTCCTGCAACGTCGCATCGGCGACCGCTCGCGGGCGGCTTGGCGCGTGCAGGCACGGGTCGACGGTCAATTGCTTAACCAGTTGCGGTTGACCGGCCAGAGACGGGCAGGGCTTTACGCAACGATCGCATTCTCAATCATGGCAGGGTTGACCTATGCAGGCGACGCCCACTTTGCGGTGATCGCTATCTTCACCGTCGCGGCAGCATTCTCACTCGTTCTATTTGTACGCCGCAAATTCGTCGACGCCGGCACCATCGATGCGGCACATCCCGGTCTGCTGCTCGGAGTTGCCAGATTTCTCAGGCGCTCTGAAGTCATCCTCTGCATCTACCGCTGGTTGGCTCGCGTCGCGTTGCCCGCATTCTTTCTCGCAGCATGCGTTGTCGGGGTGCTGGCGTGTACACATCACGTGTCGGCAACCTTACTAAGCAACGGCGGGTACTTCTGTGTCGACAGCCAACATACTCTGGAAAGCGCGGACGAGGCCGATCGAAGCTTCAACTTCGACACTAAATCGCTGTGCCAAGGTACGGGTATCGCCGTCACGGAAGGAAGACGATACCGTATCACGATGGCTGTCCCCAGCGATGACGATTGGTTCGACAAGGCCATCTGGACCGATGTTCGCGGTTTTCCGACAGATCGCTTTCATCATTATGTTGCCCTGCCGCTGAAGCGATGGTGGACAAAAAACTGGTTCCAACCGGTGGCGCGCGTGGGACGCAAGGGGAACTTCGAATATGCACTAGAACCCGATCGGCCGCTTCCAGACGTGCCGCTGCGAAGTTGTGATGCCCCGACAGAGCCAGGCACCAAGATTTCCGATCCAGCGTCGCCTGCAACGCGGCAAGCGGTCAAATACTGCGGGGGCCCCCGAATCAGTGGAGAGCTGTTCATGTATGTCAACGACGCCTTGCTCCTCTGGCCGCAAAAGACCGACGAGTTCTACAGAAACAACAGCGGCACTGCCCGGGTTGCAATCTCGCCTGTATTGGCGCCAGAGATCATCCCGCGGTGACAGCGTCGAGAGCAGGATTGAACTTGTCGCCTCGTGAATATGAAGCCAGGTTATTCGATTTAATCTCTCAATATCCGCTTTGCGCCAAGAGCTCCATTCGCGCATCGAATGTTATGGAATATTAGCGGGCATCTATCGCCTACCGGATCGCGCCGCGCGATCTTTACCAGACTAGGGCGTGCACTCATAAATCGCGCGTTTGTGTGGGAGCTTGAGGCATGTCCGCTATCCGCCGTATTACAGACCTAAAGGGGAGATCGCCTCAGGTCTGAAAAGTGCCAAGCTCGGAAGTCGCTAGACCATTCGACTGGCTCACGACGCCAAGTCGTCGAGCAACGCCTTGGCCTCTTTCAAATCGAGCGTGTCGAACCCTTCAGTGAACCAGCCGTAAACCGGAGCCAGCAGATCACGTGCCGCGGTGCGTTTGCCCTGATCGCGCCAAAAGCGGGCAAGGCTCGTCGCTGCCCGAAGCTCAAGTGATTTCGCCCGTTGATGCCGAGCGGTCTGTAGGGACTTCAGCAGCCATGCATTGCTCCCTCCGAGTTGGCCGCGAGATAATGCCACCAACCCTCGCAGCCGAGAGATTTCCGCATCCCACCAGTGCTCGCCGCTTTGTTCCGCAATGGCAGCAGCACCCGTCAGGGCTTCGGCTCCGCCGGGGTGGTTTCCCGTGCGACAAAGCACCTCGGAAAAGAGCGCAAAGCTATAGGGAGCGTACTGGATCGTGCCTTGCTTCGCCGGATCAGCAAGCGCGGCGCGGTAGGAGGCAATCGCCGCCTCAATCGTATCCGGTGCCAACAACGCCCAGCCGCGGAGGACTCGTGGATCGAGCGGCAAGGCAATGCGCTTCTCAGCCGCTAGGGTCTCTGCGCTCTCAATGCACTGCAGCACCGAAGCTGAGTCACGTCGGAACTGGTGCAATATCGACGCATGCAGACGCGCCATAGCAAGGCTGAAAGGATGGTTCACCCGTTCCGCAAGCGCCAACGCGTCATTCACGTGAGCGAGCGCCGTGTCAGGGTAGCCGAGCAGCCAGGCGCTCCAGGCACCTAGCGTTCGTGCACAGACTCCAGGGTCGTGGCCGTAGATGTGTGCGTGCGTCCGGTGCTGCTCGAACTCATAAAGGGTTCGGCCCTTCTCGCAATGCTCCTGCGCCGGAGCGAGTTCGCCGCAGAAGAAATGTGTTGTCCAACCCGTATGATGAGCTTCGAGCCGAAGGCCGACATTATTACTCTTTTCGACCAGGCTCAGGAGCCTATCTGAAAGCTGGCGCGCCGCATTCCAATCCGACGTGCGTCGGAAAGTCCACAACCCCCATATCGCGGTGAACTGAGAATCGATGTCCCCTATCTCATCGGAAAGCTCGTGCGCACGAGCGTGCGCTTTTGCTGCTTCGGCCGAGGAGAAGCCGTTCGCGTTACTAAGAGACACGCCTTTAGCGAGTTGCAGCTTGATCTCCTGCCGATCGCGCTGCGCATCCAAGAGAGATGGCAGCAGGGACAAACCACGATCGAAATGACTGACCGCCTCGGCATACGCGGAGCGGGAAGCCGCAAACTGGCCCGCTTTTAGCCATTGATCAGAGGCCCGTTCCGCCTGTCCGGCACCCGTCAGATGATGGGCCAGTATCTCGGGCTGCCGATCGACCAGATCTGCGAAATGCTGCTCCAAGGTGGTGGCAACTCGTGCATGCAACTCTTGCCGTCTTCGGCGCAGCAGCGTGCCATAGGCAGCGTCCTGCACCAGCGCGTGCTTGAATAGATAGCTGGAATACGGAGGCACACCTTGCCGGAACAACAAGCCAGCGGAGATCAGACGGTCTAAGGCGGATGCCAACTCTGGCTCCGGCTTGCTCGCAACGGAAAAAAGCAGGGTGTGAGAGAACTCTCGCCCGATCACGGAACCGATCTGGGCCACCTCCTTGGCGGGCCCGAGCTGGTCGAGCCTCGCCATAAGCGAGGCGTGCAGGCTTGCGGGGACCGCCGCCGCAGGTGACGGAATATTGCCTGTAGTTCGCCGCGCTTCGCCCTCACTCTTGGTCTCCAGGACCGCCTTCGTCATCTCCTCCACGAAAAGGGGAATCCCGTCCGTGCGCTCAATGATGTCCTGCCGCACGCTCGCCGAGATGAGCTGGTTGCCCACGATGTGATCAATCACCGTCTCGATTTCGCGCTGCGCCAGCCGATTGAGGGTGAGAGCAGTGACGTAGGGCCGCCCGATCCAGTGCGGTTCGAACTCTGGACGAAACGTCACAATCAACAGCACACGGTAGGTCCGAAGCCGGTCAACGACCCCGCTGAAAGCTTCCTGACTCGTGGGATCGGTCCAATGTGCATCCTCGACGATCATTAGCACAGGTGTGGAGCGCGACAATGCCTCCACCTGTGACCCGAGCGCTTCAAATGTCCGCTGGCGGTGCTGTTCGGAGGGTATGTCGAGCGCCGCGTAGCGTCCGTCTTTTGGCAGCGACAGCATGTCGGCGAATAGCGCCGTATCCTCCAAAGAGGTTGAAGTCTGCGCCAATACTGTATCGAGCTTGTCCAGCTTTGTTTCCAGCGCGTCGTCATGCGCAAATCGTGCGGCCCGTTCCATCTGGCCGATGATCGGATAAAAAGCGCTGTCGGTATGCTGCGGCGAGCAGTAATAGCGCAATCGGGTATGCGGCTCGTTAGCGATGCTTTCCAGCAGCGCCGCCGTAAGCCGCGATTTGCCAATACCAGCCTCGCCGGAGAGCAGCACTACTTGGCCTTCACCAATCTTTGCCTTGGACCAGCGTCGCAACAGGAGTTCGAGTTCTTCGTCCCGCCCAACAAGCTCGGTCAATCCGTTCGCGTGAAAGGCCTCGAAGCGGCTTTCGACTGAAGCCGGCCGCAACGCAGCCCATGCCCCTACGGCGCCCGAGATACCTTTGAGTTCTTTCGGCGCAAATTCTTCAAGCTCGAACAGATTGCCCAACAGCTTCCGAGTACTCTCCGCAATGACGACGCTGTTCGGCTCAGCAACGCCCTGCAAACGTGCCGCAAGGTTTGGCGTTTCTCCGACTATGGCGTGCTCCTGAGAAGCGCCGGACCCGATGAGGTCGCCGACAACCACCAGTCCCGTTGCGATGCCGATGCGCGTCTGCAGGGGCGCACGGATCTTCAGACCACCTACGCCAGCCACCAACTCCAGCCCCGCCCGGACGGCCCGTTCCGCATCGTCTTCGTGCGCCTGCGGATACCCGAAATACACCAGTACCCCGTCGCCCATATACTTCGCAACGAAGCCGCCGAATCGCTGCACGATGTCGGCGACGCACTCCTGATACGCGGAAATGATCTCGCGTAGGTCTTCAGGGTCCATGCGTGCTGAAAGTGCTGTTGAACCCACAAGGTCCGAGAACATCACAGTGACGTGGCGACGTTCGGCGGCATCTTGAGGCTTCAACTCGGCCGTAACGCGTTGAGCTACGGCAGGGCTCCCAAGCTCCTGGATAGCCGCAAGCATTATGCGCCGATGCCCGAGCAGCACGCCGATGTCCTTTAGGTCCTGATCGGTCAGATGGCGAAGTGCTGCGAAACCAATCCCATTTTCAGCAAAACGCTGCGCGTACTCGAACATTCCGAGCTTTTCGAGCCAGTCGGCAATTTGCTGCATCGCGGCCCCTCCGGATTTTGTGCAACCCACTCTGGACCGATAGGACCGAAAGTCTACCACGCACGCCGGGTCATTTGCGTCGGTGTGAACGGATCACGGCAGCTTCCGGTCTAATCCGGTGAACGGACATTCTCAGGATGGGCAGGCATGTCTCAAAGGTGCCAACGGAAATGAGCCCGAGGCGATCTCTACTCGCGCGGGCGTCGATTCTAATTGCATCGGGCGACACCCAAAAAGAGCCGGGAACCAACCGCCTTGTTGGTCGTTTTGCAATTTGGAGGAAAATCCGATGCAGGACACCCGAAATCGCGTACCCGCCAATACCGACGCCGAAATCAACAAGAAAATCCGCGACGAAACAGATGCGCGAGTCCGATATTATCAACAGCATAAAAACGATATCCGTTCTCGGCTCCGCCAGCTTGATGAAGAATGGGACATTGAGAGGGCCATCGAGTGCAATGCCTCCGCGCTCGCCTTCACAGGCGTCGTCCTGGGAGCCACAGGCGATAAGAGGTGGCTCCTTCTGCCAGCGATGGTGACGGCATTTCTATTCCAACACGCTATCCAAGGATGGTGCCCGCCGGTGCCTATCCTTCGACGTATGGGCTTCCGAACGGCCTCTGAGATAGAGCAAGAGCGGCAAGCACTCAAAGCTCTCCGTGGCGATTTTGCTGGTATTTCCAACGATAATGCCGACGCAATTCTCAGTGCAGTGCGGGCATGACGCATAGACATCGGTGGCAGACAGCGGGTGAGCATTTGGCAGCGGTTCGCACCTCGTCGATCTTGCAGGAAGGTAGAAAAAGCGCCAATATTCACGCAAGTTTGGGTGCCATCCGGGGGATTCCCCGTCAAGAAAGCCGATCTTGCACGAGCCTTTACAATTCCCGCCTCCCGACTCGGTTGATTTTGCGGAAGCCGAACACGAACGGCTGGTCGCTGCACTGAAGGCTTCCCGAGCGGGCACCTGGCGTTGGAACGTAGCCACCAACATCGTAGAATGGGACGACGCCCTGTGCGATGTGTACGGCATTAAGCGAAGAGATGCCCCCACGAATTCCGAAGAATTTCTTGCTCTTGTGCACCCCGACGATCGCACTGCAGTTTGGGCGGCAATCAGTGCTTGCATCGAGAATGGCACAGACGCCGACTACCAGTTTCGTGCCGTTGTCGGCAACTCCGTGTGCTGGATTTATGACAGAAGCGCTCTCATTCGAGATGAAGAGGGGAATCCCGCCTACATGCTTGGCGCTTGCCTTGACGTAACCGATCGGCGTCGTATCGAGGAAGAGCGCGACAAACTACTTGAGAAACAGACTTTGCTTCTCAGAGAACTGAGCCACCGTACGAAAAATCATTTAAGCATGATCATTTCGCTGCTGAGGCTGAAGGGAGCGCGGCAGAAAGACCCGGGTGCCAAGCAGGATTTTGAGCGTGCCATCGAGCGCGTACACACCATCGCGTTCCTGCATGAGCACCTGTACCGCAAGGATGTGTTCGATCGGATCAACATAGAATCCTACCTCGAAGATATCTGCGCCAGTCTTGAACTGTCCCTGCTTGCTGAAAGAAAAATTGCCATAGTCCGTGAGCTACAGGCAGCCGAGTTGCATATCGACCTGGCAGTCCCGCTCGGCCTCATCGTCAATGAGGTTGTGACGAACGCAGCCAAGTATGCATTTTTGCCAGGTGAAGCGGGGCGGATTGTGATCCGGTTCCGCAGGCGTGGCGACCAAGGCATACTTACCATTTCAGATAATGGTCGAGGCCTCGCAGAACCCGTTAAATCGCAAGGCATCGGCACAACACTTATTAGGTCGCTGGCCAAACAAATTGGGGCTCGAGTCCGCGTGGTCACCCGCAACGGGCTCACATATTCATTCGTGTTCCGAACGCTAAACAATGCACAGCGTCGCGTTGAACAGGTTCTCGATGGTGTGCGACTTGGCGGCAAAACTTGCCAAAAATTGGCTGATGTCCGCTTCGGGTCATTCGCGTCGCTTTTAGCATGTCAGCGGCATGTCTGCTATCCGACCCATTTCGGACCTTCAGTTTCGTGTTGCGAGCACCAAGATAGACATGATTCAAGCTCCCAAACCGGGGCCTCGAATCATGAGATACGAACTTACGGACTATGAGTGGACTGCCATCAGGCGGTTCCTTCCGACCAAGCCGCGCGGCGTGCCGAGGGTGGACGACCGGAGGGTCCTCAACGGCATCTTCTGGATATTGCGGTCGGGAGCGCCATGGCGCGATCTGCCGGAGAACTTTGGGCCTTACACGCCTGCTACAACCGGTTTGTTCGTTGGCGGATGGCTGGCATCTGGGACTCGATCATGGAGGCCCTCGCGGAAACCCATGACAGCTCCGTCCAGATGATCGACACATCTATTGTCCGCGTACATCAGCACGGCGGTTGCGCGGGTGGAGCCGAAACAAGGTTGATGGGCCGGTCGAGAGGTGGGCTGACGACCAAAATACACGCTTGCGTCGATACCAATGGAATGCCGGTGCGACTTGAACTGACGACCGGCGAGGCCCACGACAACCCCCTCGTCACCGAGCTGCTGTCTGATCTACAATCAGGCGCGATGTTGCTGGCTGATCGAGGGTACGACGCAGACTTGATTAGAGCATTCGCCGGTGACCGAGGTGCGTGGGCTAATATTCCTCCGAAGCGAAATCGCAAAGACCCAATCTGTTTTAGCCCATGTTTGTATCGGGCACGCAATTTGGTGGAGCGCTTCTTCAATAGGATCAAGCAATGCCGGCGTATCGCCACCCGGTACGACAAACTGGCCGCAAACTACCTTGCCTTCATCAAGCTCGCAGCGATTCGGATTTGGCTGCGCGCTTATGAGTCCACGCCCTAATACACTTACGGATCTCTATCGGTAGTGGACTAACTGCTCACCAGACGAGCGGAAATGCGGCCTGTAGCGATGGATCCCACGTTTCATAGAATAGATTCAAAATGATCTTCGTATAGGCATCAGACAAGAATTTGTCCGATGCGGCAGTCGCCGATTCGGTTGGCCTGGTCCGGTGTCAGGCGAGCAATGTCCCGGTGGCAAGCGCTCCAAGGTGACCGTGCCAGCTACGGATTGGCGTCCGCTTCCTTGGTGACGATGTGTGCAAGGGTTTTGCTCTGCCGGCTATATCGTGGCCCAACGGTTAGACCGCTGCCTTCGAGCGAGTCATCTGGCATCGAGGTCGTAAAGATCACTTGGAACGGGGCCCTTAGCTTCTGCGCCTCGGCGATAAGGAGACGCTGGAAGTTATGCGTCCGTACGGACTCCATTCCCTTGTCTTCGATATTGTCCATCAAAAGAAATCGGGGGTGCCAAAACTCGGCATCGTAACATGCAGCGAAAAGGATCGATAATATCGCGGCGTTCTTGAGGACAACGTTGCTGCTCTCAGCAAAATTCATCTTGCCGTCGACGAGCATCGCGTCGTCCCCGAAATTGATCGAAAAGGTCGTTGGATTGTCGAATGCATCTTCCCGAGACAGGTCCTGCTTCAAGATGTTGCAGCCGATGGAACCGATCAACGCCATCGCCTTGTTCGTCCTAGACGTCGCTGACGCCAGCAAGCGCTTCAAGAGCTTCTCGACGCGGTCGATCTCATCATTCAACGCGGCGCGGGCGGCGGAAAGCGCGTCGATTCGCTCGACGATCGCCCTTATTTCCTCGAGGTGAGCTATTTCGTAGTCAATGCGGCCAATTCGTCTATTCTTCTCCGCCAGGAAACTTTCGCGGGGCGAGTTGCTAATATCATACCTGCCAGTGAAATCGGAGAGCATCGCCGCATAGTCACGGCGCAGGGTACGCGCTTCGGCCTGCGCTTCGAGAAGCTGGCCGTTCTTGGCATCAAGAAGTTGGCGGGACTCCCGAATCTGCAGCTCCGTATCGATTCTGATCTCGAAGTATTTCGACTTTACTTCGTCGAGGTCGAGAACCTGATGGCAAACGATGCAATGACCCGGCTCGGCTTCCTTCAGCGGCTTCAGGCACGCCGGGCAATACTGGAATTCAATATTTCCGATCTTTTCCGCCAAGTCGTCCGTGGCGATCAATGTCTCCAGCTGATCTTCCAAGTAGACGACGAATTGTCCCGTCTCATCGATTTCGTCCGCCAGCGTCGTCGCACGTTCTTCCACTCGATTGAGATTCCCGGCGAGGCCTCTTAGTCTGTTCTGCATCTTCCGTCGGTCCGCCGCGAATTCGTTGGTTTGACCCGCGCCGACCAATTCGTCGGCGTTCTCGATCGCGGACAAAACGGCCGTTTTCTCCTTTACCAACGCGCCGCCTCGCGCGTCCAGCATCGCTACCGATGAGAGCCCCTCAGAAGCTGGCAGCGCTGCCACAGCCGCATGATAGTCGCGGTTCTTATCGACGTACTGAGACTTCAACTCGCGCAGGCGAATCTGATTTTCATAAAGATCGTAACCGTTCACGCCAATCAGGAGTTGTCCGACGACTTCCCGAATGTCCCGTGAGTCAAAGCTTTCGAAGCGAAACAGTTTTCCCGGCGGCGTTTGTTGATCGGCATACAGAAGACGCAGAACCTGATGCATAGTCACGTTGGAATTTCCCAGGCTTGGAGCTTCCGGTAGACCGATCGCGCGAAACAAGACTTGGGTGATCGAGAGGTCCTTGCCTCCCGGAGGACGCCGAATAGGGAAGCGTTGCCAAGCGTCGATATCGGCCTCCAGCGAATCTGCTAATGGCCCGAAATAGACGGAAACTGGTTCCAGCTTACCTCCGATTGCCCGATGAAGCGTCAAGATCGATGATGCTGTCTCTACTTCCAGTCGCACCGCGGTGCATCGGCTTGCAGCATCCTTCCATCGGTCGAACTCGCCGCCAAGCCCGAAGAAAATGAAGTCGGCGATCGTCGATTTGCCCGAGCTATTTTCACCGCGAATCACGTTCACGCCGTGGTGAAATTCTTGATCGTACTCGACGGAGGCCCCTGCCGTCACGCGTACACGCTTTAAAGCCAAGAATGAGCGAGTCATCAGGTGCCGATTCTCCGCAGGCCCGTGGCAGAGCGAAGTCCCCCCTTGTCGGTGCCGACGGTCGCGAACTCATTGGTGATGAAGCGTAAGACACCCCGCTCGCGATCAAGAACCAGGCGCTCGCCCAATGAGACCGCCAATTCTTCGCCCGAACCGGTCAATTGATACTGCCCCTTGTCGGCAAGCGCTAAATCGCAAAGACCGCGGCCGATGAGGTTCTGGATGGCCAGCGTCTGAGTGCCGGCCATCTTATTGTACAGTAAGGGCGGCGAAGGATACTCGAGGAACGCTTCGTCTGGCCTCGGAATTTTAAGCGAGTTGAATGCCCGCCTGGCATCCAAGGACATCTGCGTGAGATGTAGGAGGCTAGGATTCACCAGATAAAAATCAGAGATAAACAGACGGTCACGAACGGGGCGCCGTTGAGTTCCAATTTTTTAGGATGGCCAGGCATCTCCTCATAGTGTCGAAGATATCGAGCTGAGCGTGCCAGTGCCGGATTTTCATGACGCGTCCCAGCGAACATGGCACCGCTCTGTCAGGAAATACAGCGCGTTCATTATCGTCTTGGTGCTTGCTTGATTTGCGCTGTACTTGATGCTCAATGGCTCGACTACTTCACGAAGGATCGCGGCGGAAACGATAGCGTTATCCACCCCGGTGCATATCAACGGATAATATATCAGGGTCTGAAAATACTGCTCAACGTCGGCCAGCAAATTCCCGTGCAGTCGAGATTTAGTCGTTATAAGGCCTTGCCGAATGAATTCGCGCGCAAAACGGTTCTGAGATTCGTTCGCGAACATGTATTCATGCTCACGACTGGCCGACGCCATTTTCTCGAGCAAGGTGCGGCGGTCCTCTCCCCGCTCTTGAAGATCATCTGGAGGGAACTCTTCGGTGATCGCTCGTCGCTCATGTTCTAAGGCCAAATTCTTCAGCCTTCGGTGGACGCCAAGGTACACGACATCGTTCCGGCTCGCCGGCTTACAAATGGCAAGGTGGTCGGCGTCGACAGCGATCGCGGGAGCGCCGGCGACGCCGGGATCAGCGCTGCGCTTATCGACGATGATCGCAGCTTTGTGCGTTTTATATTTTTCGTAATAAACGGCTACGTCGATCTTCCGACCATGACAATACGCGCGGAAGCTTTCGTTTAGGTCATCAAGCTCCGGGCTTTCCGTCGACAGTTTTTCGATGTGGACGGACGCCAACCGTTGCACAAAGGTCTTCAGAAGGACGGCCAGACTCGATCCGGTGTGGGGCGTCGCCAAGAAGAATATTCCCGCGCAACTGTTGGCGATGCGCTTCCACCCATCGTCGTTCGACTCCGCGGCTGTCCTGAGCAACTGTTTAACCAGAAGTCCGCCAAGACTGTGACAAATGAACACTATAGGTTTATCGCCGAAAGAATATCCGGCCAGGGTCTCAAGCGTGGCTTTCGCTCGCTCATGAAGGTTCATTTCCTTCTTGGCCCACTGAGCGAAAATTCCCGCTGGATATCCGATGGTATAGAAACTAAGCGAAGGTAGGTCGGCGGATAACCAGTGCGGCCAAAAATTGCCTTCCGGCTCGAAGCTGGCCGAGCAGGTCCAAGTTCCTACTGCGTCACCAGTCAGGCCGTGTACGAAAATCACGTCCGCGCAGCATTCCCGCTTTACGACTGCCGCAAAATGAAATGTCTCGGACAATTTTGCTCCGCTCAGCTCAGTCATTCGGTTTAAGACCCAATCGACTGAATTGCAATCGCCACGCGTAGTGTCAGGATTAATCTTGGTGAAGAAATCGCCGGCGAGCGCTGTGAACAGCGCTTCGGAAGGCGTGCGGACGAGGGCGGCGCGCCACGGCCCGTCATCGATCGCGCGGCAGTGCAGGCGACAGATTCCCAATATCGTCCACTCGTGGCCGGAGAGCCCATCTGGCCAAGGCGCCAGGGTCGGGCGGCAGTCGCAATCGAACCAGTCTCCGCCAATAGTCTCTGCGAAACGGGAGTTTTTCCGGAAATGGCCGGAGACTTTCCGCTATTTTGCCCCGGAGATTGAGAGACCGGGAGGCCAGAGACAAAACCGAATGCGTGAAAAGCCGGGATGGACTGGCTGGCTGGAGCGAGAGGATTCGAACTCACGCATTCCCGATCGAACCGGGTCTCTGCGTGAGTTTTCTCAAATTTGGGAATATCGGGTCGTTGACCACGCGCCAGAAGCGTTTTAAGCTACAAAAACAACCCGTTAAACGATGCTATCCGACCAATCGTGATGGCGTCAGGTCAGCTTCAGGTCCGTCAAGAATGACCGACCGGAGATAGTCTTCAAAAGCGGCGGCCGGAATCGGCTTCGAGAACAGGAACCCTTGCAATTCCGGGCAGCCTTCCGCCTTTAGAAAATCGGCTTGGGCCGTGGTCTCGACGCCTTCGGCGATGACCTCAAGTCCCAGGTTGCGTCCCATCACGATGATCGAGCGCACGATAGCGGTATCCTCCGCGGGGGATTGGGCATTGATTTTCTGGACGAAGCTCCGGTCGATCTTTATTCGTGTGAGCGGATATCGCGTCAGATAGCTCAGCGATGCATAGCCGGTGCCGAAGTCATCGAATGCGATGCCAATACCTTTGGCCCGCAGCGCTTTCAGCTGCGCCAGCGTTCCTTCCTCCCGGCCAAGCGCGATATTCTCGGTGATTTCAAGCTCAAGGGCCTCAGGAGGTAGACCACTTTCGGACAAGGCATACTCAACATCCTGCAGCAGCGAGCCGTTACGGAATTGGGCGGGAAAAAGATTCACGCCCATACGAACCGGAGGTAGACCCTTTGCTCGCCAGGCAACCGCCGTCTTGCACGCCCTCATCAATATCCATCGGCCGGTTTCTATCGCCACGGCACTTTCGCAAAGTGCGTCAATAAATGCCCCCGGCGCCAAGATGCCGCGATCCGGATGATGCCAGCGAAGCAGAGCTTCGGCGCCCACTACGGCGCCGTCGCTCGATCGCAACTGAGGCTGGAAATACAAGACGAACTCTTGGTTCACGCAAGCTCGCCGCAGCTGGGTATCGAGTTCACGGCGATGTTTTGCCCGCGCACGCAAGGTCGGGACATACAGACGGTAGCACTGAGCTGCTGCCGGTTTGATGGACACCGAGATTGGGTGTTTCATGAAGCCGGAGGTAGGTCATGCAGAGACGGAAGTTCAGTCGAGAGTTCAA
>LNFM01010311.1_pt1 | contig 27129 bp, 25 predicted proteins | sample 596031 | NCBI WGS metagenome assembly LNFM01 (sample SAMN04254537, study PRJNA301005) | activated carbon metagenome | isolation source: dual media filters at the Ann Arbor, Michigan drinking water treatment plant | place: USA: Ann Arbor | reverse complement strand
TGCTGACCACGCATTTCATGGAAGAGGCCGAGCGCCTGTGCACCCGGCTGTCGGTGCTCGACCAGGGCCGGGTGATCGCCACCGGCGAGCCGCGCGCGCTGATCGCCGAGCATATCGAGCCGCAGGTGGTCGAGGTCTATGGCGACGGCATCGACGCCTGGGCGACAACCCATGCAGTCCCGAACAGCGAACGCTGCGAGCGCACCGGCGAGACCGTGTTCTGCTATGCGCACGATGCCGGGCCGCTGGTGGCCAGCCTCGCCGGCTGGCCGGGCCTGCGCCACCTGCACCGCCCGGCGAACCTGGAAGACCTGTTCCTGAAGCTGACCGGCCGCGAGATGCGGGACTGAACGATGGCGACCGAACGCATGTCCGTCCCGCATTCTTCCCGCGCCTCGGTCTACCGGCTGCCCGCGTTCAGCCTGCGCTGCCTGCATGTCTGGCGGCGCAACTTCCTGGTGTGGCGCAAGCTGGCGATCCCGTCGATGCTCGGCAACTTCGCCGATCCGGCGTTCTACATGCTCGCGCTCGGCTTCGGGCTGGGCGCGCTGATCCCGTCGATCGACGGCATGCCGTACATCGCCTTCCTCGCCGCGGGTACCATCTGCTACAGCACGATGAACACCGCCACCTTCGAGGCGCTGTATTCGGCGTTCTCGCGCATGCATGTGCAGCGCACCTGGGATGCGATCCTCAATGCCCCGCTGTCGCTCGACGACATCGTCACCGGCGAGGCGCTGTGGGCGGCGACCAAGAGCCTGTTCTCGGGCGTGGCGATCCTGATCGTCGTCTGGCTGCTCGGGCTCGCCCAGTCGTGGATGGTGCTCTGGCTGGTGCCGCTCGCGCTGCTGATCGGCCTGTGCTTCGCCAGCCTCGGGCTGATCGTCACCGCGCTCGCGCCGAGCTACGACTTCTTCATGTACTACTTCACGCTGGTGGTCACGCCGATGATGCTGGTCTGCGGCGTGTTCTTCCCGGTCGACCAGTTGCCGGCGTGGCTGCAGGCCGTGTCGTCCGCGCTGCCGCTGACCCATGCGGTCGCGATCGCGCGGCCGCTGCTCGCGGGGGAGGTGCCCGGGCAGTTGCCGTTGCACCTCGCGGTGCTGGCAGGTTACGGCCTGGTGGCGTTCCATATCGCGCTGGTGCTGGCGCGCCGGCGGCTGCTACGCTGAACCCTCCTCCGTACCGACCCTGCCGACATGCTCTGGATCAAGGCCTTCCACATCATCTTCGTCACCAGCTGGTTCGCCGGGCTGTTCTACCTGCCGCGCATCTTCGTGAACCTGGCGATGGTGCCGGCCGACAGCACGGCCGAGCGCGACCGGCTGCTGCTGATGGCGCACAAGCTGTATCGCTTCATGACGCCGCTGGCGGTGCTGGCGCTGCTGTTCGGGCTGGTACTGTGGCTCGGCTACGGCTTCGCTGGCGGGTGGCTGCATGCGAAGCTCGCGCTGACCGTGCTGCTGGTCGTCTACCACCTGTGGTGCGGCCGGGTGCTCGGCGTGTTCAAGGCCGGGGGCAACACGCGCGGCCATGTCTTCTACCGCTGGATGAACGAGCTGCCGGTGCTGGTGCTGTTCGCGGTGGTGGTGCTGGTGGTGGTCAAGCCGTTCTGACGTTCGAGGGTTCGGTGGCCATCGTGCGGCAGGCCCTCGTTGCGCTGGGGCTGGTGATGTTGCCGGGCGTCCCCGGGTCCGCTGCGCCTTCGATCGAAGCGCTGATCGTGGTGCGCAGTTCGCCGCTCGCGGGGTTCCAGTTCCATGCCGGCGAGGAACTGTTCGCACAGATGCAGGTCGGCGATCGGCTGGTGCTGGTGCGCGAGCCGCACAATCCGCACGACCGGAACGCGGTGCGTGTCGAGTGGCGGCAGGTGAAGCTCGGCTATGTGCCGCGGCGCGACAACCCGCAGCTCGCCCGGCAGATGGATCTCGGTGCCGCGCTCGAGGCGCGCGTCTCGAAGCTGCGCGCGGCGCGCAATCCGTGGGACCGTGTCGAGTTCGAGGTGGTGCTGGTGCTGCCCGTGGCAAGCCGCCCGGCGCCTGCGGCCGTGCGTCAGGTCGAAGTGGACGAAGCGCCGGCGACGGGCCGCTGAACCAGCCGCGCGATCAGGTCGAGCACAGTGCGCGCGGAGCAGGGGCTGCGCAGCGTCTCGCGCACGTCCAGCGACACCAGGCGCGTGGCGGGGTCGTCTTCGCCGACCAGCCTGGACAGCACGGCGACCGGCGTCGAGGCAGGGGAGCGGTACTGGCCGCAGCGCAGCAGGGTCAGCAGGTCCAGTGCGTCGCCCTTGCGGTCCAGGGCGATCACGATCGCGTCGAACGCCTGCGATTCCATCAGCTGCACTGCCGAGTGGACGTCCGGCGTACCGTGGACATGCGCGAGCCCGAGTTCGTCGGCCACCTTGGCGACTGCCCTGCGCAGCAGCAGGTCGGCGTCGGCCAGCAGTACGTCCGGCAGCGGTGCATCGGCTGTCGACAGGCTCATGGCGTCGCCGCCTCGCGCATGAGTTCCTCCACCACCACGTCGCGCAGCGCGCACAGGATGGACTGGTCGATGCGCGAGAAGGTGCGCGGCTCGGTGTCGATCAGGCACAGCGTGCCGACCGACAGGCCGCCGGGGAGGATCAGCGGCGCACCTGCATAGAAGCGGATGAACGGATCGCCGGTCACGAGGGGGTTGTCCGCGAAACGCGGATCGTCCCGTGCGTCCCCGATCACCAGCACGTTGCTGCCTTCGATCGCATGGCCGCAGAACGAGATGTCGCGCGATGTTTCACAGGCATCGAGGCCGACGCGGGCCTTGAACCATTGCCGCCTTTCGTCGATCAGGCTGACCAGCGCGACGGGCGTGTCGAACTCGCTGGCGGCGAAGCGCGTGATGCGGTCGAACCGCTCTTCGGGCGGCGTGTCCAGGATGAGCAGCGACCGCAGGGCGTTCAGCCGCTGCATTTCGTTCGGAGGGATCGGAGCGGGGATCAGGATGACCTGCCTTTGGGCGCAACGCTGCAGACGTGGAATACATCGGCGCAAACGGGCGCCGCTTTAGTGCGGGGTCAGTCCTCCGGATCCCTGCCGTAGACCGCCTCGATCGAATGTGCGAAGCGCTGGGTGACCGCCGGCCGCTTCACCTTCAGTGTCGGGGTGAGCGTACCGTTGTCGATGGTCCAGGGTTCGGTCACCGCGATCACCCGGCGGACCCGCACGTAGCGCGGGAAGTCCTTCAGCTGCTGGTTGGCCAGGCGCACCAGCTTCTTCTCGTCGGTTTCCTGCGTCACGGTCAGAAGCGTGAGGAAATGCCGCCCTTCACCGACCAGCATCACCTGCTCGAACACCGGGTTGTCGAGCAGGGCGGCCTCCGCCTCCTCGGGCGGGAATTTTTCGCCGTTGGACAGCACGATGATGTCCTTCGAGCGGCCGCGGATGTAGATCTTTCCATCGCGGATCTCGACGATGTCGCCGGTGTTCAGCCAGCCGTCCGGCGACAGCACCTTCGCGGTGGCTTCCGGGTTGCGCCAGTAACCCTGCATCACCGAGGGCCCGCGCACCAGCAGTTCGCCGGCGTCGGAGATCCGCGACTCGAGGCCGTCGAGCAACTGCCCGACCGAACTCGGGTCGTTGTCGTCCTCCCGGTTGCCGGCGATCACCGGGGACGCCTCGGTCATGCCATAGCCCTGGATCATCTTCAGGCCCAGGCCGATGAAGGTCTGCGCGATGCGCAGTTCCAGCCTGGCGCCGCCTGCGGCGGCCAGTCGCAGCCGGCCGCCCAGCTTCTCGAGGATCGGCACCGCCACCAATGGCTGCAGCCGCGCATAGGCGAGACGCTCGAACAGGTTCGCCTCGCCGAGGAACACCTTCCAGCCGTAGCGCACGGTCATCCTGAACAGGGTGCGCTTCACCGCGGAGCCGGCGACTGCCTGCTCGATGCGCGCGAGGAAGCGCTCGAACAGCCGGGGCACCGCGACCAGCAGCGTCGGACGCACGGCGGCGAGGTCGTCGCCGATCTGCTGGATGCCGCGGGAGTAGGCGACGCAGACACCGGCGTAGAGCATCAGGTAGCAGCCGCAGGTGCGCTCGAACATGTGCGACATCGGCAGCACCGACAGCGAGATGTCGGTGTCGCGCAGGCCGATCACCCTGGAGCTGGCCTCGACATTGGCGAGGATGCTGCAATGGGACAGCTTCACGCCCTTGGGCTTGCCGGTGGTGCCGGAGGTGTAGACGATGGTCGCCAGCGTGTCGGGTTCCAGCGGCTGGACTTCGAACGGTGGCGCATCCGCCGGCAGGAACGTGTCGACGGTGTCGACCTGCGGCCGAGGCGACGGGGCGCCGTCCGGTGCGGCGGCGGGCGCCTCGACGCAGACGACCGGGGGCAGCGACGGCATCAGTTCGCGCAGGCGGGGCAGGGCCCTGGACGTGTCGAGCACGAGCAGGCGGGCATCGGAGTTGCCGACGCACCAGGCGATGTTCTCGGCATTGTCGATCACGTACAGCGGGACCACCACCAGGCCCATGCCGAGGGCGGCCTGGTCGATCGCCACCCACTGCACGCTGTTCTTGAGGCAGATGGCGATGCGGTCGCCCTTCTCGAAGCCGCGCGCGCGGAAGGCCTGCTGCCAGCGCGCGGCGAGGGCGATCACCTGCGCGACCGTATAATCACGCCACGCCGCCGCCTCGCCACTGCCCCCGGCTGCCGTGCCTGCTTCCCATTGCCGGTACAGCACCTTGTCCGGCGTGCCTTCATGACGCTGCAGCAGTTGAGCGAGGTTGGTCATCCTGGCGTTCATGTTGAGCGGGCCCTGCAGGGCCCCGGGTTCGGAGCGGGCATGCGATCGAAGGCGAAGGTACCGGGATGCGTAACGAACGGTGGTTGCCGGTGACCGCGACTGGCCGCTATTTTGCGCCATGCCCGCGCGGACTGGAGGAAACGCTGGTCGTTGAACTGTCGCGCCTCGGTGCGTCGCGCGTGGCGGCGGTGCCGGGTGGCGTAGGTTTCGGCGGCGACCTCGCTGTCGGCTACCGGGCAAACCTCGAAAGCCGGGTGGCCAGCCGCATCCTGCTCAGCCTGGGGGAATGCCGCTATGCGAGCGAGCAGGACATCTATGCGTTCGTGAAGTCGATCGACTGGCCGGCGCTGTTTACCGTCGATCGAACGTTGCGGGTGGACGTGTCGGCGATCCGCTCGCCGCTGCGCAGCCTCGAGTTCGCGACGCTGCGGGTGAAGGATGCCATCTGCGACCGGTTCCGAGAGAAGCAGGGGGTGCGGCCAAGCGTGGATACCGTGTCGCCGGACGTGCGGGTACAGCTGTTCCTGACCGCCGATTCGATGACCGTCTACCTCGATCTCTCCGGCGATCCGCTGTTCAAGCGTGGCTGGCGCGAGGACGCCGGGGAGGCACCGCTGCGCGAGAACCTGGCCGCCGGCATGGTCGCACTGTCCGGCTGGCAGCCGGGCACGCCGTTCCTCGACCCGATGTGCGGCAGCGGCACGATCGCCATCGAGGCGGCGCAGATGATGCTCGGCATCGCGCCCGGGCTCGGTCGCAGCTTCGGCTTCGAGCGGCTGCGCGGTTTCGATGCCGTGCTCTGGAAGCAACTGCTCGATCACGCCAGTGATCGGGTCGACCGCGGACGCCGGCAGGTTGCGGTGTTCGGCTCGGACCGGGAAGGCGGGTCGGTGGTGGCCGCGCGGGCAAATGCCGCGAGGGCCGGCGTCGACCGGGCCGTGCAGTTCCAGGTGGTCGATATGCGCCGTCGCGAAGCGCCGGCTGCGGCCGGCATCCTGGTATCGAACCCGCCGTATGGCGTGCGCCTGGAGAGCCGCGAATCGCTCGAGCTGTTCTATCCCCAGCTCGGCGCTGCCCTCAAGGCCTCGTTCGCCGGCTGGACCGCCTACCTGATCTCGCCCGAGATGAAGCTGCCCGGCCAGCTCGGCCTGAAGGCCTCGAAGCGCACCGTGCTGTTCAACGGCGCCATCGAATGCCGACTGTTCGAATTCCGCATGGTCGCCGGCTCCCACCGCCGCTGAAGGGACATAAATCCGGGTCAGAGACGAATTTCCCTCGGGAAATTCGTCTCTGACCCGGATTTATGTCTGACCCCAAGTTTTCAGACGATGTTTAGGTGGTCGATGCCGCCCATCACGTCGCGGTCCTTGGACTCGGAGCTGTGCAGCTTGATCTGCAGGCGCAGGTCGTTGACCGAGTCGGCGTTGCGCAGGCCGTCCTCGTAGCTGATCGAGCCTGCCTCGTACAGGTCGAACAGCGCCTGGTCGAACGTCTGCATGCCCATCTCGCGCGACTTCTTCATGATTTCCTTGATCTCGTGCACGTCGCCCTTGAACACGAGGTCGGAGATCAGCGGGGAGTTGAGCAGCACCTCGACCGCGGCGACCCGGCCCTTGCCTTCGCGCCTGGGGATCAGGCGCTGCGACACGATGCCCTTGAGGTTCAGCGAAAGATCCATCAGCAGCTGCGGCCGGCGCTCTTCCGGGAAGAAGTTGATGATCCGGTCGAGTGCCTGGTTGGCGTTGTTCGCGTGCAGCGTGCACATCGCCAGGTGTCCGGTCTCGGCGAAGGCGATCGCGTAGTCCATCGTCTCGCGGTCGCGCACCTCGCCGATCAGGATCACGTCGGGGGCCTGGCGCAGGGTGTTCTTCAGCGCCGTGTGCCAGGACTCGGTATCGACCCCGACCTCGCGGTGGGTGACGATGCAGTTCTTGTGTTCGTGCACGAACTCGACCGGGTCTTCCACCGTGATGATGTGGCCATAGCTGTTCTCGTTGCGGTAGCCGATCATCGAGGCGAGCGAGGTCGACTTGCCGGAACCGGTGGCGCCGACGAAGATGACCAGGCCGCGCTTGGTCATCGCCACGTCCTTCAGCACGTTCGGCAGCCCGAGGTCCTCGAACTTCGGGATGGTCGAGGTGATCGTGCGCAGCACCAGGCCCACCCGGCCCTGCTGCATGAACGCATTGACCCGGAAGCGGCCGATGCCCGGCGGGCTGATCGCGAAATTGCACTCGCGGGTGGCCTCGAACTCGGCTGCCTGCCGGTCGTTCATGATCGAACGCGCGAGGTCGGCGGTATGGGCGGGCGTCAGGGTCTGGTTGGACACCGGAACCACCTTGCCGTCGAGCTTGAACGCCGGCGGGAAGCCTGCGGTGACGAACAGGTCAGACGCTTTCTTGCTGACCATGACGCGCAGCAGTTCGTGTACGAACTTGATGGCCTGATCGCGTTCCATTCGGTGTGTGTCCTTGCCTGGGTCGTTGCGCTGCCGTGTGTCGATGCGTCAATGCGCCGCCACGGCCTACTGGAAGTTGTCCTTGTTCGCGGCCTTCATCTTCGCTTCGGCGGAGGACACGATGTTGCGCTTGACCAGTTCCTGCAGGTTCTGGTCGAGCGTCTGCATGCCGAACGTCTGGCCGGTCTGGATCGCGGAATACATCTGCGCGATCTTGTTCTCGCGGATCAGGTTGCGGATGGCCGGGGTGCCGATCATGATCTCGTGCGCCGCCACGCGCCCGGTGCCGTCCTTGGTCTTGAGCAGGGTCTGCGAGATCACCGCGCGCAGCGATTCGGAGAGCATCGCGCGCACCATCTCCTTCTCGGCGGCGGGGAACACGTCGATGATCCGGTCGACGGTCTTCGCCGCGGAACTCGTGTGCAGCGTGCCGAACACCAGGTGGCCGGTCTCGGCGCCGGTCAGCGCGAGGCGGATGGTCTCGAGGTCGCGCAGCTCGCCGACCAGGATGATGTCGGGATCCTCGCGCAGCGCCGAGCGCAGCGCGTTGGAGAAGGACAGCGTGTGCGGCCCGACCTCGCGCTGGTTGATCAGGCACTTCTTGCTCTCGTGCACGAACTCGATCGGGTCCTCGATGGTGAGGATGTGGCCGTAGTCGTTGTTGTTGATGTGGTCGACCATCGCCGCCAGCGTGGTCGACTTGCCCGAGCCGGTCGGGCCGGTCACCAGCACGATCCCGCGTGGCTGGTTGGAAATCTCGGCGAAGATCGGCGGTGCCTTGATCTCTTCCAGCGACAGCACCTTCGACGGAATCGTCCGCAGCACCGCCGCCGCGCCGCGCTGCTGCACGAAGGCATTGACCCGGAACCGCGCCAGGTTCGGGATCGCGAACGAGAAGTCGATCTCGAGGTTTTCCTCGTAGGTCTTCCGCTGCTGGTCGTTCATGATGTCGTACACCATGCCGTGCACGTCCTTGTGCTCCAGCGGCGGCAGGTTGATCCGGCGCACGTCGCCATGGGCAGGCCGGCGGACAGGTGGAGGTCGGAGGCCTTGTTCTTGACGACGAATGCGAGCAGTTCGGAGATGTCCACTATACTTTCCCGGCAGTTGAATTCGATACGAATCGCGCTTCCTGCACTGAATGTGCAGCGCAGGACGACCAGCCCACGGGTCTAGATCGGCCGGAAGCCCACGCTCTTTAGCGCGTCCCGGTGATCCGCTGCCCCGCTTCTGCTTCCGCCGACCGCCCGTTTCCGCCCTTGCCGGCCCTTCCGTCCCTCCTGATGCGTGCGATCCATCCTTCCGAACCCGGCTTCAAGTCATTGACGCGTCGAGGTTAATTATGGGAGCCATCGGCGAGAACTTGCAAGCTGTTCGTGCGCGGATCGCCGCCGCGGCGCAGGCGGCCGGCCGCGATTCATCGTCGATCGGACTGCTCGCTGTCAGCAAGACGTTCGGCGCCGAGGCGGTGGTCGCAGCCTCGGCGGCCGGCCAGCGGGCGTTCGGCGAGAGCTATGTGCAGGAGGCGATCGACAAGATCGCGCAGGTCGGCGACCCGGGCATCGAATGGCATTTCATCGGTCCGCTCCAGAGCAACAAGACGCGCCCGGTGGCCGAGCATTTCGATTGGGTGCATTCGGTGTCGAGCCTGAAGATCGCGCGACGGCTGTCCGAACAGCGTCCGCCCTCGCGCGGTGCATTGTCGGTGTGCCTGCAGGTGAACGTCAGCGGCGAATCGACCAAGGCCGGGGTCTCGGAAGCGGAGCTGCCGGACCTTGCGGCCGCGGTGGCGACACTGCCGGGGCTGCGGCTGCGCGGCCTGATGGCCATTCCGGCCCCGGCTGAAGGTTTCGACGCCCAGCGCCTGCCTTTCGCCCGCCTGGCGCGGATGCGCGACCGGCTGGTGGCCACCGGCCTGTCGCTCGACACCCTGTCCATGGGCATGTCGGACGACCTCGAGGCGGCGGTCGCCGAGGGCGCGACCTGGGTGCGCGTGGGTACCGCGATCTTCGGCGCGCGGCCTTCGGCGACGATAGGCACAATCGGGGCCTGAGGCGCGAAAGCGGCGTTTTCCCGGCGAAGACCGGTCCATTCCTGCAGGAGTTGTCTTGATGAAGGTCTGTTTCATCGGCGGCGGCAACATGGCTTCGGCCATGATCGGCGGCCTGCTCAAGAGTGGCCTGGCCGCGGATTCGGTCACGGCGGTGGATGTCGACGCAGCGCAGCGCGAACGCCTTGCGGCCCGCTTCGGCGTGCGTGCGTTCGATTCCGCGCCGCCAGCCATCGCGGGCAGCGACTGCGTGGTACTGGCGGTCAAGCCGCAGCAGGTCAGGAATGTCGCGGCTGGCCTGGCGCCGCTGCTCGACGGCCAGCTGGTGGTGACCATTGCCGCCGGCATACGCACGGCCGACCTGGCCCGCTGGCTGGGCGGCTACGACCGCATCGCGCGCGCGATGCCCAATACCCCCGCGCTCATCGGCCAGGGCATTGCCGGCCTGTATGCCGGGCCTGCCCTCTCCCCTGAAGACCGGTCCAGGGTCGAGCGCATCCTCGGTGCCGTGGGGAGCGTGCTCTGGGTCGAGCGCGAAGCACTGATCGACGCGGTGACGGCGGTCTCCGGCAGCGGTCCGGCGTATGTGTTCATGATGATCGAATCGCTCGAGGCGGCCGCTGCCGCCGTCGGCTTCGGCCCGGCGCAGGCGCGGCAGCTCGCCCTGGCGACCTTCGCCGGCGCGTCCAACCTCGCCGCGGCCGATGCCGAGCCGCCGGCGCTGCTGCGCGCGAGGGTCACGTCCAAGGGCGGAACCACTGAACGCGGCATCTCGGCGCTGGAGGCCGGAGGCCTGCGCGCCCTGGTCGCGGCGGCGGTGGCGGCTGCGAACCGGCGGGCGATCGAACTCGGCGAAGAGTCAGGGAGCGACCCGCGATGATCGCCCAGGCGCTGGCATTCCTGGTCGACACGCTGGGCACCCTGCTGATCGTCGCGCTGCTGCTGCGCTTCTGGCTGCAGGCGGCGCGTGCGCCGTTCAACAATCCGCTGTCCGCGCTGCTCGCCAGCGTGACCAACTGGGGCGTGAAGCCGCTGCGCCGGGTGATCCCGGGCCTGTGGGGGCTCGATCTCGCGACGCTGGTCCTGGCCTGGCTGGTGGCCTGGGTCCTGAACATCGTCCTGTCGCTGATCGAGCCGCGGTTGGCGCTGGACCTGGCGGGCGCCGGCATCGGTACCGGCGCAGGCCTGGCCGCGGTTGCCGCGCTGGTTCAACTCGTACGGCTGTTCATCTACATGATGATCGCCGCGCTGATCGTGCAGATGCTGCTTTCCTGGGTGAATCCGCAGTCGCCCCTGGCACCGCTGCTCGACATGCTGCTGCGGCCGTTCCTGCGGCCGATCCAGTCGCGGATGCGGCCGGTGTCCGGGTTCGATTTTTCGCCGCTGGTGCTGCTGATCCTGTGCCAGCTGGCCCTGATCCTGGTTGTCGGTGGACTGACACGATTGATGCTGCTGCTGTTCTGAGGCCTTCCCGAGGCTGTCCCGGGCGCAGGCCGGGCGGAATTCGGGGCGAAAAGGCGGCTTGTGGCTCAAGAAGATGCTCCAATCGCCGTCATTGATCTGGGCTGGGCAGCGGCCGCTGGCTGACCTTGCCCGAGATGCCGGACCCGACACGCAGAACGAACCCCCAGATGAACAGCTCCCTAGAACAGGACGTACTCGATTACCAGGCCTGGCGTGACCGGCTGGTAGGGGCGATCGAGTCCTTCAGGGCCCGGCTGGACACCACCAAGGCGGTGAACGTAGAGCAGTCGCTCCGGATGTACGACCTGATCGAGAGCCTGCGCACGGACCGCATGCTGCTCGCCTTCATCGCCGAATACTCGCGCGGCAAGACCGAGCTGATCAATGCGCTGTTCTTCTCGAACTACAAGCGCCGGCTCCTGCCCTCGGACATCGGCCGTACCACCATGTGCCCGACCGAGATCTTCCACGATCCGGCCGAGGCACCCTACCTGCGCCTGCTGCCGATCGAGACGCGGGAGACCGACGAGAGCGTCGCGGTGCTCAAGCGCAAGCCGATCGAGTGGATCCGCATCTCGCTCGACCTGGATGATGCGGACGAACTCGCCGCGACCCTGGCCAAGGTGGTCGAGAGCAAGAGGGTCGGCATCGAACAGGCGCGGCGCCTCGGCCTGTACAACGACTCCAGCCCCGAACTGTCGGCCGCGCTGGGCGTCGGTCCGGGCGAGGTGCTGGTTCCCGCCTGGCGCCATGCGCTGATCAACTTCCCGCATCCGATGCTCAAGGCCGGGCTGGCGATCCTCGACACGCCCGGCCTGAATGCGCTCGGCACCGAGCCGGAACTGACGCTGTCGATGATCCCGAGCGCGCACGCGGTGCTGTTCCTGCTGGCGATGGACACCGGCGTCACGCGCAGCGACCTCGAGCTCTGGCAGCGCCATGTGCAGAACAACGCCGCACGGTCGGTGGCGGTGCTGAACAAGGTCGACCTGATCTGGGACGACCTGAAGAGCGACAGCGAGATCGCCCATGCGGTCAACGGCCAGCTCGATGCCACGGCACGGATCCTGAACCTCCCGCGCCAGAACGTGCTGCCCATGTCGGCGCAGAAGGCGCTGATCGGCCGCATCCGCGGCGACGAGGCGCTGCTCGAGCGCAGCGGCGTGCATGCCCTCGAGGCGCTGCTCGCGCAGATGATCCCGGATCGCCGCCGCATCATCGCCGAGCGCGTGTCGCGCGAGTTCGGCGTGCTGGTCGACACGTCCTACGAGACGGTGCTGGCCAAGCTGCGCTCGACGCATGCCGAGCTCGCCGAACTGGCCAGCCTGCGGGGCAAGAACCAGGGCATGGTCAAGTCGATGCTGGTCAAGCTCGAGCAGGACCGTGCCGCCTACCAGCACACGGTGCAGAACTTCCGCAACACCTACAGCGTCGTGATGAAGCAGGGCCTGATCCTCCAGTCGAACCTCGACGCGGACCTGATCGAAGGCATCTGCCAGGACTACCGCAAGAAGCTGAGCGACCAGCTGTTCACCGTGCGCCTGATTCGCATGATGCAGCAGCTGTTCGACCACTTCGAGAGGGAGACCGGGAAGATCATGGGGTTCGCCAACCAGATCAAGGGGCTGGTGGACACCGTCTACGTGAGCTTCCACGAGAAGTACGGCTTCGCGAAGCTGTCCCCGCCGCAGCTCTCCCTTGCGCGATACAGCGAGCAGATACTGCAGCTCAAGCAGGGCACGATCGCGTTCTGCGCGAATCCTGCCACGGTGATGCAGCCCCAGGGCATCGTGATCCGGAAGTTCTACGACATGCTGGTGGTCGAGGCGAAGTCGATCTTCAGCCAGGTATCGTCGGAAGTCGATGCGTGGCTCGACCGCGCGCTGTCGCCGCTGACCATGCAGCTGAAGGAACATGAAGAGATGCTCGATCGCCGGCTCGAGAGCCTGCGCAGGATCACCGAGAACGTCCGTGCACTGGAAACCCGCACCAAGGAACTCGAGCACCTCGAGGTATCGCTGCGGCGCCATCTCGACGAACTCGACGATGTCAGGCGGGTGCTGATGCCGCCCGAGGCGCCGGCGGCAAGCCTTCCCGAGCCGACGGCCGCGTTCCAGGCCAGGGTGGCCTGATCCCCGGGTGGCTGCGCCCCGCGGGGGGTCCCTGCGGCGCTACTTCAGGATGACGTCGTACTGCTCCTGGCCGTAGGCGGTCTCGACCTGCAGCGAGATGGGCTTGCCGATGAAGTCGCCGAGCATCGCGAGGTTGTGCGATTCCTCGTCGAGGAACATGTCGATCACCGCCTGCGAGGCGAGGATCCGGTACTCGCGTGCATTGAACTGGCGCGCCTCGCGCAGCAGTTCGCGCAGGATGGTGTAGCAGATGGTCTGCGCGGTCTTGACTTCGCCGCGGCCGGCGCAGTTCGGGCACGGCTCGCACAGGATGTGCGCCAGGCTTTCGCGGGTGCGCTTGCGCGTCATCTCGACCAGCCCCAGGCTGGTGAATCCGTTCACCGTCAGTCGCGTGCGGTCGCGCGACAGCGCCTTCCTGAGTTCGGCGAGCACGGCCTCCCGGTGTTCCGGGCTGTCCATGTCGATGAAGTCGAGGATGATGATCCCGCCCAGGTTGCGCAGGCGCAGCTGCCGCGCGATGACCAGGCAGGCTTCCAGGTTCGTCTTGAAGATGGTGTCGTCGAAGTTGCGCGCACCGACGAAGCCGCCGGTGTTCACGTCGACCGTGGTCATCGCCTCGGTCTGGTCGAAGATCAGGTAGCCGCCGGACTTCAGGTCGACCCGGCGCGTCAGCGCGCGCTCGATCTCGGTTTCGACTGCGTAGACGTCGAACAGCGGCAGTTCGCCCACGTAGTGCTCGACCCGGGGAAGGATGTCGGGCATGAACCGTTCGGCGAACGCACAGGCGCGCTGGTGGGTCTCGCGCGAGTCGATGATCACGCGGCTGGTGTCCTCGTTGAACATGTCGCGCAGCACGCGCAGCGCGAGGTTCAGGTCTTCATGGACCAGCGAAGGGGCGGCGGCGGCCCCGACCGTCTCCTGGATCGACGCCCACACGGCACGCAGGTAGGCGACGTCGCCGGCAAGCTCGCGTTCGGTGGCCGCCTCGGCCACGGTGCGGATGATGAAGCCCCCGTGCTCTTCGGCCGGACTCTCGCGCAGGTGGTCGCGCTCGGCCTCGTTCTCGATGCGCTGCGAGATGCCGATGTGCGGGTCCTGCGGCAGGTAGACCAGCAGCCGGCCGGCGAGGCTGATCTGGGTCGACAGGCGCGCGCCCTTGGTGCCGATCGGGTCCTTGATCACCTGCACCAGCAGCGGCTGGCCTTCCTGGAGGATCTTCTCGATCGGCCGCGCTGCCTCGCTCGGCACGGTGCCGTGGCGATGGCCGAAGATGTCCCCTACGTGCAGGAAGGCGGCACGATCGAGCCCGATGTCGACGAAGGCCGATTGCATGCCCGGAAGCACCCGGGCGACCCGGCCCATGTAGATGTTCCCGACAAGCCCGCGGCTGCGGGTGCGCTCGATGTGCAGTTCCTGGACGCTGCCGTGCTCGACCACCGCGACGCGGGTCTCCTGTGGCGTGACGTTGACCAGGATGTCTTCGCTCATGGCAGTTCGAATCCGCCGTTGCGCAGCAGCTCCGCCGTCTCGAACAGCGGCAGGCCCATCACCGCCGAGTAGCTTCCCTCGAGGCGGGTGACGAACAGCGCGCCCAGGCCCTGGATCGCGTAGGCGCCGGCCTTGTCGAGCGGCTCGCCGCTGGCCACGTACCGGCGCAGCTCGACCGGGTCGATCGCCTTCAGGCCCACGACGCTGCGCGTGAGCCGGATGTCGATCTGGGTTTCGGTGGTCGCCAGGGCCACGGCCGACAGCACCTCGTGGTCGCGGCCGGACAGGCGCATCAGCATCCGGGCGGCGGCGGCGGCATCGCGCGGCTTGCCCAGCGCCTCGCCGTCGATGACGACCTCGGTATCGGCGGCGAGCACCAGGCCCGGGGCCAGCCCGCGTTCGCGGGCGCGCACGGCACCCACACGGGCCTTCTCGAGGGTCACGCGGCTCACGTAATCGGCCGGCGCCTCGCCCTCGCGCGGGATCTCTTCCACGTCGCTGCCGCGCATCCGGTCGGAGCGCAGCAGGAGCGTCTCGAAGCGCACGTTGATCTGGCGCAGCAACTCGCGCCGCCGGGGGCTGTGCGATGCAAGGTAGAGCAGGGGGCGGCCGTTGGTCATGGCGTTCACTCGGGTCTGGGGCGGGCCTTCACTCGCGATGGTACGGATGATGCTCGATAAGCGACACGCAGCGATAGAGCTGTTCCACGAGCACCAGCCGCGCCAGCGCATGCGGCAGCGTCAGCGCCGACAGCGCGAGGGTCATCGAGGCGCGCGCGGCGAGCGCAGGCGCCAGCCCGTCCGGGCCGCCGATCAGGAAGGCGATGCCGGGCGCCTCGCCGCGCCAGCGCTCGATCGCGGTCGCGAACGCGCGGGTGTCCAGCGAACGTCCGTGCTCGTCCAGCGCCACCCGGACGAAGCCATCGGGCACGGCCGCTTCCAGGCGTTCGGCCTCCGCGTCCATCATCACGGCGACCGGCTTGCCCTGGGTGCGGGGGCTGGCCTTCACGGTCGCGACTTCGAGCCTGTACAGCCGGGGCAGGCGGCTGCGGTAATCGGAGATGCCCGCGTCGATCCAGGCAGGGACGCGCTCCCCGACGGCGATCACGCGGAATCGCAAGCCAGCTCCCGGTCGGCGTTCAGGGCGCCGGCTCGGCCGCCGCTGCCGCCTTGCGCCGGGTGCGCGGCGGCGGGGCCCACAGTTCCTCGAGGTTGTAGTGCGCGCGGACCGTCGGCTGCATGATGTGCACGATCACCTTGCCGAAGTCGACGAGGATCCACTCCCCGGCCGCTTCGCCCTCGACGCCGATCACCTCCGCGCCGGCTTCCTTCAGCTTGTTGCGCACGTTGACCGCCAGCGCCCGGGTCTGCCGGTTCGAATCGCCCGAGGCGATCACCACCCAGTCGCACAGCGTCGTCATCTTGGTCACGTTGAAGGCGACGATGTCCTTGGCCTTCACGTCTTCGAGCGCGTCGATCACCGCGCGCTTCATCGTGTCTATTCTCATGCGCACTCGATCATTGGTCTTCGGCCTGACGGTAGATGCCACGCTCGTGAATGTAGTCGAGCACGGGCTGCGGCAGCAAGTATCGCGCGCTTGCACCGTGCGCGATCAGGCCGCGGATCCGCGTGGCGGAGATCTGCAGCACGCTGGTCGGCGCGAGGTAAATGGCGCCGGCGGGCTGCTCGGCGAGCAGCCCGATCTCGGAAACCCGGCGCGCCCGCAGCTCGGCCGCGAGTTCATTGTCGAGCGGGGCGGTGGCGATCGAGGCATGCCCGCCACGCTCGGCCACGGCGAAATGGGCCAGCCCGAACAGGTCCCGCCAGCGGTGCCAGCGGTGCAGCCGGGCGAAGGCGTCCGCCCCCAGCATCAGGCAGATCGGCCGCTCCGGTCCGAACTCCGCGCGCAGCTCGGCCAGGGTGTCGACCGTGTAGCAGAGCGAGGTCTTGGCGACTTCGCGCTCGTCGGCGACCAGCCGGTCGTTGCCGGCGATCGCCAGGCGCACCATGTGCAGGCGCTCCGGGCCGGATACCCCGGGTGCGGTACGCAGCGGGGGCAGGTTGGCCGGCATCAGCCGGACCTCGTCCAGGTCGAGCGCATCGCCCAGCTCTTCGGCGATGCGCAGGTGCCCGTAGTGGACCGGGTTGAACGTTCCGCCGAGGATGCCGATCGGCTTCACGGATGGTGCCGCCGGCCGGATGCCGCGCATGCCGGCATCAGAGCAGCAGCCTTCGTACATCGGCCAGCAGGCCGTTCAGGTGCGTGATGAAGCGCGCGCCGGTCGCGCCGTCCACCACGCGGTGGTCGTAGGAGAGCGACAGCGGCAGCATCAGCCGGGGCACGAAGGCGCCCTCGACGAACACCGGCTTGATCGTCGACTTCGACACGCCGAGGATCGCCACCTCCGGCGCGTTGATGATCGGCGTGAACGCCGTGCCGCCGATGCCGCCCAGGCTGGAAATCGAGAAGCAGCCGCCCTGCATGTCGGCCGGCTTCAGCTTGCGGTCGCGTGCCGCCTCGGACAGCGCGGCCAGTTCGCGCGCGATGTCGGAGACGCCCTTGCGGTCGCAATCGCGGATCACCGGCACTACCAGACCGTCGGGGGTATCCACCGCCACGCCGACATGGAAGTACTTCTTCAGGACCAGCGTGTCGCCCCCCGGCGCCAGCGAGGCGTTGAAGGTCGGGAACTCGCGCAGCGCGCCGGCCACCGCCTTCACCAGGAAGGCGAGCACCGTCAGCCGCACGCCCTGTTTCTTCATCGCTTCGACCTGCGCCTTGCGGAAGGCTTCCAGTTCCGTGATGTCGACCTCGTCGAACTGGGTGACGTGCGGGATGCTCACCCAGTTGCGGTGCAGGTTCGGGCCGGAGAGCTTCTGGATGCGCGACAGCGCGAGCGTCTCCACCGGGCCGAACTTCGAGAAATCGACCTGGGGCAGCGGCGGCAGGCTGAAAGGCAGGCCGCCGCCCGGGGCGGCCGACGGCGCCGCCGCAGTGGCCAGCGCCTTCTTCACGAATGCCTGCACGTCTTCCTTCAGGACGCGCGACTTGGGCCCGCTCGCCACCACGCGGGACAGGGTGACGCCGAGTTCGCGTGCGAACCTGCGCACGGAAGGCGAAGCATGCAGGCCCGAACCCGTGTCGTCCGCTGATGCTTCCTCGGCCGGTGCGGGCGCGGCTGCTGCGGCGGGGGCCGGGGCAGGGGGGGCGGAGGGCGCTGCCGCGGGAGCAGGCGCTTCCGCAGGAGCAGGCGCACGTGTGGCTGCCGGCGCAGGGGCGGCTGCCGGCGCGGCGGGCGCCGAAGCCGGGGTCTCGTCTTCCACGGCCAGCATCAGCACCAGGGTGCCTTCGGACACCTTGTCCCCGACCTTCAGCTCGATCGATTTCACCGTGCCCGCAGCCGGGGCCGGCACTTCGATCGTGGCCTTGTCGGACTCGAGCGAGACCAGCGGATCTTCCTTCTCGACCCGCGTGCCGGCCGAGACCAGGATCTCGACCACCGGAACGTCCTTGAAGTCGCCGATGTCGGGGACTTTCACTTCCATCGTGTTTGCCATGCGCCTACACCGTCGTCGGATTCGGTTTGTTCACGTCGATCCCGTAGCGGTCGATCGCCTCGGTCACCTTCTCGATCGAGATCGTGCCCTCGTCGGCCAGGGCCTTGAGTGCCGCGACCGCCACGTAGTGCCGGTCGACCTCGAAGAAGCGGCGCAGGTTCTTCCGGGTGTCGGAACGCCCGTAGCCGTCGGTGCCGAGCACCACGTAGCGCCCGCGCACGTAGGGCCGGATCTGGTCGCCGAACGCGCGCATGTAGTCGGTCGCGGCGATCACCGGGCCGGCACGGTCCTTCAGGCATTTCTGCACGTGGGACTCGCGCGGCGTCTCGACCGGATGCAGCATGTTCCAGCGCTCGACGTCGATGCCGTCGCGGCGCAGCTCGTTGAAGCTGGTCGCGCTCCAGATGTCGGCCTTCACGCCGAAGTCCTTCTCGAGCAGGTCGGCCGCCGCGATCACCTCGCGCAGGATGGTGCCGCTGCCGAGCAGCTGCACCTTCGGCGCCTTGTCCTTCTTCGTGACCGCTGCTTCGCGGAACAGGTACATGCCCTTGAGGATGTCGGCCTCCATGCCCGCCGGCATCGCCGGATGGGCATAGTTCTCGTTCATCACGGTGATGTAGTAGTAGATGTCCTCGCCATCGGCGTACATCCGCTTGAGGCCGTCCTGGATGATCACCGCGAGCTCGTAGGCGAAGGTCGGGTCGTAGGTGATGCAGTTCGGGATGGTCGCCGCCATCAGGTGGCTGTGGCCGTCCTCGTGCTGCAGGCCCTCGCCGTTGAGCGTGGTTCGCCCGGCGGTGCCACCGAGCAGGAAGCCCTTGGCGCGCGAGTCGCCGGCCGCCCAGCACAGGTCGCCGACGCGCTGGAAGCCGAACATCGAATAGAAGATGAAGAACGGGATCATCGTGACGCCGTGCACGCTGTACGCGGTCGCCGCGGCGATCCACGAGGACATCGCACCCGCCTCGTTGATGCCCTCCTGCAGGATCTGGCCCTTCTTGTCTTCCTTGTAGAACATCAGCTGGTCGGCATCCTCGGGCTTGTACAGCTGCCCGACCGACGAGTAGATGCCCAGCTGGCGGAACATGCCTTCCATGCCGAAGGTGCGCGACTCGTCGGGCACGATCGGCACGATCAGCTTGCCGATCGCCTTGTCGCGCACCAGCGTGCCCAGGATGCGCACGAAGGCCATCGTGGTCGAGATCTCGCGGTCCTCGGTCGACTTCAGCACCGACTCGAAGGCCGACAGCTGCGGCACCTCGAGCGGCGCCGCATGGCGCCGGCGCTGCGGCACCGAGCCGCCCATCGCGGCGATGCGCGCGCGCAGGTACTTCATCTCCGCGCTGTCCTCGGCCGGCTTGTACAGCGGTACCTCGTCGAGCTGGTCGTCCGGGATCGGGATGTTGAAGCGGTCGCGGAAGGCGCGGATCGACACCGTGCCCATCTTCTTCTGCTGGTGGGTGATGTTCTGGCCTTCGCCGGATTCGCCCATGCCGTAACCCTTGATGGTCTTGGCGAGGATCACCGTCGGCTGGCCCTTGTGCTCGGTGGCCGCCTTGTACGCGGCGTACATCTTGTGCGGGTCATGGCCGCCGCGGTTCAGGCGCCAGATGTCCTCGTCGGACATCGTGGACACCATCTCGCGCAGCTCGGGGTACTTGCCGAAGAAATGCTCGCGCACGTAGGCACCGTCCTTCGACTTGAAGGTCTGGTACTCGCCGTCGACGCATTCCTCCATCCGCTTGAGCAGGAGGCCGGACTTGTCCTTCGCGAGCAGCGGATCCCAGTACGAGCCCCAGATCACCTTGATCACGTTCCAGCCGGTGCCGCGGAAGTCGGCCTCCAGCTCCTGGATGATCTTGCCGTTGCCGCGCACCGGGCCGTCGAGCCGCTGCAGGTTGCAGTTGATCACGAACACCAGGTTGTCGAGGCGTTCGCGGGCGGCGAGCGAGATCGCGCCGAGCGATTCCGGCTCGTCCATCTCGCCGTCGCCCATGTACGCGAACACCTTGCGGTTGGCGGTGTCGACGATGCCGCGGTCATGCAGGTACTTCATGAACCGCGCCTGGTAGATCGCCTGCAGCGGACCCAGGCCCATCGACACCGTGGGGAACTGCCAGAAGTCGGGCATCAGCCAGGGATGCGGGTACGACGACACGCCCTTGCCTTCGACCTCCTGCCGGAAGTTGTCCAGCTGGTCCTGCGTGATGCGGCCCTCGAGGAAGGCGCGCGCGTAGACGCCCGGGGACGAATGTCCCTGGAAGAACACGAGGTCGCCGCCATGGGTCTCGGTGGGCGCATGGAAGAAGTGGTTGAAGCCGACGTCGTACAGCGTGGCAGCCGAGGCGAAGCTCGCGATATGCCCGCCCAGCTCGGACGAATGCTTGTTCGCGCGGATCACCATCGCCATCGCGTTCCAGCGGATGATCGAGCGGATGCGGTGCTCGAGCTCATGGTCGCCGGGCGACTTCGCTTCCAGGTGCGACGGGATCGTGTTGATGTATGCAGTCTGTGCGCTGAACGGCAGGTAGCCGGAACTGCGCCGTGCGACGGCGACCAGTTTCTCGAGCAGGAAGTGTGCGCGTTCCGGGCCCTCGTTCTCGAGGACGCCCTTCAGCGCATCGACCCATTCCTGCGTCTCTGTGGGATCGGGGTCGGGCGTCGCGCCAGCATGCATGTCCGTCAAATCCATGGGGGTGACCTTGGGTGGAGGTTGAACTGTCGTTCTCGAGGACGAGGCCTTCGCGCGCTCGTGGCAGGCGTGGCACTGTTTCGATCGACGAACGAATCACTCGATCGCGAGCGAGTATAGCGCGCGGTTTTTCGCGATCCGGCCCCCGGACGGACGCTCCAGGAAACGATCTCGTGACCTGAGACGACTTGCTGCGACGCGCCATCGCGTCTTCCCACGGCAGCTCACGTTTCGTGCCGCGCCGCCGCAAAATTGCGGCCGATCCAGTCGGCCACGCGCCCGGCGACTTCCGATTCCCGGCCCCGGTAGAAATGATCGCAGCGATCGACGATGGAAACGGTGCAGGGGCCGGCCGACAGCCGGGCGAACGCTTCCGCGGGGTACAGGTCTGCCGGCTCGCTGTCGCCGCGCAGGTAAAGGCTGGGACAGGCGATCTCCGGCGCCAGGCCCAGCGTGTCCGGCAGGTTGTCCATGCGGTCGAGGAAGCTCTCGGCGCTCGATACGTACCACCATCCGGGCAGGTGCATCAGGTCGCGGCCGCGGCCCTCGTCGACCAGCCTGCGCGCGCTGGCAGCGACCGAATCGAGGTCGAGCCCGTCCAGCGCGCCGGCCGCCGCAGCATGGCGGATCATGGACCGGCCGCCGCACTGGGCCGACAGCAGCACCATGCCCGGCGTCCGGGGGTGATCCGCGACATGGCGTACCGCCAGCATGCCGCCGTTGCTGTGGCCGATCACGATCGGATCAGGCAGGCCGCGCGCTTCGAGCCAGCGCGCGGCGATCCGGTTGTCCTCGATCGCTTCGTGTGTCATCTGCCAGGCAGCCCCTTCGGCCTGGCGCGAATCGCGGATGCTCATGATGTCGTGCCCGCGACGATTGAAGGCGAGGCAGGCATAGCCGAGCGCGGTCAGCACCGGCGGCAGGAACCGGGGTGCGCCCCACAGGAAGCTCATCCGGTTGCCGTGGAACAGCAGTACGCTGCCGATCGGGGGACGGTCTTCGGGCAGGTAGAAGGCGCCGTCGATGGGGGTGCTGCCCGTGGGCAGGGTGATCAGTTCCGTGCGCATCGCACATATACTCCTGAAATGAGAAACCAGCGCCCCGGGCCGTCGCCCGCGGCCAGACACGGAGGAAGCCAGGCCATGCGTTACAGCAGGAAAGGAAAACCGGTGCAGCGGGCGACAACACAAGCGAGGCCGCGCAAGTCCGCCGGTAGCGCCGGGGCATCGCTGGGTGCGGCATTGTGTGCGCTGTGCACGATGATTGCACCGGCTGCCGTGCTCGCGCAGTCCGAGTTTCCGGTGAAGCCGATCCGCATCCTGGTACCCCTGGCGCCAGGCGGCGGGAACGACGCCATCGCCCGCATGGTCGGCACGCGGCTTCAGGAGCGGCTGGGCCAGCCGATCCTGGTGGACAACCGTCCCGGCGCCGGCGGCGTGGTCGGCACCGAGATCGCGGCACGTGCCGCCCCGGATGGCTATACGATGATCGTGGTGAACAACTCGCACGTGATCATGGGCGACCTGTATTCGAAGCTGTCGTTCGATCCGATGCGCGACTTCACGCCGATATCGCTGGCGGCCTCCTCGCCGCTGATGGTGGTGGTCCATCCGTCGCTGCCGGTGAACAACATCACCGAGCTGCTCGCATGGACGCGGGCCAACCCCGGCAAGATGAACTACGGCACGTCGGGTGTCGGCAGCCCGCCGCATCTCGCCGGCGAACTGCTGTCCCAGATGGGCAAGGCCGACATGACGGCTATCGTGTTCAAGGGCATCGGCCCGGCGGTCGCGGCGGTGATGGGCAACGAGATCCCGATGACCCTGCCCAACCTGATCATCGGCATGCCGCAGGTCAAGGCCGGTCGCGTGCGTGCACTCGCCATCACCAGCCTCAAGCGCTCCGAGTCTGCGCCGGACCTGCCCACCGTGGCCGAATCCGGACTGCCCGGGTATGAAGCGGCGATCTGGTTCGGTTTCCTCGCCCCGCGCGGCGTGGCGGCGCCGATCGTCGATCGCCTGAACCGGGAGATCGTCAACGTGCTGCGGCTGCCTGAGGTGCGCCAGCAGATCGCCGGCATCGGTGCCGATCCGATCGCCAGCACGCCTGCGGAATTCGCAGCCGTGATGAAGTCCGACGCGGACCGGCTCGGGCGGCTGATCCGCGAACGGAACATCCGGGCCAACTAGCACGCAGGCAGCGGCTGCGCAGGCCGCTGAGGGCGAGTCCCCTCAGCGGCCGTGGAAGACCGGCGGCCGCTTCTCGATGAATGCGCGCATGCCTTCCTTCTGGTCGGCGCTCGAGAAGGCGAGGCCGAACAGGTCGGACTCGATCGCGCAGGCCTGCGCGAGGTCGAGTGCCTGGCCCCGCTGCCATGCCTGCTTGACCAGCCGCACGGCATAAGGTCCCTTGGCGGCCACCAGCGTCGCCATCTCGATGCCGCGCGCGAGCAGTGCGTCCGGCGCCACCTTTTCGTTCGCGAGGCCGATCGCGACGGCTTCGTCCGCCTTCACCTGGCGGCCGGTGAGCAGCAGTTCGAGTGCCTTGCCGGGCGCGATGCGCCGCGGCAGGCGTTGCGTGCCGCCGAAGCCGGGCGGGATGCCCAGGTTGACCTCGGGCTGGCCGAACACCGCGTTGTCGGCGGCAATGATCCAGTCGCAGGCCAGCGCGAGTTCGCAGCCCCCGCCCAGCGCATAGCCGTTGACCAGCGCGACCACCGGCATGGGCAGCGCCTCGATGTCGAGGAACAGCCGCGAGGCCCTTGACGAGAAGTCGCGCGCGGCCTCCGGGGACAGCGACTGCATCTCGGAGATGTCCGCGCCCGCGACGAAGGCCTTGGTGCCGGCACCGGTGATCAGCAGCGCCCGCGCGGCGGCGTCGTGCGCAAGCCCCTGCACCACGCAGGCGAGTTCCCCGAGCGTCGTGCTGTCCAGCGCATTGAGCGCCCTCGGCCGGTCGAGGGTCAGCAGATGGATGCCGGGCTCGGGCTGTTCGTGGCGGACGTTCTGGTAGAGGGGCGCGATGCTCATCGGTGGTTCCTGGCCTGTGCTGGCCTGTTCATTTCCCGGGATAGTCGAAGAATCCCCTGCCTGTCTTCCGGCCGAGATGGCCCGCGTCCACCATCTCTACCAGCAGCGGGCAGGGCCGGTACTTCGAGTCGTTGAATCCGTCGAGCAGCACCTGCATGATCGCCAGCACGGTGTCGATGCCGATCAGGTCGGCGAGTGCGAGCGGACCCATCGGATGGCTCATGCCGAGCCGCATCACGGTGTCGATCTCTTCCGCCGTGGCCAGGCCCTCGTGCAGGCAGAACGCCGCCTCGTTGATCATCGGGATCAGCACCCGGTTCGCGACGAAGCCGGGGCTGTTCTTCACGTCGACCGGGACCTTGCCCAGTGCGCGGGCGAGCGCTTCCACCGTGTCGCGCGTCTGCCGCGCCGTCTGCCGGGCGCTGATCACCTCGACCAGCTGCATCATCGGCACCGGGTTCATGAAGTGCATGCCGATCACGCGCCCGGGATGGTCGACCACGGCCGCGAGCCGGGTCAGCGAGATCGAAGAGGTGTTGCTGGCGAGGATGGTGTCGGCGCGGCAGGTGGCCGAGAGCTCGCGGAATATCCTGCATTTCACGTCGAGGTTCTCGGTCACCGCCTCGATCACCAGGTCGGCATCGGCGAGTGCATCGGCCGAACTGGCGGTGGTGATGCGGCCCAGCGTCCCGGCCTTGTCCGCCTCGGTGATGCGCGCCTTCGCCAGCAACCGGTCCAGGCTGGAGCCGATGGCCGCGCGTGCACGGTCGAGCGCCGCCGGGTCCAGGTCGCGCAGCACCACCGGGTAACCGGCCGCGGCGCAGACCTGGGCGATGCCGCTGCCCATCTGGCCGGCCCCCAGCACCGCGATGCGCATCATGGCCTGGGCGTCCGGGAGGGCTTCATTGCCGGCGCCGGCGAGGCCGCCGGCACTGCGGCCGCAGGGACTGCCGGTGCCGCAGGCTCGATCGCCTGCTTCACGTACGATCCGGGCGCGTCTTCGAACGCCGGATGCGATCCGCTGCCCGGGGTGCGGGCGTCGACCTCGCCGTTGCCGAAGCCCGTCGACACCCACCGTTGCCAGTGCGGCCACCAGGAGCCCTCGTGCGACTGCGCCTGCGCCAGCCATTCGTCGGCGCCCGCGGTGAGCGCGGCAGCGCTGGTCCAGTGCTGGTACTTCTTCGCCGCAGGCGGGTTGATCACGCCGGCAATGTGTCCTGAGCCGGCGAGCGTGAACTGCACCGGCCCGGCGAGCAGGCCGGCGCCTGCGTAGGTCGACTTCCACGGGGCGATATGGTCCTCGATGGTCGACAGGAAGTAGGCCGGGGTCTCGATCTTCGTGACGTCGATCGGCACGCCGTCCAGCGTGATGCCACCGGGCCGGCGCAGCAGGTTCTTGAGGTACATGTTGCGCAGGTAGAACCCGTGCATCGCGGCCGGCATGCGGGTGGAGTCGGAGTTCCAGTAGAGCAGGTCGAACGGGAACGGATCCTTGCCCATCAGGTAGTTGTTCACCACGAAAGACCAGATCAGGTCGTTGGCGCGCATCATGTTGAAGGTCGACGCCATCTCGTGGCCTTCGAGGTAGCCGCGCTTCGCCATCCGGCGCTCGAGGTGGTCCAGCTGCTCCTCGTCGATGAACACGCCCAGTTCGCCCGGGTCTGAGAAATCGATCATCGCGGTGAAGAAGGTCGCGCTGGCGACGCGGGCGGACTGCCCCTTCGCCTTCAGCCAGGCCAGGCCGCTGGCGAGCAGCGTGCCGCCCAGGCAGTAGCCGATGACGTTCGCGTCCGGCTCGCCGGTGATGTCGCGCACCACGTCCAGCGCGGCCAGCGGCCCGAGCTGCAGGTAGTCGTCGAAGCCCTTGTCGGCAAGCTTCTCGTCGGGGTTGACCCAGGAGATCACGAACACGGTATGGCCCTGGTCGACCGCCCACTTGATGAATGAATTCTTCTCGCGCAGGTCCAGGATGTAGAACTTGTTGATCCACGGCGGGACGATCAGCAGCGGCCGCTTGAGCACCTTCGCCGTCGACGGCGAGTACTGGATCAGCTGCATCAGCGGGTTCTGGAACACCACCTTGCCCGGGGTGACCGCGATGTTCTCGCCCAGCCTGAACTGGGTGCGGTCGGTCATGCTGATGCGCAGCTGGCTGCCGCCGCTGCGCTCGAGGTCGCCGAGCAGGTTGTCCAGCCCGTCGAGCAGGTTCTGGCCGCCGGTGTCGAGCGTCGCGCGAAGCACCTCGGGGTTGGTCATCGCGAAGTTGGTCGGGGCCAGGGCATCGATGTACTGGCGGGTGAAGAAGTCGACCTTCTTGCGCGCGTTCTCGTCCAGGCCCTCGACCGAGGTCATCGCGCCGTGGGTATGGCGCGCGGCGATCAGGTAGGACTGCTTCAGGTAGTTGAACACGAGGTTATTCTCCCAGTCCTCGTGCTTGAACCGCTTGTCGCCCTTGGATGCCTCGGCCACCGGGGCGACCGCCATGCCCATCGCCTTGAGCCAGGTCGACTGCCAGAGGTTCATGTAGTCGCCCCACATGTTCATCTGCAGCTGCATCACCTTCATCGGGTCGGTCCAGATCTGCTGGAACGCCTCGGTGAACGCGCGTCCGACGCCGACCTCGTCGACCGCGAGGGCGCCGGCCTGCTTCGACATGCGCTCGAAGTAGTTCATCACCAGCTGCGAACTGCGTTGCGCCAGGTCGGTGAACTGGCGGGCCATTTCGGCGGTATCGGCGGGCGCGGGGGGCACGGCGCCGGCCGGCGTGTTTGCGGCGGCATCGGCAGCTGCGCCGGCGGGGGTCGATTGGGCCATCGGGGTCCTGCCTTCCTTCGGTGTCGGGGCGGTGGGGACGGGCGGTCCCGGACTCGTTGTCCGGGGGCTCGACCGGGCGTATATTAGGCGCGTCTGCTGCATGGCACAAACGACGTTCGACCGGGCGCCCCGGAAAACCGGAGCCTGGCGACGATGGAAAAACACACGAGGAGCATCAGCATGAACGATCCGGTCGTCATCGTCGGCGCCGCACGCACCCCCATGGGCGGGTTCCAGGGCGATTTCTCGAACGTGACTGCCGCGGTGCTCGGCGCCGCGGCGATCAAGGCTGCGGTCGAACGCGCAGGCATCACGCCCGCCGACGTCGACGAGGTCATCATGGGCAACGTGCTGATGTCCGGCCAGGGCCAGGCTCCGGCCCGCCAGGCCGCACTGGGCGCCGGCCTGCCGCAGGGCGCGCACTGCACGACCATCAACAAGATGTGCGGCTCGGGCATGCAGGCGATGATGTTCGCCCGCGACCAGCTGCTCGCCGGCTCCACCTCGGTGATGGTCGCCGGCGGCATGGAGAGCATGACCAACGCGCCGTACCTGATCCCCAAGGCCCGCGGCGGCATGCGCCTGGGCCATGGCGAGATCAAGGACTCGATGTTCCTCGACGGCCTGGAAGACGCCTACGACAAGGGCAAGCTGATGGGCG
>LNFM01004172.1_pt1 | contig 27129 bp, 22 predicted proteins | sample 596031 | NCBI WGS metagenome assembly LNFM01 (sample SAMN04254537, study PRJNA301005) | activated carbon metagenome | isolation source: dual media filters at the Ann Arbor, Michigan drinking water treatment plant | place: USA: Ann Arbor | reverse complement strand
CCTGTCAGCCCGGAGCTCTCGTCCCACGATCAGCGAGCGTTTTCCCCGCAGACGTAACGGTTGCGCTCGCCGCGACACAAAGGGAGCCGCACCCTTGTTCTTCCCGGACGAAACGCCACAGTCTCGTGGGGAGGGGCTCAGCGCGCGGTACGTCCTCGCGCTGACGGCGACGCCATTTCAGCTGAAAGTCCAGGAGATCCTCAATTTGCTTCGCATCATCGAAGCCCCGGAGGCGGACGTCGCGGCGTTGTCCGACGGGCTCGTTCGGTACGAGGCCACCCTGAAGAAGTTCTACTCGCGCCGTCACCTGCACCCCTCCGAGCCCGCTCGGACCCGAGTGGTCGAGACTCTGCGCGCGCTGCGCGTGGAGAACGCCAGCGGCGGCGACAATCCCTCGACGCCGGGGCTCGAGGCCCTGCTTCGTCGGTATCTCTTGCGCAACGTGAAGGACGTCGGGCAGCGAGACTATTCGCTCGTCGAACGGCAGGACGGGTCGGTCCGCGCGAGGCCGTTCCGTAAGCTCGACGACATCCAGCGGCTCGTGTCGAGCAGCCCGTTGATCCCGTTCGAAGTGACGGATCGCTGGATCTACCTCAACGTCCGCGACCTGGTCTCCGACGCGCTCGCCTCGGGGGTCGACGACTCGAGCAAGCGCACGTTCGTCTCTGGCGATCTTCGTCAGATGCTCTCGAGCTACGAGCAGCTCCGTGCCAGCTCGCTCGTCGAACGGACGGACCTCCCTCGCGCGAAGCAGGTTCGAGCCCTCCTGGGCGCCGCACGCGAGAGCGGGCACCCGCACCCGAAGGTCCGCGCGATCTGCGACGCTGTCGGTGCGATTCTGGACGACGAGATCATGCGAATTCGCGAGAGTCCGCAGCGGCTCGTGTCCAAGATCCTCGTGTTCAACACGATGCTCCAGACGGCGCGAACGCTGCGCGAGGCCCTGGAAGATGTGGTCTGGACGAAGCTCGATCCGTTCGTGAACGAGAGCCTTGCTGCCGCGGGTTTTTCAGGTCGGAAGCAGGTCGAGGAGTTCGTCCGCGACGTCGTCGCCGACGAGCGCGAGACGATCCGCGCCCGCCTCCGTTCGAAATTCGCGCCCGACCACCTGATGCTGCGCCCCGAGCACGTGAAGGGGACCGGGGTGGAGATCGAGTCGGGCGAGCGCGAGATCGTGGACGTGATGTTCGACCGGTTGATCAATCACATGATCCAGCCGCTGTTCGTGCTGCGGCTCGCGCGCTGGTGCGTCGCAACCGGGACACCGGCGGACATCGACGCGGTGCGAGACTTTCTGACGCTGCGAATCATGGAGCGTTTGGCCGCGAGCCTGGATCGGATCGTGGATCACTACCTCGACGACACGCCCCTCCAAGGCGAGGCCTGGTCCGAAGAGAACATCGAGCGGGCCCGGCGGGAGATCGGACGCCTCGCGCGCATCCTCGCCGCGCCGCAGTATGTCGGGCGATACGACGGCGACGTAGACACGGATGACCGCGAGATGCGCCGCGAGAATTTCAACCGCCCCTACGCCCCCGTGGTGCTGCTCGTCAGCGCCGTCGGAGAGGAGGGCATCGACCTGCAACAACACACTCGCTACGTCCTGCACTACGACGTCGAGTGGAACCCTGCGAAGATGGAGCAGCGCGAAGGTCGCGTCGACCGCGAGGGGCGGCGCACGAGCGACGACGGCGCGGTGCGGGTGAATTTCTTTCTGCTGAAGGACACGTACGAAGAGCGAATCTTTCACACGGTGATGCAGCGGGACGCGTGGTTTCAGATCATGATCGGGTCCAAGAGGGACGAGCTGGCGAAGGACATGCGCGTCGAGGGCGCCGAGTCCGACGGGGCGACCGAAGACGTGGTCACCGATGACCGAAGCCGACTCACCAGCGAAGAGCGCGCTGCGGTGATGCTGGATTTGCGGCCGTGAAGTAACCGAAGGTCTTAGGGCGAGCCTACCACCACGGGGACCGGCACTGACGAGTTATCGAAGGCGCCGTTTCCTCCTTGGCCCTCGACGTTGCGTCCCCAGCAAAACACATTGCCGCGCCTCCTCGCGCAAGCGAAGTTCCCTCCGACTGCAATCTGTTCTGCGTTCTGCAATCCGAGCACGACGCCGTCGGGGCCGCCATACACCCCAGTTCCGGAGCGAAAATCGAGATTGGCGAAACTGCCGGATCCCCAGCAAGTCAGCTGACCCGTGCTCAATCGTGCACATGCGTATGTCGAGGCCGACACCTCGACCGCATTCGAGATACCAGGAACGTCAGAGGGGCGAGTCAAGACTGCAGCGGCGCCCTGAAATGGGCTCGCCCCCCAGCATGCGACGGCGCCCGAGCGCCGACGAGCGCAGGTAAACATCTGCCCTGCAACGATCTCGGCTGCATCTACAAGCCCAAACACAGGGGTCGGCGCAGCTCGATCGATCGTAGTATCATCGCCGATCTGTCCGGATCGGTTGGATCCCCAGCATAGCACCTCCCCGGATGGGCGAAGAGCACAGACATGATCGCTTCCGACTGCAATCGACGAGGCATCGCTGATGCCTGCGACTGGAACAGGTGTTCGAACGCCGTTTCCCCAGCAAACGACCTGACCAGTCGCGCGTCGCGCGCAGACACGGCTGCCTCTCCTGGAAGACACCCCAACTTCGACAGCATCCGTGAGTCCCGTTACCGGCGCGCCTGCTGGTGCGGACGGAAACGTACTTCCGTTGCCCAACTGATTGGAGGTATTGTCGCCCCAACACACAACCGATCGGTCGGCACGAATCGCGCAAGTTGTGTCAGCGCCTGCGGAGATCGACGTCACCGTCGAGAGCGTCGGCACTTCGAGTCCTGCGACCGCGAGTCTCTCGACATTGCCGTTTGCACTGAGAGCACGGGACGTATTCGCGCCCCAGCACGTCACCTGTCCCGATGACAGCCGCGCGCAGGCGTGGGTGTTCCCTGCAGTGACCTGCGCAACGTTCGCCAATGAAGGGGTGGTCAATTGAAGGCGAGCGGGCAAAGACGGTCCGTTCGATCCGCTGAATCCACGTCCCGCGTAGGATCCCCAACACCAGAGCGAATTGTCTCGTCCTCGAGAACACGCGAACGCTTCTCCGGTGACCACATCGATTGAATTCGAAACCGACGAGACCTGCACCGGTGCCAGTCGGTTCACGCTGGTCCCATCACCGAGCTGTCGCCCTCCATTCGCACCCCAGCAGACGACATCTCCAGCAGGGCGAACGGCGCATGCAAACCCATCGAAACCATATTTCGAGGCCGAAATATCAGACACTGCCGAGAGGCCCATGACTGGAACAGGCATGATTCGAGGGGCCCCTGTCCCATCTCCAAGTTGACCGGCGGCATTCTGTCCCCAGCACGATATCCCACCAGCGGAGAAACGTGCGCAGAGCGAACTTCCACCTGCTGCCAACTGCTGAACACCGGAGACACCAACGACTGGAGTCGGGAGAGGATGGAGAGACATTGATCCATCCGCAAGAATGAACTGTGTGTTCCCCCAGCAGCTAACTTCTCCTGAGTCGCGAACAACACACATGACGTCGGAACCCGCGACCAGTTTCGACACGCCCGCGATCATTGGGATGGGTGAGATCGGACTGTCTCTGCCCCAGCACAAGATCTCACCCGACGATCGTCGCGCACATGTGTTCCCGTTGCCTGCGGCAACATCAATCGCGTCCGTTATTCCAGTAACGGGAGCGGGCGAAGTCGCGTCCACTCGCGTCCCGATTCCAAGTTCTCCGGAACTGTTTCTTCCCCAACACCATACCGTTCCAGATCGCCGTCGAACACACGAATGCGCGTACCCCGTAGTGACTTGAACTCCATCATCGATACCGGATACCTCAACAGGAACGGCAGAAGTGACTCGATCTCCTGCTCCAAGATAGCGCGCATCGCCGAAGCACCATACTCGTCCATTGTTACGAAGCGCGCAAGCAACGGCCCCGCCAGCACTCAGTTCCAAGATATCTGATGCCCCGGAACAACTCCCCGCAACGCATGCGCCGTTGCACTCCGTCGATCCAGCCGGACACGCGCAGACGCCAGACTGACACGTCTGGACGCTGATCGGGCACTCAGTGTCATCCGTGATACCATCGCAGTCCTCGTCCACTCCGTTGCATGGTACTTCACGCCGCTGGGCGTATAGGTCGCATCCCTGCCAGAGACCAGCCACCGAACAGGATTGTGTCGCAAGGGCACAAAGGCCGATCGCGCCAGGGCAGGTTCTGCGCTCACCCGGCGTGCAGCGAGCCCCTCCGTCGCTCGATGCGTCTCGAGATGCATCAGTCCGAGCATCAGAGTCAGCGCCCGCATCAACGCCGGTACCCGAATCAGTCGCACCGTCGGCTTCTGTTCGGTCGTTCGGGAACGACGCTACGTCTGCTCGCGATGCGTCGCCAGCAGACTGGGCGTCTGCTCGTAGTTCCGATCCAGCTGGATTTGCGGGGATTGCCGGAAGTGATGCAGCGGGCCGCTCTTCTGCAATGCACTGTCCGGTCAGTTCGGAACAGGTAGTCCCCCCCACACACGGTACGTTGCGACATCTTGTGGCCAGAAACAAGTCGACACGCAGATTGCGCTCCGAGATGAATCCAGTCACGGTGCTTCGTTGGACCAGTGTCCGATTGTCTCGGTCGAGCGCAATTGCGACGATTCGCACCCGACGACGGGCATCTCCGTCGCGCGGAACCACCGCGAGACTGATAGGCAGTCGCGGCATGGATCCTGCGCCTGGAGAAAACTGTCGATCTTCTGAGAGTCTGAACGTTCCACTAGAGTCTGCGCTCTCCACCACGAGTTGAATCGTCTGAAGTTCCGAAGCAGAAATATCGCTATCGACTACGACCGTGAGCTGAGTTGCGGGCACACGGCAGCCACCCAGCCCCACAAGGCACGAAGCGAGGAGGTGACGAGCGAGGAGAAATCGAGTCAGCTTCATCAACTACTCCCATCCTCGGGAATCTCGAAAACCCTGAATAATCACGTTCGTGTTCCCCGTGTACGGCGCATCCGAAACCCGCACGACGGCAAGCGGGATCGCGACGCCTGCACCAACGACCACCAGCCCGGTGACGATCCAGAATGCGGGGTGCGTCCAGACCGCCGTCTGCTGCCGCGCAGCGACCAACTGCACGGAGAGTCTCTGTCCGGGTTGCAGCGACACCCCGCGGGTCACTGCCACGTATCCCGGCGCTCGAATCTCCAGCGAATGCCGACCCGGCGAGGGTGAGAGCGGTCGCTCGGACGCCACCTGGTGACCATCGAGGTACAGCACTGCGTTTGCGGGGTGAACGGATACAGACAGAACTGTCGGGGCAGATTCGAGCCTGACCTCACGCCGAAGCGACTCCCCTGACAGCAAACTGATGACGAACGCTGACGTGAGCGCTCCGTCGGCCTGGACTCGCAGGCGATGTTCGCCAGGGTTGAGCGACAGCGTACGCTCCGCGCCCTGGCCAACCTGAACCACCCCGTCGACTTCCACAGTCGCGGTCGGAGGATCGAGCAGGAGCACGAGGCGGGTTCGGGCGCTTCGTGCGTCGTCGAGCAGCCGCGTCGCCTCGATACGCTCCTGCGCATTCTGCGTCGGATCGCTGATTTGTAAGTAGCGCTCGAGGTGAACGATCGCTTCCTGTCCGCGCCCGAGTCGGACGAGGCAGCTTCCGAGGTTGAACAAGGTGCTAGGCCGCTCCACGATCGACAGCGACTGCTGCAGAAAGCCAATCGCCTCGCCCCAGCGTTCGGCGCGCATCATGGCGAGCCCGTCCTGAAACAGCGACCGCGCACGAGCGAGATCGGGGGCAGACGTCTGCGATTGCGCCAGAGCTGCAGTATCGCAGGCGATCCCGGCCAGGACCATGATGAGAGCGAGGGATCCCGCGAGTTGAGAATGCGCTCGGAGTTTCAGGAGCGACGGAGTCTGCATGGCATCCCTTCCGCGGAAAACGCGACGGCTAGAATTCTTCGACGGCACGAATGCGGGCAATTCCCGCGGCGGTCGCGGGCGGTCCGCCGGCGCCAGGGGGCGATGGCGTCGGTCGCTGCGCCGCTGTGCCTGACGTGGCCGAAGGTGCCGTGATTGGGCCCGTGTGGGTCATCCGCGCCGCCGCTGGCCGCAATCGAGTGCCAGTCTCTGCGGACGGCACGATTGCGCGTGAGGCGGTGTTTGCCAACGTGATCCTCCCTGCGTCGGGCGCATTCGTCGGATTGATGGGCGCAGTCGCCTCCAGGTGCCGGGGACGAGGACTTGGCGCCTCGATCTCGACCGTTCGTGTCGAACGCGCTGCGCTCTCGGAGGTCTGTGGCGAAGAATGGCGAATCTGCGAGGATACGCCCAGGACGGTGCCTGCAAGGATGAGCGAGACTGCCCCGACTCCGACAAGAACTCTGGAGCGGCGAGGGTTCGATCGGCGGATCGTTGGTGACAGCGTCTCGGTCGCGCCTACCATCGGCATTGCCGCGGAAACTGCCTGTCCTACCCTCGGCGTGAATGGCTGGGGCGCCGTCGTCGGCACCACCTGCACCGGCGTTGTTGGCTCCTCGGTGAACTCATCGGTATCGAAGGCAGGCGCGTTGATCTTGTGCACCGCCGAAATTGTGTCCGAGATGCTGATCGCGGCGGTCTCGACGGCGTTGTCCCGTCGCAGCCGTGGCAGTGCAATTCCGGCGGATTCATACGCCTCGGCCAGCGCATCCGCGAACTCAACGATCGATGTAAATCGCCTCCCAGCGTTCGGGTGAAGAGCCCGATCGATCGTAGCGGCGAGTTGCGGCGGGAGCGAGGGCGCGACCGTTCGCAGAGGAATCGCCGCGGTCGTTGCAATCGCGATCAGCAGTTCATTGGCTGTGTTTCCGCGAAACGGAAGGAAACCCGAGAGACACTCGTACCAGACAACCCCCATCGACCAGATGTCAGCGGGTGGTCCCACTCTCGAGGCGTCCCTGACCTGTTCAGGGGACATGTACGCCGGGGTGCCCATCGTCATGCCGCTCTGCGTCGCCAGTCCTACTCGCCCTTCAGCCTCGCGGACCTTCGCGATACCAAAGTCCAGTAGCTTGGGGCGAGTCTCATCGGTCTCTTCGTTGTACGAGAGGAAGATGTTGTCAGGCTTGATGTCGCGGTGAACGATCCCTTTGCCGTGAGCGATGCGAAGCACGTCCATGACGGGCAGCAGCACGGCGGCGGTCTCCTCCTTGGACAACGTTCGGCACCGCTCGAGTCGAGCGTTGAGTGACTCGCCGCGCAAGAACTCCAACACGAGGTAGATCGAGCCATCGCTCTCCGTGTCGGCCCCCATGTCCAGAACTTCGACGGCGTTCGGGTGCGAGATCATCGCCGCCGCCCGAGCCTCCCGGAGAAAACGCTCGGTGATGCCCTCTGTCGTCGCGAGCTCAGACGCGAGGACCTTGATCGCCACCTGGCGATGCGTCCACGCATGCACCCCGGCAAACACGACGCCCATGCCGCCTTTGCCTAGCAGCCGAGTAATTCGGTACTTGCCTGCGATGGTTCGGCCGATCCGCTCTTCAGGCGTCAACAGCGGCATGATTCCACCCGGTTCGCCAAGAACGACACGAAGTGAGTTCACCAAATACCCGCCCATCGGTCAATGACACGCAAATATCGGCAATCGCCAAGTGCCTGCCAGCCTGGGTAGGTACGCAGGCGACCTGTGCGACAGGAGCGAGAATGCCTCGATCCCCGCGGCGCGGGCGAGGACGTTCTCAATACGGATACTCGTCCGCGAGAACTCTCGCTCGCTCCGCCACGCTCGCTCGCTCGACCAGCCAGCGCGTACCCTGGGGACTCTGTGCGACGATCGCCTCCCACGCCAGCGTTGCCGCGCTCGCGTCGCGTGCTTCGATCGCCCGATCCAACTCGGTGAGCGCTACCTCGATCGACTCGGGCGCGACTCTATGCAGTGCCTCGCGCACCTCGCTTGCACGCGCGGCCTCGCCACGGCCAGACCACGCTCGTGCCTGCCACCGCGCCATCGAGCGCCCCACGTACGACTGTGCGTCCGCGCTCGTCGGTGCGCGCTCCGCGACCCGAAGCGCCTCGTCGAACCGGCCCAGCCGCACGAGCCCTGCGCACTCTGCCAGATCAAAGTACGAGAGGCTCGTCGCGCTCGCTTCGAACCACGGACGCAACGCTGCCGCTCGCTCGAATGCTCGCTCGTCGCCGAGCACGCTCGCGACTCGGAGCCACTCGCACACCACCATCGACGCCGCCGAGCGCTCGTCGCGTCGCTCCCACCGTCGAGCGGCGATCTCTGCTTGTTCTGCAGCGCGGGGATAGTCGCGGAGAATCGCGAACGCCCGCGCAATCGCGCCACGAGCGCGAATCGCACCTGGCTCTGCGGGGCACTGATCCGCGAGCGCGAGCGCACGCAGAGCGTACGTTTCGCACTGTTCGTCGCCGGCGTCTGCCGCCGCCTGCACGACCTGCGCGACATGCGCGAGGCCCCACCGATCCACGTGCTCGTCGTTCCACGGAATCGTCGCAGCGGGCGCACCAGCATGTCGCTGTGAGATCGCCAGCGCAAACGCAGCCCGGGGCGACTCCGGCGCCCGCTCGACGAGCCACCGGGCCGCGCGCACGACGCTCGACCAGTCGGGCCTTGGCGGCCCCTGGTGCGCGTGCTCGTAGTGCTCCGCGATCCCGCGTTCGCGATTGGTTGGATCCGCCCACTCCGCGGGCGGCTCGTTGGCCACTTCGTGAAACACCGCGTCGATGGCCGAACGAACATGGTCGTAACCAAGGGCGTGCAAGAGCAAGCCGTGCTTCGCGATGTGGTCCTCGGCCTCAGCCAATTGCTCGCGCGCCACGAGCACCCGACGGACCCGAAGCGCTGCGGCTGCGATCGCCCGAAGTTTGCTCTCCAGGCCCTCCACGCGACCGAGCGCTCCATCCGAACGAATCGTCGCGCTCGCGCACAGGTCCGCTGGCACCGAATGCCCCATGATGCGAGAGCTCTCCGCGAGGACGAACGCCAGGCCGAAGGACGCTCCCTCGAGCGTTCGAGGCGCGGCGCTCGGGCACCAGAGCAGCGAAGCGCGCGGCGATTCGCGGCGCGCGCATCCCGGATACGCGAGCGTCGGAGACCACCGACGCGCGAGCGAGTGCGCGAGCTCCATCGCCTCGAGCGCCTCTCGTCCGAAGCTCAGCGCAGCGTCGTCCCTCAGGGCCAGCAACACGCCTTCGTCACGCTCCACGGCGACGAGCAACACCTCGCCTCGCGCGGGATCAGCAAGAGCAGACGTCTCGACGCTCGCGCCCGGGTTCGAGCCGACCGGCATCGCCCATGGCTCTCGCAGCAACGGCCCGACCATCGCCTGAAGATTGCGGGGCAACTTCTCTCCACGAAGGACTCGATCGACGAGCGCTCGTGGAGTGATCATCGCTCCTCGGTCCACCAGGTTCCCGGGTCTTCGCTCGCCGAACACTGGAGCTGTTCGCTCCATTCGGGCGCGAGCGCGTCCCATGTGGACGCAAGAGAGCGCGCCTGCTCGTCCAGCTGTGCGAGATCGTCGCGCAACTGCGCGACACCGTCCGTGTTGCGCAACAGGATGCTGACGGACTCGAGGTCGTCTCGACGCTCGAGCCATTGCGTCGCGATGCGGGCGCCTCCAGCCGAGTCCTCGGCGCAGTGCTCCATCAGGATGTCGAGCCCGTCGCGAAGCGCGTCGCACTCCTGCTGCGCCGCGACCACGAGAGCGCTACGCGTCTCGGTTGGAAGCGCGCTGAGCCAGGCACCTGCGCGCGCGTCCGGCGTGTCGCCAGCCAGCACCCGATCGACCGCAGCTGCGCCGAACGCAGCCAGCGTCGAAGCCGCCGGACACAGCCGCGCAACGGACGCGATCGCCACCGCTCGAGAATACAGAGAGCCCTGCGAACGAATAGAGAACTTGTCGACGAGCCAGGGCGGCGCCACGCGCTCGCCCAGCAACCACGGCATGGCGCACACCTCGGGAAGTACTGGAGCAGCGGGCACCGACAGCGGCAGCGCGGGGACGCCGAGCGAGACGGCGCGCACCTCGTCGAGCCCGATCGCGAGCAGCAGTCGCACGGACGGTCCTTCGAGCAACACGCGCTGCGGATCGGTGCGCGCGTCGATCGCGAGCCGCCCGTCCGGCAACGCGCGGACGCCATTGGTCGCACGCGTGGAGAAGCCTTCCGGGTCGAGCGCGAAGACCCCGTCAACCGTGCTCGAACGTACCAGCGCGGCTTCTGCGGCGCCCCGGTCGAACAGCCACTGAGACACCACCGGGAGCGGCGCGCCGACGAGCGCGCGCTCGTCGAGCTGCTCGCCCCTGGCGAATCCCATCGCAACGTGACTGCGCTCAACCACCTCTCGCGCGGAGTCCGCCGAGTCGTCGTCGAGGTTCACAGTCAACCAGAGGTCGTTGTTGTCGGTCATCGCGGTACTGCTCGTGAAAGGACGTCGGGCTGTCACAGCGGGCAACGATGCAAGAGGCGTCTTGCTGACACGGAGACGACGGATTCAGCGCGAGGACGACCGGGCCCGGAGCCGAAAGCCCCGAATCGCGACGAGTAGAACATCGGCAGATTCGCTGTCGAGCGAGCCCGAATCCCGACGAGCCTGGACCTCGCGTTCCATGAGTTGTCGCCAGCGCGAGTGTTGCTGCTGGATTCGAAGGTGTGCGCGTCTGGCGTCCGCCGGCGATAGATCGCGGGGCACGAACGCGCTGATCCCCCCGACTGAGCCCGTCAAAATGGCGAAAATCTGCGCTCGCGCCGAGGCGAGCGCGGGCTGCTGGCGAACCACCACGAGATCGATCTCACCAATACGTTGTTGGACTCGATCGTCTGCAACGTCGAGCGTGCGCTGCTCGGGAGCCGGCGTGGTGTCTTCGTTGGGCGCCTCGGCGCTGACCGGTCGAATGCGATTACGCCTGACGAAGTCTGTGAGCGTGTTCTTGAGGACGGTCTGCAGGTAGGCCTCGGCGCCGCTCTCGGAGCGGTTCTTCAGGCGCACGGAGCCGCGCTCGAGCGCGCTGAGGACCTTGAGCACGGCCTCGGACACGAGGTCGCCGCGCACGTCGTCGGTGATCCCGCGCAGACGACTGGCGCGACGAGTGAAAAACGCCAGCAAGGCGCCCACCGTCTCCTTCGAGCGCGTGCCCGTCAGCAGCGCGAGCAGGTTCTCGCTCATCGTGCCCCCCTCGAGAGCGATCGGGCCCACGCCAGGTCTCGATCGTGAACGTCATTGCACCAGGCAGGCGCCCTCAGAAGTCGGATGGCAGGGTCCTTCACACCAGCGAGCGCTCGCAGCAGAGCGGTCCTCCACGGGTCCGAAGGCGCGATCGTGGAGATCGGCTGCGCCTCGTCTGGCTGAGCAGGAACGAGCGTGATGGGCATCCCGAGGGTGCGGTCGGCGTACTGGCGGAGAGATTCCCAGGTGTACCGGTTGTTCGAGAGCCGAGGCACGATCGAGTTCGCGACGTAGTCTGCGAGGACAAGCGTTCCGGTTGCGTCGTACCGGTAGTCAACAATCGGGTCGCAGGCGAAATCGACGTCGGCCGCGGCGGTTGCGGACGTGTCGGTCATCGCCTCGTGAATCGCTCTCTGCGCGGCTGCGACGCACTCCATGACCGCAGATGGGGTGAGATAGACGCTGTCGTCAGGCGCTCGCTGCACCCGACGTCCCGCGATCTGCAGGCGCACCGCGTCGTGGGGCTGGCGGGTCGAACCGAGCAGCAGCAGCACCCGCTCCATGAGCGCTGCAAGCGTGAGCAAGTATCGATCGCCCGAAGCGTCGCGGGGTGCGACCGCAGCGATCACCGCCGCTCCGCCGGCGCCCGAGACACGAAACAGCGCCCGGGACAGGTCACGGATGGTGTGAAGAATTTCAGCCGCGCGCCTCTCCAACGCTTCAAACGTGTGGGGCGCCGCGTGCTGCGCCCAGGCTTGTGCCTTGGTTAGCACGGTGCGACTGACGCGGCCCTCTTCGCGAAGGACCTGTCGCAGAGCGATGGCGTCCGCGTCGGTCGACACCGAGAGCCGTGCCTGGATTTGCACGAGCTGATCTCTCACTGGCGATCGCGCGCGAAGTTCCTCGGGCAGGCCCAGCCAGCTCGTGTACAGAGAGAGCGGGAGCCGCAGATCGGTGGCGTGCAGCGGCCAACGAATCTCTGGCGCGAGAGTGGAGAGCGTCTCACGGATGCCTGCGTTGATGCGATCGGGAGCCGGGTGTCGCACGAGCACGCCGACCACGGCGGCTGAGTCGTCCCCCTCGAACGAGCCCGATTCGTCGATGCTCAACAGCCACCGATTGGGGTGCGCTTGCTCCACTGTGAGGCGGAGTATCGCTGACGAGGGCGAGGCAAGACCAGGGGCGTGTTGGGCAGAACCAGGAGAGCAACAATCGTGGCTTGGGGCCGGACCGCATTGCGGGACAGGCCTGGTGCCGTGCTCGAGACGTTCATCGGGCACAGTTGTTGGCACTGTGAACGCGCGCGGTCACACCGTGGCGCCGGTTCGCAGCGCTGCTTGCAGGCTGGCGCTGTGTGACGAGATGCGTCCCTCGAACGCAGGCCTCACTCCGGCGCGCCTGTGGTGCTCACCGGTGAACGAGCGCGTTGTTCACGCGGACGCTCAGTTCGTCGATCGTGCCATCGTTCACGAGCGTCGCGTTGAACGATGCGCCCTGGTCGAGCCGTCTCGGTTGCGTGGTCTCCGCCCGGAGGAGCAAGCAGCCCAGGACGCTCCACGCGCCACACGTCACCGCCGAGAGAGCGGACGGCATCGAGTTCACACTGCAGCCGGATGGCCGGCGCGACGAAGCGAGTGCGTGGCTCGTGCGCGGCGCCACCGATCTCGATCGGCCCGAGTATCGCGAAGGCGATGTCTGAGCAGTCGTAGAGACGAAGTTTGGTCGAGCCCGCAGCCTGCCGGATGGCGTGCGTCCCCCATTGGTGGAGCGACGGTCGGAGCGCCATCCGAGGATGACGGACGTGATCGGGGCGCGGGCCACCCTGCTTCGGAGCCAGTTGCACGAGCGGACGCCACGGGCCGACCCTGCGGCGGCGAAGAGCTGAGCGCCAATCCCGGCCGCCGCAAGCTCGACGCTCATGCATGGGGAACGAGCATCGCGGACTGCTCAATCAGCGAGGTCGATCGCGCAACGGAAGCCAATGCGCTCGAATGGAGGCGTGGTTGTGGATCGGGCGTTCCACGAGTGCCACGCAGCGGGAGCGCGAGTGTCAAGCAAACCGCCGAGCCGCCATAGGTGCCACGTTTGCGGCGTGACGTACGAGCCCCCATTCACCCGGCTCCAGAGCGCAGGAGGGACCGGATCCCCGACCCACTCCCCTTGCCTCTTCTCCGAATCGGCGGGGACGTCGTCAACAATGCGCGCAACCGTCGCGGCTTCCCGAGGCGACGCACGTCGCAGCGACTCCCAGTCCACGACTGACGACACCCGCCCCTCTTGAAAGCCGTTTGCCGCGGGATGCCTCCAAGCGCAGAACCGCCCAGCCTCGTCGCGCGAGACGCACCGAACGGGACTCTCTGTCGGTGACTCTCGGCACGTGACGTTCTGCGCGATCCTGGACTCGAGCGACGCGCAGCGTCCTGCTGCGACACAGTCGTCGTACTCGCGGCGGGTCACGAGCGCGCGAGCGAGACACGCGCGGTGAGCGCGGATCTCGCCGTCGGTGAAGTAGCTCCAGGGCGATCCTGAGCGCCATCCAGGCTTGTTCACGCGTAGCAAGTCGGCGGCGATGAGCAGCATGTCGGCTGGGCAGTTCGGTCTCGATCGGGCGTCGGCGAGCGCCATCGGCGCCGGGATGCTGTGCATCAAGCCGGCGTCCGGTGGCGGCGAAGCGTCGCGCGTCCCCGCGACAATTCGCGCCTGAGGAATCGACGGCAGCCGTGCGTCAGACCGCGCCGTCCGTGTGTGACGCTGGAGCAACAACAACCCCACGACCGCCACCACGATCCCGAGGGCAAATGCGATCAAGGAGATCGCAGCGATCCGCGACACGGCCGTGGGTGGAGGCGTCGGCGATGTGCGATGACCATGCTCGATCGCCACGAGATCGGCCTCGATGCTGGCCGTCGATCGCTCGAGGTAGCCATGCAGCCATCGCACGAGCACCACAAACGGCGTCTTCGCGACGGTTACGCCGGCGCTGCTCGTGCGCCCCGAAGGATTGCTGGCGCGTGCCGAACTCGAGCCGTGCTGAAATGATTCCGCGTGCACGCCACGATTGGCGTTCTTTTGCAAGAGTTCCGCGAGGCTCTGGTAGTTTGCGTCGCTGAGCATTTCGACGCGGGCGATCTTGTTGGTCTCGATGCGCAGCGTTTCCAGCATCAGCAGCGCGCCGCTGCCTTCGGTCGCCGCGATTCCGCTGGCCTCGAGTACGGCTGCAAAGATGCACTCGAGCCCACGCCGAATATGCCACAAGAATTCATCATCACGATCAGCGTCGTCGACACAGGTAGCAGCGCGCCGCACGTACTTGTGCAGTTGATCGACGTAGAACTGCACGCACCGTTCACGATCTGCCTCGGGCACACTCGATGGAGCCGGGAGCTTTCCGTTACCTGCGCTGCCACCGCTCGCCGGGTCAGTAGGCTTCTCGTGCTTGCGTGACGGCATCGATCAACGCCTTCGATGATACACTCGCGACCTTCCCGCGACGTGACGATCGCGCTTGCCGACCGAACGTCATTCATCGGGCGAACTGCCGGTGCACGCCTGTCGATCGACGTTGGCAGCGCGGACAAGCGCTCCATCGGTTGGCTGTGCGCAGCGTCACGCCCGATGGCGACGTGGCTCCTGCATGTTACCCCGCAGCATGTTGCGCGGGACGAGCAGGAGTCGAGCGGGTTGGGGCGCTGACAGCAGCGCAACACCGCGACCACACAAGGACGATCGATCCGTGTCAGCAGCGGGACCCAGCGCTCGTCGATACCGTCGATGATCAACGGCGAAGCAACACCCCGCGACCGTCGACGTGCGGCCGCGGTGATCGGAAGCGCGCGGGCGAGCGACGAACAACGACGGCTCGCCACGCAGCTGGGACTAGCGCTGATCGACAGCGGCTTTCGAGTGATGACCGGCGGTCTGTCGGGCGTCATGGACGCGGCCCTCCGCGGAGCGCGCCAATCCGCACGCTATCGAGAGGGAGACACCATCGCGGTCTTGCCAACATACGATGCAGGCACGGCTTCCGCCGCAGCAGACATCACGCTGTGCACCGGCATGAATCACGCACGCAACGTGATGCTCGTCGCGTCCGCGTCCGTGGTGCTCGCGATTGGAGGCCGGGCAGGCACGCTGAGCGAGCTCGCGATCGCGTGGGAGCTCGGCCGTCCAATCATTGCTGTTGGTCCATCTGAGGGATGGGCTGACTCGCTTGCGGGAAGCGCCGTGGATGACCGATTCGCGACGATCATCCACGGACCGCTCGCGCCGGGCGCCGCCGTGGCTCTCGCGGCGACCCTCGCCGTCAGCACCGCCAACGCTCGCTCGTTCGAGTAAGCGACCATGGCGCCGCTCGTCATCCTCTGCTTTCACCGGGTCGTCGATGATGACGATCCGCACGCGTGGCCCTACCTCCAGCGAGGTACCGCGATTCGACGCTCGACGTTCGAGGCGCAGATTCGTGAACTCCGCAGACTCGGGTCGTTTGTCGATCCGCTGAACCCGCTGCGGCAGGGCTTCGAGCACGACAACGGGTCATCGAGCGCTCGCTTCTGGCTCACGTTCGATGACGGCTATCGGGACACGATCCGGATCGGGCTGCCGATCTTGCGACGGTTCGATGCCCGCGCATCGGTGTTCGTCACAACGGAGGTCGCGCTCGGGCGCGCGGCGCTCCCGGCCGATCAATGGTACTCGGTGTTGCTCTCTGCGCGTCGACGCAGCGGGACCGCTCGCGCCGCGGACTGGACCATGGACGCGGACCTCGACGACAGCGTAGGCCGACAGCGGCTGGTGATGGGAGCCGAGCGCCGGGCGTTTCTCGAAGCTGCGCCCTCGACCAGAGACGCGATCCTCGAAGCCCTCGAGTCAGCGTTGGACGGCGATCGCGCCGTTCGAGAGGAGCTGTACATGAACCGCGCGGACCTCGAAGACCTCGAGCGAGAAGGTTGGTCGGTGGGGGGCCACGGCGCTACGCACGCGATCTTGTCGACGCTCAACGAGCAGGAGCTCAAGCGGGAGCTCGATCACATGTTGAGCGGCCTCGACGAGCTGCGGATCGGCGCGCGTTCGTGGCTCGCATGGCCGGACGGACAACACACTGAAGCGGCCCGCGGGTGGGCGCGCGCGCGCGGGTTCCGTGGAGCGCTGGCGCTCGGAGACGAGCCCGTCGCGCTGACGAGCGACCTGATGGCGTTGCCTCGGTTCATCGTCACTGACGATCCGCGGTGGGCGTCTTCGCTCGGGCAGCGCGCGATTCGAAAAGGAGTTTCTCCATGACATGGAGCGAATCTCGGTGGGCGTCGACCGTCTCGGAATGGATGTCGCAGACCCCCACGCGCGCTGCTCCCATGCGATGTCGAGAGCAAGTCGCGTCCTCGCTTGTCGGCCACCTCGAGTCGCTCGGATTCGACGTTGCGCTCTCGCGTGTCGAGGGGCTTGCGCCGACGATCCTCGCGACGCGCGGCCTCTCGCTGGGGCGCCCCACGCTGGGAATCTACAACCACTACGACGTCGAGCCTCCCTCTGGTGACTGGCGCACGGACCCGTCGGAGCTAGTGCTCGACCGCGAGCGCTACTTCGGTGCGGGCGTCGCAGACAACCTCGGCGCGCTCGCGTTGCGCGTGCTCGCTGCGCGGTGCGTCCGCGACTGGCCTGCGGTGCTGTGGGTCATCGAAGGAGGTGAAGAAGAAGGGTCGCCCGCGCTGGACGCAGTGGTCTCGGTTGTTCGAGACGCGCAGCCTTCGGTGTGGGTCGATGAGACCGGGTTCTTCGTTGGCGTGCACGCGCAGCGGATGCTCTGCATCGAGCGCGATCATCCCATCGAGTGCGCCGTTCGCGTCGTCGAAGCCGTCGCGAACGGCGCGGGACTCGGAGTCCTGCGAGAGCGCCGCGTGATGAACCGCGTTTCGCCCGCCGGAGCCGCGCGTGTCGAGGCCTTGATGGGCTGCGCCAGCTACCTGGCCCTCGGCCCCAACGACGAGCTCGCGAACATTCACAGCCCCAACGAGTCGCTGCCCCGCTGGACGCTCGCGCCGAGCGCAGCGCAGTGGGTGACGCTTCTGCAAACGATCGAGGAGGGATGAACAACATGAATGTGATCGCTTTTCATGTGCAGCACGACGCGTCGGTCGCAGTCGCGATTGACGGTCGGCTCGCGGTCGTACTCGAGCTCGAGCGACTGTTCGGCGAGCGGTACTTCGAGAGCTCGTCGGATCTGGCTCAGTTCGAGGCGCAGTGGCGACAAGTCATCGAGGTCGTGTGCGACTTCGTGGGCGTGCGCCGATTCGACGTCGGCGTCACGAGCTGGGTTTCGCCGTCTCAGCGGAGGATCCTCGAGGGGCTGGTGCAGGCGACCGAGTGGCGAAAGGTCTCGCATCATCGAGCGCACGCGCTGCATGGTCACTGCGACTCACCCTTCGAGCGCTCTCTCGTGCTCTCCTACGACGGCGGCGGCAACGACGGGACGTTTCGGGTTTTCTCCGCCGACTCCAGGGAGCTTCGACCGCTCGAGAAGGTCCGACTGAACCTCGGGACGCCGTACCGACTACTCGCCACAACGATGCCCGAGATCACCGGGCGGCGACCGCAGCCGCGTGCGGGCAGCCTCGCTCTCTCCGGGAAGATCATGGCCTACGCCGCGCTTGGTCGAGTTCGCGAGTCGTGGCTCGAGGCACTGCGAGACTACTTCGAGAACTACCACGAGCCGCTGCAGGCGCTCGACGCGCTCTCCGACGCCATCGGCCTCGATCTCGAGGTGGACTCTCTCGGCGAACAAGAGGCTCGGGACCTCGCCGCGAGCTCGCAGGAGGCGTTCATGCGCTGCCTCGATGCTATCGCTGATCGCTTCGCGAGCGTCGAGCACGACGGCCTGGTGCTGACCGGCGGATGCGCGCTCAACGTCGTCGCCAATCAGCGGCTGCGAGAGCGATGGCGACGACCCGTGCACGTGCCTCCCGCCCCCAACGACGCGGGCATCGCGGTCGGGGCGCTCTGGGACGTCACACGGCCGACCGCCAAGCCGAGCGCGTTCGCTGGGCTTCCGCTTGTGCAAGACGTCGCCGAGCCAGCGCTGGTCGCGCGCGGCGCGCGGCGCTGCTCGGTGCGCTCGCTCGCGTCGGTGTTGGCGACCGGAGCGTTCGTGGGTGTAGCGACAGATCGAGCCGAGCACGGCCCTCGCGCGCTCGGTCACCGATCGATCCTGGCCCTCGCGGGCGGAGCGGAGATTCGCCAGCGAATCAACCAGCAGATCAAGTCTCGCGAGTGGTACCGCCCCGTCGCACCCGTCGTTCGATCGAAGGACGCGGCGAGGTACTTCGAGGGATCCGTCGAAGCGCCATACATGTCCTTCGCACCGCGACTGCGCGACGAGATCGCGCGACGCTTCTCATCGATCGCGCACGTCGACGGAACCGCACGGGTGCAGACTGTGAGCGAAGGCTCATTGCTGCACGAGCTACTCGACTGCGTCGCCGCACTCGGACGAGAGCCGCTGCTGGTCAACACCTCATTCAACATTCGGGCGCGACCGTTGATTCACCGTGCGAGCGAAGCGATCGAAGCGCTCGATCAGACCGCGCTGGACTTCGCATGGGTGAACGGGTGGTTGATCCCCAAGTCCCGAGAGAACGCAGCGGCGCTGGAGGCGATGGAGCTGCGATGAGACAGCCGCTCCGACTGCTCTGCGACAGCAACCCGATGGCGTATGGCTCGACGTCCGCCATGCTCGCTGTGCTCGACCACATCGATGGGCACCACACCGCGATGACAGGGGCGATCACCGGAGAACTGCTGACGCACGATCGCGCAGTGCACGCAGCGATCCCCGTGGACAACAAGGACATCGCGCAGGTCGCGAGCGTTCTCGAGCGGCACTCGTTCGACGCCGTGCTCGTGGTGTCGAACCGCAACAACCTGGAGCTGTATCGATCCAGAGGGATCCCGGTGTTCTTTCTCGACATCTTGTTCTGGTACGGAGACGAGAAGACTCACTCGGTCTGGGACACTGCAGCCGCAGCGTTCGTGCAGGATTTTCCAGGAGTGCGCCAGAGGATCGAGGCGATGGCGATGGCCCGTCCCCCGACCATCGTCGGCGCGGTCATTCGTCGTTGCACGCCGGGTCCTCCGAGTGGACGGACGCTCGTGAACCTCGGCGGTGTTCGCTCACAGTTCATCGACAGCCTGCAGAGCCGATCCTTTCTTTCGTTGATCCGCTCGACGCTCGATGGCGTCGAGCACGCGTTGCCCAGCGGTGAGGTCGACGTTGCGTGCGGAACAGAGGCAGCGACCTGGCTGAGCGTTCAACTGCCCCAGCGCTTCCGTCCCCGCACGATCGGCGCCGCCGAGATGGCGCAAGCGATGTCTGCCGCGTCGCTCGTCCTGACCACGCCCGGGCTCAACGCGGTGCTCGAGGCGCTCGTTGCGCGACGTCCTCTAGTGTTTCTGCCTCCGCAGAACGCATCGCAGGTGTTTCAGTTGGCGCGCTACGAGTCTGCGGGTCTGCTGCGCGAAGGGCTGAACCTCCCCGCGCTGCTCGGCGCGGAGTTTCCCAGCCAACTCGGCGACGAGCGAGCGTACTCGAACCGTGTCCTCGACGCGCTCGCCGCGATCGAGCGCGAGCCTCGTCGCGCTGAGCGGATCATCGAGCACGTGCTCGCACAGATCTCCGAGCAGGGCTCACCCGCGTTGCGTACGGCCCGAGATGACTTCGCGCGACGATTCTGCCCCGACGGCGCGTCAGCAATCGCGCAGGCGATTCGTCATTGGTGGCGACCATGATCATCGACGCCGCCGCCATCATCCCAACGACTGGATCTCGCGCCGCCATGCTCCGGCGCGCGCTCGTGTCTGTGCGCGATCAACACGCACGTCCTCGCGAGGTGCTCGTCGTGGTCGACGGACTGGCCGAGGTCGCGGACGCCGTACGCGCCTCGATCGCCTCGATTGCGTTCGAGGGAGTGAGCGTCCTTTGTACGGGACAACGCATCGGAGCGAGCGCGGCGCGCAACTTCGGAGCGCGCGCCGCGAGTGCGTGCTTCTTGTGCTTTCTCGACGATGATGATCGCTGGAAGCCTACGTATCTTCAGCGCGCGTTCGCCGACGGAGAGGCCGTCGACTTGATTCTTACGGGCTTCGAGAAGCACACGGCGCGAGGTGTGTTTCCAGAAAAGATCCCTCCGAGCGAGCTTCGACCAGCCTGCTTCGTCCGCACAAACCCCGGAATCCGCGGGAGCAATATCGTCGTTCGCGCATCGGTCTACCAGAGCGTTGGCGGATTCGACGCGGACTTCGTGTCGTTCAACGATGTCGATTTGGGAGCGCGCGTCTTCGAGCGAGGAGAGCTGCGCTACCGGACGGTGCGAGAGCCGCTCGTCGAGTACCACGCGCACGACGGTGAGCGTCTGTCCAAGCGCGGATCGCCCGACGTGATCCCTGGTATGCAGAGATTTCTCGCTCGATACGAGCGCTCGATGTCAGGTGTCGATAGCGCCGCGTTTCGTGAGCGAGCGAGGCGCAACTGGGACGTCGATCCGTGGAGGGCTGACCTGGTGCTCGAACGTATGCAGGATGCTCGTGGACCGGGGCAAGTCGCGCCGCTGCTTCGCGCGCTGGATGAGCGCGTGCTCGAGTCGCTCGATCACGGTGACGATGCGGTCGACCGTGCCCTTCGCGACATCGATGAGCTGTGCGCGCGGCGATCGAGCTTCGGTGGCTCGATCGTGAAGCGACTTCGACTCGCGGTGATTTCGACCGATGGATCCACGGCGCTCGTCTCGCTGTTGACCTCGCTCCGCGCGTCGCTCGAGCGGTCACGATGGCGTCCGGGTGACAGTTCGAGCGACGCGGTCGAAGTGCTCGTGCTCGAGAACGACTCGAGTCCTCGCCTCCAACACGAGCGTCAGGCCGCCGTCGAGGCAGCGGGCGCAGACACCATCAGCGTCCACTTTGTCAGCACCGCATCTGCGGGCGGTGTGCTGTCCACGGCGCACGCGAGGGCGGCGCTGTTTCGAGCCATTCTCGACCGAGGCTGGCAGCCGAGTCCGTCGGAGCCGGTCTGGGTGCTCGACGACGACATGCGCTTCGAGCAGCTCGTTCCTTCGCACGAGCGCGGCTTTAGACGGGTGCACAACTCGTCGCTCTTGCACCGAATGGAGCTGCTGATCGCGCAGCACCGCGGCGCAGACGCGCTCATTTGCGGCAACTCTGGCGCTGCGCCCGTGCCCGCGCTCGGTCTTCTCGCGCCGCAGTTGCGAGATCTCCGAGAGGCTCCGCAGCGAGCGCTGTGGGCGCCCAACGAAGCGCGCGAGGCGATGCGCTCGGGTGGTCGCTACTATGGCTTCGGCTTGGAGATGCACGGCGCGGACTCGCCGAGGGCATGGCGTCGCGCCTGGTGGCGCGAGGACCAGGCTTGGCTATGGAGCGACGTCGAGGCGAGGCTGCGGACAGGGCTCCCCGTCACGAGACCCGCTTTGGCGGTGCAGGGCGAGGGCGTGTCGTGCTGGGGCCCATTTGCTCCGCCTCGAGTCGCGGGGGGAAACACGATCCTCCTCTCGTCGCGGGCCCTCGTCGCAGAGTGGCTGGGCATTGCGCGGTGCGGAGCGATCGAGAGTCGACGCGCAGACTCGGTCTGGTGCCACCGGGCGCGTGCCAAGGGACTTGCGCTGATCCAGGTGTCGATCCCGCTGCTGCACGATCGCGCGCCGAGGTCCGTCGGCACGGCCGCGAGCCTCGTACGCGACGCCTTGTCCGATGCTCTCGGCGTTGGCCTATATCGTGCGGTCGAACAGGGGCGCTTCGGAGATCGATCGCGGATCCGTGAGCTCGCCCTCGAGCGAGCGAACCAGGCGCAGGAGAGCGTGCTCGAGAGTGTCGAAACCCTCGAGCGATCCGACACGCCGCTGCGAGCGGCCTTGACACCAACGCTGCGCGAAGTTCTCTCGCAGCTCGCTGAGGAGAGCTTCGATGGAATCGAGTGCTGAGCGACGCGGTGCCCTGCTGAAGCTGCCAGGGCTGGGCGTGTTTCGCAGAGTTCCGACTGGCACCGCGTCGCTCGGCAACGAGGGTGTCGTGCGCGACTGGGACGGCGGCTCGTTCGCCGAGCACGCCGCGAATGGACCGCGCAGGATCGTGCAATTTCGCCGCTCGATCGCGATGCTCGAGACCCCGGTGACGGTGGCGGCGTTCTGCGCGCTGGGCGCAGACGTTGGTGTCCTCCACCAGCCGGTGTTCGTTCTGCCCGAGAGCCGCTCGATCAGCGATGGTTGGACGGCGCGCCCGTTTGCAGCGGTGAACGCTCGGGACGAACTCCCGGTGGTCGGCGTCACCTGGGATGATGCTGTCGCGTTTTGTGTGACCGCCAGCGATCGGTTTCGTTGTCGAGTGCGGCTTCCGACCGAGCTCGAATGGGAGTACGCCGCGCGCGCAGGCGCGTCGAGCGTCTACGCGTGGGGCGACGAGGTTCATCTGGGGCTGGACTACGCTTGGAGCGACCGCAACTCTGGCGGCGTTGTTCAACCCGTCGGGCTGTTGCGCTCGAACGCCTGGGGCCTGTTCGACATGGCCGGCAACGTCTGGGAGTGGTGCGCGAATCGCTTCGATTGGCGGGCAGAGGGCGATCGCCGCGACCAGCGATCGATTCGCGGAGGCTCAGCGTGCCATCACGCGACCGCTGGCCGCAGCGCACATCGCTTCGGGATGCGAGCATCGCAGCGGAACGCTTTCTTGGGTTTTCGATGCGTTGTCGAGCTCGACACGTTGCATCACGACGAGGAGCCGACATGGTGAGCGAAGCTGTCGCGACCGGACGAGTGACCATCGCTGGCATCGGTCCTGGAGGTTCGGCGTCGCTGCTCACGCTCGCAGCGCGCGACGCCATTCGAGACGCCTCGCTGGTCATCTACGCCGGTGTGATGATTAGCGACGAGATTCGCGCGCTTGCTACGGGGACACTGCTCACAGGACGACACTTCGACGACGAATTCATACGGCAGCGCGTCCTCGATGCCGTATCTTCCGGAGCGCACGTCGCGCTGCTCGAACCGGGGGATCCGGCGCTCTACTCGGGTGAGCCAGGGGTGTTCAGTTCGGCTGCGCGCAGCGCAGCGTGGCTTCGTTCCTTGGGGATCGCGACGACCGTCGTGCCAGGCGTGAGCAGTCTCTTTGCGTTGACGGCGCGCCTGGGGATCGCGCACGCCACGGACGAAGACGCGGGCCGTCCGCTGGTCGTGTATGCCCCCGGTCGAGACGGGCCATCAGTCGCGGCTCAGCGTCTTGAACTGCTGTGCGCCATCGGCGCGCCCATCGCGCTGTTTCTCGCCATCGAGCGCATCGACCAGATCGTCGCGATCGCCAGGCGGCACTTCGGTGAGCACGGCCGAATCATTATCGGCTATCGCGTCGGCTGGGACGACGAGCGAATCGTCGACAGCTCTCTCGCCGAAATCAGCGCGAGGATCAACGCCGAAGAAATGCGACGACACGCGCTTGTGCTCATCGGACCGTGGAGCGCCTGACCGTGAGGAACTCCTGAAATCGGCCCGGCGAGGCGACACACTTGCGTCCACCTGATCGAGCATCGAGAGACACCTGGTTGAGATGCTGTATTGTCCGTAGCCGCTCGACCTTGTCCTGGAGCGACTCTCCGGCGAGAGGATGAAACGAGCCGTGCCTTGGCCTCTGTGGGCGGTCGCGTTTGCTCGGTCGTGCCTTGCGTGGTGGTTGCCTCGCTCAGCGCGGGGCGCGGCGTGGACACCTTGGAGTGCCTGATCGCAGCAGCTCTCTCGGGGACTGGTCCGGGCTACACGAAGACCGCGGATCGGGTGACGACGACGGTCGCTGTCTTGGTTTCGTGATCGGTGTCCGGCGCGCGAGTTCTCGACGATCGACCGGAGCGGCAAACGACGATGCGTTGCCACGATCGAGCCGCTGTCGTCTGTCCGAGGGCCGTCCAAATGAGTGCGCCGCGCAGGCAAACCGGGCCATGCAGAGCGAATCAACAGGCGATAGCCTCGCGGACATCACGATCGGAGCCAACCTCGCCGACCTCGGTTCGAGGATGGACGCAGAGACCGCGCGCCGGGCTCGCGGCTACGTCACGCGATCTCTGAGTCAGAGCGCGGGCTTTTCGATGAACAGATGCAGCACGTACGCGAGAGCGACGCTCGTCACCGTCAGCACGAACAGCGAGATGCTCCAGGTGGCCCAGAGCGGCCAGCGCGCGAGGTAGAACCCGACGGCGGCGTGCCGCACCACGTGGTCCATCAGCGGAATGTGAACCAGGTACATCCCGTTGGCGGACACGACGCGTAGTGTGTACGTTCCCGCGCGTGATTCGCGAGGACTTCACGGGGGCGGGGGCGGCCGCGGCGGTCGCCGCGCGTGCGGCGAGCGCGCCCGCGAGGGCCGGCGACGCTCCGGAGGGGCGCAGCAGGCCGACGCCCGAGACGACCGCGTCGCAGGCCATGCACTTCACCGCGCCCGTCCATCCCACGGCGGCGGAAACCTCCTTCTTCCCGGCCCTCGCTTCGCTCGCCCGACGAGCCCGTGCTGGCCATTGGGGGCGACTCGGTACAGCTTCACTCCGACGATCCACCGTCGCGCGTCGCGGTACTCCAGGCGATACACGCCGGGGCCTGTGCGATACGCGACCTCGAACTCGAGCCGCAGGAGCACGTTGGCGATGTACGTTCGCTTTCCTCCGCGCCCGCGGCGCCCGTAGATCACTCGGTAGACGAAGACCTCCACGGGCGGCCCCTTCAGGTGTCGTCGGCTCCCTGCGCCGCCGCCGGACTCGCGCTTCGCGTGGGTCGGTGGCCTTCCGTTCGTCGAGTCGTTGTTCATCATGTCAGGTCCTGTTCTTCGATCGCTCGAAGCAGCGCCTCGAGCTCGTCCTTCGCGAGATCCATCCGCCCCTTGCTCATCGCCGCGAGCGCCTCCGTCACGGTCGCGCGCACGCGCTCCGCGGATACCCCGGACCGCCCCGGGCTATCGCCCTCCAGCACCCGGGATACGTCACCCGCTGCCTCGACGTCGCCGCTGGTTTTCCACGTATGATGACGAATGCCGGATGGGCTCGATGGCTTCAAATCCTCTCGCCCCGACTAAAGTAGAGACAACACCGAGACGCCGCAGCGCTGAAGAGCTCTGCGGCGTTGGTGTTTCTCCGTGACCGAAGCGAGCGAGCGATGCGCGTCGTGTTTCTCGACATCGATGGGGTGCTCAACAGCGACCGGTATTTCACGGAGCATCCGTGGCCCGCGGGCGCGTCGTGGTGGAGCGCGGACGCGATCGATCCGAGCGCGGTGGCGTTGCTCGAGGTGCTGGTGGCGCGCACGGGCGCGGAGGTGGTGCTGTCTTCGTCCTGGCGCAAACGAACGACGCTGGATGAGATCAACGAGCTGCTGAGCGCGCGCGGGCTCTCCAAGCGGGTGCTGTCTGTGACGCCGAGCTTGTACCGCACGGCCGACGGCGTGCGACTCACGCGCGGGGACGAGATCCTCGCGTGGCTCGAGGCCGCGCGCGAAGAGGGCGCGGTCATCGAGCGGTGGGTCGTGCTCGAGGATGAAGAAGCGCTGGGGGAGGTTGAAAAGTGGTGCGTGAGGACCGAGCCGAGCGCGGGGCTCACCGCCGGCGACGTCGAGCGCGCGGCGCGGATGCTGGAGGGGTGAGTCGGGGCGCGGGAGCAGAGACTGATGTGGATCGGTCGCAGTTCGCGAGCGATTTCACTGGTGAAAGGCGATTGTCGGGTTCCTCCGCTGACGAACGCGGTCCGGCGAGCGCTGGCGGAAGCGAGCGGCTGTTCGACAACAGGCGACTGCTCCCGCAGGCGCCGATCATGGCGCCGAAGCGGAGCTACGAGTCGTTCGGTCGTTGGCTCGACGCGGGCAGAACGTTGCCGTCGATGTTGAAGAAGCCAACACAGAGCCGGCTCGCGCTCCGCAACTTCCTCGCCCACGGTGGGGGTGCGAGATGGGGCAACGCGCAGCGATTCCGTGAGATCGAGCGCGAGCTGTCGGCGCTCTGAGCGAACCGTTCTTCGGCTCGAAGATGGTCCCCCACGGGTTGCACATCAACCCTGCATTCGATCTGAAGTTTCCAGGTTTGTCTTGCCCGATGGATCGCACTATTCTCTGCTCACGATGCAAACGCGGTGGTTGGGGTGGCGGCGCTGGGTGGGCGCTGCTGTGGTCGTGCTCGCTGGCTGTCCTGGGCCTTCGCCAGCGGTGGACAGCGGCGACGTGTTCGTTGCGGACGGTGCTGACGGAGACGACGGCGCGGGGCTCGATCGCGCGCCACCGCAGTGGCCCTCAGGCGCGACGCTCACCGCCGTCGGTGGGCTCGATCGGGTTGTGTTCACCTGGCCCGAGGCGACGGACGACGTCGCTGTCACTGGTTACCGCGTACGCCGTGCGGATGGGAGCACGCGAGATCTCCCCGCGGACGCTCGGTCGTTCACCGTCGACAGTCTCGCGCTCGACGCGATGGCCGCGCTCGAGGTCGTCGCCCTCGATGCCGCAGGAAACGTCTCGCTTCCCTTGCGAGCGTCGGCCACTGCGACGGTCCCTGATCCGTCGCGCACGGCGCCGCCGTTGGGGCCCTTCGAGGGCGGCCCCGTAGCAACGCACGCGCGGTTCTTGTTCGAAGGCAACCCACCGATTCAAGTGGGAGTCCGCGCTGGAGCGATCGAAGACCAGCGGATCTCTGTCGTTCGCGGCCGCGTGACCGATCGGGCGGGAATGCCCGTGCGTCGTGCTCGCGTGAGCATTCATGGGTCGCCCGAGCTCGGCTACACGTTTACGCGCGACGATGGCCGCTACGACCTCGCAATGAACGGCGGCGGATCGGTCACCGTCGTCGTCGAGTCGACCTCCATCATCACTGCCCAGCGTCGGTTCGAGCCCGATTGGCAGCAGTTCGTCGATCTTCCCGAC
>LNFM01004171.1_pt1 | contig 27132 bp, 24 predicted proteins | sample 596031 | NCBI WGS metagenome assembly LNFM01 (sample SAMN04254537, study PRJNA301005) | activated carbon metagenome | isolation source: dual media filters at the Ann Arbor, Michigan drinking water treatment plant | place: USA: Ann Arbor | reverse complement strand
ATTCGAACTCGAACTCGAGCTCGGACGCCCCGAAGCGCCGCCGCCGGCGCAAGCCCCGCCGCCGCATCCGCCGGCGTCGCCGGAACACCAGCTCGTAGCTCCGCCGGCGGGGATGAGAGCACTCTCATCCCCGCCTCACGGAGGGCTCACGACCCGTTCGTACATTGCCCCCCGTCACCCCGACGACCCACGACGAAGGAGAGCGTCATGGCCGCCAAGTTCACCGCGATGATCCCCGCCTCGCGCGGCTACTCCGCCGACTCGAACTCGAACTCGAGCTCGGACGCCCCGAAGCGCCGGCGCCGGCGCAAGCCGAAGCCGCGCCGCCGCATCCGCCGGCGTCGCCGGAACACGAGCTCCTGACCCGACCCGCCCCGACGCACGACCGGAGGCCCCGCCCACGGCGGGGCCTCCTCGTGCTGCCCTGATGCGCTTCCGCCTGTGGCTGCGCCGCATGCTGATGCCCGAGGCCTCGGGTCCGCAGCTCGTGGACGCGGCCCCCCGGGTGCCGGTGCGCACCATCTTCCGGCGCTTCTGGCCGGACGCCCGCCCGTACCGCAAGTGGATCGCCGTCGGCCTCGTGTTCGCGGTGATCGTGCCCGCGATCGAGACCGCCGAGATCTGGCTGTTCAAGCTCGTCGTCGACGAGGTCCTCGTGCCCGGCGACCTCGGGCCGCTCGGATGGATCGCCGTCGCCTACGTCAGCCTCACCCTGATCGGGGCGGTCATCAACTTCGGCGACAGCTACCTGGCCGCGTGGGTCGGGGAGCGCTTCGTGCTGAACCTGCGCACGCGCGTCTTCGCCCACATCCAGCGGCTCTCCGCCGGCGACGTCGACAAGCGCCGCGTGGGCGACCTGGTCAGCCGGATGAGCGGTGACGTCGCCGCCATCGAGACCGTCGCGCTCGCCGGCATCGCCGACCTCCTGTCCGCGGTCTTCCGGATCCTGTTCTTCGGCGGCGCCCTCCTCTACCTCGAGTGGAGCCTCGCGACGGTCGCACTCGTCATCGCCCCGCTGTTCTGGCTGACGGCGCGGAGCTTCTCGCGGCTCACCAAGAACGCCGCGCGCGAGAAGCGGCGGCGCAGCGGCTCCCTGAGCGCCGTCACCGAGGAGAGCCTCGCCAACGCCTCGCTCGTCCAGGCGTACAACCGCCAGGACGCCGAGGTCGCGCGCTTCCGGCGCGAGGGCGAGGGGATCATGGAGGCCGAGCTCGCCTCGACCCGGATCAAGGCGCTCTTCACGCCCGTCATCGACATGCTCGAGCTGGCGGCGGCGCTGCTGGTCATCGGCCTCGGCACCTGGGCCGTCACCGAGGGGCGCCTCACGATCGGCGGCCTGCTGGTGTTCCTCGCCTACCTCACCCAGCTCCTCGGCCCGGTCCGCGACCTCAGCTCGCTGGCGAATTCGGTCTTCGCGGCCGCCGCCGGCGCCGAGCGGGTGATCGAGCTGCTCGACGAGGAGCCCCGGGTCGCCGACCGCGAGGACGCGATCGTCCTCACGGGCGCCCGCGGCGTGGTCGAGATCGACGACGTCTCGTTCACCTACCCCGGCACGGACGCGCCCGCCCTGCGGAACGTGTCGCTCCGGGCCGAGCCCGGCGAGACCGTCGCGCTCGTCGGCCCGAGCGGCGCCGGCAAGTCGACCCTCGCCCGCATGATCCTGCGCCTGCACGACCCCGACACCGGAGCGGTGCGCCTCGACGGCCACGACGTGCGCGACGTGACGCTCGCGTCGCTCCGCGACGCGATGGCGGTGCTGATGCAGGAGACGCTGGTGCTGCAGGCCTCCGCGCGCGAGAACATCGCCGTCGGACGGCCCGGCGCCACCGACGAGGAGATCTCCGCGGCGGCGCGGGCGGCGGGGGCCGACGACTTCCTCCGCGCCCTGCCGGACGGGTACGACACCATGCTCGACGCCCGCGGGCGCAACCTGTCGGGCGGCCAGCGCCAGCGGGTCGCGATCGCCCGGGCCCTCGTGCGCGACGCGCCGCTCCTGATCCTCGACGAGCCGTCGACCGGGCTCGACGAGCTCACGCGCCGCCGCCTCGTCGAGCCTTTGCGCGAGCTGATGCGCGGCCGCACGTCGATCGTGATCTCCCACGACCTGCTGACGGTCCGGGAGGCCGACCGCATCGTCGTGCTGGACGCCGGCCGGGTCGCCGAGGAGGGCACCCACACCGAGCTCCTCGCCCGCGGCGGCCTCTACGCCCGCCTGTTCCACGAGCGCGAGACGGCCACCGACGAGGTCGAGGCGGCGCCCGCGTGAGCGCCCCCGGCCCCCCTCCCCTCGGCCCCGGCGCGGAGATCGCGCCCGGGTACCGCGTGATCGAGCACCTCAGCCGGGGGAAGACGCTCGACGTCTACGACGCGTGGAGCGACGTGCGGGCGACGCGCTGCATCACGAAGGCGCTCCGCCCCGACCGGCTCGACGATCGCGCCGCGGCGCGGCGCCTCGTGACCGAGGGGCGGCTCATCCGCCGGCTCGCCCACCCCCACATCGTGCGCGGGTACGAGGTGGTGACGGAGCCCCGCCTCGTGGTGGTGATGGAGACCCTCACGGGCGCGACGCTGGCCCGCCTGATCGACGAGTCCGACCCCCGGCTGGCGGTCACCGACATCGCCCACCTCGGGCTGCACCTCGCGGCGGCGATCCGCTACCTGCACGGGGAGGGCTGGCTCCACCTCGACCTGAAGCCCTCGAACGTCGTGGCGGAGGCGGGCCGCGCGAAGCTGATCGACATGAGCCTGGCGCGCCGCCCCGGGCACTGCCCCGCGGGCGTCGGGACGTGGTGCTACATGGCGCCCGAGCAGGCCCGCGGCGGCGTCGTGGGACCGGCCGCCGACGTCTGGGGGCTCGGCGCCGTGCTCTACGAGGCCACGACCGGTCAGGCGGCGTTCGACCCCGATCCGCCGCCGGGCACGCCGACGGCGCCGACCAGCGCGTCCGACGACGACGAGGGCCCCGCCCGCACCTACCCCCAGCTCGACGGCCCGCCGGCGCCGGTGCGGCGGCTGCGCCGCGCCCCCCGGCCCCTCGTCGACCTCATCGACGCCTGCCTCGACCCCGACCCGTCGCGGCGCCCGCCGATCGGCGCGGTGATCGGGGCGCTCGAGCCCCTTGCGGGCCTGCCCCCCGCGGAGCGCCGCTTCTCCTGATCCGCCGGCGGCGGGCGGGGGGCGACGGCGCCCCCGCCCGCCCGGGTCACCGCGTCACGCCTCGGCGGGGACCTCCTCGAGCGCGTCCATCGGGCGGGCGTCGCGGTCGAGGAACACCAGCGTGGCGATCAACCCGATGACCGCCATCAGCGCGCCGACGGCGAAGGCGTACTGGAAGCCCTCCGTGAGGGCGCCGGGCAGGGCCGACTCCGCCCCGCCGGCGTCGGAGAGGACCGACGCGGTCTGGGTCGTGGCGATCGTGGACAGGATCGCGATGCCGAGCGCCCCACCCACCTGCTGCGAGGTGTTGATGAGGCCGGAGGCGATGCCCGCCTCGTGCGGCTGGACACCCTGGAGGGCGGCGATCGAGACCGGCACGAACGCGAAGCCGAGGCCGATGCCCGCCAGGACGAAGCCGGGGACGAGGTCCACGAGGTACCCGCCCTGCACGTCGATCTGCGTGAACCAGAGCAGGCCGAGCGTGAGCAGCGACATGCCGATCGTGAGGATCGTCTTCACCCCGAAGCGGGTCACCAGGGCCTGCGAGGCCCCCGCCGCGAAGATGATCACGACCGCGACGAGCAGGTACGCGAAGCCCGACTTCAGCGCCGAGTACCCGAGCACCTGCTGCATGTAGAGCGACAGGAAGAAGAACATCGAGAAGATCGCCGCTCCGAGCAGCAACCCGACGATGTTCGCACCGGTGAGGCTCCTCAGCTTGAAGATCCCGAGGGGCATCAGGGGGGCCTTCGCGCGCAGCTCGATGATCACGAACGCGGCGAGCAGCGCGGCCGAGAGGGCGAACAGGCCGATCGTCTCGCCCGACGCCCATCCCGCGCTGTCGGTGTTGACGAGCGCGTAGACGAGGAGCGCGAGCCCCGCGGTGACCGACACGGCGCCCGCCACGTCGAAGTTGCGGGTCGCGCCCTCGGCGCGGCTCTCGTCGATGAAGCGCGGCACCAGCGCCAGGACGGCGATGCCGACCGGGACGTTGACGAAGAAGATCCACTCCCAGCCGAGCGTGTCGGTGAGGATGCCGCCGGCGAGGACCCCCGCCGCGCCGCCGACGCCCGCGATGGCACCCCAGATGCCGAGCGCCTTGTTGCGCTCGGCGCCCTCCTCGAACGTCGTCACGAGGATCGAGAGGGCCGCCGGGGAGATGACGGCGGCGCCGATGCCCTGGACCGCGCGGGCGGCGATCAGGAACGTGTCGCTGGTGGCGAATCCGCATGCCAGCGAGGCGAGCGAGAAGATGACGAGTCCGACCATGAAGACGCGGCGACGGCCGAGCAGGTCGGCCATGCGCCCCCCGAGCAGCAGCAGGCCGCCGAAGGTCAGGGTGTAGGCGCTCACCACCCACTGGAGGTTCTCCTGGGAGAAGTCGAGCGCGGTCTGGATCGAGGGCAGGGCGACGTTGACGATCGCCACGTCCAGGACCACCAGGAACTGGGTGGCGCACAGCAGGACGAGCGCGATCCACTTGCGGGTGCTCTCTGAGCTCATCACCGGCCTTCCGAGGGGCGTCACGAGACATGCGCTACGCTGCCGTAGCGAAGCGGCGCGGGCGGAACGATACGCTTGCGTAGCGGAGCGCGCAAGCCCACCGGAGAGGGCCCGCGGCGACGATCGGAGGGGCGGGGATGCGAACGGATCCGCGTGTGACGCGATCGAGGGCGGCGATCCTGGACGCCTGCGCCGAGGTGCTCGCCGAGGAGGGGTTCTCGGGCGTCACGATCGAGGCGGTCGCCGCACGCTCGGGGGCGGCGAAGACGACGATCTACCGCCACTGGGAGAGCCGCGAGGCCCTCATGATCGAGGCCTTCGGCGCCTGCTCGGGGCCGCCGGGCCCGCCGCCCGCGACCGGGTCGGTGCGCGAGGACGTGCGGGCGGTGCTGACCGGCCTCGCGGCGAAGCTGAACGAGAGCGACTGGCGCGCCACGATGTGCTCGTTGCTCGACGCCGCCGGCCGCGACGAGGGCCTCGCGCGCCTGCACGTCGCCACCATCGCCGAGCGGCGCCGGCCCCTCACCGACGCCCTCGCGCGGGGCGTCGCGTCGGGTGAGCTGCCCGCCGCCCTCGACATCGAGCAGGCCGTCGCGATGATCGCCGGGCCCCTCTTCTACCGGGCGATGGTCTCCCGGGAGCCGCTCGACGCCGCCTTCATCGACGGCGTCGTCACCGGCACGCTCCCGGCCCCCCGCGCCGGGGCGGGGGACCGGGGGGCGCCGGAGGGCGGGCGCTAGGCGCCGAAGCTGTCGCCCGGCGAGATGTCGGGGACGTCGACGCCCGCCCCGACCAGCTCGCGCACCGCGGCCGGGGTGCCCGCGAGGGCGGGGAACGTGCCGAAGTGGCCGCACAGCACCTGCGTCGCGCCCAGCAGGCGGATCGCGTGCGCCGCCCCCGCCGGGCCCATGGTGTAGAAGTCGCCGACCGGCAGCACGCTGACGTGCGGCGAGAAGCGCTCGGCGATGAGGGTCATGTCGGCGAAGACGTCGGTGTCGCCCGCCTGGTAGACGACCAGTCCGTCCGGGAACTCGAGCACGAAGCCGGCCGCGACCCCGCCGTAGACCATCGTGCCGTCGTCGTCGGTGATGCCGGCGCTGTGGGCCGCCGTGACCATGGTGGCCGTCACCCCCGCCACCTCGACGGCGCCGCCGATGTTGAAGCCGGTCACCTCGGCGCCCTTCGCCCCCAGGTAGGCCGCGACCTCGAACTGCGCGAACGCGGCGGCGCCGCTGCCCTGGATGCACCGCAGGGCCTCGGTACCGCCCTGACCGATGTGGTCGAAGTGGCCGTGGGTGATGAGGATGCCGTCGAGCCCGAGGGCCGCGGGGTCCTTGTACTCGTCCGGCGTCGACGGGTTCCCCTCGAGCCAGCAGTCGATGAGGAGCTTCTTCCCCTCCGAGCTCTGCCACAGCCAGGTGCCGTGACCGAGCCAGGTCACCGTGTTGCCTCGCAGGTCCATCGTGTCCCCCTTGTCGCGGTGGCCACGAACCTATCCCAGTGCCCCGCGCCGCGGCCTCCCCCGGGGGGGCGCCGTCAGCGCTCGTCGGGCAGGCCCCCCTCGGCCAGCACGCGCTCCAGCGCCGCCACCGCCGCCGGCCAGAACTGGCCCCCGGAGCACGCGCGGCACTCGGCGATGGCGTCCTCGCGGGAGAGCGGCACGCCGTAGGGGCGGGCCGAGGTCATCACGTCCCAGGCGTCCGCGAGGGTGAGGATGCGGGCACCGACGGGGATGCCCTCCCCCGCCAGCCCGTCGGGGTAGCCGTCGCCGTCCCAGCGCTCGTGGTGCCCGCGGACCCACGCCACCTGGGCGTTGGAGAGGACGTCCGCGACGATCTCGGCGCCGAGGGCCGCGTGGGCGCGGACCCGCTGGAACTCCTCCTCCGTGAGGCGGTCGGGCTTGAAGAGGATCGCGTCGGGGACGGCGATCTTGCCGACGTCGTGGACGAGGCCCGCGTCGCGGAGGGCCGAGGCGTCGTCGGGTGACCAGCCGAGGGCCGTCGCCAGGATCTTCGCGACCTCCGAGACCCGCTCGGAGTGCTGACGGGTCGACGGGTCCTTCGCGTCCACCGCGCGGGCGAGCACCCGGATGCTCTGCAGCGCCTGGAGCCGGGTGAGCCGCTCGGCGTGCTCCGCGTCGGAGAGCACCTCCACGACCTCCGGCGAGTACAGGAACGCCACGTCGCGGCCGTGCTGCTTCGCCCAGTAGAGGGCGCCGTCGGCGAGCCGGAAGAGCTCGCTGTGCTGCGGCGCCTGGTCGAGGTCGCAGACCCCCGCCGAGATGGTGAGCTGCCCGACCCCGGTGAACGGCTCGGCCGAGACGGCCTCCCGGGCGCGGTCGGCGGCGCGCCACGCCTCCATGCCCCCCGTCTCCGGCATCAGCCACGCGAACTCGTCGCCGCCGACGCGGGCCATCAGGTCGCCGGCGCGGGCGAGGGCGCCGAGGCGCCGTGCCGCCTCGCGGAGGACGGCGTCGCCCATCTGGTGGCCGAGGTCGTCGTTGACGCGCTTGAAGTGGTCGAGGTCGAGCAGGACCAGGGAGAACCGGCGTCCGTGGCGGGCGGCGCGCACGACCTCCTGGGCGAGGCGCTCCTGGAACGTGCGGTGGTTCGCGAGCCCCGTCAGGTGGTCGGTCGCCGCCAGGTCCGCGAGCCGGGCGCGGGCCTCGGCGTTGCTGACCGCGATGCCCACCAGCTCGGCGAACCGGCCGAGGCGCTCGGCGGCGTCCGGGGCGGCGCGTTCGTGGGCGATGCCGGTCACCCCGATCGCGCCCCACAGCCGCTCCCCCGCCCGCACGGGGGCGGCGACGGCGACGTCGTGGCGGCCGCCCTCCTCCGAGCGGGTGTCGATGCGGGCGGCCCGGGCGGTGCGGGCCACCAGCGCCGCGAGGCCCTCCCCGTCGAGCGACTCGCCGTCGCCGAAGGCGGGCGGGGCCCCGGCCACCGACCACGCGCCGACGGCGGCGGCGGTCCGGTTCTCCTCGAAGCGCACGAGCCCGCCGCCGGAGGCGCCGATCAACCGCACCGCCTCCTCGCAGACGAGGTCGAACACCGACTGGGGGTCGTCCTCCAGGGCGACGGCCGTCGCCACACGACGCAGCGCGCCCTGCTCGTGGGCGAGGCGGCGGTTCTCCGCCTCGCGCCCGCGCAGCTCGAGCTCGGCGGCATGGCGGGCCGTGATGTCGAGGACCACCGCGGCGATCACGGGCGGCGACTCCGACCCGACGAGCTGCATCCGCACCTCGACGGGGTAGGTCGTGCCGTCGCGCCGCCGGTGGACCGTCTCGAACTGGACCCGCTCGACGTCGCCGGTGCGGAGCGGCTCGACGATCGCGGCGAACGCGTCCGGGTCGAGCTCGGGCAGCAGGTCGAGCGGCGTCATGCGGTGCAGGTCGGCCATCGGGTAGCCGGTGTTGGTCACCGCCGCGCGGTTGACCTGCACGAGCCGCAGCGTGCGCGAGTCGAACACGTGGACCTCGTCGCGGGACTGCTCGAGGATGCGGCCGAGGCGGCTGACGAGCTCCTCCCGCTGCCGGCGGCCGGCGATGTCGGAGAACGTCGCGACGACCGCGGCGACCCCGCCGTCGTCGGCGGGGACCGGCTCGGCGTTCACCGCGATCCAGCGGACCTCGCCCTCCGGCGTGCGGATCCCCATCACGACGTCGCTCTGGGGGCGCCCCGTGACCGCGGCGAGCGTCGACGGGTTCTCGTGGGGCGGGATCGCCGACCCGTCCTCGCGGACGGCGTCCCAGTGGGCCCAGTCGCGGCCGACGATCTCGTCCGACGCGACGCGCAGGATCCTCTCCGCGCTGGGGTTGCACGAGACGATGCGGCCGTCGGGACCGTGGACGACGACGCCCTCGTGGACGGCGGCGACGACGGCCCGGTAGCTCTCGTCGCCGAGCGGCAGCCCCGGGGCCGAGGGGACGCGGCCGAGCACGACGACGTTCCCGCCGCCGTCGGCCCCGTCGCCGAGGGCCACCGACCGGACCGTCGCGGGGATGGTGGTCCCGTCGCGGCGCACCAGCACCGCCGGCGCCTCGCGGGCCCCGGACGACGGGAAGCGCCGCGACGCGACGGGGAGCATCCCGTCCACCCACCACGGGTGGGGCGGCGCCCGCCCGATGATCTCGTCGCGGGGGTACCCGAGCATCTCGCAGACGGCGTCGCTGGCGTCCACCACCACACCGCCCGCGTCGAGCACCAGCACGCCGTCGGGGATGGCCTCGAAGAGCGCCCGGGCCAGTGCCCCGGCGGGCAGGTCCGTCAGTCGCCGCAGTGGCATCCCGGGGACATTAGGGCCAGGCCCGGCCGTCCACCACCGGCGTTCCTCAGGTTCTGGGGTTTTGCCGCGGTCCGGTGTCCGCGGCGTCGGCCCGATCGGCCGCGTCGGTGAGCAGCGCCGCGACGGCCCGGGCCTGCGCCGGGGTCAGCCGCGCGTAGACGGGCCGCAGCCCCTCGCTGAACAGCAGGTCGACGTGGGGCCGGTCGCGGAACACGGGGCCCGCCACCACCGCCTGGACCACCGCGCGCGCGCCGTGGCCGTCGCCGTACCGCACCGACTGCGGGTCGTCGGTCAGGGTCGTCGACCCCTCCCACAGCACCCGCGCGTCGTCGTCGTGACGGCCGAGGCCGTCCTCCCAGATCGACCCGCCGCCGCCCGTTCCCTGCGTCACGCCCGTCCCCCCGTCCGTCGACGCGCCAACACTACGCGGGCAGGTCGTCCGGCAGCAGGGAGAAGAGGGCCATGTCGGTCCGCTCGGGGCCGCGGTACCACGCCCGCCGCAGCGTCCCCTCGCGGACGTAGCCGCACCGCTCGGCGGCGCGGATCGACGCGGCGTTGTCGAGCGCCGCCTGCAGGTCGAGGCGCTGAAGGCCCCCCTGGGTCAGCGCCCACCGCGACATGAGGGCGAGCGCCCGGCGGGCGAGGCCCCTCCCCCGCGCCTCCGGCGCGACCCAGTAGCCGATCTCCCCGCGCAGATCGTCGTGGCGGTCCATCGCGATCCCCACGACCCCGAGCAGCAGGTCCTCGCCGGCGACGGTGATCGCCAGGTCGATCGTCTCGCCGAGCAGGCGGCGCCCCGCCGCCCCCGAGATGAACGCCCGCCCGTCCTCGTGGGTGTACGGGGACGGGATGCGTGTGTAGGCCTGTGTCAGCGGGTCGCTGCACCCCGCGACGATGGCCCGCAGGTCGTCGGAGCGGAAGGGGCGCAGGCGCACCAGGTCGTCCGCGAGGGGTGGGTCCGGCAGGGAGAGCACCCCCGCGTCCCCCGTCGTCAGGCGCGGATCGTCACCGGAGTGCCCGGCCCGATGACGCGCGCGAGGCGCACGACGTCGCGGTTGAGCATCCGGATGCAGCCGTTGCTGGCCGCGGTGCCGATGAGCGCCGGCAGGTTGGTCCCGTGGATCGCGACGCGCCCGTTGCCGCCGGCGAACTCGTTGAGCTTCTCGGAGAACCCGGTGATCGGCAGCACGTACGGCCCGAGGAACGCGGCGGGCAGGCCCGTGCGGATGGTCTCGGCGATCGCGAACGTCCCGCGCGGGGTGGGCGTGGCGGCCTTGCCGACGGCGACGCGCGCGCTGAACGCCCGCCGCCCGGCGCGGAACACCGTCAGCCGGCGGTCCCCGAGGTCGATCGTGATCCGCATCGGCGTCCTCTTCAGGTCGAGGACGTCGGCGGGGACCCACCCACGGCTGCCGTTGGGGCGGCGCGGCAGCAGCACCTCGACCCAGCGGCGCCCGTCGGCGAGCGTCGTCCGGGTGACCATGAGCCGGGTCGGGCCGTTCGCGAAGGGCGCGATCGGCGAGAGCTTCATCGCGGCGGCCGCCCCGGCGCGGGGCGCGCGGCGCGCGAGCACCGGTGCGATCAGGCGGCCCGTCCAGGTCGCCGACGCCGTCGGCGGAGCGGGGATCGGACCGGTGTCGGGCTCGGCGGCCGCGGGCGGTGGGACCCCCTGGCCGGCGGCCACCGACGCCGGCACGAGACCGGCAGCGGCGATCGCCGCCACCAGGACGATGCGGCGGGTGCTCACGGCGGGGAGGCTAGCGCCGCTGTCGGCGCATGCCCAGGACGAGGGGCACCTCGCCGACGACGACGACCGAGCGCAGGGCGACCGCGTCGCGGTCGAGCGCCTGGCGCGCCCGCAGGGAGGCGGTCCGGACGGCGCCGTCCAGCGCGAGGCCGCGGGTGAGCCGGAGCGCGCCGCGGGGGCCGAGCTGCCGCATCAGGTCGCGCTGCTCGGGCAGGTCGAGACGCCCGACGAGGGACCCGACGACGACGAGGCCGGCGTCCTCGACCTCGGCCCGCCAGGCGTCCTCGGTCGCGATGGCGAGGCCCGTCGCGGCGAGGCGCGCGAGGGCCTCCGGGTCGGCGTCGGGTGCGGGCGCGAGCTCGTGGATCACGACGCGGCCGCCGGGGCGCAGCAGGCGCGCGGCCTCGCGGAGCACCGCGGCGCGGCCGCCGTCGTCGAGCGTGGCGAGCAGCGCGTCGCAGGAGACGAGCGACGCCTCGCCGGACGGGAGGCCGGTGGCGTCGACGGGGGCCTCGACGACGTCGCGCCCGGGCGCGCCGAGGGCGCGGCCGAGGTGGGCGGCGGCGAGGGGGTCGGGCTCGACGCCGGTCCACGTGCGGGGGCGCGCCGCCAGGATCGCCCGGGACGTCAGCCCGAGGCCGGGCGCGAGCTCGACGACGCGGTCGCCCTCTCCGAGGCCGGCGCCCTCGAGGGCACGGCGCACCATCGCCTCCCCGCCGGGGCGGACGACACCCGACACGACACGGCGGGCGAGCGGCCACGGCACTGCCACGCGCTCCTGCGGGACCTGCGTGGTCATGGGCCTCCTCGACGCGTCACGGACCCGGGTATCGAAGCACCCGGAGGGGGCGAATCCAAGGTGGCTACGGGCGGAGCGTGACGGCGCGCACCCCTCCGCGGGGGCCGGCCTCGACCCACACCGCGACGCCGCCGCCCGCGGCGTCCGCCGCCACCGCCGGCGCGCCGGTCATGCGGCCCGGCGACACGGGGGCGAGGAGCCACCGCAGGGCGCCCGGGGCGAGCGCGGCGGCGCCCCCTCCGCCGACCGACGCCCCGTCGTCGCGGCGCCAGGCGACCAGTGCGACGCCGGCGCCGTCGACCGCGGCGGAGGAGGCGAGCAGCGCGCAGTCGCAGACCCTCCGCGGAACGATGGTCGTCGCGCGCCACCCGCCGCGCCCACCGCGCCGGGTCGCCGCCTCGACGCCCTGCGGGGCGCCGGGCTCGTCGAGGCTCCACGCCACGACGGCGTCGCCGCGGTCGTTCAGGGCCGCGGCGGGTCGCAGGCCGATGCCGACGTCATCGGAGACCGCCCATCCGCCGGCGCCGCGCGCGCGGCCCGCGGCGAGCACCACCGACGACCCGCCGGGCAGCGCCGCGCTCCACGCGCCGAGGGCGACCCCGCCGGAGCTCATCGCGGCCGTCGGCGCACCGACGTCGCGCGAGAGCTCGGAGGGCCGCTCGAACGCACCGGCGACGGTGCGCGCCGCCCGGGTGCCGTCGTCGTCGGTCCACGCGACCACGGCGCCCGCGCGGGCGAGGGCGAGGGACGGGGGCTGGGGACCCGGTGTCGAGATGCGCGGGTTGCGGACCGTCCAGCCGGCGCTCGCGGAGGCACGCGCGGCGACGCGCACCACGAAGCCGGAGCCCGACGACTCGCTCCACATCGCCGAGGGGCGCCCGACCACGTCGATCGCGGCACGCAGGTCCTGGACGGCGCCCCCGGCGTCGGCGACGGTCGTGACGACCCAGTCTCCGGCCGCCCCGCGCCGGACCGCGGCCACCAGCCGCCTTCCCGCGACCCAGACGACCACCGCGTCCCCGCGGGCGTTGAGGGCGACCCGGGGGGCGTCGGCCCCCGGTGCCGACAGGGCGACGGGGCGGCTCCACGGCGACGTCCGCGACGCCCGCACGGCGATGTGCACCCGCGCGCGTCCCCGGGTCGCCGCCGGCGCCCGCACCCATGTGGCCACGGCCCGTCCGGCCTCGGATGCCACGTGGGGCACCGCGTAGGAGGCGCCGTCGCGCGGGGTGAGCACCGCGGGCGCCGTCCACGTCGCCGCCGACGCGGTGACCGGGACGAGCGCGGCCAACGCCGACCCGGTGAGAGCGAGAGCCCGCAGCCGCATCCGGCCGACGGTACCACGCCCCCCGTACCGTCCCGCGTCCGCCGGTGCGGCGTCCCCTCCGCGCCTGCACCCACGGGGCGCCGGGTGGTCCCGGTCCCGGCGGGGGCCCCGCGCGCCCCCGCCGTCACGCCGCCCCGCGGGTCTCAGGCCCGGTTGATCACCGGGGTCCCGACCGGCACCCGCGCGTAGAGCCAGCGGATGTTGTCGTTGTAGTTGCGGGTGCAGCCCGCCGAGTAGTACCGGACGGGGTCGTCCAGCAGGTGCTCCTGGTTGGTGCCGTGGATGCCGTAGCCGCGGTGGTACCACATCGCCAGGGGCCCGAACGCCGGCCCCGGACCGGGGGTCTTCGAGTACACCCGGTACGTGCCGACGGGCGTCGGGGTCGAGGGCTTGCCGAACACGACCGGGAAGACCCGGCGCAGGGCGCCGTCCTCGTAGTAGTAGAGGTGCATCTGGGAGATCTCCTGCACCAGGTAGTGCGCGGCCGACGCCGGCACGCCGTGCGGGTTGCGGCCGAAGACCGTCATCCGGCCGGTCGTGCCGGAGCCCCCCGAGTCGGCGCCGGGGCGGGCCGCGGCGCTCAGCCGGAAGCGCCAGGTGCCGCCCCGCGGCGGGGTGAACGTGGCGCGGACGCGGCCCGCGCGGACGGGCACCTTCCGGATGGTGCGGAAGGGGCCGCCGTCGACGGAGCCCTCGAGCGCGACGCGCTCCCCGCGCGCGGCGGGGGCGACGGTGCCGACGGCGGTGAAGGGGCGGCCCGCGATGCTCTCGAGCGGCGCGGCCGTGACCCGGAGGCCGACGCGGCGGTTGATGCGGACGAACCGGCGCCGGCTGGTGCTGACGGTGCCGTCGGCGGCGCCGACGCTGACGCGGAGGTTGCCGGGGCGGCGGAGCGGCAGGTCCGCGGAGAACCGGCCGTCGGGGCGGGAGCGCAACGTCACGAGGGGCGCCCAGGCGTCACCCTCGAGGCGCTCGACGACCACGGGGACCGCGGCGGCGGGGGCGACGCGCCCCGTGATCTCGGCGCGCTGCCCGAGCTCGACGGCGGACGGCGCGCGGAACGCGGACACGTGGACGCCGTCCGGCGCCTGGGCGAGCCCGGCCCCCGGGAGCGCGAGCGCACCGAGTGCCCCCGCGAGGATCGCCTGACGTCGTGCGAGCCGCATGCGCCTCTCCCTGTCGGAGTGCTTCCAGCGGGTTGTTCGACATCCGGCGCGGATTCCTTAGCTACCGTACGGGTGTGGCCGCCGACGCCCCGATCCGCCTCTTCGCCGCGACGAGCGGCTGGGAGGGCCCGTTCCAGCACGAGCAGGTGCTCGTCGCCGCGCGCGGCGCCGACGAGGCGCGCCTGCTGGCGGAGGCCGCGTTCGCGGGGGTGACCCAGCCGGTCTGCCGGGCGAAGATGCGCATCAGCGACCTCGGGCCGGTGGCGCCCGGTGTCGTGGCGGGGCCCCTGCGCGCGGGCGAGTCGCTCGCCGCGGGCGGCGAGCCCGTCGATCTGCGCTGCGGCTGAGCGGCCCCGCCCGGGCGAGATCCCGGGCCCGGGCGAGATCCCGAACCCGCCCCGGCGAGATCCCGGCCCCGCCCGGGCGAGATCCTGGGCCCGCCCGGGCTAGATCCCGGGCCCGCCCGCCGAAGGGGGGTCGGACGCGGGGAACGACTCCATCGAGGCCTCGTCGACGGGGTCGATGGCGGGTCGGCGACCACGGACGCGGTCCAGTGCGCCGGTCAGGCGCTCGCGGCCGAGCGTCGCGGCCGCCGCGCAGCACGCGGCGCCGACGACACCGGCCGCCAGGGCGACCCTCCTGCCGGTCTGGGACACGTCGCTCCTCCAGCTCGGGTATCGGATTCTGATGCGACCGCTTGTGCGGCGTCCACCGGTGCCATCGCGTGTCAGGCGTCTTCCCCGCTCGTAGCGGGCACGACGCGCGGCCGGAGGGTGCCGTCGCGGCGGACGGTACCGCAGAATCGCGCCCGGTCGGAGGCGGACGGAGGTGCGGTGGGTCCAGGGGTCCTGGAGGGCGTGAGCGGCACGGCGCACGGGGTGGACGGCGACGCGGCGGGCGGCCGGCGCGACCGCACCGCCATGAGCGCGGCCCTGCGCGGCGTCGCGGAGGCCCCCGACCTGGCGTCCGCGGGCCTGCAGGTGTGCGAGTGCGCCGCCTGGCTCCTCGGCGCCGGCACCGCGGCGGTCGTGCGCTGCGAGGGGGCGGACCCCGTCGTCGTGGCCGCGGCGGGTCGCGACGCGCCGCCCCCCGGCCAGTCGCTGCTGGCGACCGGGACGCTGGCCGCGGTGCTCGCCCTCGGCTCCCCGCAGGAGAGCCGCCGGACGCGCGTCGCCGACGTCGCGGCCCCGGTCGTGCTGCGCGGGTCGGTGTGGGGCGCCCTGCTGCTGAGCGGGTCCGCCGCGTCCCTCGCCCCCGCGGCCGCGGAGCGGCTCGCCCCGTTCGCCGACCTGCTGTCGCTGGCGGCGGCGAACCACGAGACCCGGTCGCGCCTGGCCTCCCTCGCCGGCACCGACGCGCTCACCGGGCTCGGCAACCGCCGCACCTTCGACGACCTGCTGGCGGCGGAGGGCAACCGGGCCGCGCGCCACGGCGACGCCCTCGGCCTCGTCCTGCTCGACCTCGACCACTTCAAGGGCGTCAACGACCGCTTCGGCCACGGGCGGGGCGACCGCGTGCTCGTCGAGGTGGGACGCCGGCTCGTCGCCATCGCCCGCCGGGGCGAGGCCGTCACCCGCATCGGGGGCGAGGAGTTCGCGTGGCTGCTGCCGCGCACGAGCGGCGCCGGCGCGGAGGCGGCCGCCCGGCGGGCGCTCGCCGTCATCTCCGGCCGCGAGTTCGAGGGCGCCGGGCGCCTCACCGCCTCCGCCGGCGTGTGCGACCTGGCGACGGCCGGGCGGGCCGACGAGATGGTGCGCCTCGCCGACCTGATGCTCTACCGCGCGAAGGCCGACGGCCGGGACACGGTCCGCACCGCCGGGACGGGGACCGCCGCGCTCACCGCGTGATGCGCTCGTCCGCCCCCCGGCGCTCCAGGGCGCCCGCCTCGACCGCCCCGATCTCGTGCAGCTCCCCGAGCGCCTCGACGGCCCGCCCCCAGAACTGGGCGCCGGACTGGCGCCGGCACTCGGCGAGGGCGTCGGCGCCCGACATCGGCGCAACGTAGGGGCGGTTGCTGGTCATGACGTCCCAGGCGTCCGCCAGGTGCAGCACCCGCGCGCCCTCGGGGATGTCCTCGCCCGCCAGCGCGTCCGGGTAGCCGGAGCCGTCCCACCGCTCGTGGTGGGCGCGCACCCACGCCGCCTGCTCCGCCGTCAGGACGCCGGACACCATCTCGGCGCCGAGCGCCGAGTGGTGGGCGACCTTCGCCATCTCCGCCGCCGTGAGCCGCACCGGCTTGAAGAGGATCGCGTCGGATACCGCGATCTTGCCGACGTCGTGGACGAGGGCGGCCTCGTGCAGCAGCGAGATGCGGCGGCGCTCCCAGCCGAGCACCGCGGCGATGCCGGCGGCGAGGCCCGCGACGCGCTCCGAGTGGCGGCGGGTGGACGGGTCCTTCGCGTCGACCGCCCTCGCCAGCACCCGGATGCTCTGGAAGGCCTGGCCGCGGCGCACCTCGGCGGCGCGCTCCTCCTCGCCGAGCGCCTCCATGGCCTCGGGCGTGTAGAGGAAGACGACGTCGCGGCCGTTGCGCTTCGCCCAGTAGAGGGCGGCGTCGGCGCGGCGGTAGAGGTCGAGCGGGCCGTCCGCGCGGATCAGGTCGCAGACGCCGGCGGAGACGGTGACGCGGCCGACCTCGGGGAACGGCGCCCCCGCCATCGAGGCGCGTGCGCGCTCGGCGGCCTGCCAGCCCTCCATCCCGTCGGTCTCCGGCATCAGCCAGCCGAACTCCTCGCCGCCGAGGCGGCCGATGACGTCGCCCTCGCGGGCGAGCGCGGAGAGCCGCAGGGCGGCCTCGCGCAGGACGACGTCCCCGGCGACGTGGCCGTGGGTGTCGTTCACCTGCTTGAAGTCGTCGAGGTCGAGGATCGCGAGGGCGAGGTCGCGGCCGTGGCGGCGTGAGCGGGCGACCTCCTCCGCCAGGCGCTCCTCGAACACGTGGCGGTTCACGAGACCCGTCAGGGGGTCGGTCGCGGCGCGCCACGCCAGCTCGGCGCGCACCTCGGCCGTCCCGATCGCGAGGGCGACGAGGTCGGCGAAGCGGGCGAGGCGGCCCTCGGTGCCCGTGGGGAGGGCCTCCGGGGCGTCGGTGGCGACGACGACGGCGCCCCACACGCGTTCGCGCACCCGCACCGGCGCGGCGACGCTGGCGCGGAAGGCGTCGCGGTCGAGCACCCAGGGGACGGCGCCGGCGAACGCGCGGAAGTCGTCGGTGCGGTCGGCCCGCGCGCCCCGTCCCGCCTCGGGGGCGGGCAGCGGGCTCGTCAGCGGCACGGTCAGCTCGCGGGGGGGCCAGGACCCGGGGCGCTGCGACCAGCGCCCGACGAACGCGGCCTCGCCGTCGTCGAAGCGGACGACCGCGGCGCCGGCGGCCCCGTGGACCATCGCGATCTCCTCGGCCACGAGGTCGAAGACGTCCTGGGCGGTCGCCTCGCGGGCGACGGCCTCGGCGATGCGGCGCAGGGCGGCCTGCTCGCGCGCGGCGCGCCGCCGGCCGCCGCGCAGGGAGGCGCTGACGCGCAGCAGCAGGTCCTCGGGCGCCGCGGGGAGGATCAGGTGGTCGTCGGCGCCGTCGTCGATCGCCGCGAGGGCGGTCGCCTCGTCGCCCGGCCGGACCAGCGCGATGACGGCGGGGTCGGGTCCCGACGCCTCGCGCACCGCCAGCGCGACGCTGCGCCCGGCGCCGTCGCGCATCGCCGCGTCGGCGAGCACGAGGCGCACCGGCACCGCGGCGAGGGCGGCGATGACCGCCCCGGCGTCGCGGGCCTCGACCACGCGGTGGCCGGCGCGCTCGAGGGACGCGCGCAGGGCGTGCCGGACCTCGGCCTCGTCGTGGGCGACGAGGAGTCGGTCGGCCGGTTCGTCCGAGGCCGGGGGGTTCGCATCCATGCTCCCTCGGAGTCGGCGCTCCGGGGTCGCGACTTGAGGCGACGTAGATTGACGTCCATGCCCCCCGCGCCCTCCCGCCGGCTGCTCGCGGCGCGCTTCGCCGGCCTCGCCGTCGCGGCCGCGGCCGGTGTCGCGGTGCTGCTGCTCGTGGCGGTCCGGACGGAGCCCGGCCAGCGGTGGGACGACGCGGGCCGCGCCGACCCGGGCGGCCCGGGGTCGGCCGCCGACGCCGCCACCCAGCGCCTGCTCGACACGATCAGCGTCTCGTCGCTCGCCCTGCTAGGTGTGGCGATCATGCTCGTCGCCGTGCTCCGCGACCGCCCGTGGCTCGCGGCGGGCGCGGGCGCCGTGGTGGCGGGGGCCAACATCACCACCCAGGCGATGAAGCGGTCGATCGAGCGGCCCGACCTGGCGGTCGACGGGGTCGGCGCCGGCGCCGGCGCGTTCCCGAGCGGTCACGTGACGGTCGCCTCGTCGCTGGCGCTCGCCCTGGTGCTGGTGGCGCCGCCGGCGCTGCGCTGGCCCGCCGCGCTCGTCGGCGGCGCGTACGCGGCGGGCGTCGGCGTGGCGGTGCTGGTGCTCGGGTGGCACCGCCCCAGCGAGGTCGTCGGCGCGTACCTCGTGTCCGTGGCGTGGACGGCGCTCGTCGCCGCGGTGGTGGTGGCGTCCCGCGGCCCGCGTGAGCTGGCGGCGTCGCCCGGGCGGCGGGCCCGGGCCGGCGCCATCGCGGCGGTGCTGCTGGCGGTCGCCTTCGTGGTGGTGGCGGGGGTCGCGGCCCAGCGGAGGCTCGACGTGACCTCGGCGGCGGTCGACCGGACCGCGCTGACCCTCGCCGCCGCCACCTGCGTCGCGGCGTGCGCGGCGCTGCTGGCGGCGGTCACCGGGATGCTCCAGTCGCTGCCCGCCGCCCGCACGCGGCGCCGCCGCACCCGGTAATCTGCCGCGCATGCGCGTCGGACTCCTCACCGGTGGCGGTGACTGCCCCGGTCTCAACGCCGTCATCCGCGGCGCCGTGCGGGTCGGCACCGACCACGGCCACGAGCACGTCGGCCTCCTCGGCGGCTGGCGGGGCCTGCTGCAGCGCGACACGCGCCCGCTCGACCGCGACGCGGTCGCCGGGATCCTGACGCGCGGCGGCACCATCCTCGGCAGCTCCCGCACCAACCCCTTCAAGTCGGAGGAGGGCGGAGCGGAGTGCGTCGCCGCCTTCGCCGACCTCGGCCTCGACGCGCTCATCGCGATCGGCGGCGAGGACACGCTCGGCGTCGCCCGCCGCCTGCACGACGAGCTCGGGCTGAACGTCATCGGCGTCCCGAAGACGATCGACAACGACCTCTCGGGAACCGACTACACCTTCGGCTTCTGGACGGCGGTGCAGATCGCCGTCGACGCGATCGACCGGCTCCACACCACCGGCGAGTCGCACGACCGGGTGATCGTCGTCGAGGTGATGGGCCGCCACGCCGGCTGGATCGCCCTCGAGTCCGGCCTCGCCTCCGGCGCCCACGTCATCCTCATCCCGGAGCAGCCCGCCTCCCTCGAGGACGTCTGCGCCCGCATCACCGCGCGGCGCGACCGCGGCGCGGGTTACGCGATCGTCGTCATCAGCGAGGGCGTCGTGCTCGACGACGGCGCCGGCGACGGGGCCGTCGACGAGTTCGGGCACACCCTGCTCGCCAAGGCGAGCGTCGGCGAGACGCTGGCCGAGCGCATCGAGGCGCAGATCGGCGGCGAGGCCCGCGCCGTCGTCCTCGGGCACGTCCAGCGCGGCGGCACCCCCACCGCGTTCGACCGCTCGCTCGCCACCCGCTTCGGCGCCCGCGCCGCGCAGCTCGTGAGCGAGGGGAGCTACGGCCGGATGGTCGCGCTGAAGGGCGACACCGTCTCGGACATCCCGCTCTCGGACGCCGTGAGCGTCCTCAAGACGGTCCCGCCGGACGTCTACCGCCGCGTCGCGGAAGTGGCCGCCGGCCGCTGAAACGGGACCGCGGACGGCCGCGGGGGGCCCGGTGCTACTGTCCTCCGCCATGCCGTCCCTGGTCATCTGCGAGAAGCCCTCCGTCGCCGCCGACGTCGCCAAGGCCCTGCTCGGGTCGAAGGCGAAGCGGTCGGGTGATCACTGGGAGGGCCCGGACGCGATCGTCGCGTTCGCCGTCGGCCACCTGGTCGAGCAGGTCGACCCGGACAAGTACGACGACAAGTACAAGAAGTGGAAGTACGACGACCTCCCGATCCTGCCGGAGGCCTTCCGCTACCAGCCCCGCGACGCCCGGGCCGCGAAGACCCTGAAGTCGCTCCACACGCTGATGAAGCGTCCCGACGTGGACCTGATCATCAACGCGTGCGACGCCGGGCGCGAGGGCGAGCTGATCTTCAAGCTCATCCTCGAGACGGCGCCGAAGGCCGCGCACGGCAAGCCGGTGAAGCGGGCGTGGTTCAGCTCGATGACCCAGAAGGCGATCCGCGACGCGTTCGACGCCCTCCGCGACGACGAGGTGATGCAGCCGCTCGAGGCCGCCGCCCGCGCCCGCAGCGAGGCCGACTGGCTCGTCGGCATGAACGCCACCCGCGCCGCGACCACGAAGGCCGGCTCGATCCGCAAGGTGCTGTCACTCGGCCGCGTCCAGACGCCGACCCTCGCGCTGATCGTGAACCGCGACCTGGCGATCGCCGCCTTCGTCCCGGAGGACTTCTGGGAGGTCGAGGCCGCGTTCGAGGTCGCCGGCGGCGCCCACTACGCCGGCCTGTGGCACGAGGGCTCGACGACCCGCCTGAAGGAGGCCGCCCCGGCCGAGGCGATCGCCGCCGCCGCCTCCGGCGCCCCCGGCGTCGTGGAGGCGCTCGAGACGAAGCCGCAGGTCGAGCAGCCCCCGCTGCTCTACGACCTGACGACGCTGCAGCGCGAGGCGAACGGCCGCTTCGGCTACTCGGCGAGCCGCACCCTCGGCACGGCGCAGGCGCTCTACGACCAGCACAAGCTCCTCACCTATCCGCGTACGAGCTCCCGCTACCTGTCGGGCGACATGGCGGGTCAGCTCAAGTCGGTCGTCAGCGGCGTCGGCGCGGCGTCCCGCGAGTACGCCGACCCGGCGCGCTACGTCCTCGGCCTCGACCGGCTGCCCCTGGGGCGCGTCGTCAACGACGCCAAGGTCACGGACCACCACGCGATCATCCCGACCGAGGGCGACCACGACCTGTCGGGCCTGACGCGCGACGAGCGCCGCATCTACGACATGGTCGCCCGCCGGTTCCTCGCCGTCTTCCACCCCGCCGCCCGGTTCGAGCGCACCGTCGTCGAGACCCGCTGCGCCGAGCACCTGTTCCGGAGCCGCGGCAAGGTCATGATCGAGGCCGGCTGGCGCGCCGCCTACGGCGAGTCGGTCGAGAGGGCCTCCGCCCCGCCCCCCGCCGACGGCGAGGCCCCGCCCGTGAAGGCCGACGAGGAGGCCGAGCAGTCGCTGCCGGCCCTCGCCGTGGGACAGCAGGTCTCGTGCGTCTCCGCCGAGGCGCTCGCGAAGCGCACGAAGCCGCCGGGCCGCTACTCGGAGGGCACGCTGCTGCGCGCCATGGAGACCGCCGGCAAGCTGGTCGAGGACGACGAGGCCGCGGAGGCGATGAAGGACGCGGGCATCGGCACGCCGGCGACGCGCGCCGCCACCATCGAGCGCCTCGTCGACGCCGAGTACGTCGAGCGCGAGGGCCGCAGCCTCCGCGCCACGGAGAAGGGCACCGGCCTCATCAAGATGCTCGGCGACCACGTGCTCACCAGCCCCGAGCTGACGGGCCGGTGGGAGCAGCGCCTCAACCGCATCGAGCGGGGCGAGGAGAAGGCCGACGTCTTCCGCACCGAGATCGACGGGTTCACGCGCGAGGTGGTCGCGTGGTTCGCCGACAAGGAGCGCGACGACCTCAAGATCACCCGCGAGCCGCTGGCGCCGTGCCCGACGCCCGGCTGCGAGGGCCAGATCGTCGAGTACCCCAAGAGCTACGGCTGCAACACGTACCACGGCAAGGACGACCCGGGCTGCGGGTACACGCTGTGGAAGCAGCAGAACGGCCGCACCATCACCCGCGACGAGGCGCTGGAGCACATCGCCGCGGGCCGGTCGAGCAAGGACCTCGAGGCCGACCGCGAGGTGATCGGCGCGTGCCCCACCCCCGGGTGCGGCGGCGAGATCATCGAGCGGACGCGCTCGTTCGGCTGCACGAGCTGGAAGAGCCGCACCGAGCCGGGCTGCGGGTACGTCATCTGGAAGAAGGTCCGCGGCCAGAAGGGCGAGGTCGACGCCGAGGCCGCCCGCGCGATGGTGGCCCGCGGCGAGACGAACGCCGCCCCCGTCGTCGCGAAGGAGCCGCTCGCGGCGTGCCCGACGCCCGGGTGCCCCGGCCACATCCAGGAGAACAGCCGCGCCTACGGCTGCACGAGCTGGAAGAGCCGCAAGAACCCGGGGTGCGGGTTCGTGATCTGGAAGCGCGAGAAGGGCCACGAGGTGACGCCGGAGGAGGCGGTCGCCCGCATCGAGGAGGCCCGCGCCGCCGCCGGCGGCGCGCTCGAGGTGCCCGCACCGACCGCATGACCCCGGAGGAGGTCGCCGGGCTCCTCGTGGACCGCGGGGCGTGGACCTACTCCCGTTCGTCGGGTCCCGGCGGGCAGCGGCGCGACCACACCGAGACGCGCGCCGAGTTCACGCTCCGGCCGCGCGACCTCGACGACCTCCCCCACCCCCTCGCCGCCCGGCTCCGCGACGGCCTCGCGCTCGACCGGCATCCGCTGCGGCTGACGAGCCAGGCGGAGCGCTCCCGCGAACGCAACCGCGACGTCGTGATCGGCCGCCTCACCGAACGGGTCGCCCGTGCGATGGCGCCGCCGGCGCCCCCGCGCCGCCCGACCCGGCCGACCCGGGGTGCGAAGGAGCGGCGCCTCGCCGACAAGGCGCGCCGGTCGGGGGTGAAGGCCGCCCGGCGGCCCCCCGAGCCGGACTGACCCCGGTCAGCGGACGGCGCGCGTGATCAGGTAGGGGCTCGCGGCCCGGAAGGCGACGGGGTCGTCGCTGGACGCGGCGAGCACGGCGAGCGTGTCGGCGCGCAGCGCCTCCCAGCCCTCGGGCGGCAGCAGGCGCCGCGCCCACCGCCACACGGGGTGGTGCTCCTCCTGCTCCGCGAACCAGGTGTCCGTCGACTCGGCGGCGAAGGTCAGCGACTCCTCGCGCTGGGAGACCTCGCGGGCCCCGGCGGAGGCGAGGAGGTCGTGGACCCAGGCGGGATCGTCCCAGCGGACGCCGTCCGCGGCGGGCGCCGCGGGGAAGGCGGAGCGCAGCACCCGCCCGGCCTCGTGGATGGGGCCGCGGGCGACCCAGCTCGCGATCACGAGGCGCCCCCCGGGGCGCAGGGCGGACATCATCTGCCCGACCGCCTCCGCCGGGTCGGGCGCGAAGATCACCCCGAAGACGCTGACGGCGACGTCGAAGGCGCCCGCCTCGACGGGCAGGTTGCCGGCGTCGCCGACCACGAACGTCGCGTCGGGCACCTGCGCCAGGCGGGCCCGGGCCCGGGCGGTGTCGACGAGCGACGCCGACAGGTCGACGCCCACGACGCTGGCGCCCTGCGCCGCCGCGGCGAGGGCCGCGTTGCCGGTGCCGCACGCCACGTCGAGGAACCAGTCGCCGGGGGCCGTCGCCGCCTCGGCCACCACGACCTCGGCGGCCGGCGCGAGCACCTCCGCGGTCCGCCCGTAGTCCCCGTCACCCCAGTCGATGTCCATGGCGCCAGTCTCTCAGACGCCGTGGACGGGCCCGGGGGCCCACGGACGTGTCCACGTCCGTGCGCCTCCCGGATCGCCTAGCCGAGGGGCAGGGCGATCAGGCTGGTCGCCTCCGCGGAGCCGTTCGCGACGGAGACGTCGCACTCCAGGCTCAGCTGCGTCGGCGACGTGGTGGTCACGGCCTGCAGCGACACCGGGATCGCGGCGAGCGCGGGCAGGGTCTTCATCGCGACGACGTCGATGACGACGGCACCCGCCTTCAGCTGGCAGGTGACACTGTCGCCGGCGCCGGTGTGGGAGAGCTGGGTCTTCGCCAGCACGACGTAGTTCCCGGTGGGGACCGTCAGGCTCACCACCTCCGTCGGCGGGGTCGCGGTCGGCAGCGCCGTCAGCCCCGCGGTCGCCGACAGCGGTCCGAGCACGCCGTCCGCCCCGTCGGTGCCGTCGGTGCCGTCGGTGCCGTCAGTCCCCGGGTTGCCGTTCGTGCCGTTCGTCCCGTCGACGCCCGAGAAGCCGCGGGGGCCGACCGCGCCGTTGGAGCCGTTGGTGCCGCCCAGGCCGTTGACGCCGGGCGTCCCGGTCGCGCCCGTCGCCCCCGTGGCCCCGATGCGGCCACGTAGCGAGCGGACGGTCGCGGGCTTCAGGTCGGCCAACGTCACGGTGCCGTTCTTGATCTTCGCGCTGGTCACCGCGGCGGGCGCGATGTCGTTGGTGCGGATCAGATGGTCGGCCGCGACGGCCGAGCCGCCGAGGGCGACGGACAGCGCCACCCCGGCGAGGACCATGGAGGGGGACGGCAGCAACCGCCGGCCCGGGCCGGCGTCCTTCGGTGCGCGATCGGACATGGGTTCGCTCCTCGGGCGGACGTGTCCGCCCCGCCGTCTCTGGGGACCGTCCGGGCGAGAGGAGGAGAGGGTGAGAACCCAACGGCCGGTAGGGGCCCATCGGCACCCGGGGCGGCGCGCGCGACCCACGGGGCTGCGCGTCCCCTCCCGCCGCCCCCGACGGGGCTCAGCGGCGGGCGTCCCCCGCCGGGGCGACCCGCAGCAGCGCCCGCACCGTCTTCGGGCCCGACCGGCCGGTCTCCCGCGATGTGACCGCGATGTCGCGCGTCCGGGTCAGGCGGGTGGCCTCCCGCGGCGTCAGCCGCGCGGCCACCACGCCGGTACGCCCGGCGCGGAGGCGGTACCGGACCCGGGCGGGGGTCCGCGACCCGCCGTCGGCGAGGGCGGCGGTGAGGAACCCGGCGCATGCGCGCGGGGCGCCCGCCGGGCACGCGACGCGCACTCGCAGCACGCCGCCGGTGCGGGCCGTGGCCCCGGTGATCCGCGTCGGGGGGCCCTCGTCGATCGCGAGGCGGGCGACCGAGCGGCAGGCGCGGGGCTGCGCGGGCGCGGGGTCCACCAGGTCCAGCTCGACGACGTCCTGGCCGCCCCCGCACTCGATGCGGGCGTCCCGGGCGCCGTCGCGGGCGTCGATGCGGTCGTCCCCCGGCCCGCCCCGCATCGTGTCGACGCCGGGGCCGCCGACGAGGAGGGATCCGGCGGCGCGGGCGGTGAGCAGGTCATCTCCGGGACCGCCGAAGGCGCTCGGCATCCCCAGGATGCTGTCGTTCCCCGACCCCCCGATCACCCGCTCGAAGCCGACGGCCCGGTCGTCACCGTCGCCGGTGCCACCGACGCTCGACGTGAAGCCGGCGGCGACGACCGGCGTGGTCCGCGCGCTGAAATCGAGCGTGTCCGTGCCCGACCCGCCGGTGTACGAGTCCGGTCGCCCGTCGGGAACGGCCGCGACCACGAGGCGGTCGTCCCCGCTCCCCAGGTCGACCACGTCGCTCCCGCCGCCGGTGGCGACGACGTCCTCCCCTGCCCGCGTGCGGATGTCGGAGCCGCCGGTGGCGGTCGACGGCAGCCGCACCACGTCGTCACCGCCGGCGAGGGTGACGCTCCAGAACCCCGTCGGCCGGCTCAGCTCGCTGAGCTCCACGTGGTACGGGCGTGTCGTCGTCGGGGCGACCATCGTCACCGGGTCGGACGAGATGAACGGGGTGACCGGCAGCACGGTGACATCCACGAGGCGACCGGTGGCGGGGCGTGGGGCGGTGGGGTCGCGGTCGAGGATGAAGAGGTCGGAGTCGTCCAGATCCATGCGGACGCCCGGCGCGAGGCGGGGGCAGACCACCCGCACCATGTCGAGGCGGCTCAGGAACCCCTCGATGGAGGTGTCGGTGCGCGGGCACGGCACCGCGGATATGACCACGTCGGGGTCGATCTCCAGGCACTTCGGGCCGAATCGGATCGTCGGCGCCCTGCAGGTGAGCACCCAGGCCGACGCCCCGCCCCCCGGGGCGGCGTTGACCGTGCTGATCCCGAGGACATCGTCCTCCGCGCCCCGGGCGGGGGTCGGGCGCTCGAGGCGGAGGCCGGTCACCGACGACGCCGACACGTCGGCCGCGGCGGCGGGCCCGGCGACGGTCAGCACGGCGAGCACGACGAGCACGGCGGAGCGGCGGACGGACATGGCGACGACGGTATCCCCGTCCCCCGCGACGCGGTATCGGGGATCCCCCCGAGCGGCACGGGTTCCGCCGGGGGGCGCGGCGGGACTAGGATCCGCCCGTGCTGTTCGGGCGCGCCGAGGAGAGCGGCGTCATCCGCCACCTGCTGCGCGCGGCGCGCGACGGACGCGGCGGCGCGCTCGTGCTCCGCGGCGAGGCCGGGGCCGGCACCACCGCCCTGCTGGAGGCCGCGATCGCCGCCGCCCGCGCGGAGGGCATGCGGGTCGTGGCCACCCGTGGCACCGAGGGCGAGTCCGGGCTCCCCCACGCCACCCTCGCGGACGTCGCGACCCCCCTCCTCGGGCCGCTCGACACGATCCCGGGGCCCCAGGCGGCCGCCCTGAGGGGCGCCCTCGCGCTGGCGCCGCCCGTCCCCGGCGACCGCTTCGCGGTGGCCGCCGGGCTGCTGAGCCTGGTGTCGCGCGCGGCGGAGGCGGACCCGCTGCTGCTGGTCGTCGACGACCTCCAGTGGGTCGACCCCGCCAGCGCCGAGGCGCTGCTCTTCACGGCGCGCCGCCTGGCCCCGGTGCGCGTCGCGCTGCTCGCGGCGCTCCGGTCCGGCGATCCGGGCGACCCGGCCCCCGGCGGGCTCCCCGTACAGGAGGTGCGGGCGCTCGGGCGCGACGACGCCGCCGCGCTCCTCGGCGCGCGGGCCGGCGCCGTGCCGTCGCCCTCCGTCATGGACCGGGTGATGCGCGACACCGGCGGCAACCCGCTGGCGCTGTGCGAGCTGGCCGAGTGGATCGACCCGGCGCAGATCCGTGGCAGTGCGCCCCTCCCCGATCCCCTGCCCGTCGGCGCGGGACCCGCGCGGGCGCTCGCCCGCCGCCTGACCCCCCTGCCCTCCGCGACCCGCCGCGCGCTCGTGGTGGCCGCGGCCGCGGGGGCGGACCCGGCCGTCCCGGCCGCGGACGCCCTGGCGGCCCTCGGCCTGCCGCCCGACG
>LNFM01004169.1_pt1 | contig 27149 bp, 31 predicted proteins | sample 596031 | NCBI WGS metagenome assembly LNFM01 (sample SAMN04254537, study PRJNA301005) | activated carbon metagenome | isolation source: dual media filters at the Ann Arbor, Michigan drinking water treatment plant | place: USA: Ann Arbor | reverse complement strand
ATGCACGTCGATCCTCTATCTCCCTGATTCGACGAATCTTACTTCCTGGATTCGGGGGGATTCCTCAGAGCGCAGCGCAATCCGGGATCGCGGCGGCGCCCCCGCTCATCCCCGGCACCCGTGCCATGCCGTCCGGCTGCCGCGGTTCAACGCGGTGCAAACACCCGATCCCGGATTCCGCGATGCTGCATCCGGGCTACGTCAGGCGATACCTGGCGTTCATGAGGACGGGTGCGTCAGCGCAACGACCGCAGCGAATTGGCGTCGGCGACAGGGACTCAGGCCTGCTCCCGGCGTGCCGCGATCGGGCCTTTAGATTGAACACTCATCTCCCTTCGAAATCCCAGGTGTGGTCGGTAGCCAGCCACGGTCCGCCCCCCCCACCGCCGCGTTCGAATCGAAGGCGCTCCTGTGCCGTGCTGTGTTGGCTCGCGTACCGACCGGCACGCGCGCGGTCCGTAGCCTGTGCCGGACCGAACCAGACTCAAGGAGACGAACATGAATTATGAAGAACGCGATCCCTTCGGCATTTATTCGACGAAGGTCGGCACGAGTGCCGGGCCGGATGAATCACGGGGTCCGGGTCCGGCCTTGATGGGCGCCGACACGCTGATGGGTAACGACGTCGTCAACCAGAACGATGAGAGCCTGGGCGACATCAAGGAGATCATGCTCGACATGCGCAGCGGCCGCGTCGGTTACGCGGTGCTGTCGTTCGGTGGATTTCTCGGCATGGGCGAGAAGCTGTTCGCGGTGCCGTGGAACGCGCTGACGCTCGACACCGAGCACAAGCGCTTCGTGTTGAACGTCGACAAGGATCGCTTGAAGGATGCGCCAGGTTTCGACAAGCAGCACTGGCCCGACATGGCGGACCAGGCCTGGACCAGCAGCATCCACTCGTACTATGGCACCAAGCCCTACACGGATCAGCCGCAGGGCTGAGCCACGGCGCCAGCGTCGACGGTGTACGCGTGCGCAACGCGTACACCGCCTGACTCTGGCGGACTTAGTTCGCCGGCGTCGGGGCTGGCACGATGATCGTCGTGTCACCGCCGGTCTTGCCGGGCTCGCCCGTCGCGCCGGTGTCGCCGGTGGCACCCGTTTCGCCGGCGCCGCCAGTGGCCCCTGTCGTGCCGGTGTCGCCGGTCGCACCGGTCGCACCGGTCGAACCGGTGCCGCCCGTGGCGCCTGTCGAACCCGTGGCACCCGTGTAGCCCTTGGCGCCGGATTCGCCCGTCGCACCCGTCTCACCGGCCGGACCGGCCGGACCCGGCACGGCCACGACGGTCGTCGACGACTCCACTTCGGGCCTGTCGCAGGCGGTCAGTCCCCCGGCCAGCACGAGCACTGTCAGCAGCATTGAATACTTCATAGGTCTTCCCTTCGAATTGCGATGAACGATGGCGTGAGCATGCGCGCGCTGCGCCTGCCGCCGAGCCAGCACTGTGCGCGCAGGCCGCCCGTGCGTCGGTACGTCACCGCACATGTGCCGGGGGCGCTGATGCCAACGAAGAAGGCTTCTATCCGGCCACCGGGAACACAGAGGAAGACGCATTGAGAAGGGCGTTGGATACACCAGTGCCTGGCCTGCAACGCGCTCGGACCCGACTTCCCCTGAGCATGCCACCAACACCAGTCATGAATTCCAATGCTCCTCTCATGCCCTCGGTGTTCCCGGTGGCCAAAGACCTGCACATCACATCGCACCACGGCCGACGAAGTTGGCAGCCCAGACCGCGCACCGGAACAATGAGCAGAGCGTGCGCTACCAGTGCCCGGGCCGAGGCGAGCTGGAATGCGCTTGCTCCTGAATGAGGACCAACACCACTCGATCTTCCTCGCTCTTTTCTCGGTGGCAAAAAACTGGACATCACCATGCACCCCGTCACACGAAACCTCAGAGTCGCGTCGCGTGCCGCCGCGAATAAGCGCGTCAGCGCACCGACCTCGCGTGCCGCGGGCGGCATGCTGGGCGCCTGATATCGATCCCGACCGTCCGCCATATCGCCGACAGCGGGATCGCCGAGGTCCCCATGAAGATTCGCCAGATTGCCGCCGTATCGATTGCCCGCGCAAAGCCGCGCGAGCTGCCGTTGAACCCCGTCGCGCGCCTGATGCCGCGCCCGTCCACCATCGTCCGTCTGCCGCTCGCCACCACGCGTGACGATGTGCCGACGAATCATCCCGAGGTGCTGTCATGAACCTGCCGAGCGTTGACGAACTGAAGGGCAAATGGCGTGAGCAGATGGGCGCCGCCAAGGTGGCGTGGGGCGAACTGACCGACGACGAACTGCTGAAAGTCGAAGGGCATGAGGATAAGCTCGCCGGCCTGATCGAGCAGCGTTACGCGATCTCGCGCGAAGAAGCCGAAAAGCAGGTCAAACACTTCTTCGACAGTCACCGCGGCTGAGGCGCGCTGCGCCTCAGCCGTCACCTGACAGGATGACGAACATGAAATTGCAGACCCGATTACTGAAGCCGGTCTCGGCGATCGCACTGGCCGTCATGGCCGGCAGCGCGCTGGCCGCGACGCCGATGACACAGGATGTCGTCGAAGCCCGACAGGAAACCCAGATCTGGACGACCTATGCGCTGAGCCCGTATCTGCGGGCCAACGATCTCAAGGTCACGGTCGACGCCGGCAAGGCCACGCTGAGCGGCATGGTCGACGAAGAGGTGAACAGGGACCTCGCGCAACAGATTGCGCTGGGCGTCGATGGCGTGACCGAAGTCGACAACCTGATCAAGGTGCAGTCCGACTACGTGCCGCCGCCGCAATCGTCCGGCAACCAGTATGCCGCGCGCATCGACGACGCGACGATCACCGCCGCGGTGAAGTCGAAGCTGGCGTGGAGCACGCACACCGAGGCGCTGACGACGAAGGTGGAGACCGCGGGCGGCAAGGTGACGCTGGCCGGCACGGCCGACAGCAAGGCGGCGAAGATCGCGGCCGGTGCGCTCGCCGCGAACACGCGAGGTGTGACTGCCGTCGACAACCAGTTGACGGTCGGCGCCCCGCAGGCGTCGATGGCGCAAGAGGCCGGGTCGAAGGTGGGCACCGCCGAGCGTGAAATCGCCGATACGTGGATCACGACCAAGGTCAAATCGATCTTCCTCTACTCGAGCCACGTCGACGGCTCCGACATCGGAGTGGAAACGGGCGCGGGCATCGTCACGCTGACCGGCAAGGTCGATAGCGGCGTCGAACGCGCGCTGGTGATCGAGCTCGCGAAGAACGTCCGCGGCGTGAAGCGCGTGGAGTCCGAAGGCCTGGTGCTGTAGCAGGCGGTCGGCGCCGGCCACGGACGGCCGGCGACTGGCCTGGCGGGTCGGCAGCCGCGGGCTGCGCCCGGCCACGGAGCAGACAGAGACACGGAGAAAGATGAACTGGGTGGGCGCCACGCGGCAACGCCAGGGAGTCTGGTCCGACGCGCTAGGCCAACAGCAAGCCGCTCGGGCGCCGCGGGCATCCTCCATGCCGTCCGTTTCCATCTTTTCATGCCCGGTGGTGGCCATATCCCTGAGCGTCCATGCGCCCCGCTCGTCGGGCTGACGCAGGACGCGCAACCCGTGCCCCCCGCTGCGCCTTCTCAGCAACCTGGGCGGTGACGCTGCGTTTCGCGCGATCATGGCGCGTGAGCGATATCGGCGCTCGGCCATTCAGACGCGGGCACCACCTCGCACACGCGCCGATTCATCCGCCATAGCGCGTCTCCTGCAGATCGAGTTCCCGCATCATCTTGCGCAAATCGAGATCGTTCAGCCCGTGGGCGCGTCCGCTGCGGAGCAGTTCTTCCCGTTCCGCGTGCAGGCCGATGCGTCTGAGCTGGCGCTCGAGATCGGCGTCGTCGCGCTGCTGCGAGGCGTCGACATCGAGTCCGTCGCGTTCGATGCGCTGCTGATACAGCGCCATGATCCGCGCGGCAGTGTCGGTGTGGCGGTACCCGTTGGCGAGTCCGGCGCCCATGCGCTGCTGCGCAGCGTCGATCGCGGCTATCGCGGCCCCGGCAGCGGCCGTGCGCGCGCGGGCCTCGGCGGCCTGACGGGACGGTTCGGGCGGCAGTTCGAGGCCCTGCAGGGTCCGCGGCAGACCCACTGTCGCGAGCACCAGCGACAGCACGATCACGCCCGCAGCGAGCAGGATCGCCAGGTCGCGCGCCGGGAACGGACTGCCGTCGGCGAGCGCGGCCGGCAGGCTCAGCACACCGGCGAGCGTCACCGCGCCGCGCACGCCGGCGAGCGAGGTCACCAGCACGAGGCGCCAGCCCGCGGCAGGCGGCGCCGCGCCGCGCCGGCGCGCGTCGATGAACGCCATCTGCAGCGACACCCAGACCCAGCCGAAGCGCAAACCGCCGAGCACCACGACGATCACGCCCACGTACAGCGCGAGCCACCACGCGCTGGTGTGCCCCGTCGCGAGCACGGTCTGTGGGGCCGCCGCGAGCAAGGCCGGGATCTGTGCGCCGAGCAACACGAAGATGCTGCCGTTGGCGGCGAGCTGCACGATGTCCCACACGGCGGTGCGCCGCAGGCGCGTGCCTGCGCGCCACTGCCAGATGTCGGTGTAGCTCATCGTGATGCCGGCCGCGACGGCGGCGAGAATGCCCGAGCACGCCAGTTGCTCGGCGAGCAGGTACACGCCGAAGGGCACGAGCAGGGTGACGAGGATCTGGGCGCCGCCGTCTTCGCCGTGCCGCAGCGACGCCCACGCCGCGGCGCGCGCGACGAGCCAGGTGACGGCGAAGCCCACCGCGAGCCCGCCGAGCGCGACCCACAGGAATTCGACGAGCGCGGCGGACATCGAGAACGTGCCTGTCAGCACGGCCGCGACCGCGAAGCGCATGCAGACGAGGCCGGACGCGTCGTTGAGCAGCGATTCTCCTTCGAGGATGTGCATCAGCCGGCGCGGAATGTGCGAGCTGCCGGCAATGGCGGACACCGCGATCGGATCGGTCGGCGAGATCACGGCAGCGAGCGCGAAGGCGACCGCCAGCGGCATCGTCGGGATCAGCCAGTGGATGAACAGGCCGACGCCGAGCACCGTGAACACGACGAGGCCGAGCGCGAGCTGCAGTATCGTCGCCGCATCGCGGCGCAGGGCGTCCTTCGGCATGCGCCAGCCATCGAGAAACAGCAGCGGCGGCAGGAACAGCAGGAAGAACACTTCCGGCGCCAGCGTCACCGCGCTGAGGCTGGTGTAGTGCAGGGCGCCACCGAGGGCGATCTGCACCAGCGGCAGCGGCAGGCGCAGGGCGCGCGCGAGCAGCCCGCTGACGACCACGGCCAGCAACGAGATCAGCACGACGCCGGTGGCTTCCATCAGGCCACACCGACGCGCGGCCGCCCCGGTGGGCCGACGACAGCAGTGGCACGCATACGTGAATCATGCCGCCGGCGCCGCCGGCTGTCCGTGCGATATCGAACGCCCGCATGCCGCTCGCGGCCACTGTTGGATTTCGCACAGACGTGGGCCCGGCGGATCGCCACGCTGATCACCCGACAGCGCCCGAGGGGGAGAAGATGAGCGACGACACACCCGTGCACGCGTCGAAGGTGCCAACCCCGTGCGCGGGCGATTCACTGCACCCGGCATGTCCACTGCCCCCCGCCGCCCTTGTGTTGGAGGCGCTCGGCTGGAACGCCGGGGCAGCCGCCCGCTGGGTGACCTGCGTGCAGGCGATTACGCTCGACGCGACAGGCCCCGACGGCGATTCCTGGACCGGCACCGACGGCCTGTTCTTCGAGGACGACCTGAGTGACGGGGCGCCAGGACCCACGTCTGGCTTCTGAAGTTCGGCGCGTTCAGTCGACGAGCGCGCCGTGCGCGGTCCGCGCCTCGAGCACTGCCGAGGTGTGCAGCGCGATCTGGGCTTCCTCGCGTGCCGGCAATACCAGCACCTCGACGCGCGAGCGCGCGCTCCCGATGCCCGGGCCCGCGGCGCGATTGCGCACCGCATCGACTTCGATACCGAGCCACGACAAGTCGCGGCAGATCGCCTCGCGCACGCGCCAGTCGTGCTCGCCGATGCCGCCGGTGAAGACCAGCGTGTCGACGCCGCCCAGGACGGTTGCCATCGCGCCGAGCGCTTTGCGGATCTGGTAGCAGAACAGCCGGATCGCCAGATCCGCGTCCGGACTCGCGGCGGCCGCGGCGTGCAGCCTGCGCATGTCGCTCGCGATGCCGGACACGCCGAGCAGCCCCGACTGGTGATCGACGAGTTCGCCGAGCATCGCCGCGTCGTAGTCCAGCGCGCGCATCAGGTGCAGCAGCACGCCCGGATCCAGATCGCCGCTGCGCGTGCCCATCATCACGCCGCCGGACGGCGTGAAACCCATGCTGGTGTCGACCGACCGGCCGTCGCGTACGGCGGTCACGCTGACGCCGTTGCCGAGATGCGCGATCAGCAGCCGCGCCGGCGGGGTCGCGCCGAGCTGGCGCAGGATCGACGCGCAGGACAGGCCGTGAAAGCCGTAGCGCTCGATGCCGGCCTCACGCAGGGCTCGCGGCAGCGGCAGCACACGCGCGACGTCCGGCAGGCCGACGTGAAAACTCGTATCGAAACACGCGACCTGCGGCACGCGCGGAAAATGCGCGCGTGCCAGGCGTATCACCGCGAGCGCCATCCCCGCGTGCAGCGGGGCCAGCGCGGCGGCGGCGTCGAGCGTGTGCAGCAGGGCGTCGTCGATCAGGCAGTGCTGCCGCAGGGTCGGGCCGCCGTGCACGATGCGATGGCCGACGGCGGTCGGCGCACTCAGGTGGCCGCTCGCAATCAGTTCGGTGATGCCCTGCAGCGCCCGGTCATGCGGCACGTCATCGTCGACGTCGAGCGCGACGTCGCCGCCGAGCAGGCGCTCGCTGCGGTCACCGTCGGCCGCATAGACGCCGAACTTCAGCGACGACGAGCCGCTGTTCAGCGCCAGGATCGTGCGCCCGCTCACCGCGACCAGCGCCAGTCGAGCACTTCCGGCAGGTCGTCGCCGTGCTCGCTGATATACAGCTTGTGCCGTTCCATCATGCTCCAGTAGTGCGCGGTGGCCGCGTCGACCTGTGCGGCCAGGCGCGGGATGCGGCGGATCGCGTCGAGCGTCAACTGGTAGCGATCGAGATTGTTGAGCACCACCATGTCGAACGGCGTCGTCGTCGTGCCTTCCTCCTTGTAGCCGCGGACGTGGATGTTGCCGTGATTGCGCCGGCGATAGGTCAGCTTGTGGATCAACGCCGGGTAGCCGTGAAACGCGAACACGACGGGCTTGTCGACGGTGAACATCATGTCGAAATCATGATCGCTGAGGCCGTGCGGATGCTCGGACGGCGGCTGCAAGGCCATCAGGTCGACGACGTTGACGACGCGGATGCGGATGTCGGGCACCTGTTCGCGCAGCAAGGTCACGGCCGCGAGTGCCTCGTGCGTCGGCACGTCGCCCGCGCAGGCCATCACGACGTCGGGCTCGCCGTCGTCGCTGGCCCAGTCCCAGACACCGGCGCCGACGCTGCAGTGGGCGACGGCCGCGTCGATGTCCAGCCACTGCCAGGCGGGCTGCTTGCCGGCGACGATCAGGTTGATGTAGTGGCGACTGCGCAGGCAGTGATCGGCGACCGACAGCAGGCAGTTCGCGTCCGGCGGCAGGTAGATGCGCACGACCTCGGACTTCTTGCTCGCGACGTGATCGAGGAAGCCCGGGTCCTGGTGCGAGAAGCCGTTGTGATCCTGGCGCCACACGTGTGAGCTCAACAGGTAGTTCAGCGAAGCGATCGGGGCACGCCACGGAATGCCGCGTGTGACCTTCAGCCACTTCGCGTGCTGATTCAGCATCGAATCGATGATGTGGATGAAGGCTTCGTAGCACGAGAACAGGCCGTGGCGGCCCGTCAGCAGGTAGCCTTCGAGCCAGCCTTCGCACAGATGCTCGCTCAGCACTTCCATCACGCGACCGTCGGCGCTGAGGTTGGTGTCGGTGTCTTCGAGTGCACCGAGCCAGGTCTTGCCGGACACCTCGTACACCGCATCGAGCCGGTTGGACGCCGTTTCGTCAGGGCCGAACAGCCGGAAATTGCGCTGTGCCGCGTTCAGGCGCATGACCTCGCGCAGCAGGCCGCCGAGCACGCGCGTCGCTTCGGCTTCGACCGTGCCCGGCGCCGGCACGCTGATCGCGTGATCGCGAAAGCGCGGCATCGACAGGGCCTGCAGCAGCGCGCCGCCGTTCGCATGCGGATTGGTGCCCATGCGGCGCTGCCCTGTCGGCGCGAGCGCGGCGTACTCGTCGCGAAAGCGGCCCTCGTCATCGAACAGTTCGCGTGGGCGATAGCTCTGCAGCCAGGCTTCGAGTTGCTGCACGTGACCGGGCGTGCGGAATTCCGCGATCGGCACCTGGTGCGCGCGCCACGTGCCTTCGACCGGCTTGCCGTCGACGAACTTCGGGCCGGTCCAGCCTTTCGGTGTGCGGAACACGATCATCGGCCAGCGCGGGCGTGTCACGTCGCCGCGGTCGCTGCGCGCAGCGGCCTGGATCGCCTGGATGCGCGCGAGCACGGTGTCGAGCGTGGCGGCGAGGCGCTGATGCACCCAGTCGGGATCGTCGCCCTCGACGAAGAAGGGCTCGTAGCCGTACCCGCGCATCAAGGCCGTCAGCTCTTCGCGGCTGATGCGCGCGAGCACCGTCGGATTCGCAATCTTGTAGCCATTCAGGTGCAGGATCGGCAGCACCGCGCCGTCGCGCGCGGGATTCAGGAACTTGTTCGAATGCCAGCTCGTCGCGAGTGCACCGGTTTCCGCCTCGCCGTCGCCGATCACGCAGCTGACGATCAGATCCGGATTGTCGAACGCCGCACCGTAGGCATGCGCGAGCGAGTACCCGAGCTCGCCGCCCTCGTGGATCGAGCCCGGCGTTTCGGGCGACACGTGGCTCGGAATGCCGTACGGCCACGAGAACTGCCGGAACAGCCGCTGCATGCCGTGCCGATTGCGCTCGATCGCCGGATAGTGCTCGGTGTACGAGCCTTCGAGATACGTGTGCGCGACGATGCCCGGCCCGCCGTGGCCGGGGCCGATCACGTAAATCATGTTCAACCCGTGCGCCGCGATCAGGCGGTTCAGGTGCACGTAGAGGAAGTTCAGGCCCGGCGTCGTGCCCCAGTGACCGAGCAGACGGCGCTTGATGTGATCGATCGTCAGCGGCATGTCGAGCAGCGGATTGTCCTGCAGGTAGATCTGGCCGACCGACAGGTAGTTCGCGGCGCGCCAGTAGGCGTTCATCTTCTGCAGCAGATCGGGAGAGAGCGGATTGGACATCGGGGCTTCCTGCGTCATCGGTGTGCGGGCCGTCACCGCGGACACCGTTTTCAGGGACGGCAGGCACGAAGCAGCGGATCTGGGGGCGGACTGCCCAGGCACAATCTGCGGCCGGCGCGATCCCGCTTCTGTGCGCCACCGAACAGAAGACATCGGGAGTGGCAATGCGTCCAGCGGCCCCATGCGGACCGACGGCGGCAATGAACCTGCGTCCGACCGCAGGGCCTCGACCGCACTCACATCAGGAGGCTTGCCGCCGCGCGGAGCAGGCAGCGGTTCAGCATGACCTGCGCGTGGAGCGACACCGGGCGTGCTCCGCCGCCCCTGTCGCGCTTCCGACGCACGATCAGCCAGATGGTCTGAACCGCGCTGTCGCGCGCGTCAGTGCGGTGGGGGAAACAGCCGCGCGTAGTCGTCGATGACCGCCCGGTAGCACTCGCAGGCGGCGCCTTCGAGGCCCGGGCGATTGACGACGGTGATTTCCCCCCGCGTGTAGTGGATGAGTCCCGCCGCCTGCAGGGTGCTGGCGGCGATCGTCACGGCGCTGCGGCGCACGCCGAGCATGTCGGCCAGCAGCTGATGGGTCAGGTGGAAAGAGTCCGATTGAGCGCGGTCGTGCGTCATCAGCAGCCAGCGTGCGAGACGCTGTTCGATTTCGTGGAAGCAGGTACAGGCCGTGGTCTGCGTCAGCTGCGACATCAGCACGTACAGGTAACGTCTGATGGCGCCAGCCAGTGCCGCGCAGTCAGTCAGTTCGCGCTGGAACTGTCTGGTCGACAGGCGCAGCGCGCGGCCGGATCCCTGGACCACGCCGCGCAACGGTGACTCGCCGATGTCGAGCACGAGTGTCGCGCCGAGCATGCCTTCGTTGCCGATCAGGCCCACTTCCAGCGGCTGGTGGCCGGCGATGTCGGTCACCAGCGAGACGAAGCCCGTCAGCGGGAAGTACACGTGCTCGTAAGGCCGATCCGGTTCACACAGGACGTCGCCGAACGCCAGGGTGACCGACTCCGCCTGATCGCACACGCGTTTGCGGTCCCGCCGGGGCAGAACGCCGATCAGGTGATTACCGCCTGTTCCCTCGGGCGCAGTGCTTGCCACTGTTCACTCCTGTTGAGTGGGTCCGGACCGGCCGCGGGCCGACATGCCCGGCACCCGACTGTCGCCCAGCGTGGACGAGAACGCCGGCTCATTCTGTACGCTGGGAGACACAGTGGCGCACCGCGCGCCGCTGGTGGTCAGCGGTGTGCCTTCACCTTCGACTTCGCCCACGGCACGTGCGGCAGCAGGCGATCGGATTCCTTCTTCACGACTTCGTAGCATTCACAGCTGAGCGTCTCCAGCTGCGGCCGGTCGAGGACGGTGATGTGGCCGCGGTTGTAGTCGACAACGCCCATTTTCTGCAGCTTGCCGGCCGCTTCCGTCACGCCTTCACGACGCACGCCGAGCATGTTCGCGATCAGTTCCTGCGTCATCGTCAGTTCGTTGCCGAGCAGGCGGTCGAGCGACAGCAGAAGCCAGCGGCACAGTTGCTGATCGATAGAGTGATGGCGGTTGCAGACGGCGGTCTGCGCCATCTGCGTGATCAGCGACTGCGTATAGCGCAACAGCAGTTGATGGAGGTCACCATGCCGGTTGAACTCCTCCTTCAGCCGCTGGCCGCTCATCTTGTAGGCGTAACCGCCGCTTTGCACGATGGCCCGGCTTGGCGTGCTCTCGCCGCCCATGAACATCGCGATGCCGACGACCCCTTCGTTGCCGACCACCGAGATCTCGGCCGATGCGCCGCTTTCGAGCACGTACAGCAGCGAGACGATGGAGTTAGTCGGAAAATAGACGTGCCGCACGGTGTCGCCGGATTCGTAGATCACTTTTCCCAGCGGCACCGACAGCAGCTCCAGGTGCGGAAGCATGCGCTGCTGCACCTCGTGCGACAGGGCGGCCAGCAGATGGTTCTGCATCGGGTCCGGCTTGATCTCCATGGCAGTGCCCTCCTGATCGTCGACGCTGTTGGGTGCAGTCCGCGGCTCTGTCGGGGCCTCCCGGCAAGTCACTTGCTGTGTACGGCGTCGAACATAGCATGCCCGCGGCGCCGGCAATGTTCGTTATCGCACTGAATGACGCACTGGTACGTGCGTTAGATCAGCGATGACTACCGTTCTCACCGCCAGCGACCTGCCACCGGGCGAGCAACCCACCCGCCGGTTGTACACCGCCCTGCTGATCTCGTCCGACGTCAGCCATGCCGACCGGGTACTGCATGCCCTCGCAAAGCATGATCCCGACGCCTGGTCCGTACGCGCGGCGCTCACGCTGGCCGCCGGCCTGGGCGCGCTGCGGCAGGGCGATGTCGATGTCACGATACTCGCCCTGAACCTGCCCGACTGTCAGGCAGACGCGGCATTTCCGGCACTGATTGCCGAGTTTCCGCTGATGCCCGTGCTGATTCTCGCCGACCGGGCCCACGAGGAACTCGCATGGCAGATGACGCTGCAGGGCGCGCAGTATCACGTACTCGAGGAGCATCTCGATGCGAACTGGCTGCCGCGGCACGTGCGCCGCGTGATCGAGCGCAAGACGAGCGACGATGCGCAGTTCGAAGAGCGCGAACGCGCGCAGGTCACGCTGGACTCGATCGGCGACGCGGTGCTGAGCGCGGATCTCCACGGCACCGTCACCTACCTGAACGTGGTCGCGGAGCTGATGACCGGCTGGTCACGCCACGACGCAATCGGGCGCCCGGTGGCGGAGGTGTTCCGAATCATCGACGGCACCACGCGGGAAGCGGCGCGCAGCCCGATGACACAGGCGATGGACGAGAATCGCATCGTCGGACTCGCCGCGAACTCGATTCTCGTCAACCGGGATGGCACCGAGACGGCGATCGAGGACTCGGCGTCACCGATCCACGATCGGGCCGGACGGGTCACAGGCGCCGTGATCGTGTTCCACGACGTCAGCGCCTCTCAGACCGTCGCGCGGCAGATGCTGCATCTGGCCCAGCATGATTATCTGACCGATCTGCCGAACCGCCTGCTACTGAGCGACCGGATCGACTACGCGCTGGGCACGGCCCTGCGACATGACCGCAACGGGGCCGTGCTGTTCGTCGATCTCGACCATTTCAAGCGCATCAACGACACGCTGGGGCATCGCGCCGGCGACGAACTGCTGCAGATCGTCGCCCAGCGACTGCGCGCGCTGGTGCGCGCCAGTGACACCGTGGGGCGCCTCGGCGGCGACGAATTCGTCGTGCTGCTCGACGAACTCGAGGAGCCCGCAGATGCGGCAATCGCCGCAGCCAAGATCCTGTCCGCGATTGCCGCGCCCTGCACGCTCGACGGCCGCCAGATGGTGGTCACCGCCAGTATCGGGATCAGCCTCTATCCGGGCGATGCGAGCGATCCGGATGCGCTGATTCGCTGCGCGGACGCCGCGATGTACTTCGCCAAGGGCAAGGGACGCCACTGTGCGTGCTTCTACGTCGACGCCATGGCCGCGCGCGCAACTGCCTGAAGTCGTGTCGGTGAAACTCCCGCGACACGCAACGTCCGGGTCGCCCGCGAGGTCAACGTCTCCTACCGCCGGTGTGCGGGCTGCCGTACAGACACTGCCCGCGGCAGCGCCGATCCTCACCGTTGTTATCAGCCGCCAGGAAGGGAGTCCCTCGATGAACCATGAATTGCATCTGCTGCCCGCGTTGCCCTACGACGTGGCCGCGCTCGAGCCACACGTCGATGCACGGACGATGACCGTCCATCACGACATGCACCATGCGTCTTACGTCAAAGCCCTGAATGCCGCGCTCGAATCAGCGCCGGCGGCGCTGCGCGGCAAGTCCGTGTCATGGTTGCTGCAGCACCTGAACGAGGTGCCCGAGAAAATCCGCACCGCCGTGCGCAACAACGCCGGCGGGCACCTGAATCACAGTTTGCTGTGGCGCGCGATGTCGCCCACTGGCGGCGGCGCACCGGATGGCGCGCTGGCGGCCGCGATCGAACGCGATTTCGGCAGTGTCGAGCAGTTCCGCCAGCAGTTCGAGGAAGCCGGCACGAAGCTCTTCGGCGTGGGCTGGGTTTGGCTCGTCAAATCCGGCAACGGGGCCGGCGGGCTGCGCGTGATGACGACGGTCGGTCACGACAGCCCGATCACCGCGGGTCACCTGCCCTTGCTCGTCAACGATGTCTGGGAGCACGCGTACTACCTGAAACACGAGAACCGCCGCGCCGAGTATCTGCACGGCTGGTGGTCGGTCGTCGACTGGCAGGAAGCGGCGCGACGCCTCGACCACGAGCAGCTCGACGAAGGGATGAGCGACGCGGCCACGGGATCCGAGAACGTTCACCCCCTGCCGCGCGCGTCGAGCGGCAAGACCAACGTGGCGCCCACGCGCTGACGCGCGACAACCCGCTTTCCACCCTTGCCAGCTGCGGGCGGTCGTTCGCGACCGTCCGCACGGGAGTTTCCAGATGACCACCAAACCCGTCATGACCGACGTCAGCCAATTGCGCCTGCAAGCGCGCAAACACATCGAAGAAGGCGCCGTGACCGCCGGCTACGCGGCCGACCGGGCGACGGTGCTGAAGCTGCTCAACGAGGCACTGGCGACGGAAATCGTCTGCATGCTGCGCTATCGCCGCCACCATTTCATGGCCCGCGGCATCCACGCGAAAAGCACGGCCGACGAGTTCCTGGTGCATTCGAACGAAGAGCAGGGCCACGCCGACCGGCTCGCCGAACGCATCGTGCAACTCGGCGGCGAACCCGACTATGCGCCTGACACGCTCACCTTGCGCAGTCACGCGGAGTACGTCACGGGCACCACGCTCGTGGACATGATCAAGGAAGATCTCGTCGCCGAGCGCATTGCGATCGACAGCTATCGCGAAATGATCAGCTACCTCGGAGATCTCGACCCGACGACCAGCGACCTGCTGAAGGAGATCCTCGCCGTCGAGGAGGAGCACGCCGACGAACTGGCCGATCTGCTCGAAGGCTGGCCGAACCAGCGCTGAGCACCCGCGCAGTCCTTAAGCGCGATGGCGCACCGACGGCGGCGGCCGTGCCGGTGCAGGCTGGCCAAATCATGAATATGCACGCGTGCCCGGCGGCACTACTGTCGCCCCAAGCGTCGACCGGGCCCGGATCCTGCGCCACCGCTATTCCTGCACGCATTCACGCCATCACGGCAAGTCCGTGATGCGATGTCGCCGCGCCCGGCCCCGGTGCGGCGCTCATTCTGTACCACAGTGGGCGGAGTTCACCGCATGAAACCTTATCTCACCCTAGTTCCGATGATGATCCTCAGCACCGCGTCTTTCGCGGAAAGCGGTTCGATGCCGCCATATACCTACGATCCGGGCCCGCATGCCGGCAACTGGGAGTCGACGCTGACCGGCACCGGCCTGTCTGACGATTCGTTCGATGCGCCGAACTTCGGCGTGACCGGCTCGCTCGGCTACTACTTCACCAAGAACTTCGTGCTGACCTTCAAGCAGGGCATTCAGCTCGATGACGCCGGTGACAGCACGCTCGTCAGCGCGCGCTCCGTCATGCAGGCGGCCTACCAGTGGGACTTCGCGAAGTGGCAGCCCTACGTTGGCATGAACGTCGGTGGCGTTTACGGCGCGGGCATCGACGACGACGCGATCTTCGGCCCTGAAGCGGGTCTCAAGTATTACGTCAACGAGAGCACTTTCCTGTTCGGCAACATCGCCTATGAAGTGCCGATCGACGAGTGCTGCAAGGACGGTATCGTGCCCTACTCGGTCGGCATCGGTTTCAATTTCTAGGAGCACGCCGACATGACAGCGAAGAAAAAACTGACGGGTCCGCTTGCCGCGGCACTCGTACTCGCCCTGCACGTACCGTCGCCGTGGGCGGCGGAGGGCACGTTCACCGATGCCCTGGCGCGGGATTACCAGGCCCTGGCGGAGGCGGAGCGCGCGCAGGGCGACGAGCGCGATGCCACGACGTATGCGCGACGCGGTGCCGATGCGGCGGCGTCAAAGCCCACCTCACCCGAAACGGTCGACCAGCGTGCGTTTCTCAAAGATCACTACCGGTCCGATCTCACGCAGGGCCGCGAACGCCTGATGGGGGCGTTCGACGGCGGTGGTCGCGACAACGCCCCTGCCGCTGCCGCGCGTGCCCAGACGTCTTTCGAATGCTGGCTCGAACAGGCCAGTGAAGACCTGCAGCCGGACGACATCGCTGCGTGTCGTCAGGCCTTCGAGACGGCGGTGGCCGAGGTCGAGGCGGCGGTGCCCGCGCCGGAAGCCGTCGCAGAAGTGCCGCCACCGCCTCCTCCGCCGGCCCCCGTGCCGACGCAGGAGCCGTACGTGATCGGTTTCGGTCTCGACGAAGCAACGCTCGACGCGGAGGCGAGAGCCCTGGTCATGCAGATCAAGGCCGACACCGACGCGGCGCCGGCGACCCGCATCATGGTGGTGGGTCACGCGAGCCGACTGGGCAGCGCGGAGCACAACATGCGGTTGTCGCAGCGTCGTGCCGAAGCGGTGAAGGCGAGCCTGGTCGATTCGAACGTGCAGGCGGCGAGCATCGAGACCGAAGCGCGCGGCGAAACCGACACCCTGGTGAAAACGGGCGACGGCGTGCGCGAGCCGCGCAATCGTCGTGTCGAAGTGACCATCGAACGATAGGGCAGTGTCGCGCGTCATCAGGCGCGTGACGGGCGGCGCATCAGCGCCGCCCTGTTCAGCAGAGAGGGAGGCGGGATGGGCCCGCGGCCCGGATTCAAGCACCGGAGGTGCAGCATGAAGTCGATACGCATCATGACAGTGGCGTTCATCGCAATCGCGCTGGGCGCGTGCAGTGGCATGTCGCGACAGGAGAAGAACACGGCTTACGGCGCCACGGCCGGCGGCGTGGCCGGGGCCGTGATCACAGGTGGCGGCGTGCTCGGCACGGCCGGCGGTGCCGCGGTGGGTGGCCTCATCGGTCACGAACTCAGCAAGGACGAGAAGAAGAAGTAGCCGTTTGACCTGCGCACCGACGCAGCTGCGTCGGTGCGTCGCGGTCCGTCCATCAATCGTTTGCGCTATGTCTGCTACCGCACCGAAGTGCGTGCGCCAAGCTGTCAGCATTCGAATCGTCGCTGACGCCAATCATCCGTCGCCAACGACAAGGCCACTCGCTGGCCAACGGTGACAGACGCGACTCCGTCGCGACATCAATCGATGTCGGACGCGACCAACACCGTCTGCCCGGGCGTCCAGGATTACAGGCGGCGCGCTGGCGCTGTCAGAAAGACCATACCGTGAATCAGAACAAAATTGCCCTTGCCGTCGTGGCGCTGCTGTCGACGACACTGAGTGCGTGCAGCACCGTGCCCGGCAAGGACGGATCGCACACGAACCCGCTGTGCACGTTGGCGGGTGCCGCCGTTGGTGGCGGCGGCGCCGCCGCCATTGCGTCTGCGGCCGGACCCATCGGTGCCGGCGTGCTGATAGGCGCCATGCTCGGCAGCCTGGCGTGTAACGAAAGCGCGCCGGCCGCCACGCCCGTGGCGGTTGCCGCCATCCCGCCACCGGCCACTCCTGCGCCGGTCGTGGCCGAACTGGACAGTGATGGCGACGGCGTGATGGACGGCGCGGACCTGTGCCCCGGCACACCGCCCGGCACGAAAGTCGATGCGAACGGCTGCCCGCCGATTCTGCTGACGCTGACCGGCGTGAACTTCAAGTTCGACAGCTCGGCGATCGAGCCAGCGTCCGAACCGATCCTCGCGCAGGCGGTGTCGGCGCTCGAAGCGGCGAAAGCGGTGCAGGTGACGGTTGTCGGTCACACCGACAGCGTCGGCACTGAAGACTACAACGCGCATCTCGCCGAGCGACGTGCCAATGCGGTCGTCGAGTACCTCGTCGCGCATGGGGTCGCCGGCAATCGACTGAGCGCCGAAGGACGCGGCGAACGCGAGCCCGTTCAATCGAACGATACCGCGGCGGGACGTTACGAGAATCGTCGCGTTGAACTGCATGTGGTCGGCGCTGCCGCCGGCAACGGTACCCCTCAATAGCCAGTGATGGCGTCGGAGCATTCGAAGATGAAAGACATGAGAACACTGACCGGCATCGTCGCCACCGTCCTGCTGGCGACGACATTGGGCTGCGCGTCGACCTACAAGCAGGCGAGCACGGGCGAGTATATCGACGACAGCGTCATCACTGGCAAGGTGAAGGCCGCGGTGTTCGATGATCCCGCGCTGAAGTCGGCCGAAATCAACGTCGAGACCTTCAAGGGTATCGTGCAGTTGAGCGGTTTCGTCAGCAGCACGGCAGACATCAACAAGGCTGCGTGGCTCGCGCGCGGCGTCAAAGGGGTCACCGAGGTCAAGAACGACATGCAGGTCAAAGGCCAGTAGAGCCTGCCCTCAATAGCCGGAGAAGCACCTATGTTGGAAACCATTGCTGTCATTCTGATCGTTCTGTGGATACTCGGCCTCGTGTCGTCGTACACGATGGGCGGGCTGGTGCACATCCTGCTGGTGATCGCGGTCGTCGTGATCCTGGTGCGTGTGATCCAGGGGCGCCGGATATGAGCGCGGGCATTGGCGGATTGAGCGGGCCGAGAATGATCGGCGTCGTGCTGATCGCGGCTGGCGCGCTGGCCCTGGCCTACGGCGGGTTCACGTACACGAAGGACACCCAGCAGGCGAAGATCGGGCCGCTCGAGCTGTCCATCAAGGACACCAGGACGGTCAATATTCCGCTGTGGGTGGGCGTGGGCGCCATCGCGGTCGGCGGTCTGCTGCTCGTGATGCGACGCTGATTCAAATCTTTTCATTCAATCGCCCTTCCGCATGCTGCGGAAGGCATCAGGGAGAACGGGATGAACGTGGACAATCTGATCGATCGGGACGCGCGGGATCAACTGCTGGCGGACTTCAAAGTCGTCATTTCGGATGCCGAAGCGCTGCTGAAGGCGACGGCGCACAACGGCGGGGCTGAAATGACCGAACTGCGCCAGAAGGTCGAGGCCTCGCTGGGCGTGGCCAAGGGCCGCATGCGTGAGGCGCAGGCCGACCTCGTGGCGCGCGGCAAAGAGGCCGCCACGGCTGCGGACGAGTACATTCATGCCAATCCGTGGCAGGCGGTCGGCGTCGCGGCCGGTGTGGGCCTGCTGATCGGGCTGCTGACCCAGCGTCGCTAGGCGGCAATCATGACGGCGCAGCCAGGACACCCGGGATCCGGCCGCGGGCTCTTCGATTCGCTGAGCGCGCTTGCCGCCACGGTGGTGGCGATGGCGCAGACGCGTCTCGCGCTGCTCGCGTTCGATGTCGAAGCGCACTGTCGGCAATGGCTGCTGACGGCACTGCTGGCGCTCGGCGGCCTGCTGCTGCTCATCGCAGGTCTCGTGCTCGGCACGCTGTCGCTGGTGATGGCGTACTGGGAGACCCATCGCGTGCTGGTGCTCGGCGCAACCGCTGGTGCCTATGTGCTGGCCGCGGTGGTGGTGTGCGCGTGGCTGATTCATCGTGTGCGCACCGCTCACCTGCCGTTTGCGACGAGCCTCGACGAATTGGCGAAGGATCGCCAGCAACTCGCGCCGCGTCGATGACCGCCAGCGAAAAAGCTCGCGCCGCGCGCCGCGATCGACTGCTCGCGATGATCGCGGCACAGCGCGAGCGGATCGCGCGCGATGCCGAGCCGCTACGCCAGCCTTTGGCGTTGGTCGACCAGGGCCTGCAGGTCGTGCGTTACGTCAGACGGCATCCGCTGATGCTGGCCGGCGCCGGCGTGTTGCTGTTGCTGACCCGTCCACGGCGGGCGGCCACCTGGCTGCGCCGCGGCTGGATGGGCTGGCTGCTCCTGCGCCGCGTGCGTTAGGCCCGGCGCGCGGGCGCAGTCGCCCGGCGTACACTTGGCCGATGAAGTATCGTTCTGCCGTCCGCGACCGCATGCGCGACCGCGCTGTGGCGCCGCCGTCGGCGCGCCGGTGACTTGCGCGTGACGCGCATCGTCGGTATCGGAGCGTCGGCCGGCGGGCTGGAGCCGCTCGAACAGTTCATCGGCGGCGTGCCGCCGGACAGCGGTTTGTCATTTGTCGTCGTTCAGCACATGGACCCGACACACGAGGGCATATTGAGTTCGCTGTTGCAGCGCGTGACCGCGATGCCGGTATGCGAGGCGACCGAAGGAACGGCGATCGCGCCGGACGCCGTCTACGTGATTCCGCCGAACACCGAACTCAGTGTCGTCCACGGCGCGCTGCATCTGAGCGAGCCGGCGCAACCGCGCGGCCGCCGTCTGCCGATCGACACCCTGTTCTGTTCTCTCGCGCGCGATCAGGGTGAGCGGGCAGTCGCGGTCGTGCTGTCCGGCATGGGCGCCGACGGCACGCTCGGCGTGCAGGCAATCCGCTCGCAGGGTGGCCTGACCCTGGCGCAGACCCCTGATTCGGCGCAGTTCGATTCGATGCCTGCCAGCGCAATGGCGACCGGGTGCATCGACATCGTCGCGCTCCCGGCCGAGATGCCGGCGCACATCCTGCGCATTGCGCCGAGCGTGATGACACCCCCGCCCGCCTCGCCGACGGCCACCGTAGACGATGAACAGACGGCTTTTGCCACCGTGCTCGCGCTGCTGAACGAACACAGCAGAATCGATCTGTCGCTGTACAAGGCGAGCACGCTGACGCGACGTATCGCCCGCCGCGTCGCGGTGCACGGCTTCGACGGCACGCAGGCCTATGTCGCCTTCCTGCGCGAAAATCCGCACGAACTCGATCTGCTGTTCAAGGAAATGCTGATCGGTGTGACCAGTTTCTTTCGCGACCCCGAGGTGTGGGAGACACTCGCCACCAGCGCGTTGCCGGGGCTGCTGACGCCCCAGAGTGCCGATGCGCCGCCATTGCGCGCCTGGGTCGTCGGCTGTTCGACGGGCGAAGAGGCCTACTCGCTGGCGATGAGCTTCATCGAGGTGCGCGAAACAGTGCCCGCCGCACACGCGCGGCAACTCAAGATTTTTGCGACCGATCTCAGCGCCGACGCGATCGAAGCGGCCCGCCAGGGGTTCTACCCGGCGGCCGCAGTCGCCGCGCTGTCCCCGGCCCGGCTGGCCCGCTTCTTCGTCGCGCATGGAGACGGTTTCCTCGTCAATCGCTCCATTCGCGACATGGTGCTGTTCGCCCAGCATGACGTGATACTCGATCCGCCCTTCACGCGGCTCGATGTCCTGTGCTGCCGCAATCTGATGATTTATTTCAATGCGACCCTGCAGCAACGCCTCGTGCCGATTTTTCACTACTGCCTGCGGCCGGGCGGGATTCTGCTGCTCGGCCGTTCCGAAACGGTCGGCCGATCGCAGGGACTGCTCACGCCGCTCGATGCGAAGGCAAAGCTCTACCGCCGCAGCGACAGCGCGATCGGAGCCGGTCCGGTAGACTTCCCGGTCAAACGCCGCGCCACCCTCGTCATGACCGCCCAGGAACCATCCGTGTCCCAACCGCCTGCCCAGTCCTCGAACCTCCAGGCCGTCGCCGATCATCTGCTGCTGCAGCAGTTCTCGCCGCCGGCGGTGCTGGTCAATGCGGCGGGCGACATCGTCTACATCAGCGGGCGCACCGGTCGCTACCTCGAACCGGCCGCCGGCAAGGCGAACTGGAATATCCACGTGATGGCGCGGCCCGGTATCCGCACGCAGTTGACCGTGGCGCTGCGGAGCGCGCTGGCCGATCAGGCGCCAGTCGAACTGCACGGCCTGCGACCCGAGGCCGACGCGGGGCAACTGCTCGACGTGCACGTCCAGCCGCTCCGGGAACCGGCGGCGCTCGCCGGCATGGTGATGATCGTGTTTCGCGACGTGCCACTGGCGCCGACCGCGCGGAGCGAGGATGCGCCGCCGGAGACGGCCCAGGAGCGCGCGCTTGGCGATGAGTTGGTCCGTTCGCACGAAGAGATCGCGGCGCTGCGGCGCGAGATGCTCGCGTCGCAGGAAGAACTGCAGGCCGCAAACGAGGAGCTGCAGTCAATCAACGAAGAGCTGCAGTCGGCGAACGAGGAATTGACGACGTCGAAGGAAGAGTCGCAATCGATGAACGAGGAGCTGCAGACGATCAATCACGAGCTGCAGTCGAAACTCGACGCACTCGCGCTCGCGCAAAGCGACATGCAGAACCTGCTGAACAGCACCGACATCGCGACGCTGTTTCTCGACAACGATCTGAACGTGCGGCGCTTCACCGAGCGGGTGACGTCGATCGTGCACCTGCGCGACGGCGACATCGGGCGGCCGTTGAGCGACCTGGCGAGCACCCTGATTTATCCGCAGCTGCATGCCGACGTCAAGGAAACCCTGCGTACGCTCGCGTTCTGCGAGAAGCAGATCCCGACCGTCGACGGCCGCTGGTTTTCGATGCGCATCATGCCGTATCGCACGCTGACCAATGTCATTCAGGGTGCGGTGATCACATTTGTCGATATTACAGCGGCGAAAGCGCTCGAAGCGCAGTTGCGCAAGGCGTAGAGTCGAAACGTCAGCAGCCGCTGACACAGCCGGGAGGACACTCATGAATTCAGAACTCACCGAACTTACAGGGACCGCGGCGCTGCGCCATCGCGCTTTCGAACGACTGACCGGCCGCCACGCGCCCGAGGCTGCGAGCGCCGGCGCATCCTCGGCGCTGCGCGTGCTGCACGACCTGGCGTCCTCGCCGTCCAGCGCGGCCGATGCGCTGGCGCTGTTGCACGAACTGCAGGTCTACCAGGTGGAACTCGAACTGCAGGACGAGAATCTGCGCAGCGCGGTCGCCGAACTCGAATCCGCATTGGCGAGGCAGACCCGGGTTTACGATGCGGCACCGGTCGCACTGCTCACCATCGACGCGGCCGGCATCATCCAGCAGCTCAATCTGCAGGCCGCGAAGTTGTTCGACACGGCGCGGGACAACCTGCCGGGCCAGTCGCTCGAGAAGCTCATCGCCCCCCACGACGGTGAATCGTCCTTGTCGGCGCTGATCGCGCGGGCCCAGACCGGCGACGAATGCGTGACGGGCAGCTTCCAATGCCGCGGCAGTGACGGTTCGGCGCCGACCCTCGAGGCGCGACTCACGCGCGATCCGGGTGTTTCGCACGTGCTGGTGGCGCTGCTCGAGCGCAACGCCGCCGCGAACTGAGGGAGCGGGCGCTGCGGCGCCCGCCCCGCGTCGTCAGGCCTTGCGGCCTGACGTTGCCCCGATGGCTGCGTTCAGCGTCGAATAGCGGCCGAGCACGTCCACGCGAATCAGCGTGCCGCGCGTGACATTGAAAAACCATTTGACCTTGTTCATCAGCAGATCGCCGGTGACTTCGTCGGCGAGACCGAGGTCGCCGCGATGTCGCGTCTGGATCGTGAAGAACTCGTCGGTCGCGGTCTGCAGGGCGGCACGCGCGTGTTCGCGGTGAATGAAGACGGTGTTGGCTTTCATGGTGTCGATGGGCTCCGGTTGAGCTGCGGGTGAGGAGACGACGGGTGGGTCGTCTGTCGTTACCTGCTCACGATCCATCGCATGCGGGGCCGGTTCATCACGGCCGCAGGCAGTGTGCCCCGCGTCGACCATGGCGCTCAGTGCGTTGGCGCACGCTGTCGACGGCGGCGCCCCGCCGGCGCTCAACCGTCGGCGCCGTCCGGCCGCGGCGCGAGCAGCATCGGTGCATACACCACCACGAAACAGCCGAAAGCCGCGCTCCACAGCCCCTGTGCGAGCGCGATGCCGAGGTCGTAATGAGCGGGTGCGACGAGTGGCACGCCAATGCGCGCGACGACGGCCGCGCCGAGCAGTGCCAGCGCTATCGCGACCACCGGCGGCGGGCGGCGGATGTCGCGGCCGGTGTGCCCGAGCGTCACGCGCGCCATCATCGCGAGCGTCGCGAGGCCGATGCCTCCGGCCGCGAAGGCGTGCAGGGGCAATGAGCGCGGCAGCGGCACGACGCCGGCCACTGCGTACAGCACGAAGCCTGCTTCGATCGCGAGCAGCGCGACGTACAGCCCCCACAGCAGCGGCTCGCGCCACAGCGCCGGTGTGTGCCAGGCCACCAGCCGCCGGGCGGTGACGAGCGCGAGCGCTGCCGCGCACAGCGCGACGAGCTGCGGGTTGCCGACGAACAGCTCCGCAATGAAGAACAGCAGGAACAGGCCGAGCGTCGCGCGGCTCGCCCACACCGGATCGCGGATCTGCACCGGCACGCGCACGCCGCGTTCGATGAAGCCCGGCAGCACGCGGCCGGCAATCGTGAGAATCAGCGCCACCAGCAGGAAGATGCCGCCGTGCAGCGGCAGGCGCGGATCGACATGGGCGATTCCGAGCGCGTCGAGATAGAACACCGCATTGCCAAGGCCGAGCAGCAGCAGCTTCGCGAGCACGCCGACCTGGCGCCACTGGCGCACGGCGACGATCGGGCGGGCCACCGCGACGAGCAGCGCGAGATTGAAAGTGCAGTCGAGCGCGGCGGCCGCGATCAGCGCATCCGGTCCCGCGAGCAGCAGCAGGCGGGCCAGCGCCCAGGCACCGACGAGCGCAGCGAGTGCGGGGCCGGTGGCGGTGGTGCGGCCGGTCCAGTTCCTGGCTGCAGTCAGCAGGAAGCCCGCGACCACGGCGAGCGCATAGCCGTAAATCATTTCGTGCGCGTGCCACGCGATCACGGGCACGGCGGTCGGCGTCCAGCCACCGAACCAGATGCCGCTCCAGAGGAGCATCGTCAGCGCGGCGAACACGCCGGCACCGAGGAAGAACGGGCGAAAGCCGAGGCGGAACAGTGGTGTCATGCGGGAATCCCCTGGCACGCGCCGGCAGCGCCGGACATCGCGTGCGGGTTGCGGGTGGGAGAGATACCAAGTGTCATGCTAGGTATCTTCGCGCCGGCGACGCCGCGCGGGCTTGACCATGGTCAAGCGGACGCGTGAATCGCAGTGCGTCATCGGTGTCCGGCACGGCGGGGCCGGCCGCGCGCGATGCCGGGTTGATGTATGTCAATCAATCAGGACACATAAACCTGTCAACTGAATGCGCCATCACCGAGGGATTCGTCATGCGCATTCTGTTCATCCACCCGAACTATCACTCTGGCGGTGCCGAGATCGCCGGCAACTGGCCACCGGCCTGGGTCGCCTACCTGTCCGGCGCGCTGAAGGCGCAGGGCTACGACGACATCCGCTTCGTCGATGCGATGACGAACCATCTGACTGACGACCAGCTGCGCGACATCATCGCGGCCGAAAAGCCCGACCTCGTCGGCGTCACCGCGATCACGCCCGCGATCTACAAGGCCGAGCGCATCCTGCAGCTCGCGAAGGAGCTGCACCCGAACACGGTGACGGTGCTCGGCGGCATCCACGGCACCTTCATGTATCGCCAGGTGCTGGCCGAAGCACCGTGGATCGACACCGTGGTGCGCGGCGAGGGCGAGGACATCATCGTCAATCTCGTGCGCGCGATCGACGAGGGGCGCTGGCCACTCGACCGCGCGAAGATCAAGGGGCTCGCCTATCTCGACGATGAGCAGATCGTGGCAACCCCCGCGTCGCCAACGGTCAAGAACTTCGACGCGATCACGCCCGACTGGGGTGTGCTCGAATGGGACAAGTACATCTACATCCCGCTCGGCAAGCGCGTCGCGATTCCGAACATGGCGCGCGGCTGTCCGTTCACCTGTTCATTCTGCTCGCAGTGGAAATTCTGGCGCGATTACCGCATGCGCGATCCGAAGAAGGTCGTCGACGAGATCGAGACGCTGATCCGCGATCACGACGTCGGCTTCTTCATCCTCGCCGACGAGGAGCCGACCATCAACCGCAAGAAGTTCGTCGCGTTCTGCGAAGAGCTGATCGCGCGCGATCTGGGGATCCTGTGGGGCATCAACACGCGCGTCACCGATATTCTCCGCGACGAAGCGCTGTTGCCGCTGTACCGCAAGGCGGGTCTCATTCACGTGTCGCTCGGCACCGAAGCCGCCGCGCAGCTGAAACTCGATCTGTTCAACAAGGAAACGACGATCGCGCAGAACAAGAAGGCCATCCAGCTGCTGCGTGACGCCGGCATCGTCGTCGAGGCGCAGTTCATCGTCGGTCTCGAGAACGAAACGGCGGAGACGCTCGAAGAAACCTACCGCATGGCGCAGGACTGGCAGCCGGATCTCGCGAACTGGTCGATGTACACGCCGTGGCCGTTCTCCGATCTGTTCCAGGCGCTTGGCGACAAAGTGGAGATCTTCGACTACGAGAAGTACAACTTCGTCACCCCGATCATCAAGCCGCAGGCGATGGACCGCGCCGAACTGCTCGATCGCGTGATGAACAACTATCGCCGCTTCTACATGAAGAAGGCGCTGTTCTCGTATCCGTGGGCCGGCAGCGGCGAACGCCGGCGCTACCTGCTCGGTTGTCTGAAGGCTTTCCTGAAGAGCGGCTTCGAACGCAAGTTCTACGATCTGGGGAAGGTCAACTACTGGGGGCCGCAGTCGAAGCGTGGCGTCGATTTTCATTTCGACGTCGAGCGCCGGCGCGCGCGGCCGGACGAGGTCGACGAGGTGATCACGCGCAAACGGAAGATCAAGGCGCCGAGCGCCGCCGAGGTGATGGCCTGCGGCGGCGGGCACGACCAGATGAGCGACGAAGAACTGGAGGCCGCAGCCGCCGACTTCGTGCCGATGGGCAGCGGCGCCCACGCGGAGCGCGTCGAGGCCTGAGCGGCGACCAACGGCGGCGGGCAGCGGCTGCGGCGCTGCCCGCCGTCGGTGCCCGTGTGCCACGTGTCAACGGCGCGCCGACCGGGCCCCGGGGTGCGGGCGCGTCGCCGCTCACAACCGTCCAGTCTTCACGACGACGGCCACCGACGTCTGCAGCGCTCGCGACAGCGCCGTGCGTTCACCCTCCTGTCATACCGTCGGCCGACACTGCGCCCGCCTGCAGGGTCGGGACGTTCATGTCACCGGACGCTGCCGCCTGTCCGACAGCCAGCGGCGGAAGCCGCTCGCTACAGTGCATTGGCCACTACGCGCGAGGTTCAGCGATGAGCAAGAAAGATCACAAGACGGCGATGGCGGTTTTCGTCGACGGCAAATGGCTGATTGGTTTGCCGACGCCTGCGCGCACACAGCCGCAGCCGGTGCGGCTGCCCTTGCCGGAACGCGCGCCGCGCAAAATCAGGCCGCGCGACATCGGCCCGGAGCGCTGAGCGCAGCCACGAAGTTCGAACGGCAGAAAGGAGGGAAATGGTGCGCCGTGTAGGACTTGAACCTACGACCCTCGGATTAAAAGTCCCTACTTGGACCGCCGCCAACAGAAGCCGACCACTGCTACCCACAGAAAATTCAATGCTTTGGATTGCCGGCACAATGCGTGACGGTTGGCACTGATTGTCCGCTGTTGGCACGAATTCCCCCACCAATCCCCCGTCCGACCCACCGTTGGCCGCCCCGTGCCCCCCACCCCCGGGGTGGGTTGTACTCTGGCTTTGGCCGCCGGGTATAAGCCCCCGCTCTCACGGATGAAAAAGGTGGCAAGCGTTCTCGCGGCGCGAGAAAACTGGGACATTTTCAATGTGGATGCCGGCTGGCGGTTCTAGGGTCACAAGCCGTTGGCCCATTAGCGCCGCAGATGGTCAACCCTGACTTATTCGTTGGCCGCTGGGCGCTGTTACGCCCGAATCAGGGGAAGTTCGTGGGTTCATAGCGGAGCTGATCCAAGCCTCTCGATCTTCAAAATCTTTGAAAATTTGAGGAAGGGCATATGAGCGGCGGAACGCCTTCACACCACAGCAGCCGCGGCTTGCATCTCCCGTTTGTTTAAACAATTATTCAGAACACCGTATTTTTAAACCGCGAGGCTATGGAGGGTGCCATGATTGGTACGCGCATTCGGCACA